>Ga0302299_10000628_pt1 | contig 19807 bp, 17 predicted proteins | sample III_Fen_N3_4_FD_198795 | JGI IMG/M metagenome (GOLD analysis project Ga0302299, IMG submission 198795) | Peat permafrost microbial communities from Stordalen Mire near Abisko, Sweden - III_Fen_N3_4 | ecosystem: Environmental > Terrestrial > Soil > Wetlands > Permafrost | place: Sweden: Abisko... | reverse complement strand
GCTCGGCAATGGTTTCCCGGTCTCCGGCCTCGCCTCGACCGAGGCCATCACCCAGGCCAAGCCCTGGGGCGCGCCGTCGGGCTCGAGCTCGAGCTACGGCGGCAACCCGATGGCCGGCGCCGCCATCCTCGGCTCCGTGAGCGTGATCGAGGAGGAAGGCCTGGTCCAGAACGCGGAGACAGTGGGGGCCTTCATGCTGGCCCGCTTCCGCGAGATGCAGGAGCGCTACCCGTTCATCGGCGACGTGCGCGGCAAGGGATTGCTGATCGGCGTCGAGCTGGTCAAGGACCGCGCGACCAAGGAGCCGCTGGCGAAGGACGTCTGCGTGCGCCTGTTCCGCGAGTGCCTGAAGCGGGGCCTCATCTCGATGGTCTACAGCCCGTCCTTCCGCGTGAACCCGCCGCTCACGATCGACGAGAAGACGGCCGCGAACGCGCTCGGAATCCTGGACGAGGTGTTCGCCCTGGTGGTCCGGGAGGGCGGGTGGCGGTGAAGCTGCGCGGCGCGCTGCTCGGCGCGGGCAACATCGCCCTGCGCGGCCACCTGCCGCAGTGGACGGGCGACGCTGCGCTGGCGGAAGGCGCCGAGATCGTCGCGGTGGCCGACCTCTCCAGGACGAACCTGGACGCCGCCGCCGTGCTGCTGCCGGGCGCGCGCCTGTATGAGAAGGCCGAGGAGCTGCTGGCGCGGGAGTCGCCCGACTTCGTCGACGTCTGCACGCCGCCCTTCACGCACCGACCGCTGGTCGAGCTCGCGGCGGCCCGCGGCGTGAGCGTGCTGTGCGAGAAGCCGATCGCCGCCACGCTCGCCGACGCGGAAGCGATTGCCGACGCGGTGCGCACGGCGGGGATCGTGTTCGTGCCCTGCCACCAGTACCACCACTCCCCGCAGTGGCAGGCGGTAACCCGGCTGCTGCCGCGCCTCGGGCGCATCCATCTCGTCGAGTACGAGGTGCTGCGCACCGAGGCCAACCCCGGCAACCCGAACTGGTCGCCCGCCTGGCGGACGGACCCGGCTCTCGCGGGCGGCGGCATCCTGTTCGACCACGGGGCGCACATCCTCTACCAGCTGCGCTCGGTGCTCGGCGAGCCCGCCGCGGTCCACGCGACGGTGCGCAACCTGTGCCACGCGGGGTACGGCGTCGAGGACTCCGCCTTCGTGGTGCTGGACTTCGGCGACCGGCTGGCCGAGGTGCGCCTGACCTGGGCGGCGCGCCGGCGCGCGATCCGTTTCCAGTTCGTCGGCGAGCACGGCGAGCTGGTGGGCGACGACGAGCGCGTCGTCGTCCGCGCCGCGACGACCGAGGAGGTCTCCTTCGCCGACGGCATGAGCAAGAACTCGTCGCACTCGGAGTGGTACGCGCCCCTGATGAAGGACTTCGTCGAGCGCGTGCGCCGCCACGACACCTCGCCCGGCCCGCTCGACGAGGCGCTGTACGTGGCGCGCGTGATCGCGCGCGCGTACGAGTCTTCGGCTCAGGGCCGCGCCCTGCAACTCGACTCGAGCCGTCCCGCCCCCGCCACCGTCGGCCGCACGCTGTCCGCCGTCACCGACGCCGTGTCCCGCGTCGTCGAGCCGCCAGAGGACGGCGCGGCCGAACGGCCCCCGATCGCGACCGCGCGGCGGACGCCCCGTGCCATGCGCGTCGCGGGCATCGCCCTGCTGGCGATCGCGGGCACCTGGGCCGTCCGCGACGTCGGCTGGCACACCCTGATGGCGGCGGTGGGCGACGCCGATCCCTTCTGGGTGACGCTCGCCGCGGGCGTCAACCTCGCCGCCGTCTATGCGATGGCTTGGCGCTGGCGGGCGCTGCTGCAACCGCTCGCGCCGCTCGTCTCGCGCAACGAGGCGTTCAAGGCCATGATCATGGGCTTCGCGGTCTCGATCGTCGTGCCCGCCCGGGCCGGCGAGCTCGCCCGAGCCGAGTGGCTGGGGCGGCGCACCGGCCTGCCGCGGGCGGCGATCCTCGGCTCGATCCTGCTCGACCAGCTGGTCAACGCGGCTGGCATGTTCTGCGGCATCGCGCTGCTGCCGGTGCTGTTCTCCCTGCCCGCCTGGCTGCGCTCGACGACCTGGCTGGCGGTGGCCGCGTTCGCCGTGGCGGCGAGCCTCGTCTTCATCCTGCGCCCGAAGGCCGGCCTGGCGGCCCCGGCCGGCGGGGCGACGGACGGCGAGGCGCCGAACAGCGGCCGCGTGCGTTCCGCGGTGGCGGGCTTCCTCGCCCGCGCCCGCCTCGGACTGGCGGCCGTGGGCGACCGGCGCGCGCTCAGCCGCTCGTTCGCGGCCTCCCTGCTGGCCTGGCTGCTCGAGATCGGCGTCGTCTTCCTGGCGCTGCGGGCGTTCGACCTCCACGTCCCCTTCGGCGCGACGCTGCTCGTGCTGATGGCGGTCAACCTCGCCCTGGTCATCCCGTTCGCCCCGCCCGCGAACCTCGGAACGCTCGAGCTCGGGGCGACACTCGCGCTCATGGAGTGCGGCGTGCCGAAGGAGACGGCGCTCGCGTTCGCGCTCGTCTACCACTTCCTCCAGGTCATCCCGATCGCCGCCGGGGGCCTCGCTCTCGCGGGCCGCTCGCTGCTGCGCGGCACGCCGGTCGCCGAAGACTCCCGCACCTAGGAGAGCTCTCTTGCCCGTGTCCCTGGCCGTCTTCCTCGGCGTGCTCGCGCTGCTCTTCCTGTCGATGGCCTGGTTCGCCCTGCGCGGCCCCGGCCGCGACCGCGACGCGGTCGGCAAGAACGCCCAGTTCCTCGGCGGCATCGGCGACTTCGTGCTGCACTGGTTCCTGTGGCTGGTGGCCCCGGCGGCCACGCTCTCGATCCGGCTCGGGCTGAGCGCCGACTTCTACAACTTCGCGGGACTCGCGCTGGGCGCCGCCTCCGGGCTGGCACTGGCGCTCGGCCAGCTCGAGCTCGCCGGCTGGGCGCTCGCGCTCTCGGGCGTCTGCGACATCCTCGATGGCCGCATCGCGCGCGCCCAGGGCGTCGCCTCGGCATACGGCGCGTTCGTGGACGCGGTGCTCGACCGCTTCATCGAGCTGTTCTTCTTCCTCGGCCTCGCCTTCCTGTTGCGTGCGACGCCGGCGGGCGCCGTCGTCGCGACGCTGGCGCTTGGCGGTTCCGTGCTCGTCAGCTACGCGCGCGCGGTCGGCGAGTCGCTCGGCGTCGAGTGCACGGGCGGGCTGATGCAGCGCGGCGAGCGGCTGGCGCTGCTCACGCTCGCGAGCCTGTCGGACCGCGCGCTCTCGGCGGCGCTCGGCCGGCCGACCGGAACGGTGCTGCTCGCCGTGGCCGGCTTCATCGGCGTGGCCGGGGTGCTGACCGCGGTGCACCGCAGCGTCTGGATCGCCCGGCAGCTGCGCGCGCTGCCACGGCGCTGAACGCCGGCCCGCGGCCCGCGCGAGCTCAGCGGCGCCCGGGCGGCGGTGCCAGCGGCGGCGTGTCCTGCCCGTCGCCCTCGTCGCGCGGCGCGAGCGCGACTCCCGCGTAGGCGCGGGCTCGCGGCGCGAGCTGCGCCGGGGAGATCCCGCCGGCCGCGAGGCCCTGTGCGACCACTTCGTCGGCTGCCTCGGCGACGGCCGCCAGCAGGTGCAGCGCGGTCGCGGGTCCCGGCGCCCCCAGCTGCTCCGCGTGCGCGAAGGCGGCCCGGGCGGCCGGGTCGCGGCTCGGCGTCCCGCCGGGCGCGCCGGAGCCGTGTCCCGCGGCCTCGCGCAGCCGCCGCCGGACCGGCGCAGCCTCCACCCCGAGGCCGCTCAGCAGCTCGGCGAGCGTCGCCTGCTCGCGCCGCAGCGACTCGCGGTCTGCGGCTGTCAGACGAGCCGACTCGGCGAGCGCACCGCCCACCTTCTCCAGGCTGAACAGGCCGATCGCGAGGTGAACAGGCTCGATCTGGCCGTGGCGCGAGGCAATGGCCTCCGCTGCGGCGATCTGCCACGCGAGCGTGGCGGCGGGCGTGTGCCGGGGCATGGCGTGATTGTCGCTCCTCAGGGCCGCGCCCGTCCTGCGCCAGGCGCCTCGGCCAGGCGCTCCCGCCGCGCAGCGCGCGTGTCGTTGTTCGACACGAAAGTCCGCCCGTCGACGCCGGCCATGTCGAGGAAGCAGTCCGTCCCCGCGCTGGCCCGGCACTCGGCCACCACGGCGTCGGTGCCGCGGCGCAGGCGGATCGCGGCGCCCCCGGCCTGCGCCTGCCGGCCGCGCACCCGCTCGAGCACCAGCTCACGGAAGTCCTCCACCTCGACCGCGTGCGTGAAGAACGCGGGCACGTCCGCCGACCACTCGACCGAGAGGCCGCGCACGCTCAGCCGCTCCACGTGCCGCGCCAGCAGCGCCGGCAGGTCGCGCTTGAAGAGCGCGTGCTGCGGGTCCCGGGTCAGGCGCAGGTCTACGTTGCCGCCGTAACCATCCGACTGCGGCCCGCGAGCGATCCGCACCCGCACGTCCTCGAGCGAGACCTCCTCGAGCGGGCTCTCGGGCGTGCCCCAGAGCAGGATCCCGTGCTCGCCCTCGACGCGGATGCGGGCGAAGGTCACGTTGCGAATGCGGCCGGGCTTCGCGACCCCCGGCGCCCACAGGATGGCCGAGACGTGGATCGGCTCCGCCTTGCCCCACCAGTGGCCGGTCAGCAGCCGCGTGCGCAGCGTGATGTCGGAGAAGATCAGGTTTTCGACCGACCCCGAGCCGCGCACGAACACGCCGAGGCCGCGGTTCGCGTCGTGGACGACCAGGTTCGAGAAGACGCAGTCCCGGATCGTGCGCGTGTGGTCGTAGCCGACCCGGATCGCCACCGAGCGCGTGCTGAGGGTGCAGTTCGTCACCACCACCCGCTGCGAGCCGAAGAGCGCGATGCAATCGTCGCCGGTGTCGATGTCGCAGCCCAGGATGCGCACGTCGTCGCACTCGACGAGGTCGATGCCGTCGTCGTTTGGTACCCGCTTCCCGCTCGCGTCGGAGTGGATGCGGACGGCCTCGATCGTCACGTTCTCGCAGCGGCGGTAGTGCGTCGTCCAGGTCGGCGAGTTCTGGATCGTCACGCCGTGCAGCAGCACGTCCTTGCACTCGAAGAAGCGCACGAGGTTGCCCGGCCGCTCGCCGTGGGCGATCGGCCCGTGCTCGAACAGGACACCCTTCGGCATGAACGCCTGGCCCTGGCGGGTCAGCGAGCGGTCGAAGTCGCCCGAGTCGTGCGCGCGCGTCGCGTCGTGAAAGGCGAGCGCGTTGCCGTCGATCGTGCCGCGGCCGACGATCGCCACCCGCTCGGCCCCCCGTGCCGTCACGAGTCCGGAGCGCTCCGACTCGCCGCTGGCGTCGCGTCCCTCGACCGGGTAGTCCGCGAGCCGCGGCGTCGCGAGCAGCGTGGCGCCGGCCTCGAGCGCCAGCGTCACGAACGAGAGCAGCTCGAAAGGCCGCGAGAGGTAGGTGCCGGCCGGCACCAGCACCGTGCCGCCGCCCGCCGCGTGGCAGGCGCGCACGGCCGTCTGCAGCGCCGCGGTGTCGTCCGCCTTGCCGTCCCCGAGCGCGCCGAACGCGCGCACGTCGTACGCTCCGCTGCCGCCGGCGGGCGTGTCGGCCCGGGCGCTCGCGGCGAGCGGCAGCAGCGCGCCGCCGACGAGCGCGCCGCGGGCCAGCAGGTCGCGCCGCGTGCTCATCGCTTCACCACCAGGTCCTTGTAGCCGATCAGCACGACCGCGCGCCGCCGCACCGCGGCCGCCGCCGCCGGGCTCGTCCAGGCGTCGGTGACGCCCTGCCGGTCGACCGCGACATCCTCGTAGCCGACGTGGCCGGTCGCGCGCAGCTCCGGGGTGTCGAGGGCCGGGTGATCGACGAACAGCCACGTCCCCGGCGTCAGCCTCTCCACGCTGCGCACGAAGCTCGCGGCCTTCTCCGCCGGGGTCCGCGGCTCGCCATCCCAGCCGACGGGCCTGACGCCGAGCGCCTGCGGGTCGATCTCGAGGCCGTACTCGCGCGCCAGCCGGGCGGCGAGCGCCGCGACCTCGGGCCCGAGCGCGCCGAAGCCCATGTGGTCGCTCAGGTGGCTCAGCTGCGGGACCTCGCGTTTCGTCAGCTCGATCTGCGCGCGCAGCTCGCGCTCGATCTCGTCGAGCTTCCACGGCTGCTCGTGCAGCGCGCGCTGCTTCCCGTAGTGCGGGCCCGGCCAGATCATCGGGAAGAAGAAGCCCGTCCGCTCGACCAGGCTCGGCGCGGGCGTCAGCGGCCGCCACTTCACGTTCTCCCACTCGCTCGTGAGCGCGAGGTGCAGACCGACGTCGAGCCCGGGGTTCTCGCGCAGCAGGCGCGCAGCCTGCGGGAACCACGCCCCGACCGCCATCACCTCGGCGTCGCGCATCACGCCGTCTTTGAAGCAGCGGACGACGGCCTGGTTCGAGGCCTGGGACGAACCCATGTCGTCACCGCGCACGATCAGGCGGATCGGCTCGGCGGCGACTGCCAAGCGCGGCGTTGCGATGGCGAGGCCGCAGAGGGCGAAGGCGAGCGCGAGAGAACGGCGGCGAGGTTGGCGCATGGACCAAGGATCATGCAGCAGCAGCGGCCGGCCGGCTAGAGCCGTTCGGCTCACGTCCATCCCATTTGGACGGCAACCCTCGACGCGGCGGTGGGGCGCGGCCGGCGCCCCACCCCCGACACGACCGTACGACCTCGGCTACTTCAGGCCGGCCGGCGCCTGCATCCCGAGCGCGCCCAGGATCTCCCCGGCCTTCGTCTTGACGGCGTTCGCCTTGGCCACGGCGCCGGCCAGGTCGCCGGAGTTCGCGGCGGCCGTCGCCTCGCTCCAGGTCTGCGTCACGGTCGCCAGGCCGCTCTTCGCGGCGTCGAACGTCGCCGAGTCCATGCCCGCGGGCAGCTTCTTCGACTTCGACAGCATGTCGACGCGGCTCTGGATCGCCTGCACCAGCTGCGGCAGGCCGGCGCTGAGCGTCGCCCAGGTTGTGGCCAGCTCGGTCTTCTTGGCGGCGACGGCCGTCGACAGCGCGCTGATGCGCGCCGGCAGCGCCTGTGCCGCGGTCAGCGCGGCCTGGTAGTCGCCTTTGTCGAACGAGGACTTGGCGGCGGCAATCGCCTGCTCGACGCCACCGACCTCGTCCGGCACGTACTTCGTGGCCTCGCCCTTCACGGCGGCGAAGGCCTGTTCGGACGCCGCCAGCGCCGCCTGCGCGGGCGCCTTCTGGCTGGCGCAGCCCGCGGCGACCGCCACCACGACCAGCACGGTGAGCACGGAACTCCAACGCTTCAGCATGTCTCCTCCACTGTGCACGTGAACCGGCTACGGTATCCGCAGCTTCTGCCCGACCCGGATCAGGTTCGGGTCCTTCAGCACGTCCTTGTTCGCCTCGAAGATCTGGGTGTAGAGGCTCGCGTCGCCGTAGTACTTCACGGCGATCTTCGAGAGGTTCTCCCCGGCGGCCACCACGTGCCACTGCGTGGCGTCGAAGGCGGCGTCCGCGGGCTTGTTCTCGTCTGCCATGGGCTTCTCCTCAGCTTCAGCTCGAAGCGCCGGTTCGGCTCCGCGCGGTCCGGGCGCGCGTGGCCGTCATCGGCGAGAACGGCGGTCTGCGCTACGGGACGTTGCGGAGCTTGAGCGGAATCCTACCAGCGTTCGCCTAGACGAAGTAGAAGGCCACCGCCAGGATCGCGTAGATCGCCAGCAGCTGCACGCCCTCGAACCAGTTGGTGCGGCCGTCGCTCGCGAGGTGCGCCACGGCCATCACGGACAGCATCACGGCCGCCACCTCGAGCAGCGTGAACTCGAGGCCGAGCGGCCGGCCCAGCGCGTGGCCGGCGATCACCAGCACCGGCGCCACGAACAGGGCGATCTGCATCGAGGAGCCCATCGCGATGCCGAAGGCGAGGTCCATCTTGTTCTTCGCCGCCATCAGCACGGCTGTCGAGTGCTCGGCCGCGTTGCCGATCACGGCCACCACCACGACGCCCATAAACACCTTGCCCAGGCCGAGCGCCGCGCCCGCCCGCGCGATCGCTGCCACCAGGAACTCGCTGACGACGCCGACCAGTACCGCGGCCCCGAGCAGCACCGCGAGGCTGCGGCTGACCGGCCAGACGTGGCCGGGCGCCAGGCTCTCGGCGGCTCCGCCCGCGGGCGCGAACAGCCGCTGGTGCGTCTTCAGCTGGAAGACGAGGCTCGCCACGTAGGTGAGGATCAGCACGTACGAGATGTCGAGGCTGATCGACTCGACGCGCTCCGGCTGGCGGTGCTGCGTCACGCTCGCGAAGATCGCGGGTATCACGAGCGCCACTACGGCAAGCACCATCATCCCGCTGCCGGTCTCCGCGGCCAGGCGGTTGAAGACCAGCTCCTTGTGGCGCCAGCCGCCGACCAGCATCGCGAGGCCGAGCACCATCAGCATGTTGCCGAGGATCGACCCGGTGAGAGAGGCCTTGACGATCTCGGTCTCGCCCGCGCGCAGCGCCATGAAGCCGATGATCAGCTCGGCCGCGTTGCCGAAGGTCGCGTTCAGCAGGCCGCCGATCGCCGCCCCGGAGCGCTGCGCGAGGTGCTCGGTCGCCTCGCCGATCAGCCCGGCGAGCGGGAGGATCGCGACACAGGAGACGACGAACACGGCCGTCGGCGAGGCGTGCGTCAGGCCCAGCCAGACGCTCGCCGGCACGAAGACGAGCAGCAGGTAGAAGACCCGCTTCGCGCTCACCAACGCCCCCCAGTCGTCTCCCCGCCCATCCTTCGCCTCCCGTTCTCGCGCATCATCTTCTCCGAGAGCGCCCGCGCGCGAAAGAGGCGGGCGCCGAGGCGTGCCGCAGGCCGAACCGGCGGAATACACGACCGGTCCGGCGCGTACCGGGATCGCGAGCCGGCCTGCCTCCCGGCCGGCCGACGGCAGGTCGGCGCTATAGTCACCGGGTGTTGCCCCGGGGGCAGGGGGCCACGTGAGCTGCACCATGAGTTCACTCGACAGTCGACTACCCGCGGGCCTGTGGCTGGCCGCCTCGCTCTTCGCGGTCGCGCTCGTCCCGGCCTGCCGAGCCGGCGCCGTCGCCGCGGGCGCCGGCGAGGCTCGCGTCGTGAAGAGGCCGGTGGAGGACGTGTTCCTGCTGTCGGGCGAGCTGCGCTCGGTGCGCTCGACGTCGCTGATGGCGCCTCGCTCCGAGGGGCGGCTGCAGATCCGCTGGCTGGCCGAGGACGGCGCGGACGTGCGGGAGGGCGAGCGCGTCGCCGAGTTCGACCCCACGAGCCTGATCCAGCGCCTCGAGGAGCGCCGGCTGCGCCTGCACCAGGCCGAGTTGCAGCGTGAGAGTCTCGAGCGCTCCTCGGCCGCGGAGCTCGAGCGCCGCCGCGGCGCGCTGGAGAAGGCCGAGGTGGAAGACGAGAAGTCGCGGCTGGAAGCGGCGGTCCCGCTCGAGTACCGAGACCCGAAAGAGCGGCCGGGGCTGCAGGCGAAGTGGCAGCAGACGCGCGCGACCCTCGAAAAGGCGCGGCTCGACCTCGACGCCTACGTCGTCACGTCGTCCGCCGACGTCACCTCCGCCCGAGCCGCCGAGGAGAAGGCGCGCCGCGAGCTCGACCGGGACGAGACCGGGCTCGTCAGCATGTCGCTGCCTGCCCCGCGCGCGGGCATCTTCCTTTCCGGGATGAACCTGTCGCAGTGGGGTCCCGAGGGGCCGCGCAAGCTGCAGCCCGGCGACAACGTGTGGCCCGGCTTCACGATCGGTACGATCCCCGACCCGAGCGAGATGGAGGTCGCGGCGTCCCTGCCCGAGTCGGACCAGGGCCGGATCGAGGCGGGGCAGAAGGCACGCTGCATCCTCGACACCTACCCGGAGCGCGTCTTCGAGGGCACCGTGATGCAGATCGGCTCGATCGCCTCGGAGGCCTCGGAGAGCTCCGTCGGCGTCTCGAGCCGCGCCGGCTTCCCGGTGCGGGTCGCGCTCGCCCGCAGCGAGCCGCTGATGCGTCCCGGCCTCTCGGTGCGGGTCGAGGTCGTGCGCGGCCGCTGGACGCGGGCACTGTGCGTCCCGCGCGGCGCAGTGCGCTTCGAGGGGGACGCCGCGCTCGTGCGCAGGGGCGGCCGCATGCTGCCGGTGCGGCTCGCAGCCTGCACGCCGGTCGAGTGCGTGGTCGAGTCGGGGCTCGCGGAAGGCGACCGTGTCGCGATCTTCTGAGCTGCTGGCGCGCCTGCGCCGCTCGCGGCGCGGCGTCCGCGCGGCAAGCGTGCTCGCCCTCCTGCTCGCCGCGCTGCTGCTCGTCGCCCTGCGGGCCCGTCGCGACGACACCGGCGTGCCGCTGCCGGTCAAGCGCGCCGATCTCGTGCTCGGCGTCGAGGTCGATGGCGAGCTGGTGGCCCTGCGCGCGACCGAGATCGGCGTCCCGGCCGTCTCCGAGACCGAGTTCAAGATCGCCTTCCTGGCGCCCGAGGGCGCGAGCGTCAAGCGGGGCGAGCCGATCCTGCGCTTCGACACCGAGACGCTGGTGCGGCTGCTGGCGGAAAAGCGGGCCGAGCTCGACGAGGCGACCAAGAAGCTCGAGCAGAAGGAGATCGACCTCGGCATGAAGCGGCTCGACCTGCAGCAGCGCGAGGCGCAGGCGAAGGCCGACCTGACCAAGGCCGAGCTGAAGGCGGAGGTGCCGGCGGTCGCGGTGCCGCTGCTCGAGCTCAAGGTGGCCGAGCTCGATCGCAGCGGCCGCCAGCGCGACCTGCAGAACCTGCAGGCCGAGGCGCGCGTCACGGAGGCGATCGCCGGCTCCGAGCTGCGCTCCCTGGTGCAGCAGCGGGACCGCGCGCAGGGCCGCGTGCAGGCGCTCGAGGCCGCGATCGCCGCCATGACCGTGGGCGCCCCGCAGGACGGGATCGTCGTCTACCAGGCCGACTGGAACGACCAGAAGAAGAAGGTCGGCGACTCGGTCTGGTACGGCGAGAAGGTCCTCGGCATCCCCGACCTCACCGCGATGAAGGGCGACGGTTTCGTGGACGAGGCGGACGGCGGGCCCGTGGCCGAGGGACAGCCCGTCACGCTGCGGCTCGAGGCCCGCTCCGACTTCGACGTGTCCGGTCGGGTCGCGCGCATCGCGCGCACCGTGCGCCGGCGCTCCTGGCGCACACCGGTCAAGGGCTTCCGTGTCGAGATCGCGCTCGCGCGGACGGACCCGACCTTCATGCGGCCGGCCATGCGCTTCCGGGGCGAGCTCGAGACGGGGCGCGTACCGGGCCTGCTGCTGGTCCCGCGCGCGGCCGTCTTCCTGCGCGAGCAGGGGCCCGTCGCCTGGCGCCGGACGGCTTTAGGCTGGCGCGAGACGGGCCTGCGGCTCGGACGCAGCAACCGCACGCAGGTCGAGGTGCTGTCGGGCCTCGTCGACGGCGACCTGGTCAGCGCCAGCGACCTCGCCGAGGCGCGCGAGGCCGTCCGCGGCGTCCCGGCGGGATCGGCCCGATGAGCGCCCGGCTGCCGAGGCCGCTGCGCGACTGGCGCGTGCTGGGCGCGTTCGCGGCCCTCCTGCTGCTCGCCGGCGTTTCGCGGCTCGCGCGCTCGCTCGACGCGCCGCCGGTCGCCAGCTTCGAGGTGCGCAGCGGCCGCTTCGTGCGCGAGGTCGAGGCGCGCGGCAGCCTGAAGGCGGTCAAGGCGACGCCGATCCTCGTCCCGCCCCAGACCGGGCGGCCGCAGAAGGTCGGTGCGCTGGCGCGCGACGGGGCGCTGCTGCGGGCCGGGGACGTGGTCGTCGAGTTCGATCCCTACGACGCGCAGCGCGAGGCCGCCGACGGCGAGGCGGATCTCAGCGCGGCGCGCGCGAAGATCGCCAAGGCGGGCGCGGACGGCACGAAGACCGAGCGCTCGATCGCGATCGACCGCGACCTGGCCCGGGAGGATCTCTCCCGCGCGGAGACGTTCAAGCTCACCGACGAGACGATCTACTCGAAGCACCAGATCATCGAGTCGCGCCTCAGCCGCGAGCTGGCGGCCACGAAGCTCGACGTGTCCGGCCGCCGGCTCGAAGCCAGCCGTCGGCTCTCGGCGACCGACCGGGCGCTGGGCGAGATCGACGCCACCAAGGCCCGCTTGAAGCTCGACCGGGCGCAGCAGAGCCTGGGCTCGCTGCGCGTGCTGGCCCCGCACGACGGCCTGCTGGTGCTGGAGCGCAACTGGCGCGGCGAGCTCCCGTTCGTGGGCGACACGCTGTGGCCCGGGCAGAAGGTCGCCGAGCTGCCGGACCTCTCGCAGCTGGAGGCGAAGGTGTTCGTGCTCGAGGCTGACGGCGCGGGCCTCAAGGCCGGGCTGCTCGCGCGGCTCGCGATCGAGGGCCGGCCGGGCGACGACCACGAGGCGCGTGTCTCCCGCGTCGAGCCGCTCGCGAAGACGACCGGCTGGCAGTCGCCCGTGAAGTACTTCGAGGCGACCCTCGCGCTGACGCGCACCGAGCCGGCCTTCATGCGGCCCGGCCAGCGCGTGCGAGCGCTGGTGCGGCTCGAGGAGGCCGACGGTGTGCTCGCGATCCCGCGCGCGGCCGTGTTCGACAAGGACGGCCGGCGTGTCGTCTACCGCCGCCAGGCCGGAGCCTTCGTTCCGGTCGAGGTCAGGATCGGCCGCCAGAGCGTGTCCCGGGTCGTAATCGACCAGGGCCTCGCCCCCGGGGACGTGGTCGCGCTGCGCGACCCGACCGCCCGCCGCGGGGCGCCGCCCGGCGAGGCCGCTGCCGGGGGGGCGCCGCGATGATGGACGTGCGCGAGTCGCTCGGCTCCGGGCTGGAGAGCCTGCGCCACCACGCGCTGCGCTCGTTCTTGGCCATGCTCGGGATCATCTTCGGGGTCGGGGCCGTGATCGCGATGCTCTCGATCGGTGCCGGCGCCGAGCGCGAGGCGCTCGAGATCATCGACCAGATGGGCCTGCGCAACGTGGTGGTGAAGGACAAGCGCTTCGATCGCGAGAACGAGCTGCAGGAGATCCGCCGCAAGAGCGCCGGGCTCTCGGCCCGCGACGCGCGTGCGCTGCGCGAGGCGGTGCCCGGGGTCGAGCGGGTGGTGGCGAAGATCGAGGTCGAGGCCTGGAAGGTGCTGGCGGCGGCCGGCCGCGCGAAGCCGCGGGTGCTGGGCGTCTCGGCGGAGTACCCGCAGCTGGTGCGCGTGAGCCTGCGCGAGGGGCGCTTCTTCGACGCCCGCGACGAGGAGACGCACGCCGCCGTCTGCGTGATCGGCGACGAGGCGCGCCGTGCTCTCTTCGGCTTCGAGCCCGCACTCGGCCGCCCGCTCAAGGTCAACGACCAGTGGCTGACGGTGATCGGCGTGCTGGCGCCCGGCGGTGGCAAGCGCGAGCTGCAGGGTCTGACGCTCGAGGGCACCGCCAACGACGTCTACCTGCCGCTGACGACCGCCGAGCGGCGCTTTGAGCGGCCGCCGCTCAAGAGCCCGTTCGACGAGCTGATCGTCAGCATGGCCCCGGGCGCCGCGGTGCAGGAGTCGGCGACCGTTGTGCAGACGATGCTCGACCGCCTGCACGGCGGTGCGGCCGACTACACGATCACCGTGCCCGAGGCGCTGCTCGAGCAGAGCCGGCGCACGCAGCGGCTGTTCGACATCGTGATGGGGGCGATCGCCGGCATCTCGCTGCTGGTGGGCGGCATCGGGATCATGAACATCATGCTGGCGACCGTGCTCGAGCGCACGCGCGAGATCGGGGTGCGCCGCGCGATGGGCGCGCGCCAGCTCGACATCCGCAACCAGTTCGTGATCGAGGCCTTCGCGATCACCGTCACCGGCGGCCTGCTCGGCATCGCCATGGGCCTCGCTATCGCGAAGGGGGTCGCGGTCTACGCCGGCTGGAAGACGATCGTCACGGTCTGGTCGATCGCGCTCTCGGTCGGCGTCTCCGCCGGCGTCGGCCTGGTGTTCGGCAGCTACCCGGCGATGCGCGCGGCGCGCCTCGACCCGGTGGAGTCGCTGCGCTACGAGTAGAATCCCTCCCGCGTCGGAGGGATCCATGTCTTCAGCCTCGAACAGCGCGCCCGCCAGGCCCGGGCTCGCCCGCGTGCTCGGCCTGTGGTCGCTGGTCGTCTACGGGATCGTGCTGATCCAGCCGACGGCGCCGATGTCGCCGTTCGGGCCGGTCAGCCAGCGCGCCGGCGGCCACGTGGTGACCGCGGTGCTGATCGGCATGGTCGCGATGCTGTTCACCGCGATCGCCTACGGCCGCATGGCCGCGGTCTACCCCAGCGCCGGCTCCGCCTACGCCTACGTGGGGCGCGAGCTGCACCCGGCGCTCGGCTACGCGACCGGCTGGAGCATGCTGTTCGACTACGTGATGAACCCGATCATCTGCGTGATCCTGTGCAGCAAGCTGGCGGCCAACTACCTGCCGCAGGTGCCCTATGCGGCCTTCGCCGTCTTCTTCGCGCTGGCGTTCACGGTGCTCAACCTGCAGGGTGTCAAGTCCTCCGCGCGTACGAACACCGTGATCGCCCTCGGCCTCGGCGCCGTGCTGCTGATGTTCATCGTCTCCGCCGTGCGCTACCTGCTCGGCCAGCCGCTCAGCAGCGCCGACCTGACGCGGCCCTTCTACGACCCGGCCACCTTCGCCTGGGACAAGGTCTCGCACGGCACCGCGATCGCCGTGCTCACCTACATCGGCTTCGACGGCATCTCGACGCTCTCGGAGGAAGCCGAGAACCCGCGCCGCAACATCCTGCTCGCCACCGTGATCGTCTGCCTGTTCACGGGCGTCTTCGGCGCGCTGCAGGTGTACCTGGCCCAGCTCGTCTGGCCCGACTGGACCAGCTACCCCGACGTCGACACCGCCTTCGTGCACGTCGCCCGCCGCGCCGGTGGAGAGCTGGTGTTCGGCGTGCTGAACGCCGCGCTGCTGGTCGCCAACTTCGGCTCGGGCTCGGGGGCGCAGCTCGGCGCCGGCCGCCTGCTCTACGGCATGGGCCGCGACGGGGCCATCCCGAAGGGCTTCTTCGGCCACATCAGCCCGCGCACCCACGTGCCGAGCTACAACATCATGCTGGTGGGCGCGCTCTCGCTGGCCGGCGCCTTCCTGGTGAGCTTCTCGCTCGGCGTGGAGCTGCTCAACTTCGGCGCCTTCGTCGCCTTCATGGGCGTCAACCTCTCGGCGCTCGTTCACTACTGGTGGCGCGCCCCCGTGAAGAAGCTCGTCAACCTGCTGCCGCCGCTCTTCGGTTTCCTGATCTGCCTCTACCTGTGGGTGAGCCTGAGCACCCCGGCGCGCGTCGCCGGCTTCGCGTGGCTGCTCAGCGGCATCGCCTACGGGGCCTGGAAGACGCAGGGCTTCCGGCGGGCGATCGAGTTCCGCGAGGCGGACGACGCCGGCGAGCGATGAGCCGCGGCAGCGCGGCCCCGCAGCGGGCGGGCGTCCGGACCGACACGCCCCGGCGTCTCATGATGCACGTCGGGACGGGGCACGCCCCGGCGGCGCAGCGCTGACGCGTGGCCGTCCGGGCCCCCTCTCAGCTTAAGTTGTCGAACAGCTCGAGGTCGGCGCGTCGCGGGAATCCCGGCCCGGCCTCGTGCGATGTTCTGCTCAGCGGGGTTGCCCCTCTCCTGTCCAGCGAGGTCCTGTATGTGGTCTGCCAGTCAGAAGCCCCCCATCCCGTCGGCCGAGCAGGCCCTGCCCGGCCGCGCGGAGCCGGTGCGGGTGCCGAAGTCGCACTTCGTGAGCGGTGCGCCGCTCGAGCCGCCGTTCCCCGCGGGGATGGAGGAGGCGATCTTCGGCATGGGCTGCTTCTGGGGCGCCGAGAGGGCGTTCTGGCGCACGCCGGGCGTCTTCTCGACCTCGGTCGGCTACGCGGGAGGCCACACGCCAAACCCCACGTATGAAGAGGTCTGCTCCGGCCGCACCGGGCACGCCGAGGTCGTGCGCGTCGTCTTCGACCCGCGGCAACTCGTCTACGGGGGCCTGCTGCGCGTCTTCTGGGAGGGCCACGACCCTACGCAGGGGATGCGCCAGGGCAACGACGTCGGCACCCAGTACCGATCCGTCCTCTTCAGCTTCGGCGAGGCCCAGGCGCGCGCCGCCGAGGCCTCGCGTGCGGCGTACCAGCGGGCCCTCGACGCCGCGGGCCGAGGCCCGATCACGACCGAGATCCGCGAGGCGCCCGCGTACTACTACGCCGAGGACTATCACCAGCAGTACCTCGGGAAGAACCCGAGCGGCTACTGCGGGCTCGGCGGAACGGGCGTCTCGTGCCCGTTCGGCGTCGTGACGGCCGGCTGACCGCGTCGTGACGCGTGCGTCGGGCGCGTTTTTCCTTGAACCAGCGCGCCGCGTCGGCTACTTTCTTCCCGGAGTCGCCGCGTCCTCGGTGCGCGGGGGAGGATGCCCGTGAGAGTCCTCGTGGTGGACGTGGGCGGGAACAACATCAAGCTGCTCGCCAGCGGGCAGAAGACCCCGCGCAAGATCCCGTCCGGCCCCACGCTGAGCGCGCGCCGCATGGTCGCAGCCGTGAAGCTCGCGACCGCGGACTGGCGCTACGACAGGGTCTCGATCGGCTACCCGGGCCCAGTGAAGAACGGCCACCCGCTCGAAGAGCCCGTCAACCTCGGCCGCGGCTGGGTCCGATTCGACTACGCGCAGGCCTTCGGCCGGCCCGTCCGCGTCGTCAACGACGCGGTGATGCAGGCGCTCGGCTGCTACCGCGGCGGGCGCATGCTCTTCATCGGCCTGGGCACCGGCATGGGCGCGGCGCTCGTGGTCGAGGGGCACGTCCAGCCGCTCGAGATCGCGCACCTGCCTTACCGCAACGGCAAGACCTACGAGGAGTTCGTCGGCAAGCGCGGTCAGGATCGCATGGGCAAGAAGCTCTGGCGGCGCGTCGTGGCCGAGATCGTGCCGCGGCTGTTCGACGCCTTCCAGGTGGACGAGGTCGTGATCGGAGGCGGCAACGCAAAGCAGCTCAAGGAACTGCCGCGCGGGGCTCGCCTCGGCGACAACGCGAACGCCTTCGCGGGCGGCTTCCGGCTGTGGGAGAAGGCGACCGAGCGCCGGCGACGGGCCGCGCTCGTGGTGCCCGCCCTGCGAGTGCGGCCGCAGCCTGTGGGGCGCCGCGCGGCCTAGGCTAGGCCGGCCCGCGCGTCTCATCCCCCGCGACCGGCGCGATCGGGTTCGCGGCCTCGGCCGGCTCGCCCCCCACGACCTCGTGGGCCGCCACCAGCGAGCGAGCTCCGGCGCGCAGCAGCGGCAGCCGCCAAGCGAAGAAGGCGCCGCCGAGGATCGAGACGAGCCCGCCGATTGCCACGGTCACCGGCGCGCCCAACCGTTCGGCCGCGGCGCCGGCGCCAAGCGCGCCGAACGGCGCCATGCCCATGAACATCATCGAGTAGAAGGCCATGATCCGCCCGCGTAGCGCATCGGGGCTCAACAGCTGCAGCAGCGTGTTCGACGCGGCCATCTGCATCATCATGAAGAAGCCCGAGCAGACCAGAACCGCCGCCGAGAGCGGCAGCGAGCGCGAGGCCGCGAAGGCGACCAGCGACAGCCCGAAGCCGGCCGCGGAGGCCCCCACCCAGCGCCCGAGGCCGCGCGCGCTCGCCCGCGTGGCGAGCAGCAGCGCGGCGGCGAGCGCCCCCACGCCCGAGGCTCCGAGCAGCAGGCCCATCGCGCCCGGACCGCCGTGCAGCACCCGGTCGGCGAATACGGGCATCAGCACGGCGAACGGCATGCCGACGACGCTCACCAGCCCGAGCAGCAGCAGCAGGTCGCGCACCGGCGGGTGGCTGCGCACGAAGCGAAGCGCCCCGTGGATCGCCTCGAGCGCGGACTCTCCGCTGCGCGGAGCCGGCGGGGTCTCGAGTCGCATGGCCAGCAGCGCCGCGATCACCGCGGCGAAGCTCGCGCCGTTGATCAGGAAGCACCAGCCCTCGCCGAGCGCCGAGACCAGCACGGCGGCGATCGCCGGGCCGACGACGCGCGCCGCGTTGACGGCCGACGAGTTGAGCGCGATCGCGTTTGGCAGGTCCTCGCGCCCGACCATCTCCGCCACGAACGACTGGCGGGTCGGGATGTCGACGGCGTTGACGATCCCGAGCAGCGTCGCGATCGCGAACACGTGCGCGATGCGCACGCCGCCGGCCAGCGTCAGCGCCCCCAGCGCGCCGGCGAGCAGCGCCGAGGCGCCCTGCGTCGCCACCAGCACGCGGCGCCGGTCGAGCCGGTCGGCCAGCGCCCCGCCGACGAGCGCCAGGAAGAACACCGGCGCCTGGCTCACGAAGCCGGTGAGGCCCAGCAGCAGCGGCGAGTCCGTCAGCCGGTAGACGAGCCAGGACTGCGCGACCGACTGCACCCAGGTGCCGACGAGCGAGACGCCCTGCCCGGCGATGTAGAGCCGGAAGTTGCGGTGGCGCAGTGCCCGGAAGACCGCTGGCGCCGGCACCCGGATCCCGTCAGGCCGACTGGCGCCCGTCGCCGCCGCGCCGCCAGCCGATCCTGCGCAGCCGGCCCCAGAGCGGGCTCGTGGCCCAGTCGTCGAAGATGCTGTAGGTGACCGGCGTGCCGACGAGCGTCAGCAGCAGGGCGAGCGTCTGGCCGCCGATGATCACGCTGCCGATCGCGCGGTTCGTGCCGGCGCCGGTGCCGCTCGAGGCGACGAGCGGGATCATGCCGGCGACGAACGCCAGCGTCGTCATCAGGATCGGCCGCAGCCGGTCGCGATTGGCCAGCCGGATCGCCGCCGCGCGCTCCATGCCGGCCGCGCGCAGGCCGTTCATGTGGTCGATCTGCAGGATGCCGTTCTTCTTGACGATGCCGAACAGCACCAGGATGCCGAGCGAGGAGTAGATGTTGATCGACTGCCCGAGCACCACGATCGACAGCAGCGCGAACGGCACCGTCAGCGGCAGCGCGATCAGGATCGTGATGGGGTGGATCCAGCTCTCGAACTGCGCGGCGAGGATCAGGTACATGAAGATGAAGGAGGCCAGGAACGCGATCAGGAAGTTCTTCGCGGCCTTGCCCTGCTCGCGCGAGCGGCCGGTGAAGCCGTACGCGTACTGCGCCGGCATCTTCAGCTCGTCCGCGGCGCGCTGCAGGCCGTCCATGATCGTCTGCGCCGAGGAGCCCGGCAACGTGTTCGCGAACAGCAGCACCTGGCGCTGGCGGGCGAGACGGTTGACGAGCGAGGGGCCTGTCCCGTGCTCGAAGCTCACCACGTCCTGCAGCCGCACCGGCCCGCGTGGCGACGGCACCGTCGCCTGGGCGATGCCCTGCTGGTCCTTGCGGTACTCGGCCTCGGAGCGCAGGTGCACCTCGTACTGCTCGCCGCCCTCGTAGTAGTCGGTGACTTTCAGCCCGCCCACCAGCACGTTGAGCGTCGCCGCCACGTCCTGCACGCGCACGCCGAGGTCGCCTGCCTTCGCGCGGTCGATGTGAACGCCGAGCTCCGGCTTGCCGACCACGAGGTTGGTGTCGGCGTCGACCGCCCCGGGCAGCTGCTTCAGCTTCGCCAGCAGGACGTCCGAGTACTTCGCCAGCTGATCGAGGTCGGGGCCGCCGATGAAGAACTGGATCTCCACGTTGTTGCCCGCGCCGAAGGCCGCCACGGGCTGAACCTGCGCACGCAGCTTGAGCTGCGCGTACTGCGGCAGCACCCGCGCGCGGATCGCGTCCATGATCCTGAACTGGTCGAGCCGGCGCTTCTTCACCGGCGCGAGCTTCACGTAGATCGAGCCGAGGTTGAGCGTGTTCTGCGGGTCCGCGCCGATCGTGACCAGGGTGTAGCGCACGCCTTCGAGCTCGCGCACGCGCTTGGCGATCGACTCCAGGATCGTGCTCGTCGACTCGAGGCTCGAGCCCTCCGGCGCGCGGACCAGCACCTCGAACTGCGA
>Ga0302299_10000627_pt1 | contig 19815 bp, 18 predicted proteins | sample III_Fen_N3_4_FD_198795 | JGI IMG/M metagenome (GOLD analysis project Ga0302299, IMG submission 198795) | Peat permafrost microbial communities from Stordalen Mire near Abisko, Sweden - III_Fen_N3_4 | ecosystem: Environmental > Terrestrial > Soil > Wetlands > Permafrost | place: Sweden: Abisko... | reverse complement strand
TGGCGGGCTGGCCAGTGGCGTCAGCTCTGACGTCGTCCGTCGTCGTGGGGACCAGTGCTCCCCACCCCTCGACCGTGGCACTTTCGAGGTCGCCGCGCAAGGGTCGCGCTCACACGGCGCGCCGCGACGCACGCCCGACCTGACGTGCGGGTCAGCGGCGGAGCGGCTCGCCGCTGCCGAAGACGTCGAGAACGATCCCGCTCGCACCCATCGCCCCGTTGCTGCCGGTCCAGAACGTGCCCTGCCGGCCGTCGGCCACCACGACCGAGGGGCCACTGACCGAGGCGCGGCAGTGGGCCAGCACGACGGCGGAGCCGGTGGCGATGCCGACGGCGAGCTGCCGAGGGGCCGCGGTGACGCCGGCGTACAGCCGGCCCCAGCGGTAGTCGTCGTTCAGGTGCGGAACGATGGTCGCCCGCACCAGTCCCAGCCCGGGCAGCCACGTGGCGTCATCGGCGCGGAAGGCGGCCACGCCCTCGGCCTCGAGGGCGTCGAGGTCGTCTTCTGGCGCATTCGCCTTCGGCGACCAGCGCGAGCCGAGCACGGCGGTCATCGCACCATCCGCAAGCACCACGGGGGTGGTGCGCACGGCTGTGCTCACGGCATCCCGGAAGGTGCGGTCGGCCATGAGCGGGGCCAGCGAGGCCGGGTCGTCGCCGACGAGCACGACGGCAGTCGCTCCCCTGAGCGACTTCGTCGACCAGCCGTTGCTCCCGGCGACGACTGTGCTGACCCTGCCGGTCCAGCCGGCCTTCCTGACGGCCTGGCCGTAGGCGTTGACCAGGCTGCTGGAGCCGGTGCCGCCGCCGAGCACGACCAGCCGAGCGTGCTCGGCCCGGCTGACGGCGTGCGCGGCGCTGACGACGTCGCCGATGACGTCGCCGTCGAGCACACCGCCACCGAGGAACACCGTGCCGCCGACCCGCGACGGGGATGCCGGTGGGGTCCACCCCGCGCCGCTCGGCACCCGGACGGGGTGGCCGCCGCGAGCGAAGGTGCGGGTGGCCAGGTTGTACCTCGTGCCGTCGGTCATCAGGTGGGTCAGCACCCGGCGGGCCGAGAGGGTGGCCGGGCTGCCCACCCAGCGGTGGGTCGCCCGGAGCGTCTCGAGGTCGACCAGCGCGGCCGAGCTCTCCCCGAACAGGCCGGAGAGCATGGTGTCACCGGTGTCGCGCACGCCAGTGGCGTAGTCGACACCGACCCCCACCGGGCTGGCCCCGCCGAAGTGCTCGTCGGCCGTCGCGAGCGTCGAGAGGGTGCGGCCGAAGCGCCCCCGCTGGTAGAAGTGCTGGTCGAAGATCGCGCGGGTCGACCCGACGTCGAGGCCCCGTTCGAGGTCGGCGTCGTTCCCCCACCACACCAGCGTCGAGCCCCGGCGCAGGCCGTCGGGGGCATCGAGCGAGCCGGTGTACCCGTTGATCATCGAGCGCGACTGCACGGCGGCGCCGGCGCTGGTGCCCCCCAGGGCGACCCCTCGCCTCACCGCCGTGGTGATGGCGGCCTCCGCCGGAGAGGCGGCCAGCACCTGCATGGCGAGGCCCTGGTCACCCCCGAGCACGTAGATGCCGTCGGTGGAGGGCGAGGCGATGGCTGCGGCGTTCGCCGGGTCGAGCGCGTCGGCCCGGTTCAGCAGCACGGCCAGGGTGGCGGTGCATCCGGTGAAGGGCGCCGGCACGGCGGCGTCACAGGCCGCGTCGAGCTGGTCGGTGCGCCGCTGCGCGAGGGCGAGGTTCTCGGCCCGCTCCTCGGCGGAGTCGCCGTAGGCCGAGGGGACCACGACGAGGTCCACGGTCGGGCCGCTCGCGCCCTCAGCAGCCGCTCGGGAGAAGCCGGTCAGGGTGGAGGTCTCGTAACCCCCACCGATCGGCGTGAGCACCGTCGGCTCGTCGCCGACCGCGCTGCTCGCGGCGATGGTGGCCGTCGCGGCGACGACCGACACGGTGAGCAGGGCGGCGGCGGTACCGACGCTGCGGCGGGAGGTGGTCCGGCGGCGGGTACGGGGGTCCGAAGTCATGCAGGGGAACCTAGCCGGATGCCGGACAGCGCGCGCGCTCAGCCGCAGCCGCGGTCTCCTCGACTGATTGCGATCCACCCACCTGCCGGCCCGTGGAATCCCGCCCTGCGCGTGGGTGATTCGCAACAAGTGAGGCGAGGCGAGGTGTCGGGGCGCCTCCGCGAGGACGCATAGGCTGCGGCCATGACGCTGATCGCCATCGAGTGGGACGACACCGGGGGCCGCGGCGGGCGTGGCGCCGTGCGGCTCCTCGACCAGACCCTGCTGCCCGGCACCACCGCCTACCGGGACATCGACACCGCCGACGCGCTCGTCTCCGCGATCGTCGAACTGGCGGTGCGCGGAGCGCCCGCGCTCGGGGTCGCCGGGGCGATGGGTGTGGTCGTGGCAATGGACGAGGGCGCCCGCGAGGGCTGGGACGGCGTGCGGGTGCAGGCGGCGGTCGACCGGGTGCGGCACGCCCGCCCGACCGCGGTCAACCTCGCGTGGGGGGTCGACCAGGTGCGTCCGCTGATGGATACCGGCCGGGATGCCGTGCTCGCCGCCGCCCGCCGGGTGGCGGTGGAGGACGAGGCCGCCAACCGCGAGCTGTCGCGGCGCGGGGCCGACTGGCTGCTGGCCCGGATCGACCGGCCGCGGCTGCGGGTGCTCACGCACTGCAATACCGGCTCGCTCGCGACCTCGGCGTGGGGGACGGCCCTCGGGGTCGTCCGCGAGCTGCACGCGCGAGGTCGGCTCGAGCTGGTCTACGCCGACGAGACCCGGCCGCTGCTGCAGGGGTCACGGCTCACGGCGTTCGAGCTGGCCGCCGACGGCATCCCGCACCGGGTGCAGGTCGACGGAGCCGCTGCGTCGACCATCCTGCGCGGGCTGGTCGACCTCGCCGTCGTCGGGGCCGACCGGATCGCCGCGAACGGTGACGCGGCGAACAAGATCGGCACCCTCGGGGTGGCGCTGGCCTGCCGCGACGCCGGCATCCCGTTCATGGTCGCGGCGCCGTGGTCGACGGTCGACCTGTCGATGGCCGACGGTTCGCGGATCGAGATCGAGGAGCGGGCCGGCGACGAGGTCACGGCGCTCGGCGGGCTGCGGCTGGCACCGGAGGCGTCGATGGGTTTCAACCCCGCCTTCGACGTCACTCCGGCGCGGCTGGTCGACGCCGTCGCCACCGAGCGCGGCGTGGCCGAGCCCCGTGCGGGGGTTGACCTGCGAGCACTCGGCTGAGCCCGGCATCCGCTGTCGCACCGGCGTCGGGATGGCGGGCATAAGCCCATTGCTTCAGCTGCGGCAGATGAAGGTATGATCTTCAGATGACCAGAATGAAGGATGATGCTTCACGGTGCGTCCTCCTCGGTGACCTCGTCGGTTCGCGCGGCGCCACCAACCGGCGTGCCCTGCACCGGGCGGTCGAGAAGGCGCTGGTCAGCGTCAACGTCGCCGTCCCTGCCGTCACCGCGCTGCGGATCACGGTCGGCGACGAGTTCCAGGGCGCCTACGAGACCCTCGGTGCCGCCATCGAGGCGGCGCTGCGCGTGCGGCTCGAGCTGCTTCCCGCTGCGGACGTGCGGGTGGGGATCGGCCGGGGGCCGGTGCAGCTGCTCGACCCCGAGCGCGGCATCGAGGACGGACCCGGGTGGTGGGCCGCCCGAGCGGCGATCGAGCACGTCGAGCGGGCCGCGGCCCGTGCGGCCACCCGGCACCTGCGCACGGCCTACCAGCCCGCTCCCGAGCTCTCCGACGCCTCGGGAGACGGTGCCGGACTGGCGGGCGGCGCGGCTGCGGTCAACGCCGCCCTGCTCTGTCGGGACCATCTGGTTGGCTCCCTCTCAGAGCGATCGGTTCGACTGTTGAGGGGGCTCATGGATCCGCACACCACCCAGAGCGAGCTGGCCACGCGCGAGGGCATCAGCGCCTCGGCCGTGTCCCAGCGGGTGCGTGCCGACGGCATCGGAGCGGTCCTCGCCGCGCAGGACCTGCTGCGGGGCCTGAGGTGACCTGGCTGGCCGTGTGGCTCGTCGGGGTCGGCCTCGCTGACCTGGTGCGCGCCGGCACCAGCACCAGCACCAGCACCACCGCACTCCGCATCGCGATGGCGTCCGGTGCGGCGGCGGTGGCGGTGCTGGCCGGGCTCACCGCCCTCACCGCGCCGGTCGACCTGGTCTGCCTGGCCGCCTCCCTCGTGCCGATGGTGCTCTGGCTCTGGTGGTCCGCGGAGGCGGTGGCCATGGGCAGTGGCCAGTGGCGGGCGCTGGGTGCGCTGGCCGCAGGGGCGCTGTGGCTGGTCGTGCTCAGCGGGTGGGCGTCGCCGGCGGGCGGTCCGTTCGGGCGGTGGCTGCGCTGGGCCGACCTCCCGCTCGTCGGGCAGGGTTCGCCGCCGTCACACGTCCTCCTCGTCGCGGGCCTGTTGCTGGTCAACCTGGCCACGGCCAACGTCGTGGTGCGGCTCGTGCTCGTCGGGGTGGGAGCGATGCGGCCGGTGCTGGCGATGAACACCGCGAGTGACCCGCAGCCCTCCGACCAGCTGCGCGGTGGCCGGCTGCTCGGGCCGATGGAGCGGGTGCTCATCCTGGGGCTGGGCCTGGCCGGTCAGCTCACGGCCGCTGCGCTGGTCATCGCCGCCAAGGGGCTCATCCGCTTTCCCGAGCTGCAGGCCAAGCGAGACGACCGCACGAGCGTCGACGGGGTGGGCATCGACGCCGTCACCGAGTACTTCCTCGTCGGCTCGTTCGTCTCGTGGCTGGTGGCGCTGGTCAGCCTGGCGCTCACACGCTGAGGATGTTGCCCTTCCAGCGGTCCGGGAAGTCCGAGGTCCGGTCACCGGCGAGCAGCAGCCGGTAGGTCATCGTGGCGGCCTCCTCGAGGTTCAGCGCTCGGCGCAGGGCCATCGACACCGTGTTCCCGACCGTCGAGCAGCCGTGGTGGGCCAGCACCACCGCGTCGTGGTCGCGCGCGGCCTCGGCCGCGGCGTCGGCGATCTCCTGCGAACCGGAGGGGTGGAAGGGCACTCTGCCCGCGCTGCCCAGGTAGTACTGGTGGTCCAGAGTGGTGAACCGCAAGGACGCACCGAGCATGTCGACGAGCAGCACGTGTTGGGGATGCAGGTGCACGATGCACGCGACGTCCGACCGCACCGCGTAGGTGCGCTGGTGCAGCTTCCACTCCACCGACGGCGCCCCACCGCCGACCCGGTCGCCGTCAAGGGTCAGCTCGACGAAGTCGTCGGGGGTGAGCCGGTCCAGCCAGGTGCCCGTGGCCGTCACCAGGAAGCGCTCGGTGCCGGGCAGCCGCACCGACAGGTTGCCGCCGCTGGCCTGCACCAGCCCCCGCTCGACGAGGTGGCGGCCGGCGTCGATCAGCTCGGCCGTGAGGGTTTCGCGCGGGGTCGTCATGCCGTGATTCTGGCGCAACTCCCGAAGCCGCACCCGCAGGCCGGGCGGGCGTGTGCCGGCATCCGGGCTGGGTGGTGAGACGCCGAACGGCCCGCCGCCGCGGCGCGGACGGGCCGTTCGAAGAAGTGTCGTCAGGTCAGGAGGCGACCTGATCCTGCTCCGCCTGGCCGCTGATGACCTGGTTCCCGCCGGTGTGGCTGACCGAGATCCTGCGCGGCTTGGCCTCCTCGGCCACCGGGATGGTCAGCGTGAGGACGCCGTCGGAGTACTCCGCCTCGATGCGTGACGAGGCGACGCCGTAGCCGAGCGTGAGCTGGCGGGCGAAGGTGCCCGTCGGGCGCTCGTGTGAGAGCCACTGCGCATCGTTGGCCGCGTGTTCACGGCGCTCGGCCCGGATGGTCAGGGTGCGGTCCTCGATGTCGACGTCGATCGAGGCCGGGTCGACGCCGGGCAGGTCGACCTGCGCGACGAAGCGGTCTCCGGAGCGGTAGAGGTCCATCGGCATGGCGGCCGAGGCCGGCGTGCGCAGGGTGTTCCCGAGCATGCGGTCGAGGTCGCGGAAGGGGTCGAACGTGGTGGCCATGGGGCTCCTCCTTACGGGTGACGGGCCGTGCCCGGTGCTACCTGAGTGGTGCTGACTCAACTTTGCACCTGAGAACCGACTCAATGCAAGTCCCACAACCGCCCGGGCCGGTACGAGCCTTCCGGCGGCGACCGGGGTGGGCGTCGGCACCGCCCGGCTCGGCAAGCTTGTTGGGTCCCCGCGCTCGGGATCGGCCGGTGAAGATGGCACCGTGGGCGGACGTGCCCCGTCCGGGGGCGCCACCGATCCGAAGGGACAGTGACGATGGGCTTTCTCGACCGCCTTCTGGGCCGCACGCCGACCGAGCAGCAGCGCCAGGAGCGCGCCGGCTGGGACGACCGCCAGGACCCGCGCTCGACGGCCGCCTCATCGCGTTCGGCGGCGAGCGAGGACGACCGGGCCGTCGCGCGGTACCGGTACCTGCTGCGCACCGCACCACCCGAGCAGCTCGAGGCCTTGCACGCCGAGGCGTTCGCGAAGCTGACTCCCGAGCAGCGTCAACAGCTGCTGCGCGAGCTCGCGACGGCGATGCCGGGGGAGGCGGGCACCTCCACCGCGCCGGCCGACCTGGCTCGCGCCGCGACCCGGGCCGAGATGCGGCAGCCGGGAACGTTGCAGAACACCTTCTCGCGGGGGGCCTTCGGTGGAGGCGTGGGCATGGGTGGCATGGGAATGGGCGGGATGTTCGCGGGCTCGATGATGGGCACCATCGCCGGGGTCGTGATCGGCTCGGCCCTCGCCGACGCCATGTTCGACGGCTACGACTCGAGCCCTGAGGCGCAGCAGGCCGGGGACGGGGGAGGCGACAGCGGGGGTGACAGCGGCGGCGACACCGGGTCCGACTCGGGCGACGGAGGCACCGACACCGGTGACCCCGGTTCGGCGGATGCCGCGTATGCATCCGACACCTCCGGCACCGACTCCGGCGGCGACTGGGGTGGCGGCGGTGACTCGGGTGGGAGCGGCTTCGGTGGCGGGGACTTCGGGGGCGGCGACTTCGGTGGAGGCGATTTCGGTGGGGGAGACTTCGGCGGGTTCTGAGCCCGCCGCTCGCTCCAGCCGACCGGGCAGCAGCCCTCAGACCTGGTAGACGGCCCACCCGCCGGAGGAGTCCCACCCGAGCAGTGGGGAGTCGCGCCACTCGGTGGTGAGCCACAGGTGGGTGAGCCCGTCGGGCACGTCGGGCGGGTCGGCGGGCAGGGCGTCGAGTGGGGCGCTCAGCCGGTGGTAGACCGCCGGTGGCAGTCCACCCTCGGCGACCCCGACGAACAGGTGGCGCTCGTCGACCCGACCCGCGCCGGCCACCTTCGCGGCCCGGCGCGCGACGTGCGGCTCGACGAGCAGCTCGCTGACGGCGCCCGGCAGGGCGGCGAGTGCCGCGTCGTTCGGGAGTGCGGCGTCGGCCGGGAGTGCGGCGTCGGCTGGACGTGCGACGAGCGCGGTGCCCGCCGGGAGGTCCGAGGGCCCGATCTCCTTCGCCGGCGGTGTGCCGCTTGTCGCGCGACTCGCATCGGCGGCCGGCGCCGGTCCACCGCCGGGACTCGCCGAGGTCCCCGCTCGCCCGATCGCCCTGCGGGACAACCGGTCTCGGCCGAGCAGCACCAGCCCGTTCCGCGAGACCGCTCCGGCGTGGGTGGTGACTTCCAGGGCCGCGGTGCGGCCGCCGGGGTACGTGAGGTGCACGTCGTAGGCGCCCTGGCGGTGGCCGATGTCGTGCGCTCGCGCGGTCGCGCCCGTCGCGCGCTCGACGAGGCGGGCTGCGACCTGTTCGTCGGCGCGCAGCCCGTCGAGGCGGCGGGGGTCGGAACCCATGCAGGCAGGTTAGGCGAATCCGGGCATCCCGCCACGTCGACAACTGTCCCAATACGGCCGATCTTGCAGAGCACCGCCGTAGCCGACATCAACGCCGCGTCGTGCGAGAGGCGTCCTGCATCGTCCGCTGATGGACAACAGTCATGGCAGAAGCTCTCCAGCAACTTCACACCTTGGGCTCGCCTCAGCCCGGGCCGGGTGGTCAGAGGAGTGCCTGCACCACGGGCGTGATCTGCCGCCGATACTCGTCGGAGTCTCGCAGCAGCCCAGCGGTGAGCAGGACGTGGTGAGGATCGAGTTGCCAGAGCTGCTTTCCGGCGACGGGGATCTCGGTGATCCGGAGCTGGAACGGCCGAGCCAGCCGGCCGAGCTGGTGCTCCAGATCAGCCACCAGTCTGGTCTCGACGATGCCTCGACCGTTTCGCTCCCTACGGCCGGACCTTGGGTCCGGGAGTCCGACCATCAGGTCGATGTGCTCGCGCTTTCGCTCCCGGCTCCATGCCACGGCGTCGAAGAAGTGGCTCGCCACGACCGCCTGCAGCGCAGGAGCCGACCGCAACGCCTCGAAGTCGGGTGGGGTCCACCACGAGGCGCCGAGCTGCCCTTGGCGCTGCCCTTCCAGATCCAGGTCGAGCTGGAGCGCCCTGTCCCACCACAGATCCCACTGGCGAGCAGCCTCCACCGGCGCTTCGCCGTCGACTTGAGGGATGACCGGCACCGCATGCGGGAGCCAGTCATGCGTGGTCGTGAGCCCGGCGGCGTCGCGGACGAACAGCCCGATCACCAGTGGTTCTGGCTCGTCGATCTCGATACGCCAGCTCAGCTGACCTGCTCGTCGCACTCCAGCCACCTCAGGTACGAAGTTCCGTGCAGCCGACTCCAGTCTGCCCGGGCGCTCGGCGCCGCCCGTCGAGAAGAGCCCTCAGCTGCGGCCCATGGTGCTCGTCACAGCTCGCCCGGACGACCGGCGCGCAGACGGCCTCCATGACCGGCTCACAGCATGACGTCGCCGCGTACCTTTTCGGTGGTGCGTGCCACAGCAGACCCGTTCCTCCGCGCGCGACGCGGTCTCACGGCCACGCGCCACTGTGCCGGTGCCGCCTCGCGCAACGGGGCCCAGCCGCCGATCACCTGCCCCGAACAGACCAGCAGCCCGGTGTCTCGGTGCGCCCAGCTCAGCCGACCCCCCAATGAAGTCCGGACCACTTCGGACGCGCACCACGAGCAGACCGGTGGCTCGGCGAGCCCGTCCAGCAGCCTTTCCACGAGCGCCTCCAGCCGGACGACCCCGTCGTCGTCGAGGTAGACCCCACTCACAGCGACTCTCCCACTGCGGCCTCCAGTCCTGCGGTCGGTGTGGCCACCTGGACCGGCTCGACGGAGCTCGAGCGCGGGCGGGTGGCCTTCATGATCACCTGCAGCCACGGTTCGTGTCGAGATGTCTGGTTGACCGGCACGCTGAACGCACCACTGCGCCGCCACGCGGATGTCTTCGGCCCAGCGCCCACCTGGTCGCCCAACCGCCTGGTTGACGCCGATGACCGGAGGCGACCCGCTGCGGAAACGTCCGCAACCGCCGCGAGGACCGCACAATTCACGAAGCCGCGCTGACGTCCTCAGAACTCGGTGCGCACTCGGCTGCGCTCGTCGGTGACCCGGCGCCGCTCGTAGATGTCGCCGGCCCGGGCCGTCGCCCGCCAGGGTTTGGCAAGGTCGAGCGCGACCCGGAGTGCGGGGTCGGCTCGGTCCAACGTCCCCACCACCAGCCCGGGCTCGGCACCGACGTCGGTCAGCACCTCGCCGTGGGGTCCGACGAACCCGGAGTGGAACAGGTGCGCGGCCTGCGCCGGCACCGAGAGACTCAGCCAGTAGTTGTGGATGGCGGCGTACGCGCGGGCCTTGGTCGCGAAGATCGAGTCGACCGGGTAGGCCGACGGCCACACTCTCGAGCTCGAGGCGGACCGCGGCCCATTCGACGTCCTCCCAGTCGCTGACGTCCTCCATCGCATTGCCGGACAGGAAGCCCTCGGGAAAGTGGGCCAGCCGCGCCCCCGCTGCCGCAGCCGCACGCACCATTCCTGCGCACCTCCGCCCCGTTGGCGCGCGGATCTCTCGAGGCGGTCGGCTGGCAGGTGGCGATCGCAAGGCTCATCCACGCATGCCGGCAGGTCCCGGAGACACTGGACGGGTGAGCCCCAAGCAGCCCAGGTCCGGGAGCGCGAGGCGCCGGATTCTGACGCGTCTGACGTGACGCGTCACCCTGCGGGAGGTCTCGTGCGCGCGACCAGGCAGCCCTGGCTGCGTCGCGACCGGACAACACATGGCTGCGGTGCCCGCGGTCAGAACGGGGAGTTGTACTCGATGACGCCCTCACGGATCGCCGTCGCCACCGCCTCGAGCGTCGAGTGGGCGCCGAGCTTGGTGAGGACGCCGCGCACGTCGTCGCGGGCGGCATCCTCGCTCATCGAGAACGCCACCGCGACGCCCTTGTTCGTGGTTCCGCGCGCCAGCAGGGCCAGCACCTCGAGCTCGCGCCCGGTGAGGTCGGCCCCCACGCCGCTGTTGGACTTGGTCAGCTTGGGCAACAGCCTGGCCATCGCGGCGGCCGAGAGCAGGGCCTCACCCGCGGCGACCGTGCGAACGGCGCCGGCCACGTCGGCAGCGGCCCGCTCCTTGCTGAGATAGCCCGAGCACCCGGCGTCGATCGCCCGCAGCAGCAGGCTGTCGTCGGTCGAGCCGGAGATCATCACGATCATCGTCTCCGGCCAGCGCCCCTTGATCTCGTGCGCGGCCACCACGCCGTTCCCCTCCGGCATGTCGAAGTCGAGCAACAGCACCCGAGGCCGCAGCTGCTCGACCAGGGACACCGCCTCGCGCCCGCTTCCGCCGGAGCCCAGCACCTCGATGTCGTCCTCGACGTCGAGCAGCCGCACGAGGCCCTCGGCGAACATCACGTGGTCGTCGACGACCACCACGCCGATCGGCTCGTGCGCATCCTGGCGGCTCAGGAACTGCCGGACGGCCTGGAGCAGCAGGTTCTCGTCCAGTCGCGCCGGGACCGCCGTGGCCGGCTGGGTCGGCTCGGCCGGGTCGGGTGCGGACGGTCGCGCCGCCTTCCTCAGCAGAGCGGTCAGCTCGGCGCCGTGCTCGGCGGCGGCTCGGATCTGTTCGAGGTACTCGTCCATCGAGCGGCCCTGCACGGCGCGCTCGATGAGCTCGCTGTAGATCAACATGACACTGATGACGTTGTTCAGGTCGTGGGCGATGACGGAGATCTCCGGCACCTCCTGCGACGCGGACCCGCGCTGCCCGGCATCCGGCGCGTCGCCGCCTGCTCGGGGTTCGGCCTCCCTCGGGCGCTCCCGGATCGCCAGGGCGACCCTGCGGCCCGTCTCGCCACCGCTGCCGGGGGCGAGGCGGACCTCGGCCCGGAACGGGGGGCCATGGCGGCGCTTGGCCGACAGCACCAGGTCGGCTCCCGCCGGGCGTGGGCCCGGATCGCCGGCGCGGTCGGCGACGAGGACCTCGACCGGACACCCGACCAGGTCCTGGGCAGGCCAGCCGAAGAGCTGCTCGGCGCCGGCGTCGACCTGCTCGATGCGGCCAGCGGCGTCGACCTCGATGACGGCGTCGGCAACCGACGGAATGCCATCATCACGCCGCTCGTCCCTGGGCTCCACAGTCACTTCGTCGCTCTCCGCCGCCGGATCCGCCGGTCCGCGGACCCGGATCAGTCGTACCACATGGGCGTGCAGGCGCGTCGGCGCCCCGCAAGTGCGGGTGCCGCATCCAGCGAAGGGCGTACGGTGGGTGTGATGCCGCGACCGGGGTGCCCCCGGGCGAGATGGCTCCGCTTGACGGGGGGAGGGCCCAGATGCCAGTACGGGATGAGCCCATCCCCCGGACCGGCGAGTCGGACTCCCTGTTCGACGCGCGGCTCGCGGCGCTGCTCGAGGCGGCACCCGACGCGCTGGTCTGCGTGGAGCCCAGCGGTCGGATCGCCCAGCTCAACTCGCGGGTGGGTCTGCTGCTGGGCTACGAGCGCGACGAGCTGCTCGGGGCGAAGGTCGAGCTGCTGCTCCCCGAGGTGATGCGCGGCCGGCACGTGCACCACCGCGCCGGCTTCGTCGCCCACCCCCGGGTGCGCTCGATGGGCTCGGGAATGGCGCTGGTGGCCCGGCGTCGCGACGGCGGCGAGATCCCGGTCGAGGTGAGCCTGGTGCCATGGCTGGCGGGCGAGCCGGGCTGGGTCATCGCGGCGATCCGTGACGTCACCGGGCAGCGGGCGCTCGAGGCGAAATCCCTGGAGAACGAGGCGCGGTTGCGCCAGGTCGCCGAGAGCGTCGACCTGGTGTTCATGCTGCTCCAGCTCGAGCCGCTGGAGTACCTCTACGTCAGCCCCAAGGCGCAGAGCCTGATCGGTGCCGGCAGCCATGGCACGGCACGTGGTGACCTGACCTCGGTGATGGCGCTGGTGCACCCCGAGGACCGCGCGGGGGTGGAGCAGGGGTTCCTGCGGGACGCCCACCGGGGCGTGCCCGCCGAGTCGGAGCACCGGCTGCTCACCCGCGACGGCCAGGTGGTCTGGGTGCGGGTGGTGGCCACCCCGGTCCGGGATGTCGACGGCGGGCCGCCGCGGCGCACCGTGATCACGATGGAGGACGTCACGAAGCGGATCCTGGTGGTCGAGGCGCTGCGTGCGGCCGAGGCCGCAGCCCGCGCGGCGAACGACTCCAAGAACCACTTCCTGTCGCGGATGAGCCACGAGCTGCGCACGCCCTTGAACGCCGTCATGGGTTTCGGGCAGCTCCTCAGCCGGCAGCTGGCCGGCACCGAGTACGCCGAGGCGGTCTCGTTCGTCCTCACCGGGGGCCAGCACCTGCTCGAGCTGATCAACGACGTGCTCGACATCGCCCGGATCGAGTCGGGTGAGATGTCGCTCAGCCTGGAGCCGATCCACCTGGCGACGCTGGTCGACGAGACCCTGCAGCTGATGACGCCGCTCGCGGCGGCCACCGACGTGACCCTGTTGCCCGCAGTCGGCGCCCCGGACGTGCTGGTGCTGGCCGACCGGCAACGCGTGCGCCAGATCCTGCTCAACGTCCTCTCCAACGCGGTCAAGTACAACAAGCACGGGGGCCACGTCTGGGTCAGCTGGGCGCTCGCCGACGGCGAGGTGCTACTGAGCGTCCGCGACGAGGGCGCGGGCGTGGCCCCCGAGCTGCAGGGGCGTCTGTTCCATCCCTTCGACCGGCTCGGTGCCGAGCGCACCCAGATCGAGGGAGCCGGCATCGGGCTCGCCCTGACCCGCTCGCTGGCCGAGCTGATGAATGGCAGTGTCGGTGTCACCTCGACCCCGGGCCACGGGGCCACCTTCACCGTGACGCTGCCAGCCCGTAGCGGGACATTGCCGGAGCCGCCACCGCAGGCGGCCTCCACGACCGGTTCTCGGGTGGATGTCGGCTGTCTGCCCGCCGGCGGCACGGCCACCCTGGTCTACATCGAGGACAACGCCCCCAACGTGCGCGTGGTCGAGCACCTGCTCGCCCTCCGGCCGGGATGGAGGATGTTCCACGCCCCCCTGGGCGGCCTCGGCGTCGACCTGGTGCGCACCCACCATCCCGACCTGGTGCTGCTCGACCTGCACCTGCCCGACCAGCACGGCAGCGAGGTGTTGTCGACCCTGAAGCGCTCCGACGACACCAAGGACATCCCGGTGGTGATCGTGACGGCCGACGCGACCCCCGGGCAGGCGGCCCGCCTCGTGCAGGCGGGCGCGGACCGCTTCATCACCAAGCCTCTCGACGTCGAGGCCGTGGTCGCCCTGCTCGACGAGGTGTCCCGCGAGCGGTTCAGCGGCGAGGTCGAGACCGCCTCCGAGGTCGGAGATGTCTGACCGGAACTCGACCGGCAGTGCGGATGCCGTGGGCGGACCAGGCGCTGCCCTCCTGGTCGTCGAGGACTTCGCGCCGTTGCGCGTGCTGCTCGCGCGGGTGCTCGGCGCGGAGGGTCACCGCATCACGGCCGTCGAGACAGCCTCGGCCGCCCTGGACGCCAGCAGCACGACCGGCTTCGACCTGCTCGTCACGGACGTGGCGCTGCCCGGGGGCAACGGCGCCGACCTGGCCCGGTCGATCGCGGCGGGCCGGCCGGGGCTGCGGGTGCTGTTCGTGTCGGGAGGGGTGCAGGCCGACCTCGACCTCCAGGTGCCCGGTGCGCTCACCGACTTCCTCCAGAAACCCTTCGACATCGAGGAGCTGGTCGAGCGGGTGCAGGGCCTGCTCGGCGCCGCAGATGCCGACGCCGCAGCAGACGCCTGGGTAGATGCGGACCCCGCCGCGCCCTGGCCCGACGTGGAGCCTGCGGACGCACCGGCCCAGCAGGACTGAAGGGCCGCACGCTCAATGTTGAGATGCCGCTGTTTGCCGCCCGGAGCGCGCCGGAGGACGATGGGGCGATAGGGCCGAGACCGCGACGGTGGTGGGTGATGCACGCAGGGCGGGGCCGCGCGGGTCGGTGGGCGGTGCTGGCCGGACTGCTGCTCCTCCTGGCACCATCCCCCGCGACGGCGTCGACCTTCCCGCTGCCCACCAGCCCGGCGACCGGCGCGACTGCCCGCGGCCGCCCGGCCGGAGCGCCCACGGCGGCGGTCGGTGACTTCGACTGCGACCGGCTCCGGGTGGAGATCCGCCTGGACAACACGCGTTCCACGCAAGCCGTGCGCTACCGCTACAGGGCGGCCTTCGTGCGACCGCTGCGGGCGCCCTACAGCGGCGCCGACGAGCAGACGGACCTCGAGGTGGCCGCCGGTGCCACGAGGCTGATCGCGCTACCGGTGCGCGACGATGCGCGCACCGACCTGACGGTGTTCCTGCCCGATGGCGGGCACTTGTACTCGTCGGGTTCCTGCGGGAACGCTCCGAACGCCATCTCCGGCCTGGGCGACTGCGAGGCCCTGCGGCTGCCGCTGACCCTCGACAACAGCACCTCGCACCTGCCGACGCGCTACCGCTGGACGGTGCGCGACCCCGGTGGTCCGGTGGCCACTGACACGGTGGTGGTCGCGGCCGGGGGCACCGTCGACGTCGACCTCCCCCTCGTGGCCGACAGCTGGGCCGAGGTCGGGGTCACAGTCGACGGCCGGGGCGCCGTGGCGAGCGTGAACCGGCAGACGTGTGGCCGGGTCGTCCTCGACCCCCGGGCGGCCTTCGGTGCGCTCGACTGCGATGACGTCTCGGCACCCGTCCTGCTCGACAACAGCCGCACCACCGCGCGGCTGCGTTTCCACCTGCCTGGGCAGGTCGTCGTGCTCGGCCCGGGGGAGACCCGGTCACTTCGACTGCACCTGCCGATCCGCACGCGGCTGGCGGTGACCGTCGACGACGTGCTGCCGGAGGGGGAACCGGTCGACCGCGCGACGGTCTCGACTGCCCACTGTGCCGCGGCTCTCCCGATCGCCGGCACCGGCACCGCCACCGCCGGTTCGCCGACGACGGGTGCACCAGCCGCGGCGGCGAGCGAGGGCACGGTCGGGGGCCAGAGCGCTGTCGGGGGCCGGAGCGCGGCCGGGCGCCCCGCCGCCGTCACGGCATCCGAGACCGGCCCGGATGCTGCCAGCCGCCAGGTCCTGGCCGCGACCGGGTCATCGCCGTCATCCGTCGTCGTCGCCGCTGGGGTGCTGCTGACGCTCGTCGTGGGCCTGGTGATGGCGATGCGCCGGCGACGGTCTGCGACCTGAGCCGGACATCCGCGGGCACGAATCGAGTCGAGTACCGGCCCCCCACAAGAGGGTTCGGTCGAGTCCCGACGCCCAAGCCGCGCGAAACCGTCCCTTCTTGAACTGTCCTTGAGGTCCAGCACAGTTCTGCCAGAACAAGCCCGACGACGCTGTGGGAACACGGGTGCGATCACGCACCCCTCCTATGCAGAAAGAAGGCGAGCTCGTGCAGCTGGACTTCGAAGATCGTCCGTGGGGCTCGTGGCAGGTGCTGGACGAGGCACCCGGATACAAGGTCAAGCGGATTCGCGTCAGTGGCGGCTCCAGGCTGTCCTACCAGACCCACCAACACCGAGAAGAGCACTGGGTGGTGGTCTCCGGCGTCGCGACGTGCACCGTCGGGCAGGGCACCCGGCGTGTTCTGCCCGGGCAGTCCGTCGACGTGCCCCAGGGTGCGGCCCACCGCATCGCCAACGACGAGCTCGAGGAGCTCGTGATCATCGAGGTCCAGCGCGGTGCCTACACCGGCGAGGACGACATCGTCCGGCTCGAGGACGACTACGGCCGGCTCGCCAACCGCTGACCTCGCACCAACACCCCTCTCCTCCAACCGATCACAAAGGCCATTCTCGTGACCCCGATCCGCCGCGCGATCTCCATCGCGCTCACCAGCCTCATCACGGTGACCACCGTCGCCGTGACCGCAGCCACCCCGGCGTTCGCTGCGGGCCTGCCCGCCTCAGCCCCGCTCGGGCTGACCGTCGCCCGTGACGCGGCCGCCCCCAACGACCTGCTCGTCAAGTGGAAGGCGCCGACCACCTCCGGCAGCTCGGCGCTGGACCGGTACGACGTCTCGGTGATCGCCGACGGCGTCGCCAAGGTCAGCGTCGTCCCCGCGGCCCAGACCTCGCTCAAGGTCACCGGCTCGACCTTCGCCACGACCTACAAGATCAAGGTGGCCAGCCGCAACCTCGAGGGCCTCGGCTCCGAGACCGGCTACACGACCATCTCCCCTGCGGTGCCGGGTGCCCCGAGCTCGATCGTGGGCGGTCGCGACCAGGTCACCCCGACCTCGGTCACCGTCTCCTGGGGTGCACCCGCTCGAGCCGGCTACACCCCGGTCACGGCGTACACCGTCTCCCTCAAGGAGGTCGCGAGCGGCATCACCAAGACGGTGACCGCCGTCGGCACCAAGGCGTCCTTCACCGGCCTGCCGGTGGCGCGCACCTACCTCGTGACGGTCCGCGCCGTGAACGCCCAGGGCGCCGGCACCGCGGGCAACCTCTACATCGGCAACTCCGCCCCGTCCGCGCCCGGAAAGCTGGTCGCCGTCCGCGATCCGCAGGACCCCTCCCAGGTGCGGGTGTCGTGGGCGCCCCCCGTCTACGCCGGCATCGGTCCGATCACCGGATACCAGATCGGCCAGGCGACCACCGTGGCCGCCGGCTTCACCTGGCTGCCGGCCGTGTCCCCGACGACCTTCACCGCCAGCATCCCCCTGGACGTCAAGAAGGGGTCGTTCATCAGCGTGCGGGCGGTCAACCAGACCGTCCTGTCCTTCCGGGCGACCGAGATGCTGGTCAGCGCCGCCGGGGTCGCCACCCCGGTCATCCCCGCCACGCCGGCGCTGCCGGTCGTGATCGGCTCGACCGGCTCGAGCATCACGGCCAATCTGACCGGTTCACTGGCCAAGACCTACGCCACCGTCGACATGACCCTCGAGCCGCAGTTCGGCACCACGTTCACCGACGCGACCACTGCCCCCGCCAGCACGACGCAGATGGTGTTCGGCACCGTGCCGGACGGCATCTACCTGGTGCGGATCCACGGTCTGGACGCCAAGGGTGTCGCCACCGAGCTCAAGAACGGGCTGGTCACCATCGGGACCTTCGGCCAGCTGAGCGCCGCCGACTGGCAGGTCGTGATGGGCTCCGCCTCGATCAGCGGCCAGACCGTCGACATCACCAAGGCCGGTGAGGTGCGGGTGCTCGACACCCGCGCCCTGGTCTCCGAGGACGCCACGCTCACGACCACCGCGACGCTGCACGCGGGTTCGGGCTACGGCATCTGGGTGCGTGCGACGCACGAGACCGACAACACCGACAGCGGCTACGCGGTGCAGCTCGACCCGGGCTGGGGCAACAAGGTGATCGTGCGGCACTGGTCGCACAACGTCGAGTGCTCCTCACCCCTCACCTTCACGGCCTTTCCGGCCGGGTTCGACCCGTACAAGCCGCACGAGGTCAAGGTAGGCGTTCACGGCGAGACTCTCGTCGCCACCTTCGACGGCATCCAGCTCATCAACATCCCGAGCCTCACCAAGGCCGTCGCGGCGTCCAACTGCCCATCGTTCCCGGTGCTGCACGGCACCCGGGTCGGGTTCCGCAGCTGGGGCAACTCCTCGAGCACCTTCGTCGGGACCGCACTGAACAACTGACCGGACACGCACCATCCGACACCACACGCAGGTGGCACCGCGGGCATCGCCCGCGGTGCCGCCCGCGTCCCAGAGGGAGACCAACGACACATGAGGCGCACTCCTAAAGCCAGCGACACGCTCCAACGCCCCGCCTACCGTCGAGACATGGGCAAACCGCGCGCACTCCTGGTGGAGGACACCGCGGAGTTCGTGCTGCTGTGCCAGCGGATGCTCGAGAAGGAGGGCTTCCTCGTCTCGGTGGCCCGTGACGGCGAGCGCGGGCTCAGCCTGGCCCGTGCCGAGCGACCCGAGCTGGTGCTGCTCGACATCACCCTCCCCGGCATCGACGGGTTCGAGGTGTGCCGCAAGCTGCGCGAGTTCTCCGACTCGTACGTCGTGATGGTCAGTGCCCGCGACGAGGAGCTCGACAAGGTCGTCGGCCTGACCGTCGGTGCCGACGACTACGTCACCAAGCCGTTCTCCGCCCGAGAGCTCTCGGCCCGGATCACCGCGATGCGGCGCCGGCCGAGGGTCGCCGTGCAGCCCGACGTCCGTGACTTCGGGTCACTCGTGGTCGACCCGGTCGCTCGCGAGGCCCAGGTCGACGGCAACCTCGTCGAGCTCACCAAGATCGAGTTCGACCTGCTGGACCTGCTGAGCGGGTCGCCACGGCGGACCTTCACCCGCGAGCAGCTGCTCGAGGAGGTCTGGGGCGGAAGCTGGTTCGGCGACGACCACGTCATCGACGTGCACACCGGCAACCTGCGCCGCAAGCTCGGCGAGTCCGCCTCGAAGCAGCGGCACATCCGCACGGTGCGCGGGGTCGGCTACCGCTTCGACCCCGCCTGAGGGCGCACGCCGGCGCTGACCCGCATCGGATGCCGTCGCAGGGTGGCGCCCGCTGGCGTCAAGCTCGGCGAGCAGGTCAGGACGTGCCTGGGTCAAGCTCGGCGAGCAGGTCAGGACGTGCCTGGGTCAAGCTCGGCGAGCAGGTCAGGACGTGCCTGGGTCAAGATCGACCAATAGGTCAAAGGTGCCTCGAGCTCCCTCTGCGCACCCCCGACTTCCCGCGAACGTGGGTGAAAATCGCTGTCCAGCAATCGATTTTCACCCACGATCGAGACGGGGTGAGGCGGTGACGGCGGGACAGGATTGACCTATTGGTCGATGTTGTACCAAGACTTCTTGGCGCAGCGGCCGAACGTCCCGCGACCGTCGGTGGAGGAGCCAGGGATGCTGGGGGCGCCGGACGGGGGATGCCGAGGCTGGGGGCGGGGATGCTGGGGCGCCGGAGGGGGATGCCGGGGCTCGAGGGGCGGGGGATCAGGCGGGCTCGAGGGGCGGGGGATCAGGCGGGCTCGAGGGGGCGGCGGCGACGGCGCAGCATCGCGGTGGCGGCCCAGGCGAGCAGCACGCCGCCGACGAGCCACGGCACCACGTCCATCGGCCCGATGCCGCCCGGTCGGGGCGGGATGGCCCCCACGAGGACCCGCGTGGTGCCGGATGGCGCCCGCCCGGTGGCCAGCACGCTGGTCCCGGGGGCGTCGGACTCGGTCGAGGCTCCGACGGCGACGTTCAGCTGGCCGACCTCGTCCGAGCGGCTGCTCGCGGTGCCGCGGTCGCCGACCTGCACGACCACGGGAGAGCCACTTCGAAAACCCAGTCCGCTGATGACCAGCGTGGGCGCACCCGGAGGCGTGAAGGTGGTGCCGCTGGCGGACACCGCACCTGCGGTCGACCACTGCACCGACAGCCTGTCGGCACTGCCGCCGTAACCCGGGCCGTCGGCGCTCGCCTGGGCCACCGGCAGCAGCAGGGCTGCACCGACGGTGGCAAGGAGCACCGACGAGACGCGGCGGCGGATGGAGGAGTTGGGCATTC
>Ga0302299_10000626_pt1 | contig 19821 bp, 17 predicted proteins | sample III_Fen_N3_4_FD_198795 | JGI IMG/M metagenome (GOLD analysis project Ga0302299, IMG submission 198795) | Peat permafrost microbial communities from Stordalen Mire near Abisko, Sweden - III_Fen_N3_4 | ecosystem: Environmental > Terrestrial > Soil > Wetlands > Permafrost | place: Sweden: Abisko... | reverse complement strand
GATCGGGCATAATGGCGCCTGCTCGACGGCGTCCCGCGCCGGAGGGTGCACCACGCGGGTGTAGTTCAATGGCAGAACATCAGCTTCCCAAGCTGACAGTGCGGGTTCGATTCCCGTCACCCGCTCCACTGAAATCCATTGTGACACAAAGGATTTCGAGATTCGCTCATTTGCCGATCATCACCCTGGATGACCCTACTGGCCCCCGTTTCGCCCTCACTTAGCCCACGTTTAGCCCACGTTGATCTTGGTCAGCTAGCGACCGAGACGTTGTGAAAGGGCTCGCGGCCCGGCCCAGGAACACGGGGCGGAGGCACGGCTGGATGCGGCCAGACCCGATGCACATGTCTGCTGCGATTCGGGTCAGTCGGCTGCCACGAATCGGTCGGACTGGGGCAGGGCCAGCGGTTGTACGGGTCGGCCGCGACCGAAAGAACGAGGACGGTAAACCTGGCTCGAAGGTCATCGCGTGCCGGCACTGTGCCCACATGCGTTGCTCAAGCTGCCGACGACTTGGCAGTCGATCCCAGCCCCTTTCTGGACCGAAAGTTCACGACCTCGCCGGCGCCTGGAACACCCGCCAATCCGGAGGAGCCAGACGAGTCATGCAACGATGATCTTGAAATCGGACCTTCGTGACGGACCAGCTCAGGTGATGGCGGGCGCCTAGTGCAAGAGGAGTACCGCCTTCGACTCTGTCGTGGGTGACGGGGTCAGGGGATGGCGTCGAAGCCCTGGTCGGCGAGCCAGGCTCGGGCCCTTCCGGAGCGGCGCTCGATGGAGAACACCCGCCAGTGGATCCGGTAGGTCTCGTGCCAGTTCAGGGCGTCCTGGAAGCGGCGGAAGGCGCCCTTGCCCACCAGGGCTGCGGCCAGATCGCCACGGACCCGCTCGTCGGTCAGTTCGGCGGTGAAGTCCGCCATGTCGCGGTAAGCGTCGCGGCTGCCTTCCCCGGGCACGTCCAGCCACAGCTGCGGGTCCGCGTCCTCGAAAAGTTCGAGGCCCTCGACCTGGCCGGCATCGACCAGCTCGCCCGGCCAGACCGTTCCGGTGGTCAGGTCGAGGCAGCCACCGCGTTGGTCGTTGAGGACGTCGCCGAGCATCTCGAGCTCGACCTGGAGCTGGGCGCGCCCGGTGTCGTGCCTGCCGCAGCGGCGTTGAGGAGTTCGATCAGGACGTCGTCACCGGACCAGTCCCGGCCGCGCAACCCGTCGAGCAGAGCCTCGGCCTCTCGCCCAGTTGGGCTCGACTGCAGGGCCAGCAGCGCGGCCGGGCCGGCGGTCTGCAGCAAGCCCTCGTGTACGGCGGCGGGGACTGCCGCGGCCGCTGCGACCGGGTCACGACGCGACACCGATGACGAGACGGCACTCCACGCTGCCTCGATCACCGGACTCCCTCCCCATCGGCGGCGGGCTCCGGGACCTGAGCGATTCGGTGAGTGGATCGCCGCTGCTCGCCGCGACCGACCCGGGCAGTCACGAGCCCGCGGTGCCACCGAGTGCGCGGAGCGTCTGCCAGGCCCGGGTGGCGAGCTGCAGGTTGAAGAAGACCTCGGGGTCGGAGAGATCCAGTCCGGAGATCTGCCGGATGCGCTGCAACCGGTACTTGAGCGTGTTGCGATGGACGATCAGCGAACCGGCCGTGGCGACGTAGTTGCCGCCGTGCTGGAGGTAGTGCATGAGCGTCCGCACGAGCTCCGCGTTGCGCCGCTCGTCGTACTCGAGCAGCGACCCGATCCAGCGCTGGATGAAGCGCTCGACCTCGCCCAGGTCCTCGGTGCCGACGAGGAGCCGGTAGACCCCGAGATCGTCGAAGCGCACCGCCTGGTCCGACCACTCCGCGGACCGCATGAGCTGCAGTGCGAGCCGTGACTGGCGGAAGGACCGCGGGAAGTCCGACACGGACGAGCACTGCTCCCCCACGGCCAGCCGCACGCTGACGTCGCCGAGCCCGCGGATGATCGACTGGCGCAGCGCCTCCCAGTCGGCCTCCCGGTCGGCCAGCAGGACCGTCTGGGATCCGCGCGCCACCAGCAGGCTCCCGACGTTCTCGTCGCGCGCGGCGATGCGCACCGCCTGGAACAGCGCGTCGATGCCGACCCCGGACCGCCCGCCCTCGACCAGCACGACGCGGTGCGGCCGCTGGAGGTCGTAGCCGAGCGCCGCAGCACGGGCGAGGGCGCTCTCCTCCTCCGTGCCGTTGAGCAGCTCGTCGACCAGGTCGCGGCGCACGCGCAGCTCGCTCTCGGCGAGACTCCGGATCCGGGCGAGCTCCATCGCGAGGATCGTGGCGCCGTGCTCCAGAGCCATGACGTCGTGCTCGCCCGCCGCCCCCGCGGGGTCGACGAGGCTGATCACGCCGAGCACGTCGCCCTGCGGGTGGGCCAGCGCGATGAGGCTGCCACCCTCCCGGATGGGCCGGTTGGACTCCCTCGCGCGCCGGAGCAGGTCGTCCCGCCGCCTCGACGACTCCTTCGGGTACGGGTCCGGCCGGTGCGGGCCGGCCCAGGCCTTGAGGTTGCCGTAGCGGTCCTCGATGGCGACGGGCAGACCCGTGAGCTCGTGCACCGCCCGGGCGATTCCCTCGCGACCCTCTCCCGAGACGGCGACCGCGGTGAGCCGGTCGTGGATCTCGATGCTGCGCTCGAGCGCGCCGAGCGAGCCGCGGAGGCGGTCGTTCACCTCGGAGAGCTCCTCGGCCGCGGCCAGCTCCTGCGCGTGCAGGTGCCGGTTGGCCAAGGCGGCTCCGGTCTGCTGGGCGAGGGCGCGCAGGAGGAACTGCTCCTCGCTGGAGGGCGCGACGTCGGCCGCGACCACGAGGACCCCGAAGCGGCCCGGCGGGCTGCCGAGCGGATAGCCCCAGCCCCACGCAGCATCGGCCACCTCGACCGGTCCGCCGACCGGACCGCTGCCCGGCACGGGGCTCTCCGGCGCGTTCGGCTCACCGGGCTCGAGCGACACCACGCGACATCGCGCCAGCGACGGGACCGCTGTGACGGCCAGCTCGAGGATCTGCCGCTCGCCGGTGCTCTCGGTCATGAGCTGCCCCAGGACGAGCAGGCTGCGCATGGTCGATAGCAGCCCGCGTCCGAGCTGGTCCGAGACCTCCAGCTCGGGCCGGGTCATGCCAGCGGATCGTCTTCGGGCTCGACGTACCAGGGGTTGTCGAGCACCTGGCCCGACATGAGCACCTTCGGATGCGTCTTGAGCATCTCCAGCAGGATCCGGCCGTCGGTGAACTGCTCCAGGTCGTACAGGCACAGGATCACCTGCGGGTAGCGCGGCAGGAAGCGGTTGAGCCGCGCCTCGTACCTGACGAGCTGGTCGACTCCGGGCATGTCCCGCAGCGCCCACGTCATCTCGCCGACGGAGCGCACGAACGGGAAGCCTCCCGGCCGGACCGCCTGGCTGACGTTGGACTCCCAGAAGTCGAGCATGCGCTCGGTCGAGAAGTGGCCGTCCGCGAGGTACGCCGTGTCGCTCGACATCAGCTCCAGCTGCCCGGTGAGCAGGAGGGACTCGATGTCGACCACCAGCGACAGGGGGTTGGTGACCTGCTCGACGTCGGGGTCGTCCATGACGGCGATGCACTTGTCGCCCTGCACGAGACCGTCGCGGAGGAAGGGCAGCAGCACGTCGTCGCGCTGGTCGCGCCCGCGGTAGAACGCGCAGATGTGGTCGCCCTGCTCGATCGCGACACCGGGGCGGTCCAGTGCGAGGGGGATCGTGGTCATCGAGCAGCTCCTGTCATCGGCCGTACTTCACGATGTGCTCGGCGAACAGCGACTCCGGGTCGACCTGGCGGACCACCGACGGCCTCGACACCCACGTGAGGTTGACGAAGTGCCGGGCGTTCACGTTCTCGGTGGTGATCCCGCCGCCCCAGGTGCCGCAGGACAAGCTCAGGGTGAAGGGGAGCCCGTTGCGCGCGCTCCCCGCGCCCTCGTTGAGATTCTGGTTCACCAGGACCCGTGCCGTCTTGGTTCCGAGCGCAAGAGCGTCGACGTGCGCGTCGTTGGTCGTGTGGATGCCGCAGGTGTGGCCGAGTCCCTGGTAGCCGGTGATGTCGTTGACCTGGGTCACCGCGTTCTCGATGCAGCCGGAGTAGCGGTAGAGCGCCAGCACGACGGAGAGCTTCTCGCCGCTGAACGGGTGGTCGTGCCCGACGCCGTCCTCCTCGACGATGAGGAACGTCGTCGACGCCGGCACGTCGATGCCGGCGAGGCCCGCGATGTGCGGCGCCGACTTGGCGATCACGTCCGGAGTCGGGATCTCGCCGCCGTCCGGCCACATCGCTGCCTGAAGCGCGGTCTTGTCGGCGGCGTCGCACAGGTAGCCGCCGGCAGCGGTGAGTCGCGCCAGGAGGTCGTCGTAGACCGAGTCGTGCACGACTGCCGCGTTGTCGGCCAGGCAGCTCGTCGCGTAGTCGAAGGTCTTGGCGGCCACGATCGCGCCGGCCGCATCCGCGAGGTCGGCCGTCTCGTCGACGACGTGCACGGCGTTGCCGACGCCGACGCCGAAGGCAGGCGTCCCCGAGCTGTACGCCGCCTTCACCATGCCGGCCCCGCCGGTGGCCACGATGAGATCGACCTGGTGCATGAGCTCCTGCGTGTAGGCGATCTTCGCCTCCGGCAGGACCTGTACGAGGTCGGCGGGTGCGCCGACCTGCTCGCACGCCTCGCGCATGAAGCCCACGACGGCGTCCGTCGTGCGCTTGCTGCGCGGGTGCGCCGCGAACACGATCGCGTTGCGCCCGGCCAGGGCGCAGAGCGCCTTCACCGGGGGTGTCGCGTCCGGACCGGTCGTGGGGACGAGCCCCGCCACCACGCCGACCGGCTTCGCGATCTTCACCAGCCCGCGCGCCTCGTCCACCTCGACCACCCCGACCGTCGCCGTCTCGCGCAGGTCGGAGAGCACCCCCAGCACGCGGCGCTCGATCTTGGTGACCTTGTCGTCGTAGTTGCCGAAGCCGGCCTCGTCGACCGCGAGCCGCGCCAGCTCCTCGGCGCGGTCCTTGCGGGCCACGGCGTACGCGACTGCCGTCGTGAGCTCGTGGACACGGGCGGCGTCCCAGTCGGCGATCTCGGACTGCGCGGCGCGGGCTCGCGCTACGACCTCGGTCACGTCCACGGTCGCTCCTGTCGGTCTGTCGCACCGGGTCTGAACCGGCGCAGCCTCGGGTGGGACGGGGGTCGCGTCTGGTTCGCCGGAGCCTGTACCGCCGTGCGTCCCGCCGCTCGTTAACGGGAAGTTACGGGGCGTTGCAGGGAGAAGCCTCGTCCTGGCAGGACGAACATCATGACGTCACTGGTCCTGGAGGACCAGCCCTTAGGACGCCTCGATCTTCCAGTCCACGGCGACCGCGCCTGCGGGTGAGACCAGCACGGGATTGAGGTCGATCGCCGCCGCCCACGGCATGGCTACGAGCGCGTCGCCGGCGGCGACCACGAGCCGGGCCAGAGCGTCGAGGTCCGCCTGCTCCTGGCCCCGGCCTCCGGTGAGCGCGGCGGCGATCCGCAGCCCGGCGATGAGCTCGTGCGCCTCGTCGAGACCCAGCGGCGCAAGGGCGAACGAGGTGTCGGCGATCACCTCGACCCAGATCCCCCCGGAGCCCACCATCACCACCGGGCCGAAGTCGGGGTCGCGCACGGCCCCGACGGCGACCTCGACGCCGACCAGCTGGGGCGAGACCAGCACGGTGCTCGAGCGCCCGAGCAGCTCGGTCGCCGCGGCACGCACCGCTTCGGGCCGGGCCAACCCGAGACGCACGCCGTCGACGTCCGTCCGATGGGCCGCCCGACCGACCTTGACCACGGCGGGCAGCACCGCGGCCGCCACAGCCTCCTCGGCCGTCCGGCACTCGACCGAAGCCACCACGTCGACGCCGCAGCGACGCAGCAGCTCGGCCGCGACCTGCGGGTCCGTGACGCCCGCGTCCGAGACGAGGTCGGCCACGGTCCGCCGAGACCCGACCGGTGCGACGGGTCGGCCGGCCAGGCGCTCGCGAGCGAGTGCTGCCGCGCGGGCCAGCGCCACGGCTCGAGCCGCACGTGGCGGCCAGGGCAGCACCGGCACTCCCGATGCCTGCAGGTCGCGAGCGAGCTCGTCGGCGGACCGCGGCGCCACCCAGCACGCGTACACCGGCACGTCCACGGCATCGGCGCGCAGGCGGCCCACCGCGTCCGCGACGCCGTGCACCGTCGAGGCGTCGGTGGCGGAGCGCTGCAGCAGCACGACGACCACGGCGTCCACCTCGCCGGAGCGCGCCAGCAACTCGACCAGCGCCGGGTAGATCGTGGGGAACAGCGACCAGGCGGTGGTCACGTCGACGGGGTTGGTCGCGGAGGCGTACGCCGGGAGCAGTGCACGCACCTGCTCCTGCAGCCCGGGCGACAGCGCGGGGACGGCGAGGCTCTGGTCCGCCAGTAGGTCGGCGAGTTCCACGCCGGTGCCGCCGCTGTTGGTGATGATGGCTACCCGGTCGCCGGCCGGCAGCGGCTGGCCGTCGACTGCTCGCGCCGCGTCGAGGAGCTCCTGTCCGCTGCGCACCTCGACGACGCCCGCCTGGCGCAGGGCACCTGACCACACGGCTCCGCTCGAGGCCAGTGCTGCGGTGTGCGACGTCGCGGCCCGAGCTCCCGCATCCGACCGGCCGGTCTTGAGCACGAACACGGGTGTGCGTGCCGCCAGGCGCCGCGCCGTGTCCACGAGCTCCCGACCGTCGGCGACCGACTCCAGGAGGAGGCACACCGTGCGGGTCGCCGGATCGTCGCCGAGCGCGCCCAGCAGCTCGGCGACCGTGACGTCCGCCGTGTTGCCGGGGGCGCAGACCTTGGCGAAGCGCACGTTCTCCTCGTGCGCGAGGTCGTGCACCGCCATGCCGTAGGCCCCCGACTGGCTCACCACCGAGATGCCACCGCCGCCCAGCGGCGTGCCGCGCGCGATGGAGGCGTTGAGCGGGGCGTCGCAGTTCTGCACGCCGAAGCAGTTGGGGCCGATGACGCGCACCCGATGGCCGTTCGCGGCCACGGCGGCGTCGAGGGTGTCCTGCTGCAGCCGAGCGCCCTCCGCGCCGCTCTCGGCGAAACCACCGGAGAGCACGATCATCGCCGTGACGCCCGCCTCTGCAGCGTCGGCCGCCACCAGCGGCACGGCGGCGGCCGGAACCGCGACCACGGCGAGGTCGATCGGGAGGCCCAGGTCGCGGAGCGACTCCCCGGCGCGCACCGCGACCACGTCGCCGGGGAAGCTCGCGAGGTTGGCGCTGAGCAGGGCGCCCAGGCTGCCGGGACGGTCCGAGGCGCCGACGAGAGCCACGCGGCCGGGGGCGAACAGCGCGTCGAGCAGCCGCCTCCCGGTCACACCGGGCTGCCGAACCTGCGGGCCAGCTCCTGGTCGGAGAACTCCGACCGGCGTACGCCGAGCGGGTCGATCGCCCGCACCTGCGCCAGCTCGGCCTCGGTCGGCTCGGCGAGGACGGACAGCTCGGGGGCGACCACCAGGTCGAACCCCGTGGCCCGCTCGATCTCCTCGACGTCGACGTCCGGGAACCTCGAGACCAGCCGCGCCCGGCCGTCGACGAAGTCGAAGACGCCGAGCTCGGTCACGAGCCACTCGGGCCCGCCGCCCGTGTGCCCGAGCTGCTCCCGGGTGCCGGCCGGGGTGACGTGACCCAGGTCGGTGAGGAAGTCGAGGGTGGGCACCAGCGTCCGCCCGCTGCGATGCCGGGTGGTCCAGAGAGTCAGGGCGCCGATCGTGGCCGAGATGTTCGCCCCGCCACCCCCGCCGCCGAGCTTGATCTTCGGGCGCGGCATGCCACCGATCGCCGTCACGTTGGTGTTGCCGTGCACGTCGATCTGACCGCCGGAGAGGAACATCCGGTCGACGTCGCCTCGGCATGCCGCGTCGAAGAACTCCTCGAAGCGCATCCGATAGGTCGCGTCCCGGTGCAGGGCCAGGTCGTTGCCGGTCGGTGGGACGAACGCCGGCACCGGGTTCACCGCATAGGTCGCGCCTTCGATGAGCATCGAGTCGGGCGCGTGGGTACGCCGGGCGACGTGCATCGCGACCTGGGCACACGGGCTCGCGAAGCCGTGGAAGACGACCTCACGGTCGACGACCGTGCGTGCGAGCGCCACGACGAACCACTCGTCCAAGGTCCAGCCGCTCACCGGAACAGCTCCATCCATGCCTCGTCCGACGTCGACCATGCGGAGAGCCGCTCCGGTGCCACGAGGGCGCGGTAGGCGTCCTCGCCCGGGAGCACGTAGCGCTCGAGGTAGGCCGTGACCGCGTCCGGTCCGGCGTTCGCGGCGGCGACGTACTCGGCGAGGTGCGGCCGGTCGTAGGCGTAGCCCGGGTAGCACGACGAGGGATGCGCGCCGTACGGCGCCTCGACCACGGCGGCGACGACGTGGGCCGGCACCGTGACTCCGGCCGCGACCACCTCCTCGGTGCTCACGATCGCGTCGACCGTGGCGACCACGACTCGCGACGCGTGCGCGAACCGCTCGTCCAGGACGTACGGCTGGTCGATGTGCAGGTTGCCCGCGGCATCCCCCAGCGACGCGTGCAGGAGTGCGACATCAGGCGCCAGTGCCGGGACGGCTGCCAGCTCCTGCCCGGTGAACGGGCACGTCACCGTGCCCCACTCCGGGTGCAGCGAGGAGAGGTCGCCGCCGAGGAGGCCCCGCACCGGGAGGAACGGGACGCCCATCTCCGCCGCGCGCAGCTGCGTGAGCATCACGACGCACGAGCTCTCGCGGACCTCGACCGCGCCGCTCTCGGCACCGCGGCGGAACGCCGGCGCGAGGCCGAGGTCCTGCTCGAAGCCGACGTAGGACTCCTCGCACACGCTCACCAGGCCGGCCGCGATGAGCAGGTCGACGTCGATGCTGTGCGCCGAGCCGACCACACGCAGATCTGTCCGGCCCTGGCGGACGAGCTCGCGCACGAGGGCCATCGGCAGGCGCGCACAGAGACCGCCGCCGAGCGCGACGGTGTCACCGTCCTTGACCCGGGCGGCGGCATCGGCCAGCGTCGACCGCTTGTCCGTGCCGAGGGTGAAGCGGCTCATGTCACTGCGCGGTCATGCCGCCGTCGGCCGCGACGACCGACCCCGTCATGAAGGCGGCCTCGTCGCTGGCGAGGAAGAGCGCCACCCGTGCGATGTCCGAGACGTCGCCGAGCCGACCGATGGGGTACTTCACCAGCGTGCGCTGGAGACCGAGCTCGAGGTCGCCGTCGCCGCGAGCGCGCAGCATGGGCTCCATGAGCGGCGTGTAGACCGTGCCCGGGCAGATGACGTTGGCGCGCACGCCGCGTGCGGCGAGGTCGACGGCCATCGAGCGGGTCAGCGAGACCACCGCCCCCTTGGCCGCGCAGTAGGCGGCGAAGTTCATCACGCCGACCAGACCCGCGACCGACCCCTGGTTGATGATCGACCCGCCAGACCCCATGTGCGCCAGCGCGGCCTGCGTCATGAGGTAGGTCCCCTTGACGTTCACGTCGAAGCAGCGGTCCCAGTCGGCCTCCTCGGCCACCGCGACCGAGCCCTTCGAGTCGACGCCGGCGTTGTTGTAGACCACGTGGATGGCGCCGAACGCCTCGGCCACGGCCGCAGCGGCCGCAGTGACCTGGGCCGCCTTCGACACGTCGGCGGTGAGGGACAGTGCGCGACCGCCGGCTGACGTGACCATCTGCGTGGTCTCGTCCGCGACCGCGCCGTCGCGATCCAGCACTCCGACCGCCGCACCCTCGGCGGCGAAGAGCAGGGCCGCGGCGCGCCCGATGCCCGAGCCTGCGCCGGTGATGATGGCGACCTTGCCGGCGAGCCGGCCCGTTCCCGTGCTCGAGTCGGTAGTCACAGCGCTGTGTACCCTCCGTCGATGACCAGCGCGGCGCCGGTCAGATAGTGGAGCCGGTCCGAGGCCAGGACCGACACGAGATCGGCGACGTCGTCGGGCGACGCCACCCTGCCGAGCGGGATGCGCGCCTCGATCTGCTCGCGCAGCTCGGGCACGTCGAGCCGCCAGGACGTCATGGCCGTGTGCGCCATGCCCGGGCAGACCGCGTTGCTGCGGATGCCGGAGGCCGCGTAGTCGACCGCGATCGATCGGGCGAGCTGCAGCGCAGCGCCCTTGGACGTCGTGTAGGCGCTGCGCCCGGGGAAGGCGACCTGACCGGCGACGGACGCGATCGTGATCACGTGTCCGGACCCCTGGGCGACCATGACGGGCAGGACCGCCCGGCTCAGCAGGAACGGCCCGCGGACGTTCACGGCGATCACGCGGTCCCACTCGGCGACCGGGGTGGAGTGCAGCACGGTGGCCGTGCGATCGCCGGAGATCCCGGCATTGTTGACCAGCACGTCGATGCGCCCGAACGTCGCGACGGCGGCGGCGACGAAGCCGTCGACCGACGGCTCGTCGGCGACGTCGAGGACGGCGGCGTACCCGTCGGGTCCCGCTGCGTCTGCCGCGCCCCCCTCATCGAGATCACCCACGGCGAGCAGGAACCCGTCGGCGACGAGCCGTCGGCACGTCGCGAGACCGATGCCCGACGCGCCTCCGGTCACCAGCGCGACCCGCCGATCAGCGGTCATGACGCCTCCAGGTGCCGGGCCGCGCTCTCGGCGGCGATGAGGATCGGGTCGTAGACCGGCGAGAACGGCGGTGCGTAGGCCAGGTCCAGCGCGGTGAGGTCGCCCACGGTCATGCCGGCCTGCAGCGCCGTGGCCAGCACGTCGATCCGCTGGGCCGCGCCCTCGCACCCGACCATCTGCGCGCCGAGCAGGCGGCCGGCGCCGTGGACGAGCCGGACGTGCAGGGCCGAGCCGCCGGGGTAGTACTTGGCGCGGCTGCGGTGCACGACGTCGGTGGCGACTGCATCGAACCCCCCTGCGCGTGCCTCGGCGAGGGTGAGGCCGGTGCGGGCGACCTCGAGGTCGAACACCTTGACCACGGCGGTGCCGACGATGCCCGGGAAGCTCGCGGAACCTCCGGCCGCCACCGTGCCGGCGACGCGTCCGGTCTTGTTGGCTGTGGTGCCCAGCGGGACGTAGGCAGGCTCCCCCGTGACGCGGTGCAGCGGGGCGATGCAGTCGCCCGCGGCCCAGACGCCGGGGAGCGTCGTACGCATCTCGGCGTCGACGAGGAGGGCGCCCGCGGGGCCGACCTGCGCGCCGGCGGCGGCAGCGAGCGCGGCGCCGGGGCGCACGCCGACGCTCACCACGGCGAGATCCACGGTGGGGAGCCCCGGCGCCGTGGCGTCGGTGCAGAGCCGGAGATCCACCCGCTGACGTACGTGCTCCTCGACCACGGCGGCGACCTCCGCGTCGAACGTGGGCAGCACCTGGTCGAGTCGCTCCACGACGGTGACCGTGCACCCGCGGGCGACGAGCGCCTCGGCCATCTCGAGCCCGATGTAGCCGGCTCCGACCACCAGCGCCGACCCGACCTTCCCCGCGTCGAGCAGCCCGCGGAGCGCGATGGCCTCCTCGAGCGTGCGGACCGCGAACGTGCGGTCGGCGCCGACGTCCGGCAGCTCGACCTGGACGGGCGAGGCGCCGGCGGTGACGACGAGGCTGGAGTACGAGAGCCGGTGCGTGCGCTCGCCCTGGCGGTAGACGACCCAGCGTCCGTCCGGGTCGATCTCGGTGACGACCGCTGCCGTCCGGACGTCGATGCCGCGGTCCTTCGTGAAGCGTTCCATCGGGTAGGCGAACAGGTCGTCGGCCGTCTCCACGACGCCGGACAGGTAGTACGGCAGGCCGCACAGCCCGTATGCGATGTACGAGGTGGCCTCGAGGACGACGACGTCGAGCGCCGGGTTCGTGCGGCGCGCCGCGGACGCGGCCGACATCCCGGCCGCTCCGCCACCGATCACGACCATCCGTTCGGACATGCGGCGAACGCTAGGGAGCCGCACGGCAGGTCACTACGTCCTGGACCGCCCAAGGTCGCGGGATTCCCTGGTGCTCCAGGACAAGACGAACCGAAGGCCGCCGTACCGCCGGGGCGAGGCACGACTGCGGCGGGTGTCCGAGGACACCCGCCGCAGTTGGATCGCAGACCGGTCAGCCGCACCCGCACCCACACGAGGAGGCGCCCGCGGTGAACGGGCCGCCCTCCTGGACGTCGACAGGCGCTGCCTCTCGGCTCCCGCACGCCGAGCACACCCACACCTGCGGCACCCTCGTGCCCTCCATGACGAGGGAACGGAAGTGGTGCCCGCAGGACGGGCAACTCAGCGTCCAGATGGCCATGCCAGTCAGAGACCGAGCTTCTGGCGCGCCATCTCGGTGCCCGCCGACAGCGCGTGCAGCTTGTCGATGGCGATGTAGCGCTGGAGCAGGATGAGGCCGCAGTCGGTCGTGACGCCGAGACGCTCCGGCGGCACGTACTCCGCGAGACGCAGGATGCGGTCGCAGACCTCTTCGGCCGTCTCGGTGATGGTCGACTTCACGTCGATCACACCGGCCCAGAAGGTGACGTTGTCCGGCAGCGGGTGGTTCTTGAGGACGTCGAGCCCGGAGAGGTCGTCGGAGCGGCGACCGCAGTTCTCGAGGTTGAGGACGTCGAACTTCGCCTCGTACGACTTCGGGATGACCGACGACGTGGCCGTGGGCGCCGCGCCCTTGCGCTGGGTCAGGTCGAAGATCTCGCCCGACTCGGCGGTCTCGTCCGGGTAGTACGCCGGCGTACCGCCCCAGTTGCCCCAGCAGACGTGGACGATGACCTGGGCGTTCTGCACGCCCTCGACGGCCCGGTTGAACGCCTCGATCGCCCAGTCCTCGTAGAAGTAGGGCCAGGTGAACTCGTCGAGCTGGATGAAGTCGATGCCCATCGCGTCGACCTCAAGGATGTCCTCGTTGATCGCCGCGGCCAACGCCATCGCGCGGTCGCGCGGGTTGTCGTAGTAGAGGTCGTTGGTGCACTGCGCCAGGACCTGGATGCCGGTGTACTGGATCTTCGTGGGCTTGTTGGTCGCCTTCTTCAGCGCCCTCGCCTGCTCCACCATGATGCCGCCGCGACGCTTGATCTCCTGGGTCACCGTGCCCGCGTGCAGGCGGCTGTAGATCGGGAAGCCGAGGTGGCCGCCCTTGAGGTCGTAGCCGAGGCGCTTCATGTAGTAGTAGACCGCCGCGTCGGCGTAGTTGTCCCCGTGCAGGCGGCCGTCCGAGATGATGTCGAGGCCCGCGCTCTCCTGGTCGTGCGCGATCGCCTGGATGGCGTCCTCGAACGCCTCACGGATGAACGCGTCCGGCGGCTCCTGGTCGCCGTGCCAGTCACGTGCGGGGCCTGCGTCCCACCACCGGGGGTTGGGATAGTTCCCGACCATCGACGTCGGGATGAGGATCTCTTTGTCTCCGACTCGCATTCCATGCACCTCTCGGTCTCGGACGGAACGCCGCACGGGCGCCACGGACGACTGGGGTGGAGCGAACGGCTCGGGTGCCGAGACGGACGAGCACGTCCCGGATGGACCATCCGAGCGGAACGTAGACCGCCCAGGCGTACGGGAACCGCGTGCGCACGGGCCAGACTCCGGGGCCGATTTCGTCCCGTTGGGCCAGGACCCTCCGGGCCCGGACCGCGTGATACTCGCGGTGCCGCGGCGCGGCTGCGCGTGCGCGCAGCGCCTGGACCGCGGCCGGAGGAGTACGCGTGTCGTCGCAGATCGGACCCGGGTTCCTCTCCCTCCCGCCCCGGTCGCTCAAGCCGCGCACCGAAGGCCTGACGCACGTGCTCGACAAGGGTCTGTCGATGGTCGGCCTTGAGTCGCTGCTGGCCGCCGCGGGTGACTCCGTCGACATCATCAAGCTGGGCTGGGGAACGGCGTACGTGTCCGACGGGGTGAAGGCCAAGGTCCGTGTGGCCCGGGCCGCAGGAGTGCACATGTGCCCCGGCGGTACCCTGCTCGAGATCTGCGACCGGCAGGGGCGCGTCGAGGACTACGTGCGCTGGATGCACCGGATCGGCTTCACCCACGTCGAGGTCTCCAACGGCGCGCTCGGCATGGACACCGATCACAAGCGCGAGCTCATCCGCCGCCTGGCGCAGGAGTTCACGGTGCTGTCGGAGTGCGGTTCCAAGGACCCTGGCGCGGCTGTCGTGGCCGACGCGTGGGTCGAGGAGATGACCGGCGACCTCGAGGCGGGCGCCTCGCTGCTCATCGCCGAGGCGCGCGAGAGCGGCACGGTGGGTCTCTACGAGCCGACCGGCGAGGTCCGAGGAGAGCTGGTCGAGGCGATCGTGGCCGCCCTGCCTCCCCGGCTGGTGATCTTCGAGGCGCCGCGCAAGGACCAGCAGGCGTGGTTCGTACGACGCCTTGGCGCCGTCGCGAACGTCGGCAACATCCCCACGGACGAGGTGATCGCACTCGAGACCCTGCGCCTCGGGCTGCGGTCGGACACCCTCGACCTGCTCCCCGATGTCCTTCACGACGAGGCATCACCGCCGTCGCTGCGCCCGGACGAGCCGTCGCACCTCACCCACGCCCGCCCCGCGAGCGCCTGAGGTCGCGAGGCCGCGCGCTGTCGAGCGGTCAGACCGTGAAGAGAGTGGGGGCTCCGCCGCTCACCAGGAAGACCACGGGGCCCTCGAGCATGTCCTCGGCCGCAGCGGCGAGGAGCCCGGCCATCGCCTTGGCCGCGAAGACCGGGTCGAGGAAGACGCCCTCGCTGCGAGCCACGAGCTCCGCGGCCGCATCGCCGTCGGGCGAGCGCACGCCCTTGGCCGGGCCGAGGAACCCGTCGACGACCTGGACCTGCAGGTCGTCCGCCACGACGCCGAGCAGTCCGCACGCGTCGCTCGCGATCCGGGCCACCCGGTCGCGGCACTCCGCCACGGGCCGGCTCACCGTGACCCCGACGACGTCGTACGCCGCCGGCAGCCACGCGCGCCCGGCGACGAGGCCGGCCTGGGTGCCGCACGATCCGGTGGCGAGCCACAGCTGACGCGGGTGCACCGACGCAGCGGTCAGCTGGGCATCCAGCTCGGCGGTGGCCTGGACGTAGCCAAGGGCTCCGAGACCGGTGGCCCCGCCCCGGTGCACGCCGTAGGGCTTCAGGCCGTCGTCGCGCAGACGACGACACACCTCGTCGACCCCGCGATCGGCCGAGGACCGGTCCTCATCACCGGTGAAGTACAGGCGGGCGCCCGCGAGCTCGGCGAGCGCGTGGTTGCCGACGGCGCCCCCTGCAGGCGGGTCGCCGAAGCTCACGAGGGTCGAGTCGAGACCGCGGGTGCGGGCGGCGAGCGCGGCGAGCATCGCCCAGTTGCTCTGCGGTCCGCCCGCCGTGACGAGGTGGTCGCAGCCCTGGGCCAGAGCGTCGGCGAGCAGGAACTCCAGGCCGCGCACCTTGTTGCCGCCGAGTCCCAGCCCGGTCAGGTCGTCGCGCTTGAACCAGATCTCGACACCGACGCGCTCGGAGAGCCGGGGCGCGAGGTGCAGCGGGGTGGGGAGGGTCGCGAGCGGGACTCGGGCAACCGAGGCGAGGTCGGCCATCAGGTGGCCAGGGTGGTGCGCGGCGCCAGCACCCGGTCGACGAACGCGCCCGTCGCCCCCAGTGCGCCGTGCGGATCGAGTGCTGCCACGAGCTCGTCCTCGGACAGCGCCTCCGGCCCGACGAGCCCGGCGTCGCGCAGCGCTGTCGCGAGATCGACGCCGTTCTCGATACCGGTCATGGTGGCGGCGTAGACCCGTTCGTGCGCCACGTGCTTGCCCAGGCGAGCGGCGAGCAGACGCATGACGGGCTCGGACATCGGGTAGCCGCGCTGCGCGTCGAGGTTGGCACGCATGCGTGCCTCGTTGACCTGCAGACCCTCGAGGAGGCGGGCAGCGAACGAGAGCGCGGCTGCGGTGAGCAGGCACATCTCCGGAAGCCAGAGCCACTCGGCCTTCCAGCCTCGACCGTCCCGCTCGTGCAGCGCCACCAGGCCTTCGAGCGCGGTGCCGGCATCGGCACGGACGCAGCGCGCGAGCGTGTCCAGATGCTCGGCGAGCTCCGGGTTCCGCTTGTGCGGCATGGTGATGCTGCCGACCTGCCCCGATGTGAACGGTTCGGCCAGTTCTCCGATCTCGGGGCGTTGCAGCTCGTAGATCTCGTTGCCGATCTTGCCGAGCGTGCCGGTGACGAACGCGAGGAGCGTCGCGAACTCGGCGAGCCGGTCGCGCGCGGTGATCCAGGGCATGTCGGGCACGCCCAGCCCGAGCTTCGACGCGAAGGTGTCGAGCAGGGCAGGCCCCTGCTCTCCCCAGAACTCGAGGGTGCCTAGCGCTCCGCCGAGCTGGGCGACCTGCAGGCGTGGGCGTGCCTGAGCGATCCGCTCGAGGTGCCGGTCGAGCTCGCCGACCCAGACCGCGGCCTTGTAGCCGAAGGTGATCGGCAGGCCCGGCTGGCCGTGCGTGCGGCCGCACATCAGGGTGTCGCGGTGCTCGCGGGCCAGCCCCGCTGCAGCCGCGCGGCAGCGCGCGACGTCGCGCTCGACGACGTCGAGCATGTCGCGCATGACGAGTGCGAACCACGTGTCGGTGATGTCCTGCACCGTGGCACCGACGTAGACCCACTCGGCGCACGAAGGCGGAAGGGCCTCGCGGAGCACGCGGATGAGGCCGAGGGTGGAGTGACCGGTGGCGCGGGTCTCGGCCGCCACCCGGTCGAGGTCGACGAGCTCCACCCGAGCGTGCTGGGAGATCTCCGCGGCCGCGGCCGCCGGGACGATGCCGTGCTCGGCCTGCGACTCCGCGAGCGCCGCGAGGATATCGAGCCAGCGCTGGGTGCGCCCTGTGTCGTCGAGCAGCGCGCGGACCTCGTCGGTCGACCAGAGGTGGCGATAGACGGCGGAGTCCGGGGGCAGTGCTGTCACCGACGGCCGCCCTCCAGGGCGGGCTCCGCCGCCGTGAGGCCCGCCGCCGAGGGTGCCGCCCCCTGCACGGCTTCGGGCGCGAGCGGGAGCAGCATGCGACGCAACCCCTCCCGGACCTCGTCGAGGTTGGTGCCCCACGGGACGACGGCGCGCGTGCTGTCGACCTCGAGGCCGCGTTCGATCAGGCAGCACTTGGTGAGGGTCAGCGACCCCGGTGCCGCCGGCTCCGCTTCCGCGCGCTTGCGCGGGCACAAGTCGACCCGGGTCGGCTCGTCACCGTAGAAGTGCCGGTGGAACTGCAGCGACCGCTCGCACCCGATCAGGGTCCAGTCACCGCGCTCGGCCGGACGAGTGTCGAGGAACGAGACCGGCGCACCGAGCTCCGTCCCGGATCCTCGGCACGGCAGCAGGTACGCCGCAGCAGGGTTGCTCGCCGCGAGGTCGTGGACGTCGACGGCGTCGAGCACGAGGTTCACCGGCGGCAGGTCCTCGTCGTACTCGATGACCTGCTGCGCCTGGACGAAGAGCTTCGGCGGGTAGGGCGGCACGACCTCGGTGACCCTCACCGTGATCGGTGCGGGCTCCCAGATGAAGTTGACGTGCTCGAAGCGACCAAGCACGACCGTCACCCGGGCGCCCGGAACCGCGGCGGCCGCGAGCGACGTCGCGTTGCCGACGTCGGTCTCCGGACTCTCGACCCACGCCGTCTCGTCCGGTCCTGCGAGCAGTCGGGCCTCGACCACCGGCGAGAACAGCGGCTCGATGCTCTCCTTGCGCACGGCCACCAGCGCCGTCGCACCGTGCGACCTGAGCGCGAGGTAGTCGGTACGCCGGTAGACCTCCCGGCCGAGGAGGTGGTCGAGCACCGCCTCCTCGGTCAACGGGATGTCGACCTCCTGCACCGAGAGCCCGCGATAGGGGTGGGCGCGGGTGTTCGGCACCGGCAACGGGATCACGACGGCTCCCTAGAGGTTGCGCAGGCTGGAGTTCCCGGCCCGCAGACGCGACAGCTGCACGAAGTGCTCGGGGTTGAGGAACAGCTCGTTCATCCACCCCAGTGTGTCGATCGTGAGGCCCTCCGGGCGATGGATCAGGAAGTCCAGGTACTGGAAGGCGTCCTTGGCGCCGTAGCCGACGTGGTGGGCGCCGAGCACCTTGCGGGTGTCGCCGTCGATCACCAGCTTCTGGAAGCCCGAGAGCTCGGGCTTGCTGAACGCGTAGAGCATCGTGCCCTCGGCGCAGGGCAGCGGCAGGTGCTCGGTGTCGAGGTCCTTCACCGTCGGCGGCATCTGGATGATGACGACGTCATCGTGGATCTCGCGCGCCTCGGCCTCGGTGAGCCCGACCCAGGAGACCTCGTACGTCGTGTGCAGCGAGTCGGGGTACTCCGTGTAGTCGAACTCGAGGTCCTCGCCCATGATGTTGCGCGCCGCGGTGACGCCGGTCTTGCGCGCCTTGAACATCTCCATCGGCCCGTCGATCATGTCGCCGATCGCGTAGACGCCGGGCACGGACGTCTGCATGCGCTTGTTGACCACCACGCGGCCGGAGTCGTTGACGTCGATCCCGAGCGCCTCCTGCGCCTGCTGCACGAGAGGTCGCTCCCCGGTGCCGAGGAACACGAAGTCGGTCGGGAGGTCGACCTCCTCCCCCGTCTCGAGACGGACGGTGACGCTGACGACCCGACCGTCCTCGCCGTTGACCCGCACCGGGTGGGCGCCCTCGTGCACGGTCATCCCGCGCTTGCGCATCCCGCCGACGACGTACTGACGCAGGTCCTCGTCGATGTGGTGCAGGCTCTTGGTCCGCATGAGCGGAGAGCGGGAGATGATCGTGGTGGTGCAGCCGGTGGCGTGGAAGAAGGCGCCGTACTCCATCGCGACCTTGCTGCCGCCGATGATGACGCAGCTCGTGGGCTCGTAGTCGAGCTCCTCGACGAGGGTCACGAAGTCGTGGACCCCGTGCAGGTCGAGACCGGGGATCTCGGGCCAGACCGGCCGGGCTCCCATGCCCAGCACGATGTTGCGGGCCTTGAACGTCTTGCCGGCAGCGGTGACCGTATGCGCATCGACGACCGTCGCGTGCGCGTTGAGCACGTACTCGACGTCGAGCTGCTCCTTGGTCTGCCAGTTCATGAAGGCGTGCGCGCTGCCGCGGCCGGCGCGGAACAGGTTGATCAGGTCGAGGATGCGCGCGCGGTCGGCGTCGAACTTGGGGAAGAACAGCTCGTCGGAGAACCACCGCATCCGGTCGAGCTCCTCGGCGGCCTCGGAGAAGAGGTGGTGCGGGACGCAGGCCTGGTGCGGGCACGAGCCGCCGAGGAACGGCCACGCGTCGATGATGAGCGGCCGACCGCCCATCGCCTTCATGTACGACGCGCCGAAGCGTCCGCCGGCGCCGCCGCCGACGAAGACCGCGTCGTACTCGCCCTCGCCGTGGTCCTCGGCGAGGTTGAGGATCGGCTCGGACGACGGATCGACCATGGCCTCGTCGATCAGGGAGTTCCACTCGGCAAGGTTCGGGTGCTCATGGCGGATGTCCACGGTCTCAGTTCCTCCGGTCCTGGTCGTGCACGGGTTCTACGGGGTCATGGTCGTCGGCGGGTGCGGTCGGTGCTGCGAGTGCGGTCCGGACGAGGTCGGCCTCGGCCGACGCGAACCGCTCCCGACGATCGCGAGCGGCGGAGAGCTGCTGCACGGCGGCGTTCCGGAAGCGCTCCGCCATGCCGCGGACCGTCTCCGGAGCCGCCCCGCCGGTGCCGGTGCGCGTCGCGACGATCGCGACGGGGTCGACGACGTCGGCGAGCTCGTCCGGGTCGAGTCCCAGCGGCCTGCCGAGTACGACGACCGCGGCGGCATCGAGCCGCTCGGCGGTGATGTCGCGTCCCGAGCCACCGTCCGCGGCGGTGGCGCGCACGGCGTGCGCGACGACCTGGTAGGCGCTGCGGTAGT
>Ga0302299_10000625_pt1 | contig 19822 bp, 13 predicted proteins | sample III_Fen_N3_4_FD_198795 | JGI IMG/M metagenome (GOLD analysis project Ga0302299, IMG submission 198795) | Peat permafrost microbial communities from Stordalen Mire near Abisko, Sweden - III_Fen_N3_4 | ecosystem: Environmental > Terrestrial > Soil > Wetlands > Permafrost | place: Sweden: Abisko... | reverse complement strand
GGCGTTCGGTACCGTCGAATACTGGACGATCGAGGCGACCCTCGTGTCCCCCGACGGCACGCCGTTCATCGCCGACCTGGTTCGCCTCGATGGCGAGAAGCCGGCGATCGGCGACGAAGCCACGGCACTCGCGCATGCCGAAGCGCTCCGCGAAACCCGACCCGTCGTCCGGGCGGTGACCGTCAAGCGCTCGAACCGCAGCCCCGCGCCCCCGTTCACGACCTCGACGCTCCAGCAGGAGGCGAGTCGCAAGCTCGGCTTCAGCCCTAAGCGAACGATGGGCGTGGCCCAGCGCCTGTACGAGGGTCTCGAGACGGACGAGGGCCAGGTCGGCCTGATCACCTACATGCGGACGGACTCGGTCGCCCTGTCCGGCCAGGCGATGGGCGAGGCCCGCGACACGATTGCGGCTCGATTCGGCACGGAATACACGATGCCCAAGGGTCGGCCGTTCAAGACAAAGACTCGAAACGCCCAGGAGGCCCACGAGGCGATCCGACCGACGTCGTTCGGGCGTTCGCCGGAGCAGCTCGAGAAGGTCCTGCCGCGCGACGAGGCCCGCCTCTACCGCCTGATCTGGCAGCGGGCCTTGGCCAGCCAGATGAAGGAGAAGCAGCTGGAGACGACCGCGGTGGACCTCGAGGCCGACCGCTTCGAGTTGCGGGCGACGGCCACTCGAACCGTCTTCGACGGCTTCTCGGCCGTCTATACGGAGGGCCAGGACGACGCAGCCGAGGAGCAGGAACGGGTGCTCCCCGCGCTGCGCGAACGGGACCTGACGACCGTCCGGTCGATCCAGCCAGCCCAGCATTTCACGGAGCCGCCGCCGCGCTACACCGAGGCGACCCTGATCAGGGCTCTCGAGGAGCACGGAATCGGCCGGCCCTCGACGTACGCCGCGACGATCTCGACGATCCTCGAGCGTGGCTACGTCACCATCAAGGAACGCCGGCTGCGGCCCGAACCGGTCGGCGAGATCGTCAACGACCTTCTCGTTGAGCACTTCGGCTCGCTCGTCGACCTGGAGTTCACGGCCCGGATGGAGGACGATCTGGACGAAGTCGCCAGCGGCAAGCGAGCGTGGGTTCCCCTGGTCCGTGCGTTTTACACGCCGTTCGAGGCGACTGTCGCGGCCAAGCAGAAGGAGCTCCGCCCGGCCGATATCGGCTTGGCGACCTCCGAGCTGTGCTCGATGGGCCACCCCATGGTGATCCGGGCCGGCCGATACGGCGACTATCTCGCCTGTTCGACGTTCCCCGACCACAAGGAGACCCGCCCGATCGGGCCGGAAGCCTCGAGCAAGGTCGGCCCCGACGGCGAGCCGGCCCCGGCGATGCCCGGCGTCGCCGAGGCATGCCCGCTGTGCGGCGAGACCGACGGCGGCGTGCTCGCCGCCAAGAAGGGCCGCTTCGGACCGTTCGTGGGCTGCAACCGCTACCCCGATTGCACCTACATCAAGAAGGACGGCCCGCCCCCGCCGGACCAGCTCCCGTTCGAGGTTGTCTGTCCGCGCTGCGGCGAGGGCCATCTCGTGGCCCGTCGTGCCCGGCGCTCCGGCTCCGTCTTCTGGGGCTGCTCGCGCTACCCGAAATGCGACTTCACGACGTCGCACGAGCCGCTGGGTCCCGTCCATGACCTCGACGGAGGGCCGGTCGCCCGTCGCGACGACGAGAGCGGTCTCTGCCTGAAATGCGGTGCGAGCGTGCCGCTGCCGGGCGGAATCGTCCCGGCGGCCGGGGAGTCGCTCGCTGGCGGCCCACCCGATCCGACGGCGCTCGCGCGGCCGGGGAGTCGCGGTGGACGCCGCGCGGGAGGCAGCGCCGGGCGCGGCAGGTCCGCAGGCGCGGGAGGCGCGGCCCCGCGACGAGCGACGACGCCAGGCGCCACGCGCCGACGGCCCGCTGCCACGAGTCGCCCGGCCCGGCCTTCCACCGGCGCCGACTGAGCCCGCGGGTGGACGAGCCGGCGCCGCTCGAGCGGTTCCTGGCGAGCCTGGCGGCCCGCGACGCGTCGCCACACACGCAGCGCGCCTACCGGACCGCGGTCGGGGCGTATCTCGCGTGGCTGAGCGACCGCGGGGTGGCGTGGCAGGCGCCGTCGCGCACCGTGCTGCGCGCCTATCTCGGGGAGCTTGGCGCCGAGCGCGCGCGGTCGTCGGTCGCCCAGCGTCTTGCGGCGATCCGGTCATTCCACCGGTGGGCGAGGCGCGCCGGGCTTGCAGACGCGGACCCGTGGGCCGCGCTCGGAACGCCACGCCGCCCCCGGCGGCTGCCCCCGGTCCTGTCGATCGCCGACGTGGAGCGCGTCGTCGCCTCCGCAGGCGAGGAGCCCCAGGGAGGTTCGGCACACGCATCGGCCGTGGGCCGGGCCCTCGCCCTGCGCGATGTCGCCATCGTTGAGACGGCGTACGCGGCGGGCCTCCGGATCGCCGAGCTGGCCGGCCTGCGCCTCGACAGCCTCGACCTTGGCCGGGGCGAGCTCCGGGTCCTCGGCAAGGGCCGCAAGGAACGTGCCGGCCTGCTCGGACGGCCGGCGCGCGCAGCCCTCGCGGGGTACCTCGCCGAGGGTCGCCCCGCCCTGCTCGGACGCGCGCGGCAGGGTCCCGCCCCGGACGCGGTCTTCCTCAACGCACGAGGCGGTCCGCTCGGTGAACGCGGCATGCGCTACCGCCTGGATGCCGTGTTCGCGCGCGCCCGCGTTCCCGAGGGAACCCATCCGCACACCCTGCGCCATTCGTTCGCCACGCACCTGCTCGACGGCGGCGCCGACCTGCGGGTCGTGCAGGAGTTGCTCGGCCACGCGAGCCTGGCCACGACCCAGATCTACACCCACGTTTCGCCGGCGCGCCTCCGGGCCGCCTATGCGGGCGCCCATCCGCGCGCGCACGCCACGGGACGCGGCTCCGAAACGGCCGACGGGACGCCCCGACCGCGGTGACGTCCGGACGCGCCCTCGTACGCGCCGGTCTGCTGGTGACCGGCGCCTACTTCGTCTCGCGCGTCCTGGGCTGGGTCCGCCTCGTGGTCATCGGCGCAACGTTCGGGAGCCAGGGCGCCCTCGATCCGTTTCTCACCGCGTTCCGGATCCCTGACCTGATCTTCCAGCTGGTAGCCGCCGGCGCCCTGGCGTCGGCGCTGATCCCCACGATCGCGACACTGCTCGCCCGCGACGAGCAGGATCGGGCGTGGCGCGTCGTCTCGACGGTCACGAACCTCATGCTCATCGGCCTTGCGGTCCTCGGGGGACTGCTTCTCGTCTTCGCACCGTCCGTGGTGCCGGCGATCGCGCCTGGATTTGACCCGGCGAAGACGGCTGAGACGGTGGACCTCACGCGGGTGATGCTGCTGAGCCCGATCTTCCTCGCCCTTGGCTCCGTGGCCACCAGCGTGCTGCAGGCGCGCGGCCGATTCGTGGCGTCGGTCCTCGCGCCGATCGTCTACAACGTGGGCATCATCGCCGGGGCGCTGTTCCTGGCGCCCTCGATGGGTGCCATGGGCGTGGCCATCGGGGTCGTCGCCGGGAGCGTCCTCCACCTCGCGATCCAGCTGAACCCGCTGTTCGGAGCAGCCCGCTTCCGGTATCACCTGCGCGTCGACCTCGCCGACCCCGAGGCGCGAACGACGATCCTCCTCCTGATCCCGCGGGCGATCGGCCTCGGCGGCGCACAGCTGCAGCTGCTGGCGGCCACCACGATTGCGTCCACCCTCGCGGCCGGGTCGATCACCGCGTTCAACTTCGCCTTCACGTTCTTCCAGATCCCGATCGGCACGCTCGGCGTGCCGCTGGGCGTCGTGGCGTTCCCGGCGCTGAGCCATCGCCTCGCGGCCGGTGCGACGAGCGATTTCGTCTCGCTGCTTGGTCAGTCGCTCCGCCTCATGCTCTTCGCGATGCTGCCGATGGCAGTCGTGGCGGCGGTTGCGGCATGGCCGGTCGTCACGCTCCTCATCGGCTACGGCAAGGTGGACGCGGCCGGCATCGACCTGACGGCACGGACGTTCGTGGCGTTCATGATCGCGCTGCCCTCCGAGACGGCGATCGTCCTGCTTGCGCGCGCGTTCTACGCGGCCCGCGACACCCGCACCCCGGTCGCGGCAGCGCTCGTCGCGGTGGCGTTGAGCGTGATCATCTCCGTCGTGCTGGCGCCCGCGCTCGGTGTCGTCGGCCTGGCGCTCGGGATCGCGGTCGCGTCCTGGCTGGAGTCGTTGATCCTGCTGGTCCGGCTCGACCGCCTGGTGCCCGCGCTCGACGTGGCGGGCATCGCCCGGGGTGGTGGGCTGGCCGCCGGGTGCGCGGCGGCTGCCGGCGCCGGAGCGTGGGTCGTCCTTGAGGCGGGACGTCTCGTGCTGGGTCCTGCTCCCGGTAAGATCGGGATCGCGGGCGAGCTCGTGCTCGTCGGACTCGTCAGCGTCGGCATCTACCTGGGTCTCGCCCGGCTCCTGAGGATCCCGGAGGTTCCGATGATCGTGCGCCTGCTTCGCTCGGCGGTCCGGCGGGCCCCGGCCACGTGACCCGCACGCTGCCCCTCGCCGATCCGGCCGCCTGGGACGCGTTCGTCGTCGCGAACGAGCGCGGCTCCTACCTCCAGCGCACCGCGTGGGCTCGCGTGAAGGCGACGAACGGGTGGACGAGCGAGCGCGTCGTGGCGGGGGGCTCGGCTCCCATCGGTGCCCAGGTCCTTCTGCGGCGACCCCGCCCCCTGCCGTGGGCCTTCGCCTACGCGCCGCGTGGCCCGGTCGCGACCGAGTGGACGTCGGCGTCGCTGGGAGCCTTCACGGAGGCGCTGCGGTCAGCTCCCCTTGGGCGCGTCTCTCACGTGCGGATCGACCCCGAGGTGGAACGCGACGGCCCGCTCGACGCGGGAGGGTCGCTCCGCACGTGCCTGTCTGCCGCGGGCTGGCGACCGGCGTCGCCGATCCAGCCGCCGTCGACGCGCGTGATCGACCTCGCTGCTGACGAGGAGACCCTCTGGCACGACCTGCGCAAGAAGTGGCGCCAGTACGTCAACAAGGCTCGCTCGAACGGCGTGACTGTCGTGGAGCTGCCGGGCGATCCGATCCTGCCCTTCTACGCGATCTACCGGGAGACTGCCGCTCGGGCCGGCTTCCTGATCCGGGTGGAGCAGGCCTATCGCGACGTCTGGGACGCGTACCGACCCACGGGCGACGCGAGGATTCTGTTCGCGATCGACGCGGCAGGGACACCCCAGGCCGCGCTCTTCCTCGTACGCAATGGCCGCCGCATCGTCGAACCGTATGGCGGGATGACCGGCCAGGGCGCCGATCTCCGGGCCAACTACCTGCTCAAGTGGGAAGCGATCCGGCGCGCGCGCGAAGCGGGCGCCGCGACGTATGACCTCTGGGGCCTGGCGAACCCCGGCATTGCGCACTTCAAGACAGGATTCGGCGGCCGTGAGATCCGCTTCGTCGGAGCATGGGACCTGGTCTTGAGCGAGCTCGGCCGAAGGGTCTACCTGACCGCCCAGCGCGTCCGGGTGGTCCGCGCACGCCGCCGCGCCGGCCTCGCAGGTGTGGGAGGGCAAGCGCAGGCGGGCGGCGACGACGAGTCCACCCGCACGGGCGTGGAGGTCGACGGCGGATGAGCGACCCGTCCGGGGTCCGCGAGGTACGACCGGAGGCGCTGGCCGGCTGGGACGACCGTACGGTCCGGGTCCCCGGAGGCGATGTCCAGCAGTCCCGCGCCTGGGGCGAGCACCGCGCCGGCTCGGGCTGGAGGGTCCATCACCTTGAGCTCGGCGACGGCAGCGCCATCCTTGCTCTCGGGCGGCCCTGGCCACTGCTCGGCCGAGGTCGCCTCTACGTGCCGAAGGGCCCGGTGGCTGCCGGCGCGCCCGCCGAAGCCGTCGCCGAACGGCTCGCGGCGGTGGCTTCCTGGGCCGTCGAGAGCGGCTACGACACGATCCTCGCCGACGCGGAGATGCCTGCCGCGACCGGGTACCCGGCAGCCCTGGCCGCGCGTGGCTTCCGGCGCGCCGAGGAGGTCGGGCCGTCTCGGCATCGGGTCGCTGCGTCCATCCCGGCTGGCGCCGACGACGAGCGACTGCTCGCCGACATCGGCACCACGACCCGCCAGATGATCGTGGCGGCCGAGCGGCGCGGGATGCGGATCGTGCGCCATGACACGGCAGCCGGGACGGAGCCTGGGCCAGGTTTCGAGGCCCCGGCCGTCGGACCTCCCCGTGACGCCGCGACGGCCGCCTTCGAACGGTTCCACGGCCTCCTCGCCGCCACCGGGGAGCGGCGCGGCTTCACGATCGGTCCGCGCCCCGCTGCTCTCGCCTGGTGGCAAGCGGCGCTTGCGGCAGGCTTCCTCGCGTTCCTGGAAGCGCGCTCGGCGGACGACGCGTACCTGGGTGCCGCGCTCTTCTACAGGAACGGCGAGCGGCTAACCTACGCCCACTCCGGCGACGTCGTGGCATTGCGACGCACCCATCCCGGCGCCTCGCGTCTGCTCCTGTGGCGCGCGCTCCAGCTCGCGGCACGCGAGGGTCGCGGAGAGCTGGACCTCGGCGGGGTGGACGTGGCCGGCGCGCGATCCGAGCCCGGCCCTGGCGACGCGATGTACGGGCTCCTGGAGTTCAAGCGTTCCTTCGGCGGCCGATGGGTGGAGCTCTCCGGCGCCCACGAGCGGGTCCTCCATCCGGCGCGCGCTCGCGTCGGCGCCGCGATCAGCCGCGCCGGCCACGTGGCGCGACGTCTGGCGCGAGCCCGGCGGCCCGGACGGTGACCGCGGATCGGCGCCACGACGACGCGGACCACCGGGCGGACGCCGCGGAGAAGGACCTGCGCGCCCGCCTCACTGCAGCGGAGCCGGGAGGATCTCGACCGCTCGCCGGGCTCGTCGAGCGACTCGGGGCGGCCGGTCGGCTGCGCTCCGTGATCGAGCCGGACGGGCACGCCGGCCAGGCATGGTCCGCGAGGGACCCCGCCGGAGTCGGTGGCACTTCCGTCACCGGGATTGCCTACGACTCGCGCCGGGTCCGGCCCGGCGGCTGTTTCGTGGCCGTACCCGGGTCGCACGCGGATGGCCACTCGTTCGTGGATGCCGCCCTGGCGGCCGGCGCGGGCGTGCTCGTCGTCGAACATCCCCGGCCCCCGGCCGACGTCGCCGGGGCGGCGCAGCTGGTGGTCGATCGCAGCCAGCTCGCGCTCGCGACCGTGGCCGCATGGTGGTACGAGGACCCCGGCGCGACGCTCGGCGTCATCGGGATCACCGGGACCGATGGCAAGACGACGACCGCCGGCATGGCCGTTGCGGCCCTCGAGGCGGCTGGCGTCCGGACCGGCCTCGTGAGCACCGCCGAGCAGAAGATCGGCGCCACGCGAGCGGGCTCGCTGGCCCACGTCACGACGCCCGAGGCGCCGGAGCTCCAGCGTGTCCTTCGCGCGATCCGCGACGCGGGCGACGTCGCTGCCGTCGTCGAGTCCACGTCCCACGGCCTCGCGCTCGAGCGGGTCGGGGAGATCCCGTTCGATGTCGCGATCCTGACGAACCTGACCCACGAGCATCTCGAGTTCCACGGGACCTTCGAGGCGTACCGGGCCGCGAAGCGATCGCTGTTCGAACGCCTCGACGGGGGACCGTCCGGCCGGGCGGCGAAACCATCCACCCTTCCCGGCGGCCGGCCCTGGCCGCGCGGCGGCATCGTCAACCTCGACGACCCGAACGCCACCGCGTTCGCCGCTGCCACGCTGGACGCCGGCGCGACCCTGCTCTCGTATGGCGTCGAGGCGCCGAACGCCGAAGTCCGCGCATCCAATATCGTCGTCACGGACGCTGGCATCCTCGCAACCGTCACGACGCCCAGGGGCGCGGGGACGCTCCGGCTCCCGCTCCTTGGCCGCTTCAACGTCCACAACGCGCTCGCCGTGGTCGCGCTCGGCGAGCTGCTCGAGCTGGACGCCGGGCTCGTCCTCGCGGGCCTCGCCGGGTTCCGCGGCATTCGCGGTCGGATGGAGCGGATCGACCGGGGCCAGCCGTTCACGCTCATCGTCGACTACGCGCACACACCGGCGTCGCTCGCGACCGTCCTGGACGACGTGGCCGGACTGCTCGGACCCGGTGGCGGCAGGATCGCGGTCTTCGGCTCGGCGGGCGAGCGTGACGTCGCGAAGCGCGCCCTGCAGGGACGGGTCGCCGGTGAACGCTGCCGTCTCGTCATCGCGACGAACGAGGACCCCCGCGGCGAGGACCCGATGGCGATCCTGGATCAGATCGCGGCGGGTGCCGAGGCGGCGGGCCTGCGACGCGGGGACGACCTTCTCGTGATCCCGGACCGGGCAGCGGCCATCAACGCCGCGATCGAGCGGGCGCGGCCCGGCGACGTCGTCGTCCTTGCGGGCAAGGGCCACGAGCGGAGCATCATCGAGGCGGGGTCGGAGATACCGTGGGACGAGCGGCGGGTTGCCGAGGAGTGCCTGGCCTCCGCAGGATATGGCTGACGTGCCGGACCGGGCTACATGACGGAGCCGCGGCCCGGCGCGAGCTCGCGCGTGCGAGGGTCGCGCTCGGCAGGTCGGGAAAACAGCCCTGCTATCCTTGCTCGACCCATGTCCGTCGAGCAGATCCCCGCCGGCGCCGCGCCGCGCACTCCCCGGGCCCGCCGGGCCCCGGCGAGCCTGACGCGCGCCGCGGCCGCCGAGACGTCCCTGCCGGTGCTCCGCGCCGCGCTCCTCGCCGAGGTCGCTCGCCACCATCCGCAGGCCGACCTCGGCCCCATCGAGCTCGCGTTCGACTTCGCCGTTGCGGCTCACGGCGACCAGCGCCGCGCGACGGGCGAGGCCTACGTGACGCACCCGATCGCCGCCGCCCGCACCCTCGCGGAGATGGCGCTGGATCCGGCATCGATCCAGGCGGCGCTCCTGCACGACGTACCGGAGGACACGGACCAGTCGCTGACCGACATCGAGGAGCATTTCGGCGCCGAGGTCGCGCACCTGGTCGACGGCGTCACGAAGCTCTCCAAGTTCTCGACCCATTCGCACGAGGAGCAGCAGGCGGAGAACATCCGCAAGATGCTCCTCGCGATGGCCCAGGACATCCGGGTCGTCCTGATCAAGCTGGCCGATCGTCTCCACAACATGCGGACGCTCTCCGGCCTGCCGGCCGACAAGCAGCTGCGGATCGCGCGCCAGACGATGGAGATCTACGCGCCCCTCGCCGAGCGGCTCGGGATCTGGCAGATCAAGTGGGAGCTCGAGGACCTCTCGTTCAAGCACCTCGACCCGGAGCGATATCGAGAGCTGGCCGCCAACCTCGACACCCGCCGCGGACACCGCGAGAGCTACATCGAGCGTGCGATCGCGGTCCTCCAGCCGGAGCTCGCCCGACACGGGATCGAGGGCGACCTGAACGGGCGCCCGAAGCACCTCTTCTCCATCTGGAAGAAGATGCAACGCAAGTCGGCGGCCTTCGGCGAGATCTACGACGTCTACGCGATCCGCCTCCTCGTGGACGAGGTCCGCGACTGCTACGCGGCGCTCGGCGTTGTCCACAGCCTGTGGAAGCCGATCCCGGGCCAGTTCGACGACTATATCGCGGTCCCGAAGCCGAACGGCTACCAGAGCCTTCACACGGCCGTGATCGCGCTCGACGGCAAGCCGCTCGAGATCCAGATCCGGACGCACGCCATGCACTCCGTCAGCGAGGTGGGCATCGCGGCGCACTGGCGCTACAAGGAGGGCTCGAAAGCGGAGCGCGACTACGACGCCAAGCTGGCCTGGCTGCGCCAGCTGATGGACTGGCAACGCGAGGTCACCGACGCGACCGAGTTCGTCGAGGGGATCAAGCTCGACATCTTCCAGGACCAGGTCTTCGTGTTCACCCCGAAGGGCGACATCAAGGACCTGCCCGCCGGCGCGACGCCGCTCGACTTCGCCTACCGGATCCACACCGACGTCGGGCACCGGACGATCGGCGCGAAGGTCAACAACCGGCTGGTCCCGCTCGACTACCGCCTGAAGAACGGCGACATCGTCGAGGTCGTGACGACGAAGGCCGAGCACGGTCCGTCCCGCGACTGGCTCTCGATCGTCCGGACCTCGCACGCCCGCGAGAAGATCCGCCAATGGTTCAAGAAGAAGGACCGCGACGAGAACATCACCCACGGCCGCGAGTCCCTCGAGCGGGAGCTCAAGCGCCTGGCCCGGACCACGATCGCGGCGGTCGGCCACGATCGCCTCCTCGAGGCTGCGCGGCCGTACGGGCACGACACGCTCGACGACTTCTTCGCGGCGATCGGCTATGGGGCGGTATCGCCGCAGCAGGTCGTCATGCGGCTGGGCGTCGTTGACGACGCCCAGCTGACGCTGCCATCCATCGCCCCAACGCCCGTCCGGGCCGGCGGCGTCCGCGTCAAGGGCGTGGGCGATCTCCTCGTCCGCTTTGCCAAGTGCTGCCACCCGATCCCGGGCGACCCGATCGTCGGCTTCATCACCCGCGGGCGCGGGATTACGGTGCACCTGGGCCGCTGTCCCACGGTGGTCAACGAGCGCGAGTCGGCCCGCCTGATCGAGGTGGAGTGGGAGACAGCGCCCGCGGAGACCTACCCGATCGCGATCCGCGTCGAAGCCCACGACCGGACGGGGCTCCTCAACGACATCGCCGGGGCCGTTGCCGAGAGCAAGGTGAACATCGTGGCGGCCAACGTGGCCGTCAGCCAGGACCATACGGCGACGGTCATGGCCACGCTCCAGGTGGCCTCGGTCTCGCAGCTGGCGCGCGTGATGAGCCGCATCGAGCGGGTCAAGGATGTGCTCTCGGTCCAGCGCGACCTGGGGTAGGGGAGGGACGGCGAGTGACGCCCGCCGCCCGCTAGACTTGGCGTGATGCCGCCATCCCTCCGCGCCCCCCGGGGCACCCGCGACCTTCTGCCCGACGAGCGGGCCGCGTTCGCGCGTGTGGAGCGCATCGCCAGCGATCTGGCGGCCCGCTACGGATATCGCGACGTGGAGACGCCGCTCTTCGAGCAGGCCGCCGTCTTCGAGCGGGGCATCGGCGCCGTCACCGACGTCGTCGAGAAGGAGCTATTCCGCGTTTCGCCCAGTCGCGGCGAGGACCGCGAGGCCTGGGCCCTCCGCCCGGAGGCGACCGCCGGGATCTGCCGCGCCTACGTCGAGCACGGGATGCAGACCTGGCCGCAGCCGGTGCGCCTCAGCCTGACCGGCCCCATGTTCCGCTATGACCGGCCCCAGGCGGGCCGCTTCCGCCAGTTCTGGCAGTGGGACGTCGAGGCGATCGGCGACGCAGGACCCGCGGTCGACGCGGAGCTGGTGGAGCTCGGCGCGCGCTTCTACCACGACGCCGGCCTGCAGGACGTCGAGATCCATCTCAACTCGATCGGCGACACGGCCTGCCGGCCCGCCTACCTCGCCAGCCTGGTCGCCCACTACCGTGCGGACGGCATCCGCCTGCCGGACCTGGAGCGACGCCGCCTCGACACGAACCCGCTGCGGCTCCTCGACTCCAAGGATCCCGCGATGGTCGAGGTGAATGCGGCCGCGCCGCGCATCACCGATCACCTGTGCACCCCGTGCGCGGAGCATTTCGCGGCTGTCCGCGCGCACCTCGACGCGATGGGCGTCGCATACCGGCTGGAGCCGGGGCTCGTGCGCGGGCTCGACTACTACACGCGGACCGCGTTCGAGTTCTACCGTCGCGGCGAAGAGGGCCAGCAGCAGGCTCTCGGGGGCGGCGGCCGCTACGACGGCCTGATCGAGCTGCTGGGTGGCAAGCCCACGGCGGGGATCGGCTTCGCGCTCGGGCTCGACCGGGTGATCCTCGCGCTCGCGGCTGCGGGGTTCAGCGCGCCGGCCGAGGCGGTCCCGGTCGCGGTTGTCGTCGGGGCGGATCCGGGCAACACCCGGGACAGGCTCCGTATCGCAACGGACCTCCGCGCGGCGGGACTGCCCGTGCGGGCGGATCTCGCGGCGCGCAAGCTCGGCCGCCAGCTGGAGGCGGCGGTCCGCGAGGGCGCCCAGTTCGCGGTGATCCTGGGCGACGAGCTTGCCTCGGGCGAGGTCCAGCTGCGCGACCTCGACGGCGGTTCCCAGAAGACCGTTGCGCTCGCCGACCTCGCGACGCTCCTCCGGCGCAAGGTTCGCGCCCCGCAGGCGCAGTGATGGCGGGTGACGGCGCCGAGGCGCGCCCAGCCGGCAGCGCCCTACGACGGATCACCATCGGCCTGGAGTCGACCCCGAAGCGGGTCTTCGCCTCCGCGCTCGAGTGGCCTGGCTGGTGCCGGGCGGGGCGCGACGAGGCCACGGCGCTGGCCAACCTCGCGGCGAGCGCTGACAGGTATGCAGGCGTTGCCCGCGAAGCGGGAATCCCGTTCCCGGCGGTCACGCCGGACGAGCTCGCGGTGGTGGAGCGTCGTGCGGGGACCCCGACGACCGCGTTCGGTGCTCCGGACGTGGTCTTCATCCTGGATGCACGCCCGACGCATGCCGCTGACGGGCAGCGCCTCGGGGCGCTCGTGCGCGCCGCGTGGCTGGTCTTCGACCGGGTCGCTGCGGCCGCCCCGGCGGAGCTCCGGAAGGGACCTCGCGGCGGGGGGCGCGATCGGGACGCGATCGTCGCACACGTCGTCTCCGCCGAGAATGCGTATGCGCGGCGGGTCGGCCTGCGGCTGCCCGAGCCCGATCCCGATGACGCCGCCGCCGTCGCCGCTGCCCGCGCCACGATTGTCGAGGTGCTGGCGCTCCCAACCGACGGCGGTCCGATCGCCGGCGGCCGCTGGCCTTCCCGGTATGCGGCAAGGCGTATCGCGTGGCACGTCCTGGACCACGCCTGGGAGATCGAGGACCGCGCCGAACCGGCCTGAATCGCCGGCCGGGCGAGTCCGCCTCAACCGGTCCGGAATGGGCCTCGGTTGACGGGTCACGGACAATCGAGGGAATCCGGGCAGCCCAAGGCGGCCACTCGCGATCGGACCAGGGGGGCGCGATGATCGGTTACGGAACATTCCCGGCGAGCGTCATCCGCGCGCCGTCGCCTTCGGCGACCTGCACCTGCGAGCACTGGATCCACTGCGATCACGCGTGCCACGGACGCAACTGCGACCCGACCGAGAACAGCTGCGACATCGCCTTCGTCCCGGACGAGGGCGGGCTGACGCGCTGGGGCTGCGCCGAGTGCACGCCCGGCGAGGGCGTCCCACACTTCCTCGGCTGCGAGCTCATCGGCTGGAGCGTGCCGGCCAGGGGACCTGCCCTCGGCTGACCCGGGAACGTCCGGACCCGGGACCCGGGCGAGCGTCGCAGGACGGGGTCTCGACGGGTTAGCGGCGCCCGTTCCCGCACGGCAGTCCGGCGGCGCTCGGCGCCGCGCTACGATTGCCGGCATGACGAACCTTGCAACCCCATACCGGACCCACACCTGCGGCGCGCTCCGCGGGGACGACGCCGGCGCCGAGGCGCGCCTTGCCGGCTGGGTGCACCGCCGCCGCGACCACGGCCAGCTGATCTTCCTGGACCTTCGGGATCGGCACGGGATCACGCAGGTTGTCATCGACGCCACGGAAGCGCCCGACGCACACGCAGCTGCCACGCAGTGCCGGAGTGAGTTTGTCATCACCGCCATCGGATCGGTCACCAGGCGCCTGCCCGGGATGGAGAACGGGAAGCTCGCCACCGGCGAGATCGAGCTCCGTGCGCGCGAGCTGACGGTCCTGTCCGAGGCGAAGACGCCGCCGTTCTACATCAACGAGCCCGACGCGCCCGTCGACGAGTCCGTGCGCCTCCAGTATCGCTACCTGGACATCCGCCGCGAGCCGATGCTGCGACGGCTCCTCCTGCGCAGTCGGCTGGTGGAGGAGATCCGCCTCGCTCATCACGCCAACGGATTCGTCGAGGTCGAGACGCCCATCCTCATAAAGAGCACGCCGGAAGGCGCCCGCGACTTCATCGTGCCCTCGCGGCTCCAGCCCGGAAACGTCTACGCGCTCCCGCAGAGCCCGCAGCAGCTCAAGCAGCTGCTCATGGTCGCCGGGATGGACCGCTACTTCCAGATCGCGCGCTGCTTTCGCGACGAAGACCTCCGCGGCGACCGGCAGCCCGAGTTCACCCAGCTCGACCTGGAGATGAGCTTCGTCACCGAGGAGACGGTGATGGCCTTCGTCGAGGAGATGGCTATCGAGGTCTCGCTGGCCGTGACGCCGGAGCGACCGCTCCTCCAGGTGCCGTTCCCGCGCTTCACCTATGCCGAGGCGCTGGAACGGTTCGGCTCGGACAAGCCCGACATCCGCTTCGGGATGGAGCTCGTCGACCTCGGCCCGGCGCTCGTCGACGCCGCCGGCGCGCCGGCCTCCGGCTTCCGTGTCTTCGACGAGACGCTCGCCACCGGCGGGCGCGTCAAGGGGATCGCCGTGCCCGGGCTGGGCGATGCCAGCCGGAGCCGCATCGACGAGCTGACGGAGACGGCAAAGCGCTTTGGTGCGCGTGGCCTCGTGACGTTCGCCGTGACCGCGGGCGGAATCCACGGCCCGGCCATGAAGTTCCTCGGTGACGAGCTTGCTTCGGCCCTCACCCGACGCTGCGGTGCCGCGGAGGGCGACCTCGTCATCGTGGTCGCGGACCGGCCGCATCTCGTGGCCGACGTCCTGGGTCGCCTGCGCTCAGAGCTCGGGACGCGGCTCGGCATTGCCGACCCGACGGTCCTCGCCTACTGCTGGGTCAACCGCTTCCCGATGTACGAGTGGGATGCCGAGAGAGACGGCTGGCACGCGACCCACAACCCGTTCTCTGGCGTGGTCCCCGAGGACGAGCCGCTCCTCGTCACGGCGTCCGGCGATCCCGAGCGGCCGTCGGAGGACGACCCCGCCGGTCGCGCACGGGCGATGCAATACGACCTCGTCCTCAACGGGTGGGAGCTCGGGGGCGGGTCGATCCGGATCCACCGGCGCGCGCTTCTCGAGCAGTCGTTCGCGCTCCAGGGCCACTCGTTCGCGTCGATGCAGGAGAAGTTCGGGGGCATGCTCGAGGCGTTCGAGTATGGCGCGCCGCCCCATGGGGGCATCGCGATCGGGATCGATCGCTGGGCGGCGCTCATGGCCGACCAGGCCACCATCCGCGAGGTGATGGCATTCCCGAAGACCTCGTCGGGCGTGGACCTCATGCTCGACGCACCGTCGGCTCCCGAACCGGGCCAGTACGCGGAGCTCGGGCTTCGCTACGTGGGGTTTTCCGACCGGACCTGAAGCGTTCCGCTTGTGCCGGGCGGGACAATGGATGCGGGGCAGCGGATGCGGGAGCGCGTTGCAGGAGGGCCGCCATGGGCACGCAGTTCGTCGTCCAGCTCGTGAACCGCCCGGGCGCGCTGGCGACCTTCTCCAGGGCGCTCGCCGAGCGCGGCGTCAGCATCGGCGAGATCTCGGGCGGTGGCGGCGGCGCGCACGCCTATGCCGTCGTGACCACCGATGACGACGGGACGACGCGGGCCGTCCTCCGTTCGCTCGGGTACCCGTACGTCGAGGGCGAGGCGCTCGTGGTGGAGATCGACGACCAGCCAGGTGGCTTCGCCGCGACCACGGAGAAGCTCGCCGCGGCCGGCGTGGACATCCACGGCGTCCTGTTCCTGGGCCGGCGCGAGGGCGTCGTGGAGACCGCGTTCACCGTGGACGATGTCGGGCGCGCGCGACGGGCGCTCGGGCTTGGCTGACTCGCGGATCAGTCGCGAGTCGTCGGCAGCTCGGGCGCCTCGTCCGGGCCCGCGGCGACCAGGGCGCCCCATTCGTGGCGGTGGCCCGCCGCTGGCCCGGGCGGGCCGTCAAAGGGCGGCAGCTCGTCACGGGGCGTGTCGAGGCCGAACACGACCCCGGGATCACCGAGCTCGACGATCCTCGAGGGGGTTGCGGCGGCGAGGGCCGCCGCGATTGCCGGGGGCATCTGGTCCGGGGCCAGCGAGCGGAGGGTGGCGAGCATCCCGGCCGGGACGAGGATCGGCCAGCCGGGTGTGCCCCGGTACGCCGGGCGGAGGAGCGTCGCGCGGTCCGTTCCGTGCGCCTCGATGAGCGACGTGACCGTCTCGGCATCCAGCCAGCCCATCCGGGCCGGCCAGATGAGCGCCGCGTCGGTCGCGTCGACCTCCGCCCGCGCGAGGTCGATCGCCCGCGCCATCTGCCCCGCGGGTCCCAGCTCCACCGGCGCGGGGGCTCCCAGGATCACGGTGGCGCCGGCGAGGGCCGTGGCGATGGCGCCCTCGAGGTCCGCGGCGATCACGACCACCGGGAACGCGCCGCCTGCCCAGGCGAGGTCGACGAGGCGGCGCACGTTCGGCGTCCCATCCACGTCCCGCAGTGCGGTGTCTGGAGAGGCGGCCAGGATGCAGGCGGCGACAGTCACGCCCGCGATGCTAGCAGGCTCTCGAGGGCCAACATCGCACCTGTGCGACAATCGAGGAGCCCATGACCGATACGAGCCACCGACCCCGCACGCCCGTCGCGACCGTGGCGTCGGCCGAGGCGATCCCCACCGAACCCGCCGCACTCTCCGTCCGGGCTGACGTCCGCAACGTCGCGATCGTCGCTCACGTCGACCATGGCAAGACGACGCTGGTCGACGCGCTCCTTCGCCAGACGGGCTCGTTCCGCGCAAACCAGGTCGTCGCGGAACGCGTGATGGATTCGATGGATCTCGAGCGGGAGAAGGGGATCACGATCCTCGCGAAGCAGACGAACGTCGAGTTCGACGGGATCCATATCAACATCGTCGACACCCCCGGCCATGCGGACTTCGGCGGCGAGGTGGAGCGCTCGCTCAACCTCGTCGATTCGGTGCTCCTGCTCGTGGATGCCGCGGAGGGCCCTCTTCCGCAGACGCGCTACGTCCTCCAGAAGGCGATGGCGCGCCACCTGCCCGTGGTCGTTGCGGTGAACAAGATCGACCGCAGCGATGCGCGGCCCGTGGAGGTGCTCGACGATATCTACGAGCTCTTCATGGACCTGGGCGCGACCGCCCGCCAGATCGAGTTCCCGGTCGTCTACACGAACGCGAAGCGCGGCACAGCGACGCGCGCGCTCGCGGTGCCGGGCACGAGCCTCCGGCCGCTCCTGGAGCTGCTCGTCTCCGTCACGCCACCCCCCACGTACGAGCCGGGACACCCTCTGCAGCTGCTCGTCACGAACCTGTCCGCCAACGAGTATGTCGGCCGGATGGCCGTCGGCCGCGTCATGAACGGCATGATCCGCGTCGGTCAGCGGATCGTGGTCGTGCGCGAGGAGCCGGACGACCCAACCGGCGTCGTCGAGCCGGGGCGGACCGTGACGATCTCCGGCACGGTGACCGCGCTCCAGACCGCCCGCGGAATCGAGCGCGCCGATATCGAGGAGGCCGGCCCGGGTGACATCGTCTCGGTCGCCGGACTGCCCGAGGTCACGATCGGCGACACGCTGACCGACCCGACCGATCCGCGCCCGCTGCCGCGTCTCGAGGTGGACGAGCCGACGCTGCGGATGACGTTCGGTGTCAACACATCGCCGCTCTCGGGGCGGGACGGGAGATACCTGACGAGCCGCCAGCTCCGGGCGCGGCTGGAGAAGGAGATCCTGGGCAACGTCGCGATCCAGTTCTTCCCGACGGAATCGGCCGACACGTTCGAGGTCCGAGGCCGCGGCGAGCTGCAGCTCGCCGTCCTTGTGGAGCAGATGCGACGCGAGGGCTTCGAGCTCCAGGTAAGCCGCCCGGAGGTGATCCTGCGGACCGAAGGCGGCGTGCTCCAGGAGCCGTACGAGAGGATTACCCTCGACATCCCGCCGGAGTACATCGGGACGATCCAGGCGGCCCTGGCAGGCCGGAAGGGCCGGCTCGAGCAGATGTCGACCGATGCCGACGGCCGCGTCCGGCTGGAATACGTCCTGCCCGTCCGCGGCCTCATCGGATACCGCGGCCAGCTCATGACCGAGACGCGCGGGACCGCGCTCCTCCACCAGATCGGCGAGGGCTACGGCCCGTACGCCGGCGAGGTCACCCACCGGACGAACGGCGTCCTGGTGGCGGACCGGCTGGGAACGTCGAATGCCTATGGGCTCTTCAACCTGCAGGAGCGCGCCGAGATGCTCATCGGCGCCGGGCAGGACGTGTACGAGGGGATGGTCGTCGGCGAGAACGCCCGCTCCGGCGATATGGACGTGAACGTCACGAAGGAGAAGAAGCTCAGCAACATCCGGACGCACGCCCACGACGAAGCGCTGCGACTGGTCCCGCCGCGGCCGATGACCCTGGAGACGGCGATCGAGTTCATCGGCGACGACGAGCTGGTGGAGGTCACGCCCACCCAGATCCGCCTTCGCAAGCGGCTCCTCTCGCAGCACGACCGACATCGCCAGGCCGGCGCCCGCGAAGATGCGCGGTCGCCTGAGGCTCGCTGACCGCCTGAGGCAGGCCGCGTTGAGCGGGCGCGGCGCCGCTACCATCAGGCCATGGATTGGTTGAGGTCGACGCCCGTGCGCCGCACGGCCGGGGCGCTCGCGGTGATGGGTGCGGCACTCACGCTCACCACGGTCGCGGTCGCCGCCCTCGAAGGCGTCCTGCAGATCCCGGACGCATCCGCGACGTACCTGCTCGCCGTCGTGTCGATCGCCGTGGCATTCGGCACGCCCGCAGCGGTGGCGACCGCGATCGGCTCGTTCCTCCTCTACGACTTCCTGTTCGTGGCGCCGACAGGTGCCCTGATCGTCGCGAACGCGGAGGAGCTCCTCAACCTCCTCCTGCTCCTTGCGCTTGGCGTCGTCGTCGGGCAGCTGGCCGGGATGCAGCGTGCCCGCGCCGAGACCGCCGTGCTCCGCGAGCGGCAGGCCCGGACCCAGTACCAGGTTGGTCGCGAGCTCGCCACTGCGTCGACGGCCCGCGAGGCGTTGCCCGCGCTCGTAAGGATCCTGGCCCAGGAGGTCGAGGCCACACGCACGTGGATCGGGCTTGGCCCGGAGGTGGGCCAGGAGCGCATGACGGCCGACAGCGACTCCGGGCCGCGGCCGGCGCCTCCGGCGTCGTACCAGCTCCTGCAGCGCGCGCCGGGTGATGAGGCGGCGGCCTGGGTGCGGGTCCACGACCCGCGCCCGGCCTCGGGGGAGCGGCGCGAGACGCGTGGCGTCTCCTACCGGATCCCGATCGCGGCCGCAGGGATCCCGCTCGGCTCCCTCTGGGTCGTCCGCCGGCGGAGCGCCGGGCCGCCCGGTCGCGGCCACACCCGGGTGCTGGCCGCGGCGGCGGACCAGATCGGCCAGGCGCTCGAGCGCGACCGCCTCGCCGAGGAGGCCACGGGCGCGGAGATCGCCCGGCGAAGCGAGGCGGCGAAGACAGCCCTGCTCGACTCCGTCTCGCACGACCTGCGCACGCCGCTGGCCTCGATCCGCGCGGCGGCGGGAAGCCTCATGGACCCGAATGTCCCGCTCGACGCGAATGCACGGCTGGAGCGGGCGGCGTCGATCGACGCCCAGGCCGAGCGTCTCAACCGGCTCGTGACGAATCTCCTCGACATGAGCCGCATCGAGGCGGGCGGCCTGCGCGCCCGGCTCGAGGTGTTTCCCCTCGAGGACCTGGTTCGGGCGACCATCGCGCGGTTCGCCGGTCAGATGGACGGGCGGACCGTGGCGATCTCGATCCCGTCAGACTTTCCGCCGGTCTCGGTTGACGAGATCTTCTTCGACGAGGTTGTCACCAACCTCCTCGAGAACGCGATCCGTCACGCGCCACCGTCGGCGCCGATCCAGGTCAGCGCGGTCGCGCAGGCGGACGGGACCGTGCGGCTGCGCGTGGAGGACGGCGGCCCGGGGGTGCCCGCCTCGGCGCTCGAGCGCGTCTTCGACAAGTTC
>Ga0302299_10000624_pt1 | contig 19826 bp, 19 predicted proteins | sample III_Fen_N3_4_FD_198795 | JGI IMG/M metagenome (GOLD analysis project Ga0302299, IMG submission 198795) | Peat permafrost microbial communities from Stordalen Mire near Abisko, Sweden - III_Fen_N3_4 | ecosystem: Environmental > Terrestrial > Soil > Wetlands > Permafrost | place: Sweden: Abisko... | reverse complement strand
GGCTGACCCCGGGGGGCTGACCCCGGGGGGCTGACCCGGCCCCGGACAGCGGTATGCCGCCCGCTCGGGGTGAGCGGACGGCATACCGTTGGTTCCCTCGAGGGAGGGGTCAGTGGTGTCCTCCGTGCCCGTGCCTCGCCACGACGCCCAGGGCGTTGACGATGCCGTCGCCGTAGATCGAGTTGAAGTCGGCGGTGCCGGTGCACAGCGCGTCGAACTCGGCGCTACGGCCCTCGGCGGCGTAGCTGATCAGCGCCGGCGTGGGGCAGGCGTGGTCGGTGGCGGTGCCCATGACCAGCCGGCGCACCTTGTCGGGAGCCAGGCCGAAGCCCGACCTGCCCTGCGACTCACCGTGCGCGGAGACCGCGAGCGCGGCGACGCCGGCGGCGTGCGGGGACGCCATCGAGGTGCCCTGGAGGTACTGGTAGTAGCCGCAGACCGTCTTGCCCTTGACCTTTCCGCAGTCCTTCATCGTGCCCAGCGCCTCACCGGCGGGGGTGATGTTGCCCGCGGCGTCGACCTGGCCCTCCGCCTGCATCACGTTGAGCGGTGCCGTGGACAGGATCAGGTTGCCGTTGGTGCGGTAGGTGGGGGTGCCGACGCCGTCGCGGAACCAGCCACCGGGTGCCGACACCTCGAGCTCACCGGAGGTGAGGTCGGAGGCCCAGTTCGAGTAGTCGGCCTTGCGCTGCGACGGGCCGAGCGAGGAGACGCCGAGAACGTGCGGGCCCTCGACCGGCAGGTTGACGCAGTTCGCGTTGTCGATCGTGCGAAGGTGCTCGGTGCCGCCGGGGTAGTCCGGGCTGGTGACGTCGGGACGGGGGTTCGAGATGTTGTCGTGCTCGTTCCCGAGGGCGGCCACGAGGGTGACGCCCTTGCGGTGCGCGTAGTCCAGCGCCCGGTTCATCGTCTCGATGATGACGTCCTGCTCGGCCGCCTGCTCCGGGGTGTCCTCCGGGGCGCCGCCCTTGCAGTTGTAGAGCCACGGGTCGACGTAGAAGGACATGTTGACGACGTCGAGGCCGGCATCGCCGGAGTAGGTCAGCGCGTTGGCGGTGGCGCTGAGGAAGAAGTAGCCGCTGTCCTGCCCGGCGCGCACGTTGACCAGGCTGACGTTCGGCGCGACGCCGGAGACGCCGATGCCGTTGAGCGCGGCCGCCATCGTGCCGGCGGTGTGCGTGCCGTGACCGTCGTCGTCCTCGTCGACCGGGTCGACGCAGCTGGGGTGCTCACACGGGCCGTCGATGGCGGGGATGTCGGTGACAAAGTTGCGCGACAGCCTGCGGTCGAAGTTGGGCGCGAGGTCGGGGTGCTTGCCGTCGACGCCGGTGTCCATGACACCGACCTTGACCTTCTTGTTGCCGAGCGTGATGGCGTGGGCCTGCGGGGCGTTGATCATGTCCATGCCCCACAGGAGCGAGTCGAGCGGGTCCGGCTTGGGCCCCTTCGTGCCGGGCTTCGCGGTGGCAGCCTTCGCAGCGGCGGCCGGCGCAGCGGCGGACGACGCGCTCGCGGCGGCCTGATGCTCCCTGTTCACGCGGTCCTGGACGCGCCCGGCATCCGGGGTGCGGCCCACGAGGCCGTCGTTCGCCGCCGCCTTGACGCCGGCGAGCCCCCGCGCGCTGCTCAGGAACGTCGCGGACGTGGAGCGCACGGCGATGAACCCGATGTCGGTGTTGACCGAGGTCACGGTGGCACCACCGGCCCGTAGCGACGCGGCGACCGCACGGGCATCGGCACCGCTGTCGACGAGAACCACGTAGTTGCCCGAGCCGGCCGCCGTCGAGGAGGCCGAGGTCGTGGAGGAGGTGGTGGGGGACCGCAGTGCCGCTGTCGCCGTGCTCACACCGAATGCCGTCGTGGCCAGGGCCACGACTCCGGTGATGGCGATGACGCGAGATCGTCGCATACGTCTGCTCCTGTGTAGGGGTGGGCCGGGCGTCCCGGCTCATCCGGACACCGTAGGCCCTGGACCGACCCCGGGGAAGGCCGCGGAACGTATGCTCTGGGCCATGCGCCGACGCCCCTTGCGACCACCCCCGGACGTCTTCGAGACGTTCCCCGACCGGGTCGACTCGGGGGACGACCGGGCCTATCAGACGCCTCGCGCGCGAAGCATGGCGCGCTCGGTCGGCATCACGGTCGGCCTCATGGTGCTCACCAGCCTGGCGTTCGTCGGCGGGGCCTGGCTCGCCGGGAGGGTGCGCCCAGACCTGGTCTATGCCAACCCCCTGTGGGAGGGGGTCGCCGTCACCGCCTGGTCGGTGGGGTGGGGACTGCTCGCCGCGATGGTCGTCCTGGCCACCGGTGTCGTCGCCGTCGGCCTGCCCTGGGTGCGGCGTCAGAGGGGCGCGCGCGCCACCTCGACCTCGACCCCGTAGCTCCACCCCGGCCGCAGCGGCAGCGAGTCGCCGCTCCAGAACCGGCCCGGGTCGTACCAGTTGGTCGGGGAGTCGTCGCGCAGCACGCCCATCTCCTCGAGCGTCACGGCGACCACCTCGGCGCAGTAGGCGTCCTCGGGCCGCAGCCCCTTGCGCTCCGCCTCGCGGCGGGAGAGGTGGCCGTCGCGCCCGCGCAGCCACCGCCACGCCAGCCCCATCGTGCTGGGGAACGACACCCCGTTCAGCCGGGCGATGGTCCGCAGCGCGGCATCCTCCTGCTCGCGGCCGACGTCCGGGCTGAGCTGGCGCAGCCAGGCCCGCTGGCCGTAGCGCGCCTGCCAGGTGCTCACCGCCTCACGCAGGTCGTGCAGCTGCACGCCGCGGTGGTGGTCGCCGGTCCAGTGGTCGCGCAGCGACTTGCCGAGCTCGGCGTGCCACATCAGCGGCGGCAGGTCGTCGAGCACGACGGCCATGCCGACGTGGTTGACCGGTGCGTTGCTGGCGGCCCGGATCATCCGGTCCGCGACAGTGCCGCCGCGGAACATCCACAGGTCACCCGTGCGGGTCGCGTCCACGGCCTCCTCGAAGGAGACGGTGCTCGGTCCGGTGCGCGCCATCGCCCCAGTGTGCCGAACCCGTAGCACCGGGCGCCGGACGCCTGTCGGTTTCGGTCCGGCAGGCCTACCGTGGGTGGATGCGCACGAAGCGCACACGTAGGGGACTCACCGTGCAGGCCGTGGCCGGCACCCATACCGTGCTGCTCGGTTTCGACCTCGACGACCCGGGCGGCTGCCTCGGTTTCGCGATCCACCGCACCGACCACACCGAGGCTGAGTCCCGCTGGCTGCGGGGGATGAAGACCTTCGAGGCGGTCGTCCCCGACCCACCCCCCGGGTCGGACTGGCCCACGAACGCGCACCCGGTGCAGGGCTTCCAGTGGGGTGACTACGCGGCGAAACCTGGCCACCACTACACGTATGCCGTGTCGGCCATGGGCGGGACGGCGCCGGCGCCGGTGCCGACGGCGACCGTGTCCCTGGAGGTGCGCACCGAGGTCGAGGACGACGGCGAGCACGGCGTCTGGTTCAACCGCGGCGTGGCCGGGTCACAGGCCTTCGCCCGCCAGTTCGCGGGATGGGTACCGACGGAGACGCCTGACGAGACACACCCGGCGATGGTGTGGCTGTCGAGAGGGCTCGGCGAGGCGCTGCTCGACTTCGTCGGCGAAGCCCTCGACGACGGCTGGTCGCTGCGCGGAGCCTTCTACGAGTTCACCTGGGGGCGCAGCCTGCAGGCGTTCGCCGCCGCCCGCGACCGCGGTGTCGACATCCGCCTGGTCGTGCACGGCCGCGACACTGACCCACCCTCCGGTACCGGGCGCGAGAACGCCGACCGCACCGCGGAGTTCGCCCGGGCCGCGGTGCACAGCAACGGGATCGACGACCTGGTGACGTGGCGCGCGGCCCCCCTCGTGGGGGCGCTGCACCACCACAAGTTCCTCGTCCTCTCCCACCACGGGGTCGCCGAGGCGGTCTGGACGGGCTCGACCAACCTGACCCTGGGCGGGGTGTACGGCCACTCCAACGTGGGCCACCTCGTGCGCGACCGGGCGGTTGCCGCCCGGTTCGCGGTCGAGTGGGACCGTCTCGAGGCCGGGACTCCCACCGCCGCCCTGCGCACCGCCCACGCCGGTGACCCGGCGCCGGCCCGCACCCTGCCGGTGCCGGGAGGCGTCGGCCCGGTGTTCTCGCCACTGAGCGGCACCTCGCTGCTCGACTGGTACGCCGACGTGTTCGACTCGGCGGTGGGCTCGTCGCACATCACCGGTGCGTTCGGGCTCAACAAGGTCTTCCGGGACAGGCTGCGGGTCGACCGGTCACCCGTGACGCGCACCGTGCTGCTCGAGAAGGTGCCGCCGCCCCAGCAGGCGATCCCCCGCAACGACGACCACGTCCGCATCTCCACCGGCAGCCACCTCAGCGGAGATCCGTTGCAGCAGTGGGCGACCGAGGGGCTCACCGGCTTCAACGACCACGTGCGCTACATCCACACCAAGATCGTGCTCGTCGACCCGCTCGGCCCCGACCCCACCATCCTCACCGGGTCGGCGAACTACTCCGACGCCTCGACGACGACGAACGAGGAGAACACTCTGGTGATCCGGGCCGGGCGCAGCCGGTCGGCCTCGAAGCGCGCCGTGCGACGGGTGGCCGACATCTACCTCACGGAGTACCACCGGCTGTTCATGCACTTCGCCTTCCGCGCGATGGCGCAGGGCCGTGAGCTGAACACCGGTGTCGCGCAGTGGAGCGGGTACCTCGACGACACCGACACCTGGACGCAGCGCTACTACGTCCCTGACTCCTGGCGCGCCGCTCAGCGCACGCTGTTCTCCGGGTCGTGACGCGGCCGCCTCGCTAGGGTGTGGCCATGCCCGCTGGAAACCGCGTCTGGAAGCTGGTCGGACTCGCCGGCCTCGTCGGCGTCGTCGCGACCGGCGCGCTGGTCGCCCGCAACGAGCGCGAGCGCCGCTCCTACTCGCCCGACGAGGTGCGCGACCGGCTCCAGGAGCGGCTGCGCGAGGCGGAGGGCGAGACCGCTCAGAACGGCCGGATCATCGGCTGAGCAGCAGCCCCGCTCACCCGTGCGCGACCTCGTGGGGATACTCCGCCGCCCGCTTCTGGAACGACAGGATCGCCGGATTCTGGATGACGCCGTCGCGGATCTCGATCGCCCGCCGGATCGTCGGCACCCGGTCCCAGGAGGCGGGCCCGTCCATCACGGTGCGCAGGAACGGGAGCAGCGACTCGCTGATCTCCCAGGTGGCGGACGCCCACAGGTATGACGGGCTGTGGTCGACCGCGTAGTAGAGGATGTTGTGGCCGACCGTGAAGGTCGGCGCGGCGAAGCTCGTGGGCCGGGCCCACTGGAACCCCATCCCCTCGTCGCACGAGACGTCGATGACGATCGTCCCGGGCGACAGCGCCGGCAGGTCGTCGTCGGTGAGGAAGACGAGGGGGTTGTCGGTGTCCTGGAGCACGCAGTTGACGATGATGTCGTGCTCGCCCAGGAACTCGGCGAGCGAAATCCGCCCCCGCGGGGTCACTGCGTGGCTCACCCCCGCCACTCCCTCGTCGCTGTCGAAGTGCAGGATCCGGGCGGAGTGGATCGGTGAGGCCACGGCCGCGACCTGGCGGTGCGTGAGGATGTCGACGTCGCTCACCCCGAAGGCGCTCAGCGCGGTGACGGCGCCGCGCGCCGTGGCGCCGAAACCGATGACCACGGCACTCAGCCGGGGGCCGTAGGCGCCGGTGGTGCCGGCCAGGGAGAGGGCGTGCAGCACCGAGGAGTAGCCGGCGAGCTCGTTGTTCGTGTGGAACACGTGCAGGTCGAACCCACCATCCGGCTTCCAGTGGTTCATCGCCTCGAACGCGATCAGGGTCAGGCGCTTGTCGACGGCGAGCTGGGTGAGCTCCTGGTCCTGGACGCAGTGCGGCCATCCCCACAGCACCTGCCCGTCGCGCAGCTCGGCGACGTCGCCGGGCAGCGGCTTGGGCTGGAGGATGACGTCGCACTCGTCGACCAGCTGCTCGTGCGTGCGCACCCCGGCCACCAGCTGACGCAGGTCGTCGTCGTCGACGCCGAACCGGTCGCCGTAGCCGGACTCCAGGTACAGCCGCTGACGCAGGTCTGCCGGAACGCGCGCGAGGTGCCGGGGGTGCAACGCCAGCCGGTGCTCGCTCTCCTTCTGCGAGCGCCCCATGACGCCCAGGCTCAAGGTGGTGCGGGCGGGGTCATCCCGGTGCGCGGTTGCCGATTCCGTCGAATCGCCACCCAGCGTGCGCGCTCGGGTCCCGGTCTGCTCGTGAAGCGCGTTGGTCATGTCGGTGCCCGTCCGGGGGCCGCCCTGGGCCCTCCTGTCGACCTGATTCGGCCCGGCGAGGAGTCGGACCTCGCGCGTCAGCCCTGCTCGGAACTCTACGCCGGGCCGGTCCCGGCCGCGCAGGGGACTACTCGCCCTCGACGGCGGGGAGCTGCGGGTAGCCCTCGACCGGGTAGATGCCGACAGCCAGCCCGTACGTGGTGTCGCCGCTGCGCGGCAGCCGGTCAAACTCCTCGACGAGGGCGCGGATGCGGGTCCAGAACTCGTCGGCGCGGTCGGCCTCGAGCCGGGCGTGCCGGAGGAAGGACCACAACCGGCGCTGCTCCTCGGCCCCGAGCGACTCGGCAGCGGCGACCGCGAAGTCGTTCTGGTCGGTCGGCAGGTTCTCCTGGCCGTCGACTGCGATGGTCACCGTCCGCGCGGCCCGGCCGTAGAAGCGCTCCTCGACGGCGCGCACCCGACGGGTGCGCACCACCTGCACCAGCCCGGCGCGGTGCAGCACGCCGATGTGGTGGGCCACCGTGCCCTTGGCTCGACCGGTGGCCCGCGCCAGCTCGGCCACCGAGGCGGCTCGCTCGGTGAGCAGGCCGAGGAGGGTGGTGCGCAGCGGGTGGCCCAGGGCGCGCACCTGCTCGGCCCGGGTCACGACCAGGCGGTCGGCGAGGTCGTACCCGGGAGGCTGGGCGGACGCGGCGGGAGGGGGCCCGGCATCCGTGAGGTGGCGCTCCATCAACGATCAGACTACAGTCACCGATCAATCGAGAATTCCCGATCATTGGAGTCGAGATGGCTGAGGTCGTGCTGTTCCACCACGTTCAGGGGCTCACCATGGGGGTGCGGGCCCTGGCCGACCGGCTGCGGGCCGGCGGTCACACGGTGTACACCCCCGACTTCTTCGACGGCAGGACCTTCGCGTCGATCGACGAGGGCTTCGCCGCCCTGAAGGCGCAGGGCGAGGGCGCGCACGCCGCCTGGGCCGACGGCATCGTGGCGAAGCTGCCTCCGGGGCTCGTCTACGCCGGCATCTCGCTCGGCGTGATGCCCGCGCAGCGCCTCGCCCAGACCCGCCCCGATGCCGCGGGCGCGCTCCTTCTCGAGGCGTGCGCACCGCCATCCGCCTTCGCCGACCGGTGGCCGGCCGAGGTCGCGGTTCAGGTGCACGGGATGGAGCGCGACCCCTTCTTCGGCCTCGAGGGTGACGTCGACGCGGCGCGCGAGCTCGTCGGGCAGGCGGCCGACGGTGAGCTGTTCGTCTATCCGGGCGAGGTGCACCTGTTCACCGACTCAACGCTGCCGAGCTACGACGAGGCAGCCACGGCGCAGGTGGCCGAGCGCGCCCTGGCCTTCCTGGGCCGCCTCTGAGGGCGGAGTCCACCTGCAGCTCGTGGGTGGAGATGCCGTCGAGGCCGCAGGAGCGGAAGCACAAGCGTTGCGCGACCGAGAGGTCGGGGCCAGTCGAAGAGGCATCCGGGGCTCGCTTCCGGTCGACGACCCACGCCGATCTCCGGACGAGGGCGCCCGACGCCTTGCGTCCCCGGGCTGCCGTACGGCAACGCTCGGCCCGACGTGACCTGCCGTCTACTTGCTGATAGGGGCTTTGCTCGCTCGGGATGCCGGGCGCGCAGCCAGTCGCGCCTCCGACACCCCCGGTGGGAGCGCTGGCCACACCCAGGGATGCCGAGCGCGCATCCAGTCGCGCCCCTGACCACTCGGCCCGGAGCCCGGACGCCGGATGCCACCTGCCCGACCCCCCTTGGCTACCGCCCGGGTAGCTGCAGTGTTCGGGTCACCTACCAGACGGTGACCCACGCCGGGAGACAGCGAGGCAACAAACTGCAACCCAACAGTTGCTTCATATGCCCCGATGTGCAACCATGAAGTTGCATAGAGCGGGGCCAGCAGGCCTCCGCCTCGCCTTCGAGAGGAACGACCATGACCACCACGAGAAACCGCCCGGCATCCGTCGTCGACGTCGGCACGTTCACCGTTCGCCGGACCATCGAGATCGCCGCCCCGATCGCGAAGGTGTGGGCGGCCGTCACCGAGGCCGAGCACATCTCCCGCTGGTTCGGCCGGGCCGAGATCACCGGCCGCGGCGTCGGTGCCACCGGCACGCTGACCTGGCCCGACCACGGCCCCGTCCCGCTGCGCGTCGAGGCCTTCGACGAGCCGCACACGGTCACCTACCGCTGGAGCAACGATGACGCGCTGGGCACCGCACCCGCCGAGCTCGACGTCGAGCACTCCACGGTGTTCACCTTCACCCTCGAGCCCGTGCCCCAGGGCACCCGGCTGACCGTGGTCGAGTCCGGCTTCGAGACCACCTCCGACCCCGTCGCGAACCTCGAGGACCACCGCGGGGGCTGGGACGGCGAGCTCGACAAGCTGGTCGCGCTGCTCGAGAGCGGATCGTGACGACCGGGACGATCGTTCCCGTGTTCGCCGCCCTCGGCGACGAGACGCGGTGGAGCGTGCTGGCGGCACTCGGCGAGGGGGACGCTTCGGCATCCGCCCTCGCCGGGCGCCTGCCGGTGAGCCGGCAGGCGATCGCCAAGCACCTCGTCGTGCTGCAGGAGGCGGGCCTGGTCGAGCCGGTGCGGGTCGGGCGCGAGGTGCAGTACCGCGTGCTCGGGTCGCAGCTGCGGGCCACAGCCAGCCGGCTCGACGCGATCGGCGCCGAGTGGGACCGTCGACTCGCCGCCATCAAGCAGATCGCCGAGCACCTCTAGGACCGCGCCGCCCGCCTGGACTCCCCCTTTCCACCTCGGTGGGTCACACTCCTTGGTGTGACGGTGGAGTCCCGGCGCGCAGCCGAGGTGCCGACCGGCGCCCGGCGGCAGGACCGGCGCCGAGTGCTCCCCCCACCCCTGTGGCGGTTCGCCCCACGGCGGCTGCTGCACGACGGGGTCACCCTGACCCTGATGTTCGGCGTGCTGACCCTGCTGGCGATCGCGGCCGCCGCCGGGCCCCTGTACGCCGAGGCCGTCTCGGATGCCGCCGTGCGCGTCGCGCTCGAGGCGGTGCCCCCTGGAGCGGCCGCCAAGACGGGGCCGGTGGTGCGGCTGAACGGGGGCGTCGACCCCGAGAGCCGGCAGTGGACCGACCTGTTGCGCTCGCTCGGTGAGGTCCCCGGCCTGGGACCGGCCAGGGAGACGACCCAGAGCACCTCGACCGAGCTGCACCCGAAGCTGCTCTTCGACCCGGTCGGGCCGGTGCTCACCGGGAAGGACGGCACGGCGCCGGTGCGCCTCTTCGGCGTCGACGACCCGGCCGCCCGGCTGGTCGTCGTGTCGCGCGCTCCCGGCGCCGGCCCGGGCGTGTGGCTGCCTGAGCCGGTCGCCCGGTCGACCGGGCTCGTCGCCGGCGACCCGGTGCGCGTCCAGCTCTCCGGGCTGCCCGAGGCGGTCGCGACCTCCACGCGCGTGCTCGGCACCTACGCCGTGCAGGGGGACGGCCGCACGCCCCAGTCACCCCCGGGCGAGCGGCTCTGGGCCGACCTCGGGGCCGAGGGCTTCCCGTCCGACGCCGCGGAGTCGACCGCACGTGCCCACCTCGCCGTCGCAGACCTGGCCACCACCGCAGCCGTGGCGAAGGAGACCGGCGACCAGCTGCTCTGGTCGGCCCAGGCGCGGCTGAGCGACACCTCCCCGCGGCTCGCGGAGTTCCACCGCACCGCGGATGCCGTCAGCCTCCTGCGGCGGCTGCTCAGCGCGCGCTCCGAGCTGGCCGACGACCCGGTCGGCCTGCGCCCCACCGTCGTGAGCGGCATCGAGGACCTCGCCGACCGCGCCGACGAACTGTCCTTGGCGGCGCAGCGCGGCGCGGCTGTGACCACCCGGGTGGGCATCGCACTGTCGCTCGGGGTGGTCCTCGCGGCTGCGGCGTACTCGATGGGCCGGCGCCGCCACGAGGTGCAGCTGGCAGCGGGTACCGGCCGGCGGCCCGGGTCGACGGGGCTGCTCTACGCCACCGAGCTGGTGCCCGTAGCCGTGCTGGCCGGCCTGGCTGGTTGGGTGGCTGCCCGGGGAGTCGTGGCCCTGACCGTCGGCTCGAGCACGCCCACCAGGTCGGTCCTGCGCACCGCCGGGCTGTGGAGCGCCGGCGCCGTCGTCGCCGCCCTGGTGGTCTCGGCGGTGGTGGCAGCGGCGACGAACCGGGTGGAGACCCGACGCCTCGAGGGCCGCCCGGAGCTGCGCGTGCCCTGGGTGCTCGTGCTCGTGGTGGTGGCAGCCTCGGCGACCGCGGGCCTGCTGACCCGGCCGCCGGCCACCTACGACACGCTCGGCCCGCTCGACCTGCTGGTTGCACCGCTGGTCGTCGCAGCCGTCGCGGCCGTGGGCTCGCGGCTCGCCTTCGCGATCCTGCGGCTCACCCGCCGGGCCAGTCGGCCACCCACCCAGCGCACCATGGTGGCCTGGCTGGCGCGGCGGCGTCTGCAGGCGCCCGACCCCGGCCGTGAGGTGGCCACCACGATCGCGGCCACCGGCCTGGCGATGCTGGCCTTCTCCCTGGCATCGTTCGCGTCCTTGCAGGTCACCGTCGAGGACCGCGCCGCCGTGGCGGTCGGTGCATCGACGGTGCACCGGGTGCAGTCGTCGCAGGTGCTCGACCCGGGCGTCGCTCAGCAGGCGCTGGAGCCCAAGGACGGCAGCCCGCTGAAGATCGCGGACATCCCGGCGGCACGCAACCCCGACCTGCCCGCGGGCCAGTCGACGGTCTGGCGCGGCAGCACCTCGGTGGCCACCAGCGAGGAGGGAGTCGACCTGCTCATCGTCGACCCCGCGCGGTTCGCCTCGTCGGCCGCCTGGGGCTCGCCCACCGGCCCGGTCGCCAGGGGTCGGGCGGTGCTGCCGGCGCTGGCCGCAGACGACGCCCGGACGGCCGCTGTCATCCGCCGCGACGGGGCGTTCTCGCCCGTGCCGGTGCTGCTGGTCGGGACGGTGGGCGACCTCGACCTCGAGGTCGGCTCGACCATCACCGTCGACACGCTGCACGACCCCGTGCGGCTCGAGGTGCGCGGCATCCTCGACGCCTTCCCGGGCGCCGGCTCCGGACCACCCACCCTCGTCGTGCCCGCCGACAGCTTCTTCTCCTCCCAGGGCAACAACGACCCGCGACTGCGCCCGTCCCGCGCCCCGGGCAACCGCCCCGTGGAGTACCAGGTCTACCTGTGGTCCGACTCGGCCGCCGGCGCTGCCGAGACCCTGGCAGCCCACGGCGCTGATCTCGACCTCATCGGCACGCTCGCGCAGGAGCGTGCGACGCCCGCCTATGTCGCCGCGGCGCAGGCCCGCCGCTACCAGATCGCCCTCGGCTGCGTCTTCGGCCTAGTCGGCCTGGCGTCGGTCGCCCTGGCCGCGGTCCGGCTGGCCCGGCGGTCCCCGGCCGCGGACCGGATGCTCGCCTGGGCGGGTGCCGGGCGACACGCTCCCGGCCGCGCGCGGGCGATCGAGATCGGTGTGCTGCTGGCCCTCAGCGGTGCCCTCGCCGCGCTCGCCCTGCTGGCGCTGCGACCACTGGCAAGCCTGCTGCTCGAGCCCGGCGACGGGCGCACGCCGGAGGCAGTGCTCGTCCTCCCGGGCTCGGTGCTGCTCGCCGCTGCCGGCTGGCTCCTGCTGGCCGCACTGACCGCTGTCGTCGGCATGCTCCTCGCATCGTCGGCCCAGTCGACCGTGGAGGTGCTCCGTGGTGAGGACTGACCCGATGTCATTCGCGCTCAGCAGTTTCGGATCGGCTGCCACCGTCTCCGGGCTGGTGAAGATCTACCCCACGGCGACCGGCGAGACCCACGCCCTGCGCGGGGTCGACGCCGAGTTCCACGAGCACACCGTGACCGCGCTCACGGGCCCCTCGGGCAGCGGCAAGTCCACCCTGCTCGCCCTGCTCGCGCTGCGCGACCGCCCCAGCGGTGGTGACGTGACGATCCTGGGCCGCAACGCCTCCTCGCTGCGCACCCGCGAGCGCCGGTCGCACACCCGCCGGGTCATCGCCTGGGTGCCCCAACGGCCCACCGACGGGGTGTACCCGCACCTGACGGCGGCCCAGAACCTCGAGCAGGCGGCCCGCTGGCGAGGCGCGCCGGCGGATGCCGGTCACGGCCTCCTCGAGCGGCTGGGGCTCGCGGACGTGACCGAGGTCGCGGCATCCCGGCTCTCGGGCGGCGAGCAACAGCGCGTGGCGCTGGCCTGCGCGTGCGTGGGGTCTCCTGCGCTGATCCTGTGCGACGAGCCGACCGCCGAGCTCGACGAGGACACCGCGGCCCTGGTGATGCACGAGCTGCGCAGCGTCGCCGCGGACGGCAGCGCCGTCGTCATCGCCACCCACGACCCCGGGGCGGTCGCCGCCAGTGACCGGGTGGTGGCGCTGCGCCACGGGGTGATGTCGACCGAGCAGTGGGGGGCCACCACCGCCCGCGCCACCATCGACCCGGCGGGCCGGGTGCAGCTGCCTCCCGACGCGCTCGAGCTCTTCCCGAACCGGCGGGCCGTCATCCGGCTCGACGGCGACCGTGTGGTGCTCGAGCCGACCGGGGGGGACTCGTGAGCCCCGCCGGCCGCCACCGCGGCTCCGGACGTGCCGGCGGTGCACCCCACCGGGACGGCTCAGCCGTGCTCGTCTCGTCGGTCACCCACGGCGAGCGCTCGCCCGGCATCCCCATCCTGTCCGACGTCTCGCTGACCGCCATGTCAGGCGAGGTGGTCGTGATCGAAGGGCGTTCTGGATCAGGCAAGTCCACGCTCTGCCAGCTGGTCGCGGGGCTGGAGGCACCCGATCGTGGCACGGTGCTCGTCGACGGTTCGCCGGCCGCATCGGTGCGCGACTGGAGCCGGCTGGCCCTGCTCCCCCAGCGGCTCGGCCTGCCGGCCGAGCTGACGGTCGCGGAGAACGTGAGCCTGCCCTGTTGGGTGCGCGGCCTGCCGCAGCGGCCCGAGCTGCTGGAGGCCTTCGACCTGGTGCACCTCGCCCGCAACCTGACCGGCCAGGCGTCTCGTGGTGAGCAGCAGCGGGTGGCCATCGCGCGGGCGGCGGCGTTGGGCCCGGCCGTCATCGTGCTCGACGAGCCCACCTCGCACCAGGACGAGGCGCATGCCGACCTCGTCGCCTCCCAGCTGCTCGAGCTCGCCCGCGCCGGAAGCGCCGTGCTGGTCGCCACGCACGACCCGCGGTTGGTGTCGGAGGCCGACCAGGTCGTGCACCTGCTCGCCGGGCGCCATCACCGCGGTTCCCCCCTCGCGGCCCTCTAGCGCGGCCGGCCTCCTCCGCGACACCGGGCGATCAGGTCCGCGAGCGCACCCGGCGCACGAGGTCCTCGGCGGCACCCGGCCAGTCCGGGTGCCCGAAGACGAAGCCGGCATCGAGCAGCCGCCCCGGAACCACGCGCCGGCTCTTGAGCAGCAGCTCGGTGTCCGTGCGCAGCGCCCAGGCGCCGATCTCCGCCATCCAGGCCGTGGCGGGTAGTCCCACGCGCCTCCCCCAGGCGCGGCGCAGGCCGTGCATCAGCTCGCGTTGCGGAAGGGGTTGCGGCGCAGCGAGGTTGACCGGACCGTCGAGGTCTTCGCGGTCGATCAGCAGCTCGACGGCGCGGACGAAGTCGCCGTCATGGATCCACGAGACGAACTGCCCTCCTCCGGCCACCGGCCCACCGAGCCCCAGCCGCGCCATCCGCAGCAGCACGTCGAAGACGCCGCCGCGGTCCGGGCTCATCACCATCGCCGCACGCAGGGCGACCCGGCGCGTGTCGGGCAGGTCGGCCTCGAGCTGCGCCGACTCCCAGTTGCGTGCGATGCGCACGCTGTACTCCCAGTAGTCCGGGACGCCGGGCTCGGATCCGCCGATCACTCCGGTCGCCTCGTCGTTGGGGGCGTCGCGACGGTCGGCGTAGATGGTTGCCGTGCTCATCTGCAGCCAGACCCGCGGCGGCCGCGCGGCCTTGGCGACCGCGTCACCGACGACCCGGGTGGACTCCACCCGCGAGTCCATCATCTGGCGCAGGTTCTCGTCGGTGTAGCGGCAGCTCACGGTGCGGCCGGCGAGGTTGACCACGGCGTCGGCCCCGTCGACCGCCGTGGCCCAGTCGCCCATCGTGCGACCGTCCCAGCCGAGGTGCTGGATGCCCGGCTCGAGCTCGCCCGGGTGCCTGCTCAGCACCACCACCTCGTGACCGCGCGCGGACAGCGCGCGCCGCAGGAGCCCTCCCACCTGGCCCGTTCCCCCGGGGATGACGACCTTCACCCCGCGAGCCTACGTCGGTGGGGGCGGGCGACCGCCTCGGGTGTGCTCCCGTCCGCCCGGGCCGTCGGGTGGACCAGAATTCGGAGGAAGTCGGCCGAGCGACGGTGTCGCATCCGGCCCTCGCCGTTCGTAGGACAGGTGAACGCGACCCAGTGGGGCCGCCCAACACAAGGAGCAGCAATGGCCGAGTACCTCCTCTACTTCAACCAGCAGTGGGTGGGCGAGCACTCCGCCGAGTGGTTCCGCTCGCGCGCCCCGCTGGCCATGGGGGTCGTGAACGAGATGAGGGCCGCCGGGGTGTACGTCTTCGCGGGCGGGCTCGAGGAGGGCGGCGACGTCTACAACGCCGACCCCACCAGCGGAACCGTGGTGGTCACGGACGGGCCGTACGTCGAGACCAAGGAGTTCCTCGGCGGGTTCGCCGTCGTGGACGTGCCGGACGACGAGACGGCGAAGATGTGGGCGGGCCGCATCGCGGAGGGGTGCGGGTGGCCCCACGAGGTGCGTCGCTTCGGGCCGCGGCCGCAGTTCGACTGACCCGCCGTGAGTGCCTGCGGGTGACGGAACCGTGGCCACGGTTCTGATCACGGGCAACCCCGGGTCCGGCAAGACGTCGCTGGCGCGCGAGCTGTCGCAGCTGGGGTACGCCGCCCTCGACACCGACCAGCTCGCGGGCTGGGAGACGGCATCCGGAACGCAGGTGACGCAGCCGCTGGGCGCGACCGACGAGTGGCTGCTCAGCCACCGGTGGGTGTGGAGCAGGCCCCGGCTGCAGGAGGTCATCGGCGCGCGGCCGCCCGGGCAGCCCTCCTTCCTCTGCGGCATCGCCATGAACCAGCGTGACCTGCTCGACCTGTTCGACGAGGTCTTCCTGCTGGCTCTGGATGACGCCACCCAGCGCGAGCGTCTCGACACTCCCGACAACGCCCACCGGGATGCCGCGCTACGCGCCCAGATTCTCGAGGGGCGCGCGCTGTTCCAGCACGAGATGCGCGACGCCGGGGCGGTGGTGCTCGACGGGCGCCGGCCGACCGAGGTGCTGGCCGGACAGATCTTGGGTCGGGTCGACGGGCTGCACACTAGTCGCCGGCGCGGGCCAGGGTGAGGGCGAAGTCGCCGTCCGGGTCGGTCCAGGAACCGATGACGTCGAGCCCGATGGCTTCGAGCTCGGCGCGGATTCCGTTCGGCCGGAACTTCGCGGACGTCTCGGTGCGCAGCTCCTCCCCCGCGTCGAAGGGCACGACCAGGTCCAGCTCGGCGATCGTGACGCGCTGGGGCGCCCGGGCCCGAAGCCACATCTCGATCCGCTCCTCGTCGGCGTTCCAGCGAGCGACGTGGGCGTAGCAGTCGACGTCGAAGTCGGCGCGAAGCTCTCGGTTGAGCACGTGCAGCACGTTGAGGTTGAACTGCGCGGTGACGCCGGCAGCATCGTCGTAGGCAGCCACCAGCCGTCCGACGTCCTTGACCAGGTCGGTGCCGAGGAGCAGCGTGTCGCCCGCAGCGAGGCCCGAACGCACCTCGGACAGGAACTCGTGGCGCTCGGCCGGCTCCAGGTTGCCGATCGTGCTGCCGAGGAAGGCCACCATCCGGCGCCCACCTGAGGGCAGCTCGTCGAGGTGCCGCTCGAAGTCGGCGACCACACCATGCAGCTCGAGGCCGGGGTACCCCGTGGACAGGGCCTCCATCGCGCCGAGCAGGGCGACGGCACTCACGTCGACCGGCACGTACCGGCGCAGGTGGCCGGCCGAGGCGAGCGCGTCGAGGAGGAGCCGGGTCTTGTCGGACGACCCCGACCCGAGCTCGACCAGGGTGTCAGCCCCGGACAGCGCGGCGATCTCCTCGGCGTTCGTGTCGAGGATCGACCGCTCGGTGCGCGTCGGGTAGTACTCGGGCAGCCGGGTGATGTCCTCGAAGAGCGCGCTGCCCCGGGCGTCGTAGAAGTACTTCGGCGGCAGCTGCTTCGGGGCCGCGGTCAGCCCACGCCGCACGTCGGCCCGCATCGTGGCGACGAGCTCGGCGGGCGTGAGGCGAAGGTCGATCCTCGGGACGGCGACGGCGTTGCTCATCGGGGCTCCATTCGGGGTTCAGTTCTGCTGTCCAAGACCGTGGTGCGGATGCCGTCCCGGCCGGCCTCCACCAGGCAGTCGGGTGGAAGCCGGCGCCAGGCGTCGGAGCCGTCCAGCGGCTCGGAGGCCAGCACGATGCCCTCGGCCGACTCGTGGCAGAACAGTGGGTCGCCGCAGGACGTGGCTGCCAGTTGCTCACCGTCGCTCGCCATGAACGACATCCGTCCGCCCCCGACGTCCTGCGCGGCCGCGATGGTCTCGGCGAGGCCCTCCCCGAGCGACGCTCCAGCAGTCCACGCCGACACCGCCACCCCGAACAGCAGGGCGGAGTCGAGCGGCGCAGCGGCCTCCGGCGTGTCCAGGCCACGATCGAGGAGCGCCTTGCGGGCCTGCGGCCAGTCGTTGAGCGAACCGACGTGGCTGAACAGCCAGCGCTCGTGCAGGAAGGGCGCCGTCGACGACTCGTCGGATGCCGCGAAGCCCGGTGTGGCGTCCCGGACCGCCCCCAGCAGGCACCCCGAGGAGATGGTGGGTGCCAGGGAGGCGAACGACGCGTCGCCCCAGATCGGTTGGGCCCGGCGGTAACGCACCGGTTCGTCGCGGGAGTCGATGTACCAGCCGACCCCGAAGCCGTCTGCGTTGACCACGCCGTGCGTCTGGTGCTGTGGCGCGAAGGACTGGCGCAGCAGCGAGTGCGGCGCGTCGAGGACGAGCGAGGCGAGGGTGACCGGCTCGCCCAGCCAGGCCAGGTGCCGGCACATCACGCGTCCCGCGCGGTACGGAAGCCGACGAAGATCTGACGGCGGATCGGGTGGTCCCAGTTGCGGAAGGTGTTGCGTGCGGCGAGCGGGTCGGTCGCCCACGACCCTCCACGAAGCACCTTGTGGTCGGAGCCGAAGAAGACCTCCGAGTACTCCGCGTAGGGGAAGGTGCAGAAACCGGGGTGGCCCGCGAAGGTGGTGGACGTCCACTCCCACACGTCACCGAGCAGCTGCAGCGCACCGACCGCCGAGGCGCCGCCCGGGAAGGAGCCGACCGGGGTCGGGCCGTAGCGGCGCTGGCCCAGGTTTGCCCGCTGTGCCGTCTGGGGGTCCTCACCCCACGGGAACCGGCGGCTTCGCCCGGTGTCGGGGTCCCAGGAGGCGGCCTTTTCCCACTCCGCCTCGCTTGGCAGCCGACGGCCGGCCCACCGGGCGTAGGCGTCCGCCTCGAACCAGCAGACGTGCTGCACCGGCTCCTCGTCGGGGAGCGGTTCGACGCGGCCGAACCTGCGGCGCAGCCAGGACTGTTCGTCCCGGACCCAGAATGCCGGGGCACGTCGTCCGGACTCGCACCGCCACGTCCATCCGCGCTCGCTCCACCACTGCGACCGGTCGTAGCCGCCCGCCTCGACGAAGGCCCGGTAGGCGCCGACGGAGACCGGGGTCGTGTCGATCCAGAACGCGGGCAGGGACACCCGGTGCGCGGGCCGCTCGTTGTCGTAGGCCCAGGGGTCGGTCGACGTGCCCATCGTGAACTCCCCCGTCGGCACGAGCACCTCGTCCGGTGGGTGGATCGCTCGAGGCGCAGGCTCGCCGTCACCCACCGGCAGCACCACCCGACCCCGGCGCAGCTGGTGGGTAGCGAGCATCGTCTCGTCGTGCTGGTGCTCGTGCTGCAGCACCATGCCGTAGACGAAGCCCGACTCGAGCAGCGGCTTCGACCGCTCGAGCCGCACGGTCTCCAGGGAGTCGAGGACCTTCTGACGCACCGTGTCGACGTACGCCACCGACTCCCGGGGCGAGAGCAACGGCAGGCTGGGCCGTTCTGCACGTGGGTGCTCGAACGCGTCGTACAGGGGGTCGATCTCTGGTCGAATCGACTCTGCACCAAGGGTTTCGCGCAGCAGCCAGAGTTCCTCGTAGTTGCCCACGTGGGCCAGGTCCCACACCAGGGGTGACATCAGCACCGAGTGCTGGCGGGTCAGCTCGTCGTCATCCAGGATCGCTGTCGTGAGGCCGAGCGACCGCTGGCGGACGCGTTCCAGCTCGTCGGCGACGTAGTCCTTGAGCGCGTCGTCGTCGGTCGTCGCCGGGTCGAGGGAGGTCATCGCAGCTCCTTCTGCTTGGTTCTCGGCGGGAAAGACGTCTCGAAGCCGTCCAGGACATCGTCTGCGGGGCAGCGCGCTCGATCGACGTGGCGGGCAGCGAACTGCTCGACCGACATTCGAAGTGCGGCGTCCCCGACCAGGGGCAGGACCGACTCGAACACCGTCTGCGCGGCACGGGCCAGGCCCGGGTCCGCGAGGCCGTGCCGCGCGGCGGACAGCCAGGCGTCGGTGACGGGCTCACAGGCCTCGGCCACGGCATCCACCAGCTCGGGGTGCTCAGAGTGCTCGAGCAGGGTGGCGAGGACCACGACCGGGACTGACCACCACCGCGGGTCCTGGGCGTCGAGGTAGCGCACCTCGAACCAGCCCCGGGGGCGGACCGGCGGGAACAGCGTGGTCAGGTGGTAGCCGAGGTCGTCCTCGGTCGGCGGGTCGTGGTCGCTGACCCGGCCACCGACCCAGTCGCCGAAGCTGAAGCCCGGGGCCGGGAGCCACGGCAGGGTCGCGGTGCGCAGCATCATCACCGGCGCTGCGAGGACGTACTCCGGCCAGGTGAGCCACGGGTCGCCCGGCGGTGGGGCGTGCGTGCGCGAGGGGTCCAGGCCCAGCCAGACGGCCTGCCGGGTCGACTTCCAGCCGGTGAGTGCTCCGCGGTGGCGGGGGGAGTTGGCGAAGGCCGCGCTGAGGGTGGGACCGACCAGGTGGAGCATCCGCCACCGGCGGGCCACGTCCGCCGGGTCTGCCCCCGCGTCGAGGTTGACCTGGACGCCGGCGGTCGAGGTCATCATGACGACGCCCAGCTCGGAGTGCAGGGTGTCGAAGTAGGCCGCCATCGCGTCGTACCGCGGTTCGCGACTCTGCCGTGCCGGCGGGCGGTCCGGGTCTACACCCGCGGGAACGAGGACGAGCCCTGCGGCGCCGAGGGCGGACTCCAGATGTGCGACGTCGCCGGCCAAGGCGGCACAGCAGCTGACGACGTCCGGTGCGGGCAACGAGCTGAGCTCGACCTGGCCGCCGGGCTCGAAGCTGACCAGGCTTCGGCCGGGGAGTGGGCCGGCGGCCGCGAGCAGGGACTTGGTCAGCGAGCTGGGAACCGGGGCCCGGTGGTCACCTTCGCGTGCGACCAGCCACTCGAGCTCGGCCCCCACGACGCCGGGGGGGCCGGTCTTGAAGCA
>Ga0302299_10000623_pt1 | contig 19834 bp, 17 predicted proteins | sample III_Fen_N3_4_FD_198795 | JGI IMG/M metagenome (GOLD analysis project Ga0302299, IMG submission 198795) | Peat permafrost microbial communities from Stordalen Mire near Abisko, Sweden - III_Fen_N3_4 | ecosystem: Environmental > Terrestrial > Soil > Wetlands > Permafrost | place: Sweden: Abisko... | reverse complement strand
GCTTGGGGCTAGCGTCACGGCCATGCACTGGATCGAGCGATCAAGCACCGCGGGTGAGTCGTGGCCGGCCGACGATCTGCGCGTTCGCCGGCCCGGCAGTGTCGTCGCGCTGAGGCTGGGGAACGGGGAGACGGTCGCCGGCGTGCTCAGCTCCCTGGCGGCCGACACGATCGAACTGGAAGGGGACGAGGGGCCGCTCGAGGTCGACGTGCTGTCGGTCGACGCCTACACCGTCGTGCAGGAGCCCGGGGACTGACACGCGCCGCGCCGCGTGACGATTTCGAGGCCCGCCTGTCAGACCATCCGTACGGAGGGATCTGATCCCTTCGGTGCGGTGGATGAGGGTCCAACGCATCAGGTCGGAGCCGCCGGCGCTTGAAAGAGACGCCGGAGCACCACTCCGCCGCCCCCCACGGAAGGGTGGCGGCGGAGCGAGACCTCCGGGGATTCCCCGCTGTTCGCGGCGGCCGGCCGGCGGTACGGTCCGCCGATGGCCTCGGCTCCGGCCCAGCTGCTCGACCGCGTGCTGCTCGCCATGCCCGACCAGGCGGTCGCGGTGTGCGACACCGCCGGCGTGATCACGTCCTGGAACAGCGGCGCCGCCGACCTGACCGGCGTGCCGGCGAGAGACGCCGTCGGTCGTGACCTGCAGTGGCTGGCCGGGCCCGACGGCTCGTCCACCACCGGGGAGCTGCTCGCCCGCGCCGGGCGCGGGACGGTCCGCCGCGAGGCATGGCGCACGCACGCCGACGGGTCGGCCTACTGGTGCGTGTCGTCGCTCTTCGCCGTCGCCGGCGTCGACGGGGAGAACATCGCGTACGCCGAAGGGTTCCACGACGGGACGGCGGGCCACCGGGCCCTGCTCGAGCAGGCGCAGCGCCCGATGATCGCTGCGGCGGCGCAGTCGGTGGGCACGATCGCGGTGAGTCAGGACCTGGACCTGCGCATCATCTGGGTCTCAAGCCCGCCGACGTCGCGAAGTTCGCTCTCGCCCGACGACCTCGTCGGGCACTTCGAGGACGAGTTTCTTCCGGCGGACGTCGCCGCCTACGTCGCCGAGCGCAAACGCCGCGTGATCGAGACGGGGACGCCCGAGCGGTTCGACGTGACGCTCGACGGCGACGACGGGCGCTTGATCTTCGACAACAGCTCGTCGCCGCTGCGTGCGGCGGACGGGTCGATCGTCGGGGTGGTGACCGTGGGGCTCGACGTCACGGAACGGCGCGCGGCGGAGGCGAAGCTCCGCGCGAGCGAGGCGCGACTCGCGCGGGCCGAGGCGATCGCACGGATCGGCAGCTGGGAGTGGGACCTCGCCTCCGCCCAGGGCACCTGGTCGGATGGGCTGTACGCCCTGTTCGACATGACTCCCGAGGACCGGCGCTCGCGCATCCACCCCTTCTATGACCGGGTCCACCCGCAGGACCTCGCGCGGGTGAAGGGCATCGTCGAGCGCGCGTCCGAGAGTGGCGGCGCGTTCACCTGCGACCACCGCGTCCTCCTGCCCGGCGGCCGCGTGCGCTTCATCCGCTCGCGCGGGGAGGTCACGACCGACGAGGCCGGCAACCCGGTGCACATGGCGGGCACGGCCATGGACATCACCGAGGCGCAGGAGACCGACGATGCGCTCCAGCGTGCCGCGCGGTCACTGTCCGGCAGCGCTGCGGATCTGGAGCGCGCTCGGGGGACGGTGAAGAAGCCGGGGGAGGATCTCGCGCGCGTCCTCACGCACCGTCAGCTCGAGGTGCTCACCCTCGTCGCAGAGGGCCTGCGCAACGACGAGATCGCCACGCGGCTCGTCCTCAGCGAGGCCACCATCAAGTGGCACGTCCGTCACGTGCTGCGAGCACTCGGAGTGGCGACGCGCGCGCAGGCGGCGATCCGGTATCTCAACGACGCCGAGTGGTAGGGCATTGGGCCTAGAGCACTCCACATGGGTTGGAACCCCCGCCCTTGGGCGGGGGCTGGTTGCTCTAAGCTGACAGTGCGAAGGCTCGCGGAAAACTACTGGTCCGGACTGACCGAACCTTCCACGCGGCGATCTTCCTGGTCGCGCGTGGCCATCACGCAGTGGTCGGGCGAATACGCGCCGAGAGCTGGTCAGAGACGCCGCGGCCAACTACGAATTGCGTTCTCAGCGTTTTTCGCTAGCTTCCACACTGGAGTATCCGCGACAACTTGTCGCAATATCCGCGCTTGGGGGACGACGAAGGGGCAATCATGGTGTTCACCGTCAACATTCCGGACCGCCGGGGCATCGCCGCGGAACAACGGGGACACCTCACGCGACTCGGGGACGACGTCGTCACGCTCGACGGCGAGCGGGGCCGCTACCGGCCCGTCGAGGTCGGCGACGCGCTTTTGGTGAGCGTCAACGCCGACAGCGAGGCCGATGCCCAGCAGATCGTCGCCGACATTCTCGGCCGCGAGCCGGCAGAGCTTGTCGCCACCGCGCGCGACTGGGTCAGGCCGGCGACCGCGAGTGTCACCGCTCCCGCGGGACCGACCTCGCTGCGACGCACCCAGGACGCGTCCGCCGCGAACGGCGCCGGCGGCGCCCGTGACACCAGCCGTGCACGAACGGTGGGCGGCATCATCCGCCGCCGGCGCGAGTCACGCGGGATTTCGCTGCGCGCATTCGCGCGCCAGTGCGAGCTGTCGCCGGCGCATGTGAGCAAGATCGAGCGCGGGCTTGCAAGCCCCAGCCTCGAGACCCTCACGCGCATCGTGAAGGAGCTCGACCTGCACGGCGCAAACCTCTTCGGTCGTCCCGAGCAGGCAGGCGGCCAGGCACAGGTCGTCCGGGCCGCTGACGCCCAGGTCCTGGCAGGCGAGAACGGCGGGGAGGTGCGGGTCGCGGCCCAGACGTCGGCCGCCACCGTCCTCCTCGGCAGCGGCGGCGCCGACCAGTTCGCGCCGCCCACGATCTCGCCGCGTCAGGTGATCACCGTCGTGCTCGCCGGCGCCGTCGAGGTGCGCGTCGGGGACGAGCTCGTCTCCCTCCAGGCCGGTGACACCCTCGTCGTGCCGTCGCTCGTCCCGCATTCCATCCGCGTGACCGGTGGCCCCGACACGCGCACCGCCTACATCACCTCGGACGAGGGTCAGTCGGCCGCCGCCGAGGCCAGCGCCGCCTGAGCGCGCACTGCGCTTGCCGCGCGCCGCGAGAAGCACCGCAACTCTTGCGCCCCAGGTGCGTTGAAGCAGATACCGCGGGCACGTCAAGTAGCACCCCTGCCAGGTTGTTCCGATGTGCTCGCGGATGACCTTTCCGCAGTGGGCGCCCCCGAGTTCCAGGCCGGGGGCGTCTGCGCGTCAGGGGCAGATCTTCACGGTCACCCGGATCGACTTCGTCGGGCTGCGGCCGTGCCGGACCTTGATGTACGCACGCGCGCGGACCGTGAGCGCCTCACCCGCGGCGGTCGACAGCGGCACCTTGAAGCGCAGCGCGAACGGCGCACGCTTGTCCAGCAGCACGCGCTCCCTCCCGATGAAGAAGTCGGTCCGGCGCACCTTGACGAAGACGTTCCCCTTGCGCCTCTGCTTCTTCCAGCCGAGCGTTGCGCGCAGGATGCCGCCGCGCCGCACGCATCCGCTGGCCACCGAGAGCGTGATGATCGCCCCGGGCGTCCGGACCGAGGAACTGCGCTGCGGCCCGTCGGGGGTCACGGGCGCGGGCGTCGGCGTCGGCACCGGGCTGTCGGCGGCGGCCGTCCAGGCGAAGCGCACGCTCGCCGACGCGCCGGCGAACGCGTTGTCGCCGCCAGGCCCGGCATCCGGGAAGCTGGCCGTCACGCGGTAGGAGTGCCCTTCGTGCGGCTGAAAGGTCCCGAGGTCGCGGCCGCTGAACGCGCCGAGCGGTCCGCTGAAGAGCGTGGCGACGGCCGCGGGGTTCGTGATGTCGAAGATCTGCAGCAGCAGGCGGTCGCGCAGCTGACCGCCGCCCGTGCCCGCCTGCTCGGTGACGATCGACGCGCCGAGGTGGAACACGCCCGCAAGGTCACCGGTGTTCGTGATCGTGACGTCCCCGGAGACGACGTCGCCGGGGCGCATCGCGGAGGCCCCGAGGATCGCGGAACCGTCGCGGGAGTTCGACTGCGTGAAGGCGCCGGCGGCGAATGCGGTGGCGGGCGCCGCAGCGCGCTGGGCGTGGGCGGACCACGTCCCCGTGACCGCGAGCGCTGCGGCCGCGCACGCCGCCACGGCGAGGACGGTGATGACGAGCATCGCGACGAGCCGGCGCCTAGTCAACGGAATACCCCACGTCGAGGCGGAACAGGTCGTGCAGGGTGCGGCCCGCGATCGAGGTGCGGATGTACATCCGGATGATCGCCCCGTTGACGCGCGCCGCGGTGTTCAGCGCAGGCGTCGGGATCGTGTTCGTCGTGTACGACGCGCCGGTCGCGCAGAACGGGGTCGCCGCGCTGCCGTAGGTCGCGAGCACGGTCGCTCCGGAGAGGACGTCGAAGTAGTAGCAGGCGGTCGTCGCCGCGGTGGCCGGGCGGAAGGTGTGGACGAGCTGCGCGGACGTGACGGTCGCGGAGGCCGGCAGGTAGTCGGGGAACGTGACCTTGAGGTAGCGGGTCGTGCTGAAGGCGGTCGGCCAGTTGTTGGTGTTCTGGTGCGCGGCCGCGTCGGCTGTGGCCAGCGGCCACGGTGTCGTCGCGGGCGAACCGTCCGCGGCATCGGTATACGTCGTCTCGTAGAGCGTGAACGGATCGACACTGGTCGACCCGCTGACGACGGCACGGTCGACCCGCATCGGCCCTGCCGTGTTCCGCATCCCGTAGATCTTGATCCGCAGATCGTTGGCGACGTCGCTGCTCGTGACCTCGGGGAGGGGAGTTGAGGTGGGCAGCACGGTCGTCGTCGCCTGGCACGCGATCGGGCTCGCGGAGCTCCCGTGGGTTCCGATGACGGCGCTGGTCGAGCGTCGGATGACCTCGAAGTAGAAGCAGACCTGGGTTCCCGCCCCGTTGGTGTTGTCGGCGAAGTCGAAGTCGAACGAGACGCCGGTCGTCGCGACCCCCGCGGGCAGCGGGTCGTTCATGTCGAACGTCAGGTAGCGCGCCGTGGACCACGTCGTCGCCCAGTTCGAGGTCGACGTCGTCGTGCCCGTGAACGCCTCGGCATCGGACGCGTCGCTCTCCGCGCCGCTCGACGCGTCGCGCAGGTCCCATCCGGACCAGGACCGGGTCGCGGGGAAGACGGCCTTGGCGGACATCGTGCCCTGCGTCGACGTCGTGGCGCTGAAGGCTGCGAGCGTCGAGCCGGCGAGCTGCCCGATCCCTGCGCAGACGGCGATCGCGGCGACCGCCGCGAGCAGCAGGCGGGGCCTCATGCCGGGCTCTCCTGCGGGCGGCGCCAGATCCGGCGCAGCTCGAGGATCCCGAGCAGCAGCGCGGGCAGCACGACGAGGAGCAGCTTTCCGGACGCGGTGCGCGTGAACACGAGCACGTAGCCCACGTGTGCGACGCGGTACCGAACGCGCCCGAGCCGGCCCGAGACGGGAATCGTCCAGCGCTCGACAGCGTTGTTCGCGTCACCCTTGGTGACGACGCTGACGACGCCGTCGTGCTCGCGCAGGCTGCGCACGCGGTGGGTGATCATCCGGCCCTGCACGTCCGGATCCTGGAAGGTGACGATGTCGCCGCTGCGCATGTCGCGCGGGGCGATCCGCTCCTCGGCGACGACGTCGCCGGTGTGGATCCGAGGCTCCATGCTGCCCGACATGACGGTGTAGCTGCGGCCGCCGAGCGCGTAGGGGAGCACGACGCTCGCGATCGCGACGGCGAGCGCGCCGATCGCCGCAAAGCACAGCAGCGATGTGAGGTGACGCCTCACAGGTTGCGCGCCTCCCAGGTGAACCCGGCGGCCCCGGTCCTGCCCTGCGCCTGGTTGTCGCTGACCAGCGTGACGCTGAAGCGATAGACGTGGAGCTCGCCCGTCGTCCATGTCTCGGGCGTCGCGGTGACGGGGTCGACGATGCCTGCGGCGTAGGTCGTCGGGAACGCTGACAACAGGCCGTTGTAGAGCACGCCGGCGCCCAGCCCGACGTAGTTCGTCGCATCGGCGGTGAAGCCGGCGCAGGAGGCGAAGGTGGGGCTCGGGTCGCTGCCGCGCGTGACGGTCAGCGTGAGGTAGGGGCCGAGTGTGCCGCTCAGCGCCGCGTAGAGACGCACCCCGGCGTCGAGCGAGCCGGTGTAGGTGACCGCGATGCAGCCGGTGCTGGTCTGCCCCGGTGCCGCAGCCGCCAGCGAGACGACGGAGGCGCCGGCGTCGTTGTCGCCGATGGCGACGGTGCCGGCGCTGAAGCCGTTGCCGGCGTTCGCCGTGGACCCGGAGAACGCGGCATACGTGCCGGCGCCCATGCACGCCGCGACCGTCGCCAGGACGACGATCGACCGCAGGATCTTGCGTGTCAGGCTCATGGGGAGGGCGTGACGGGGGTGGAGGTCAGCTCGAGCGCGACGTCGTCGCTGCGGCCCTGTGCGCTGGTTGCATCGCCAGGGCTCAGCGAGACGGCGATGCCCAGGCTGCGGCTCCGGCCCGGCTGCACCACCACGCGGCGTGTGCCGTCGCGCAGCTCCGCGAGCGTGGCGTCGAACAGCGACGCGGCGCCTGCGGTGATGCGCAGCCGAGCGCCTGAGTCGAGGTCGCCGGACATCGGCCTGGCGCGCAGGCGCACGTCGAGCGGGATGCCGGTCTGGTTGTGGACCACGAGCGAGCCGCGGACGGGCGCGGCACCCGGCTGCAGGTTGTGGACCGCGAGGACGGTGCCCGTCGGCGTGACGCCGAGCTCTCCGGTGGGAGAGCTCGTCAACGTGAGCGCCGCGTCGAGCGCGCCCGCCGGCCGCCCGATGTGCGTGCCCAGCAGCAGTACGGCGCAGGCCGCGGCGCCGAGCATGAGCCCGGCGACCTTGGTGATGGTGAGAAAGGGCACAGTCGTCGCCGGAACGGGCGCCGCGGTGGAGCGGGGACCGGGTTCCCCACTCCACCGTGATGGCGTCGTCCGCTCTCAGACGGGGCTTACTGGTTGCGCGCCTCCCAGGTGAAGGAGTGCGTGCCGGTCGTGGCGCCCTGTGCGCCGTTGACGTCCTGGACGCTCGTGCTGAAGCGGTAGACGACGCTGTCGCCGGTCGCCCACTTGGTGGCGACGGTGCCCGGGTTGTCGGCGATGCCGGTGGCGTAGGTGGTCGGGAAGCCCGACGCGACGCCGTTGTAGAGCGGTGCGCCTGCGTCGGCGACGAAGCCGGTGCAGCTCGGGAATGCCGGAGCGCCGCCCTGGGTGCCCGGGGTGACGGTCAGGTTGATCAGGTTCGAGCCGACGCCGGCGATCGCCGAGCTGTAGAGCTTGACGTCGGAGTCCAGCGAGCCGGAGTAGGTGACCTTGATGCAGCGGTCGGTCGTGACACCGGGCTTCTGGTTGGTCAGCACATAGAGCGCTGCGCCGGCGTCGTTGTCGGCGATCGTCACCGTACCTGCGGTGAAGTTGTTGTTGTCGTTCGACGTGGTGCTCGAGAACGCCGAGAAGGCGCCGAGCGCGACGACGCTGCCGATCGCGCCCACGACGAGCAACGACAGCAGGACCTTGCGAGAGGTATGCACAGAGAACTCCTGATGAGAGAGGACGGAAACAGGCGCGTCGGAGGGCGCCAGCGTTTCTATCGGCAGCTCTCGGCGAACTCCCAAGCGCCACTTGGGCCCACCCGCACCCAGGGAAGCCCTCAGGCGTCGCCGGGGACGGCGACCTGTGTCTCGGCGACGCGCGCGGCGAGCACCTCGAGCAGGGCCCAGGCGATCTCGGAGTGCTCGAGCACGATGGGCTTGAAGTGCCACTGGGACAGCACCCAGCACTGCACATCGGTGTCCGCGGCGATCGCGGCGCTGCGCGTCCTCCCGGTGATCAGGGCCATCTCGCCGAAGTAGTCGCCGGGTCCCAGGCGCTTGACGGCGCCGCGCCCCGCGACGCTGACCGTCGCCTCGCCCTCGCCGATGAGAAAGAACGCCACGCCGCCATGGTCCTCGGAGGTCATCGCGTCGCCGGCCGTGTACCGGCGCTCACGCAGGTCGGCGGCGACCCTGGCGCGGTCCTTCGCGCCGAGACTCGCGAACAGCGGACAGAGGTCGACCGTCTCAGAGGCGCTGGGCATTGCCGGACCCTAACGGCGCACGCCGTGGTGCGGCAACACGCCGGCGCGGCGCTCAGGCGGCGGCGTGCTCGGCCCAGTCGCGGTACAGCTCGGCGTAGCGGCCGCCGGCGGCGATGAGCTCCTCGTGCGTGCCCTGCTCGGCGATGCGCCCGTGATCGAGCACCACGATCCGGCCGGCCTGTCGGATCGTGCTCAGCCGGTGGGCGACGACGATCGCCGTGCGGCCGCCGAGCAGCCGGCGCAGGCCGTGTTCGATCTTGCCCTCGGTGTGGAGATCGACGTTCGAGGTCGCCTCGTCGAGGATCAGGATGCGGGGGTCGGCGACGAGCGCCCGCGCGAACGCGACGAGCTGGCGCTGACCGGCGGAGAGCTGGACGCCGCGCTCGCCGATCTCCGTGTCGAGGCCGTTCGGCAGCGCTGAGATGAAGTCCCACGCGCCGATCGCCCGAGCGGCGTCCTCGAGCGTCTCGCGGGAGGCGTCCTCGTGCCCGAAGCTGAGGTTGTCAGCGACGGAGCCGCTGAAGAGGAACGCCTCCTGGGGGACGATCCCCATCTGGGACCGTAGCGAGGCCATCGTCACGGTACGCAGATCGCGCCCGTCGACGAGCACGGTGCCGCTCGTCGGGTCGTAGAACCGGGCGACGAGCTTGGCCATCGTCGACTTGCCCGCGCCGGTCGCGCCCACGAGCGCGACGGTCTGGCCCGGCGGGATCGTGATCGACACGTCATCGAGGGCGAGCTTCGTCGCGCCCTCCTCGCCGGCCCTGCGGTAGCGGAAGGAGACGTTGCGCAACTCGATCTCACCGGTGATGTGCGGCAACTCCGTGGCGTCGTCCGAATCGACGAGGTCGGGCTCGGTGTCGAGCAGCTCGAAGATCTTGTCGAGCGCCGCCATACCGGACTGATATGTCGTGTAGACCTGGCTGAGCTGGCCGATCGGGTCGAAGAACCCGTTCAGCGCAGCGATGAAGCCCACGAGGACGCCGATCTCGATGTTCCCGTCGATCGCCTGGAGCCCGCCGAACACGATCACCATCACCGTCGCCAGCGAGCCGACGAACTCGACCGCCGGGAAGTACGCGGCATTCAGGTACACCGTCTTCATGTTCGCCTCGAGGTTGCGCTCGTTGAGCTCGGCGAAGCGGTCCTTGTGGAACGGCTCGCGGGCGAAGGAGCGCACGACGCGGATGCCCGAGAGGGTCTCCTGCAGGTCGGCCGTGATCGACCCGATCGTCTCGCGCGTGTGGCGGTAGGCGTCGGCGCTGACGATCCGGAAGATCAGCGACCCGAGCGCCATGACCGGGAAGATCAGGAAGACGAGCAGCGCGAGCTGCCAGTCGAGCAGCAGCAGGATCACGATCGAGCCGACGAGCGTGAGGCTCGCCTGGAAGAGCGTCACGACCGTGTCGGTGACGAGCGAGTCGAGCGCCTCGACGTCGTTCGTCATCCGGCTGATGAGGACGCCCGCGGGCCGCCGCTCGTAGAACCCGATCGGCATCAGCTGCAGGTGGGCGAAGATCCGCTGGCGCAGGTCTGCGAGCGCGCGCTGACCGACCCAGCCGGTGAGCCACGTCTGCGCGAACGAGGTGAACCAGACGATCAGCACGCTGAGCACATAGAGCGCGACCACGGTGTCGAGCACGGCGACGTCGCCGGGAACGATGCCCTGGTCGATCGCCTTGGCCGCGAGCGGGGCGGGCGCCAGCGACGCGGCGACGCCGATCGTGAGCGCGATGAACATCAGGATCGTCTTGGAGCGATAGGGCCGCACGAGCGCGGCGAGCCCGCGCACCTTGCGCCCGCGGTCGCCGGTGCCGCGCAGGCGGCGCCGCGAGTCCGCCCAGAGCAGGCGGATCCGCTCGCGGAAGCCCGCGTCCTGCGGCGCGACCGGCGGGCGGTCGTCGATCGGCGGGCCCCAGTGGCCGTGCGGCGTCATAGACCGGCCACCTCGGGCTCGAGCGGCTTGCGCGTGAGGAAGACCTGGTCGGGGAGGCCCTTCTCGACGATCTCGCGGTAGAGGTCGGACTGGTCGAGCAGCTCGTCGTGCGTGCCGTGCGCGATCAGCCGGCCGTCCTCGAGGACGACGATCTCGTCGGCGAGCGAGATGGTCGAGAGGCGGTGGGCGATGACGAAGGTGGTGCGGCCGGTCATGACCTCGCTGAGCGCGTCCTTGATCTGCTGCTCGGTCGAGGCGTCGACGCTGGACGTCGCGTCGTCGAGGACGAGGATGCGGGGATCGGCGAGCAGCGCGCGGGCGATCGCAAGGCGCTGGCGCTGACCGCCGGAGAGGGTCAGGCCGCGCTCGCCGACGCGCGTCTCGTACCCGTCCGGCAGGCGCTCGATGAAGCCGTCGGCCTGCGCGCGGCGGGCGGCGGCGCGCACCTCGTCCTCGGTGGCCTCGGGCCGCGCGTAGGCGATGTTCTCGCGCACCGTCGCCGAGAAGAGGAACGGGTCGTCGGTGACGACGGCGATCTGCGACCGCAGCAGCGCTGGGTCCACGTCGCGGACGTCGACCCCGTCGACGAGGACGGCACCGGAGGTGACGTCGTAGAGCCGTGGCACCAGCTGCACGAGGGTCGTCTTGCCGGAGCCGGTCGCGCCGACGACCGCGACGGTCGTGCCCGCTGCGACGTTGAGCGTGACGTCATCGATCGCCGCGCGGGTCGCGCCGTCGTATTGCAACGTCGCGTTGCGGAATTCCACGCGGCCCTGCCCGGCGGGCAGCGCGCCGGCGCCCGGGCGAGCGGTGATCTGCGGCTCACGGTCGAGGATCTGGAAGAGGCGCGCGCCGGAGGCGGTCGCCCGCTGGGCCATGCCGAGCGAGATGCCGAGCGTGCGCATCGGCCCGATCAGCATCAACAGGTAGGTGTAGAAGGCGCTGAACTGGCCGAGCGTGATCGTGCCGTGGATGACCTGGCGACCACCGACGAAGAGGACCGCGGCGAGCCCGAGCTGGGGGAGGAAGCCGATGAACGGGCCGTAGAACGCCTGGATCTTCGTCGACACCATCGCCTGCTCGAAGACGCGGCCGACCTGGCGCTCGAACCGGCGACGCTGGCGGGCCTCGGCGGCGAATGCCTTCACGACGCGCACGCCGGAGACGTTCTCCTCGACCTCGGCGGTCAGCTCCGCGAGGCGCTGCTGCACCTCCTGGAGGGCGGGGCGCGAGCGCCGCCCGTAGCGGGCGGCGACGAACACCACGACCGGCACGGGTGCGAGCGAGATCGCCGCGAGCGGCGGGTTCACGATGAACATCGCGATCGCCGACAGCAGGATCGTCAGCGCCGACTGCAGCATGAACACGAGGCCGTAGCCCAGGAAGAAGCGCACCGACTGCAGGTCGATCGTCGCGCGCGACATCAGCTGGCCGGTCTGCTGACTGTCGAAGAACGCGAGCTCGAGGTTCTGGAAGTGCGCGTACATGCCGCCGCGCAGGTCGCGTTCGACGCCGAGCGAGACGCGCCCCGCCACGAGCCGGCGGAACGTCGTGAGCGCGAGCCGCACGATTCCGACGACGAGCACCGCCGCAGCCAGAAGCTTCAGCTGCTCCTTGTCGCCGGCGCGGATCTGGTCGATCGCCTTGCCGGTGAGGGCCGGGATCGCGACGGTCATCACCATCGCGGCGGTCGCGAGCACTCCGGACAGCACGACGCTGCGCCGGTATGGCCGCAGGAATCCCAGAAGTCGCCCGAACGTCCTCACTTCAGAAAGTGTAGTGAGCGCATGCGGCCGCTCAGGGGTCACGGCGTGCTCCTGGCATGCCGCCGCGCGGTGGTCACTCGGTGTCCTGGCCGGGAGCGGCCCTCAGCTCGCGTTCGGGATGATCGTCACCTGCACGGTGGCCCGCTTGTGCGCGAGGCGCAGGCGCACTTCGAGGACGCCCCGGGTGCCCGGCGAGGAGCGCGGGGGATGGCGGATGACGCTCCAGCGCGTGCCGAGGCGGCTGCGCGAGCGCACGCTGACGCGATAGCCCCCCGCGGGCTGGCGGACGCGGATCGCGAGCCGGCCGCGACCGGGGCTCGTGACCACGGGGCGCGGCGCGTGGCTGATGCGCGACCAGACAGGGAACCGGATGCGCGCGAACGAGCTGCGCGGACCGTGGAGGACATAGGTGGTCACGATGCGGCCCGCAAGGAACGTGCGGCGGACCTTGACGCGCGTGTGGCGTGCCCCCCGGACCGTGGCGGTCATGGTTCGCGTGCGGAACGCGCCGCGTAGGGGCTTGCCGGACTGGAACGTGCCGGCGCTGCGGTGGCCGCCTTGCGTCTCGAGCAGGCGCCGGCCCTTGCGGCGCGCGATCGCGACGCCGAAGCCGGCTCCGTCGTGGCTGCCGATGCTGCCGAGCGGATGCCCGCGGCCGTCATAGAGGCGGGCGAGCTCCACCCCGCCGTAGCCGAGCTTGATCGTCTGGTCCAGGACGGCGGCGCTGTAGCTCGGCGTCGTGATCGCGAGCCGGCGGCTGCCCGGGTCGTAGGCGAACAGCGGGGGCGGCTGCTCGGCCGGCGCGTCGGCCGAGCGAGCGACGGCCTGGTGCGCGACGAGCGCCGCGATGCGGGCGGCGACGAACTGCGGGTCGGACTTCGGGTCCGCCTCGGACGAGCGCACGCCGTAGAGCGTGGAGGGGAGGGCCGGGGTGTGGCGGCCCGCCTGCAGGCGCTCGTAGTACCCGAGCGCGCGGTCGAACATCCAGCGCGCCCAGCGCCGCTCCTGGTCGTCGAGGACGGGCGCCTCGGCGAGCGTGCTGAGGCCGCCGAGCGCGAACACCCAGTAGCGGGTGAGATGCCAGCGCCGGTAGGCGAGGCCCGTGTCCCAATTGAGGTAGCCGGCGTGCGTCCAGTCGCCCGTGAGGATCCGCCGGGCCCATGACTGCAGGACCCACATGCGCTTGCCGTCGAGCGGCGGCATGCCGTCGGCCACCGCCGGGGCGTAGTCGTCGAGGGCGTGGAAGACGATGTTCGCGTACTCCGACGTGCCGACGCGGTTGCTGGCGGCGTTCGGCCGCGCACCCGGCAGGTAGAGGAACCCCATGCCGTCATTGAGGTTCGGCGAGCGGTTCGCTCCGCGCTGGTGGGCGTGGTCGAGGAAGTTGTTCAGATACTGAGGAAAGTCGCGCTGCAGCAGTGTCGTGTCGCCGGAGACGCTGGCGTGCGCGAGGGCCATGTCGGCGGGCCAGTTGAACTGGTTCAGCTGGATCCGCGGCCAGGTGTAGAAGGCTGAGGTGGCGGTTGCGGTGACCGCGTGGCTCGCCCGCTCGACGAGCGCCTCGGGCATGCCGACGGCGTCGCGGGCGCGGATCGCCAGGGCGAGTCCCTCGGCGACCTGCGGGTCGAGCGAGACGTGCTCACGCAGCGGCAGGTAGCTGCCGGCGTCCGGCGTCCAGCCGGGAACGTGGAAGTGCGCGGTGGCGCGCGCCGGCCTGCGGGCGACGTCGAGGAAGGCGGGAGGGCGCGTCAGCGCGTCGACCATCGGCACGACGCGGTCGTCGCGGCGGGCCGCGCCGACGTGGCCTGCGAGCGCCGCAAGCGCGTGGACCACGGTCATGTTGGCGTTCATCCGGGTGCTGAACGAGCCTCCGCGGGTGACGTAGCCGCCGAGTTTCGGGCGCCACTGGCCGTCGAGCTCGGCTGCGCGGCGGTCCACGAACGCCCAGAGCTGCTCGACCTGCTCGGCCCGATCGGTCGTCGGGGCGGGGGCCTGGGCGCGCGCGGTCGCGGGCACGTGGAGGGCGCCGGCGAGGACGGCGAGCAGGGTCAGGCGAAGGAGCGGGGGGCGCGCCATGTCTCTGGGAAACGGCTACGGCGTGGGGGAGCATGAGTCCTGCAACGCCGTGCGGCACGCTGCTGTGGACGGAATACTGCACGGTCGTGGCCCTGCGCGGATTCGGACTGTGCGACCGCTGCGTGCACCAGCGCGTCGTGCGTTCGGGGCGCGGCTCGGTGTTCTCGCTCTGCGAACGCTCGCTCGACGACCCGCGCTATCCGAAGTACCCGCGGGTCCCCGTGGGATCCTGCCCGGGCTTTACGCAACGGCCGGACGACTCATCGCCGCGCGCCGGCCGCTGATCAGCTCAGCGACGGGCCGTACGGGTTGCTCGTCGCGGGCTGGCCGCCGGGCGCCGGCACGGGGCCGCCGAGGTTGATCGGCTCGAGCACGAGCAGGGCATGGTCGCTGGCATGGTTCGCAGCGACGTGGAAGCGGAACAGCGCAGGGATCGTGAGCTGCTGGACGAGGCCGGCGTCCGGCGACTTGGTCATCCGGGCGACGGTCGGCGCGCGGTCGACCAGCGTCGCCTCGAGCGGCTTCTGCAGCTGGTCGAGCATCGCGGGCTTGCGGAAGAAGAGCGCCTGGCTGGCGTGGTCGCCGGGGCGCGGCGGCATGAAGATGACGACCTGGTCGACGCCGTCGAGATAGCGCAGGCTGTACAGCCCCAGCTCGAGTGCCTCGCGGCGCAGCAGCATGTGCCGCTGGACCGACGGCGCCCCGTGCGCGATCGCGCAGTTGGCGCCCTGCCCGCACAGCCGGTAGAGGACGGTCTTCTGGTCGAAGACCTGCAGACCGCCGGGTGCGCTCGCCGGAGCCTGCTGGGCGACGGTCAGGGGCACGCCGGCGACCTGGAGCGGGCCGGACTGGACGGCCACGAGCTGCCCGGTGCCCTCGCGGTACTGCGGGGCGACGTGGGCGGCGACCTGCTGCGCGCCGCCGTCGCCGGTCTTCGACGGCTTCCATGCCGACCAGGTCAGGTGCGGCAGCTCGGCGGTCTGCTTGTCCTTGCCCGACCCGAGCACGACGCCCACGATGACGAAGACCGAGGCGACGGCGATCGCGATCAGCACGCCGGTGAGCACGTGGGACCGCGGGCTGCGCGGCGGCAGGGCGCCGGAGGGATCGAAGTGCTCGACCTCGACCTCGGGGGGCAGCTCGGGTTCGGCCGCGATCCACGCGGGATCCGCCGTGCCGCCCTGCTGCTCGTCCGTCGTCATCTGCGGGCCAGGGTAACGGGCGCACCGACGGCGGTGAGCAGGTAGCTTCTGGAGCGATGGTCGAGTCCGGTCCACCCTCCCGGTCACGTCGTGTGCCGGGCTCGCGGCACACGCGCTCGATCGTTGTCGCGGCGCTGACCTGCGCCGCACTGATGACGCTCCCGGCGGGCGCGTCGGCGCTCAAGCTGCACCCCTGTGCGGGGGATTCGAGCTTCGGCTGCGGCGCGCTGCGCGTCCCGCTCGACCACAGCGGTGCGACCCCCGGCCGCCTCAGCATCGCGGTCGCCGCGCAGCGGTCGTATCCCAAGAACGCCAAGGTGATGATCGCGCTGTCCGGCGGCCCGGGCCAAGGCTCGGTCGACGCCGCCGGATCCTTCGCGCTGAGCCTCGAGCCCGTGCTGAAGCGCTACCGGCTCGTCGTGCTCGACCAGCGCGGCACCGGGCTGTCCGGTGCGCTGAAGTGCCCGTCGATCCAGCGTCTCGGGGGGCTTGAGGAGTTCAGCTCTCAGGCCGTCGCGGCCTGCGCGAAGCGGATCGGGGCGCGGCGCGCGTTCTACCGCACGGCGGACAGCGTCGAGGACCTGGAAGCCCTGCGCAAGGCGCTCGGCGTTCCGAAGATCGGGCTGATGGGCATCAGCTACGGCACCTGGGTCGCGCAGGAGTACGCGCGCCGCTACCCCACGCACACCGACAGCCTGATCCTGGACTCGATCGTCGGTCCGGACCCGCCCGACGCCTTCGCGATGGGGAACTTCGAGACGCTGCCGCGCATCCTGCGCGAGGAGTGCGCCCGACAGCGCTGCAAGGGCGCGACTGGCGACATCGTCGGGGACATCGGGAAGGTCGCGGCGAAGCTGCACGGCGCGCCGCTGCGCGGCCACGTCTTCGATGCCCGTGGACGCGAGCATCCGGCGAGCTACACGACCGAGAGCCAGTTCTACTTCCTTGTCACCTCGGGCGATCTCAACCCGTTCCTGCAGGCGCGCCTGCCCGGCGCAGTCGCGGCGGCAGCCCACGGTGACCTCGCGCCGCTGATGCGCCTCAAGCGCATCGGCGAGGGGCCGCCGACGAAGACGAGCGAGCTGAGCTTCGGCCTCAACGTCACGACCGGCTGCCTCGACGCCCAGCTCCCGTTCCCGCTGTCCACGGATCCGGGGACCCGGTCGCCGCTCGTGCAGAGCGCGCTCACCGCGATCCCGCCGGGGTCGTATACGCCCTGGTCGACCGACGTCGTGCGCGACACGAGCTACGCCGACGACTGCCTGCTGTGGCCGCGCGACGATCGCCCCAGGCCCAGCGAGGGCGGCCTTCCGGATGTCCGCTCGCTGCTGCTCGTCGGGCGCCTGGACATGCGCACCCCGCTCGAGGATGCGCTGAAGGTCAAGGCGCAGCTGCCCCGCTCGCAGATCGTCGTCGTGCCCGGCAACGGTCACGACCAGGTGGACACCGACGGGACAGGCTGCGTGGCGAAGGCGCTGACGCTCTACACGGCGGGCAAGCGGATCGGCCGTCCCTGCGCCGGCAAGAGCAACCAGGTGATGCCGCTGCCGCGCGCGCCGCTGTCGCTGTCGGAGTTCCGTACCCCGGCGCGGATCCCCGGCGCGCGTGGCCGCACGCTGCTCGCGGTGCTCGACACGGTCGAGGATGCGCGCTTCAGCGGGCTGGAGGCGGTCTACGGCGGCTTCGCGCCTCGCGGCGGCGGGCTTCGCGGCGGCAGCTTCGACTCGACCGACGCCTTCAACGGCCAGATGACGCTTCGGGACTACAGCTACGTCCCGGGCGTGCGCGTGAGCGGGAGGCTCGCGGTCGACGGTTCCAAGGTTCGGGGCCACGTCACCGTGACCGGGCGCGTGTCGGGATCGCTCGACGTGCGCTCCACCACGGCGGCCTCGGGCACGCTCGGTGGCCGCCGCGTGGCGTTCTCCCGCGCCCACGGTGCGCGCATGGCCGGCGCCGGCGCCGCCGCGGGCGGCTTCCCCGCGATCCCGCGCGCGCTGCTCCAGCCCTCCGCGGTTCAGCACCGTCCGAGGCCGTGAACCTCGAGCATCGCTTCAGGGTTCAGGGCCAAAGCTTCGCGCTCGCCGAACGGGACCCGGGGGACGTGGCGGGGCTGACCAAGGAGAGCGCGCTGAAGCAGCGCGACGCAGATCTCCAGCAGCTCGACGCGCTGCAGGAGCGCCTCTACGCCGAGCGCGGGCACGCGCTGCTCGTCGTCCTGCAGGCGATGGACGCGGCCGGCAAGGACGGGACGATCGAGCACGTCATGAGCGGCCTGAACCCCCAGGGGGTGCGGGTGACCTCGTTCAAGCAGCCGAGTGGCCTCGAGCTGTCGCACGACATCCTCTGGCGGCACCAGCTCGCACTGCCCGCGCGTGGGGAGATCGGGATCTTCAACCGCTCGCACTACGAGGAGGTGCTCGTAGTCCGCGTGCACCCCGAGTACCTCGCCGGGCAGGGCATCGACCCCGCGCGCGGCAAGGACGACGGGTTCTGGAAGGACCGCCTGGAGGACATCGCCGCGTGGGAGCGGCACCTCGCGCGCTCGGGCACACGGGTCGTGAAGTTCTTCCTGCACGTCTCCCGCAAGGAGCAGCAGGAGCGGTTCCTCGCGCGCGCCGAGGAGCAGGACAAGCACTGGAAGTTCAGTGCCGGAGACGTGGCCGAGCGCGCGCACTGGGACGCCTACCAGCACGCCTACGAGCAGGCGCTGCGCGCGACGAGCACCAAGGACGCCCCCTGGTATGTCATCCCTGCCGACCACAAGTGGCTGATGCGTACCGCGGTGGCGTCGATCCTCGTGCGGCATCTCCAGGACCTGGATCCGAAGTTCCCCGAGCCGTCCGCTGAGGACCGGGCGGCCATGGACGCCGCGGTCAAGCAGCTGCGGGACGAGGACGCGTAGCGCTCAGCGGGTCAGCAGCACGACGATCGCGGTCAGGCCGACCACCACGATCAGCGCGCGCAGCCCCGCCGGCGGCAGCCGGCGCCCGTACCGCGCACCGACCTGCCCGCCTGCGGTCGAGCCGACCGCGATCAGCGCGGCGGGCGCCCATGCGACGTGCGCGACGAGCACGAAGATCACGGCGGCGATGCCGTTGACGAGGCCCGCGAGCACGTTCTTGAGCGCGTTGATGCGCTGCAGGTCCTCGTCGAGCGTGAGCCCGAGGATCGCGAGCAGCAGGATGCCCTGGGCGGCGCCGAAGTAGCCGCCGTAGACCCCGGCGCCGAAGACGCCGGCGAGCCCGAGCCGGCCACCATGCTCGTGCGGCTCGCCCTGGCGGCGCACGAGCGCGGCTGACAGCCGCGGCTGCAGCACGACGAGCACGAGCGCGACCGCGATGAAGACCGGCACGATCGCCGCGAACCATGAGGGCGGCAGCGCCAGCAGGAGCGCCGCGCCGGTCGCTCCGCCCAGCAGTGACGCGCGACCCAGCCAGATCGCCCGAGCGCGCTGCCCGCGCAACTCCTCGCGGTACCCGATCGAGCCCGAGATCGAGCCCGGGACGAGGCCGATGTTGTTCGAGACGTTCGCCGTCACCGGCGGGTATCCGAACGCGAGCAGGACGGGGAACGTCATCAGCGAGCCGCTGCCGACGACGGTGTTGATGGTGCCGGCGGCGAGGCCCGCGGCGAGAATGGCGAGGGCCTCGGGGGCGGTCACGGCCTGAGCGTAGGGGGCGCGGCGCGTCCAGGGTGCTCAGACAGCGCTCAAGGCGCCTCTCCGCCGCGGCCGATACGCCCCTGATGGCCCAACGGCCCCTTGAGCGCGACAGACGGCACATCCCGATTCCCGATTGGCTCGCAGCGAGGCTGGGGATCGGTCGTGCCGTCGATCCCACACCGGAGGACCCCGCCGACGACCGCGCGCTGATCTCGCGGGCGCTCGCCTTCCTGTTCTTCGCCGGGGCGACGCTCTCGGTCGTCTGGCTGAAGCTCCCGCACAGCCCGCAGACGTCGGAGGCCGGCGTCATCGTGATGACCGCCGGCGCCTATGCCGTCGGCATCGTGCTGATCGTCGGATTCGACCGTCTGCCCATGTTCGTGCTCAAGGCGTCGATCACCGCCGCGACAATCGTGATCACGGGCGCGATCCTCGCCAACCACGAGAACGGCAGCACCTACGTCTTCTTCTACTTCTGGGCCACCGTCTACGCGTTCTCGTTCTTCTCGCTGCGGCAGGCGCTGGGGCAGACCGCGCTGATGGGCATCGCGTTCGGCTTCGTCCTCGTCGTGCAGCACGGCATCTGGCAGGAGGAGATCGCGCGCTGGATGCTCGCGATCGGGACGACGCTCGCCGTCGGCGTGCTCGTCCGCTTCCTCGCGGGGACCCTGCGGCACCGCTCGGTGCACGACCCGCTCACCGGCCTCGCCAACCGGCGGCTCTATCTGACCGCGCTGGACGAGGCGCTCGAGCGCGCGCACGAGGACCAGCGCGCCGGCTCGGTCGCGGTGCTCTTCCTGGATCTCGACGGCTTCAAGTACGTCAACGACTCGCTCGGCCACCACGTCGGGGACGGGCTGCTCACGGCGGTCGGCGAGCGCCTCCAGGCGACCGCGCGCCCCGAGGACCTGACGGCGCGCTTCGGCGGCGACGAGTTCGCGCTGCTCTGCTGCGGCCTCACGCACGAGGAGGACGCGCTCGCGATCGGTCAGCGAATCAACGAGGCGCTGACAGACGGCTTCCAGATCGGCGACCACGAACTG
>Ga0302299_10000622_pt1 | contig 19835 bp, 17 predicted proteins | sample III_Fen_N3_4_FD_198795 | JGI IMG/M metagenome (GOLD analysis project Ga0302299, IMG submission 198795) | Peat permafrost microbial communities from Stordalen Mire near Abisko, Sweden - III_Fen_N3_4 | ecosystem: Environmental > Terrestrial > Soil > Wetlands > Permafrost | place: Sweden: Abisko... | reverse complement strand
GTCGATGGTGACGATGCGGATGGGCCCGTCATCGGTCACGGTGACCGACGCGGGGCCGGACGCGGCGGGATCAGTGGCAGTGGTCATGGCGCGATCATCCTCCTCGCGGCCGCACGCTGCCCGCCCGTTCGGCCCGGGAGGCGAAATCGCCGGGGCAGCCCGGCCGCGGCGTTGCAGACTGCCGGGATGCTGGTGCAACCGTGGGACGCCTCGACCGACCCCGACGAGTGGCGCGCCTTCGTCGTCGCCACCGGCTTCGGGCACCTCGTCGCCGCAGGGCGCGACCGTGACGTGGCGGTGGTCGTGCCGACGCAGTTCGTGCTCGCAGGCGACGACGTCGTGCTCCACCTCGCGCGGGCCAACCCCGTGTGGGCCGCCCTCGACGAGAACCCGGCGGTGCTGCTCAGCGTGGCGAGCGACTGGGCCTACATCCCCACGTCGTGGAAGGCGGTGGGCGACGAGGACCCGGCCCGCGGCATCCCCACCACCTACTACGCCGCGGTGCAGCTCACCGGCACCGCCAGGGTGGTCGACGACCCCGAGGGGCTGGCGGAGGTGCTGCGCACCCAGCTGGGCACCTTCGAGCCCGCGGGCGGCTACGTCGACCCCACCGAGCACCGGCGGAGGTTCGCTGCGATCCGGGGCCTCCGCATCCCGATCGAGGCCGTGACGGCGAAGTTCAAGTACGGCGGCAACGTCGACGCCGAGCACCGGCGGGCGGTGGCCGACCGCCTCGACGGGCGTTCCGGGCCGGGCGACCAGGCCGCCCGCGCCCACCTCCTGCGCCGCCTCGGGAGCGCCCCGCCGCCGGGCCGGTGACCAGGGAGGGGAAACCACCCGGGAATGATTCGCTGGCGCGAGTAGTTTGAAAGGGTCATGCGAGGGTTGTCCGCAGCTCAGCACGCGACGTTGCGCCATCCGTGGGAAGCCGTGCCGCGTCAGGCCCGCCTGGAGGCTGCGCGAGTCGTCGGGGTCACCGGGATCGCCGTCTACAACTGGTGGATCGTGGCCCCGTTCCAACACGGGGTGATGACCTCCACCAACGGCTTCTTCAGCGACCTCTCGGCCACGGGCCAGCCACGCGCCACGCTCCTGCAGCACCTCGACCTCACGGCAGGGCTGCTGCTGCTGGTGGCCGTGTTGCTGCGCGCGTCGGTCGGCGACGAGGGCAAGCGGGGCGAGTGGAAGTGGCTCGTGGTGTTCGCCTCCGCGGCCACCATCGGCGCGCACTACCCCTACTCCTGCGCCGAGGGCCTCAGCGCCGCCTGCCGCTCGGCGGAGTACTCGCTCCAGCTCCCGGCCCACCACTACCTCCACATGCTGTCGGGGATCACCGAGTTCGGCTCCATCACCTGGGTGGGTGTCCTCGCCTGGCGTCGCACCCGCGAGCAGCACACCTTCGAGTCCCGCATGTACCGCCTGGTCATCGCCTCCTTCCTCGTGAGCTACCCGCTGCTGGCGGTGGCCTACCTGGGCGATCGGGGCGGCATCTTCGTCGAGCCGGTGTTCTTCCTGACCTTCACGGCCATCGTGCTCACCGAGCTGTTCGCGTCCCCCGACGGGCCGAGGCACCGCTCCCGTCCACGGCGGCTGGCGACGACGGGCCGGGCCGACCGCGGCACCGACGGGCGCCCCGACGCCACGCCGTCGGACACCACCATCGACCTGCGCTTCCGGCCCCGCCCCCACGCCGACACCGAGGCGCACCCCGACCTGCGCGGCACGGCCCACCCCGACGCCTGAGTCAGCCGGCGGTCGCCGCGCGCACGGCTGCCGCGTCCACCGCGGCCACCAGCTCGCCCGTGGCATCGATGTCGAAGTACTCGACGCCGTCGGTGACCTGCGGTGCGTCGGCACCGAACGCCACGGCGATCTTGTTCGCCGCGTTGCGCACCACGTCGAGCACGATCTCGCTCGACTCCGCCATCGAGAAGTTGGCACGGACCTGGGCCACCAGGGCGTCCTCGATGAGGGCCGGCTGGGTGATGACCGCGTCCGTGAGGCGCAGCGCCACCTTGTGCCGCTCGGACAGCGAGCTGCGCTCGTAGTCGTCGACCTCGGCGAAGGGCCAGCGGTCGCCGGCCGCGTCGAGGGCCCGCACGCTCAGCCGTGACTGGCACAGGCGGCACCGGTGGGCGTTGGCGCCACGGAGCCGCACCAGCTCGGTCGTGAGCGGGTCGAGCGCCGTCTGCAGGGCGACGAGGCGCATGAAGTCCTCGAGCGCGGCCCAGAGGTCGCCCTCCTCGGGCCGCCGGTCCGCCGGCAGGTCGCGGTGGTGCAGCCGGCCGAGCGCGAGGCGGCCGCGCTGGAAGACGTCCTCGACGTAGAGGGCCTGCACGAACGGGAAGGTGGCCGCGCCCAGGGCCGCCGAGAGCGCGTCACGCTGTCCGGGCATCACCCCTGCCACGTCGACGACGAACTGCTCGGCGAACGCCACGCAGGCGGGGGTCCGTGGGTCGGGCTCGTCCCCGGCCGCGGCAGGCACGTCGTCGTCGGTGGCGTTGCCGAGCAGGTGGGCGACCACCGCGCGGACGGGTGCCAGGAGCGCGGGGTCGACCGCGCCGGACACCAGCCGCTCGGCACGCGCGAAGGCCGCGAACGCCTCCGGCGCGTGCGCCTCCCAGGGCTCGACCGTGGTCACGGGCAGCACCGTAGGCGGTGCGGCGAAGGCGCGGATTAGTGCGCGCGGTATCCCTCGCGCTGTCACAGCCACTCGGTAGGGTCGCCGCATGGGTCGCCCCAGGATCTACGACGAACCGCGGGTCGCCACCGCCGTCCGCCTGCCCGTGTCCGTCCACGACGAGCTGCAGCGCGTGGCGTCGGCCCGCGCGGTGTCGGTCAACTTCCTCGTCACCCGCGCCGTCACCGAGCTGCTCACCCACCTGCCCGACCCCCTCGCCGAGGTCCCGGCCACCTCGGGCGGGTCCGGCACCCCTGGCGAGGCGCGCCACCGATGACCCTCACCCCCGTCCCCGACGAGCCGCGTGGCCGCACGCGCCGACCCACCGCCACCGCCCGCTTCGGGTCGTCGCGGCGCGAGAACCACGACGCGTCCCTCTTCTACGAGCGCTTCACCCCGCCCGAGATCTCCGACGACGCCACGCTCCAGCGCCCTACCCAGCTCGACGTCATCCACCGCCACGACGCCCGCGACATGGCCCAGGTCGAGTCCAACTCGGTGGCCCTCGTCGTCACCTCGCCGCCCTACTTCGCCGGCAAGCAGTACGAGGAGAGCCTCGGCGAGAACGGGGTCCCGGCCACCTACTTCGAGTACCTCACGCTGCTGCGCGACGTGTTCGCCGAGTGCAAGCGGGTGCTCGAGCCGGGTGGTCGCATCGCCGTCAACGTGGCCAACCTGGGGCGCCGCCCCTACCGCTCCCTCGCCGGCGACGTCACCGACATCCTGCAGGAGCTCGGGCTGCTGCTGCGCGGCGAGGTGGTGTGGTGGAAGGGCCGGGCCGCGGGCGGGTCGTGCGCCTGGGGCACGTTCCAACGCCCCACCAACCCCGTCCTGCGCGACGTCACCGAGCGCATCGTCATCGCCAGCAAGGGGCGCTTCGACCGGGCCCTCACGCCGCAGCAGCGCCTCAAGCAGGGCCTCCCGTCGACCACCACCATCTCCCGCGACGAGTTCCTCGAGGCCACCACCGACCTGTGGGAGATCTCACCCGAGAGCGCCCGCCGGGTCGGCCACCCCGCACCCTTCCCCGTGCAGCTCCCCAAGCGCCTCATCGAGCTCTACACCTACGAGGACGACGTCGTGCTCGACCCGTTCATGGGCTCGGGCAGCACCGCAGTGGCCGCCATCCGCACCAACCGCCACTTCATCGGGTTCGACAACGACAAGGCCTACGTCGACGCCGCCCGCGAGCGCGCCAACTACGAGCTGCTGTTCCGCGACGAGGGCGTCGGCCCCTCGTTCAACCGCGTGCACCTCCCGGCGGTGGCCGTGGTCGACGACGACGAGGAGGTCCTGGCGCGGGTCGTGCGCGAGGGGCGCCAGGCGCGCGAGGTCGCCGAGGCGCTGCTGCGGACGTGCGGCTTCGAGAACATCCGGGCCGACGCCAAGCCGCGTGGGCTCGGCATCGATCTCCACTTCGTCGCCACCGACCAGACCGGAAGGAGCTGGGCGTTCGACGTGTCGGGCTCCTTCACGGCCGGCCAGTCGGGCCTCCGCCGCAGCGACACGCTCTGGAAGGCCCTGGGCAAGGCGGCGGTGCTGCACGAGTCCAACCAGCGGCTCCCGCTGGTGCTGCTCAGCACGAGCCTGCCGGCCAAGGGCAGCGCCGGGCTCGCCGCGCTCAAGGTGGTGCGGGGCCCGGGCAAGGCGGTGTTCGACGTGGTCAAGCTGCTCGACGACGCCGACCACGAGCGGCTCCGGGGCTACGCCGTCGAGGGCCGACCCGACCGCTGAATGCCGTCGGAGCGCACCACCGTCACCGAGCTCGCCACGGCGCTCGGCATGTTGGGGGCCGACACCGTCGCTGACGCCGTCCGGGAACGGCCGGGCGCGCTGGCCGGGCTCGGCGACGACGACTGGGAGCAGCTGCAGGCCCTCGAGCGCGACCACGCCTACGCGCGCGACTTCTACGCCGGGTTCGCCAACGGTCGCGCGTTCCTGCGCGCCGACGACGCGCTGGCCGGGCGGATCCCCCGCCTCATCGAGTGGACGGGCGGCCGCCGGCCACCCGGCGACGAGGTGGTCCCCTCCGACCTCCGGGTCGACCACGTCTACCTGATCAGCTGCAAGTACCTGTCGCGGATCCTGCACAACCCCAGCCCGGCGCGCCTCGTCGAGGGGCTGCTCACCCAGGCGCCCGTCGACGACCGCAGCGACTGGTACCAGCGCGTCGCCCCGGCCGAGCACCAGGCGCTCTACGAGGCCTGCACCGCGGGCCTGGGCGTGGGCGGGCTGCCGGCGCGGGTCGCCGAGCTCACCAAGGCCGACCGCCGGGCCGTCGCCCTGGCCCTGCGCGGCGAGTGGCCCGCAGCTGCGGTCGAGCCCTACGCCGCGCTCTGCACGGTGGTCAGCGAGGCCACCTCTCGCCTGTGGCGCGACCGCCTCGACGCGTCGAACGCCGAGCCGATGCTGTGGCGGCTCCTGCGCATCGGCTCCGCGCCCTACTTCGTGCTGGGCTCCGACGGGCAGGGCTCGATGCGGCTGCGCATCGCCACGCCGTGGGACTGGCGGCAGCGCTACCGGCTGCGCACCTTCGACGTCGAGCCGCAGCCGGGTGGCCAGCCGCGGGTGGGCTGGCGCGCCACCTTCGACGACCGGCGCAGCGGTGAGGCAGGCGAGGTGCACGGGCACGTCGAGGTCCGGTGGAGCCACGGCCGGTTCGGCCAGCGACCCGAGGCCAAGGTGTACCTCGACTCCAAGCACGACGACGTGCCCGGCTACCACGCCCTCTGAGCCCGCCGACCCTGCCGCGCGTTTCGGGGACGGACATGCGCGCATACGCCACCTATCCGTCCCCAAAACGGTGGGTGACGTGGGAAGGCGGGTGGTGGAGACGATGGGAATCGAACCCACGACCCCCTGCTTGCAAAGCAGGTGCTCTAGCCAACTGAGCTACGTCCCCGGGGCATGTCCAGAATCGGCAGACAAGGGCCTCGAGAGCCCAGGGTACCAAGGGCCCACGTGGCGGATCACCACCCTCCCACGCGCCGACGCCTCGCAGGGATGCGCGCCGCGCCGGCTGGCTCACGGGACCTTTCCGAGATCTCGCCGACCGACAGCCACGCTCGACCGCTGCGTCGGGATGTAGGCCGAGGCGGTCTCTTGTCGTGTGGAATCATGAAAGGGATGCGCATTCCATCGGTGGTGGAGCAGCAAGCCCGGGCCCTCCGGGCGGACCGCGATCCCGCGGTCCCGGCCCACCACCACCAGTTCCCCTGCATGCCCGACGGCTGTCGAGAAGCGCAATGAGGAGGCCTCGGCTTCGACCGCTCCGTATCGCCGTCACCTCCACCGTCATCACGTCGGTGGTCCTGGCGACCTCGCTCGCCGGCAGCGTCGCCCCTGATGCCGAAGGTGCGACCGCCTCGGCAATCACCGGCTCGGCAACGACGGGCGGTGTGGCGTTCCTCGATGAGCGAGCCGGCTTCATCGATCTCGACGCTGCGACTCGGGCCTGGTCGGTCGGAGTGGTCAACACTGCTGGTCAGGCTGCACACGTGCGACTGCGGGTGGTCGGGCTTGAAGGGGGTCTTGCGGTCCGGGCACCTGCGCAGCTGATCGTGCCGGCCGGCGGTCGCGCCCGATTCGTCGTGGCTCGCCTCCCGGATGCCGTGTCGTCAGCCGGGGAGCTGGTGCTGACCACCGACGATGGCGGATTGCTGCGGCGGCCGGTACAGCTCGTCCATGGTGAGGCCAACGCTGTGGCGCCTTCTGAGCTGCACTTCGCGGGCGTTCGCCTCGCTCCGTTCGGTGGCCCGGTGTGGATGTCATCCGTCGACGGATCGATCTACCTCGATGGCCGCGCCGATGCCACGGTGGGTGCCGTTGAATCATCCACGGGACACCAGGGGCTGGTCACTCGTCAGGACAGCATCCTGCACGTGACCGGCATCCACCGCGTCGGGACCTACAACGGCACGGTCGACCTCGGAGGCGGCGATGCCACGAAGGTGACGGTCAACGTCCGTGACAGCCCACTGTGGGCCGTCCTGGCCCTGGCCCTCGGCCTGCTCCTCGTCTCGCGGCTCGATGATTTCAGCAACAGGACGCAACCACGACGGATGCTCGAGCTACGGCTGATTCGCCTGCGGGGTGTCGTCGAGGCGAGGGCGCGCGACGCGCAGCGGGCGTTGACCGCAGCCATCGGCGCGGAAGCGGCCGGCGGTCCGCGCTTGAGCGCACCAAAAGGGTCCCCACCGCTGGTCATCGACCGCATCGTGGCGGGCGCGTTGCAGTCCTTTGACGACGCCGACGCGGACGGACGCGCCGCCTGGGGCTCCTCAGGAAGCGCATGGGGGGCGGTCGCGACTCAGCTGCACGGCGCAGAGCGTGCGTTGGACCGCGTGTCCACCCTCGCTTCCCGCTTCGAGAACGCTGAGCAAGCGGCCGGTGGACTCGGCTCGCTCCACCAGGCCGACCTCGATCACGTTCGCACGGCACTCCGCGTCGGCGACGTCGCGTCCGAGCCACAACTCGAGGAGTGGATCAGCTCCGTGGCTGCGGCGGAGACCGAGCTCACCGCGTTCTCCTCGCTGTTGGACGAGCTCTCGTCCGCAGCCACGGCGTTTCCCAACCTGGACGACCACATCCACGCGCTGACGGAGCGTCTGCTGGCCGGTGCGGCGGTCGCGACCATCCAAGCCGAGCTCGTTCGAGCGACGGCGGACGCGGCGAAGGAGGCCACGGCCGCGGAAGGCCGTGTCGTCGCCCAACGACCACGAGCGACCGAGACGTTGGTCGGAGCGTTCCGCCCCATGCCACCGCCACCCCCACCGTCCGGGACGCCGGGCCAGCGCCTGCATTCGAGGCGGACGCCGTGGCGATGGATCTTGGTGGCCGTCCTCCTCGTCGTCTTCGCGACGTTCGTGGCGCGGCCACTGGCAGAGGTCGACCGAGCCGGCCGCCCGACGCCCTCCACGCTCCCACCGCCCACCTCCGTTCCGGCGACGCTCCCGCCTCCCGCAATCCCGACAGCGATGCCGCGGCCCGGTCCAGCAGGTGCTCGGGCCTCGGTCGATGCGGGTTCGGTCTTCGGCTACGCCTTCTTCGCCCCACTGACTCTCGGCCTCGCGCTCCTCACCGCGCTGGCCCTCGTCCTGAACTGGGTTGTGGGCAGAGACGGCCAAACCCAGGATCTCGACGCGCTCGACCGCCACATGCGCCGTCAGGACCGCCGCTTCGCGGTCTTGAGTGGCGCACTCGTGCTCCTGTCGGGGTTGTCCGTCGTGTACTTCCCGAACCCCAGCTTCGGGACGATGGGCGACTACGTCACCGCGCTGCTGTGGGCGACGGGCACGGCCGCAGGCCTGACACTCGCTCGCCGCTTCGCCCCCGTCGGTTGACGGCAGCCGCGCTGCCTGGACTGCGAAGACGAGGCCGACCCTCGGCAGCCGACGTCGAGCAAGGCCGCCCGCGGTGCCGAGCCAGTCCGTTGTCAGCGCCCCCGCACCCGGTAGACGACGTAGGGCTTGCCTGCCGCTTCGAGCGCGCCCAGGCGGGCGACGTCGGCGGGGTCGGCGCCCCGCTTGATCAGCACCTGCTGGAAGTCGGCCGACGACGACACCGCGAGGGGGTCGGGCGACGGCGGCTGGTGCAGCTGCGCCCGGACCCGGTCCGACAGCTCGCCGGCGGTGGCCCGGTCCTGCGGCGAGAGCGGGTCGTAGCTGGCCAGCACCTCGGCGCCGGCGGGGAGTGTCGCCCGCAAGGCCGGCGTCAGCGGCGCGGTGACCACGGTCAGCCGGTCGGGGATGCTGCCCGGCGAGACGACGCGCCAGGACCCGACGGCGGGGTCGAGCGTCCGCGACGACGGCAGGAAGACCGAGTACCCGTGCTGGCGCAGGGCCACGAACAGCCCGATGCCCGCCTCCTGGAGCCCGGTCGTGTCGTCGATCGTCATCAGGTAGCGGTCGCCCCGCCGGAGCTTGGGTCGCACCTGCGCCTGCAATGACGAGATGGCCGACGAGAACTGGGGGAACGGCGGCTTCACCGGCACCGCACCGGCGCTCGTGACCGACACCAGCACCACACCGCCAACCACCAGCAGGCCCGCCAGCACGGGCGACCACCGGGCCACAGGCTCGGCAGCCGGACCATGGCCGCCGCCGCCAGCGGCCGCGGGAGCCGGCCGAGCATCGCGATTCCTCAGCAGCTGCCAGCAGCTCCACCCGAGCGACAGCCACAACAGGTACGCGATCCCCCACCACCACCGGAACAGGTAGGGGACGATGATGCCCCGCACGTCGGTGGTGGCGATCAGGCCTCCGACCGCAGCGATGACGGCCACGACGGCGAGCCACCCGGCGTCGCGGGCCCCACGCCGGGCGGCGAGCGCGCCGGCGACGGCCACGACCACGACCAGCAGCACGGCCGGGAGCACGTGGCCGGTGGCTGCCAGGCCGAGCCCAGTCGCGTCGCGCCCCGTGAGCCAGGGCCCGACGGGCGACAGCTGGCGGCCCATCACCCCGGCGGCGACGGTGAGCCCGGCGGCCGGATCGGTGGGGTGCCGGAAGTACCGCAGGATCTCCCCCAGGTTCCCGGGCCGCTCGGTCAGCTGCTGGTACACCGGCGCCGCCCACAGCAGCACGAACAGCCCCACGGCCACCCCGATCGGGTGCCACCCGGGACGGCGGTGCTCGACGTGGTCCGCGGCGTCGGACCGGGGCGGGCGTGCGAGCCGGTCCGCCCCCCAACGCCCCGCCGCGGTGAGCGCCGGTACGGCCAGGACGAGGGGCAGGTAGCCCACGTGGGACTGCACCGCGAACGTGCCCGCCACCACCGCCACCGGGATCAGGGCCCGGTCGCCGACCGCCACCGACCACACCGCGAACAGGAACACGACGAACCACAGGAACGGGGGGAAGGGGTTCCACGGGTCGATGAGGAACGAGGCACCCAGCCCGTGGACCAGCGCCGCGGTGAGCAGGAACGTCCACACGCACAGCGCCAGGCCGCCGCGCCGGTCGGCGAGGAGGACGATCGCGGCCAGGGCCACGGCGCTCGACAGGCCCGTCACGAGCAGCACGCCGGGTTGCCCGAGCAGCCAGTAGCCGGGTGCGACGAGCCAGAACAGGAGCGGGCCGGGGTGGTACCACCCGAACCGTGAGGCGACCCCCACCAGTGGCGAGTGCCGGTGCGCCACGTCGGAGACACGCAGCACCTCGAGCGCCCAGTCCGACGCGCCGTACCAGCCGCTGCGCGCCCCCGAGACCGCCGCAACGAGGGCGGGAAGGGCCGCGGCGAACGCCAGCGCCGGTGCCGCGAACCGCCGGAGGCCCGCGGCGCGGTCCCGCGCCACCACCGTCCGATCGGGGCCCGCCTCGAGATCGAGATCGTTCACGTGTGGTGCTCCCGGCGGGATCGGTGGACCGCTGGAGGCGAGGCGGCTGCATCGCCAGGGCGGACCCGAAGGATAGGGGCGCGACCGCTACGGTCCTGCGGCAGCCAGCATCGACGACCCCGGGGGTGTCCCATGACCGACCACGACTTCGACGGCAAGGTCGCCCTCGTCACCGGCGGTTCCAACGGCATCGGTGCGGGCGTGGCGGAACGCCTCGCCGACCTGGGCGTGCGGGTCGTGGTGGCCGACGTCGACGTCGACGCCGGCCAGGCCACGGCCGAGCGCGTGGGTGGGGCGTTCATCCGGTGCGACGTGAGCGACCCCACCCAGAGCGAGGCGGCGGTGGCGCTGGCGGTCGAGACGTTCGGCGGCCTCGACATCGCGCACCTCAACGCGGGCGTCACCACCGGGTGCGGGCTCGGCGACGACTTCGATGTGGCGGCCTACCGGCGGGCCATGTCGATCAACCTCGACGGGGTCGTCTACGGCATCCACGCCTCGCTCCCCGCGCTGAAGGCCCGCGGCGGTGGCGCCATCGTCGCCACGGCGAGCCTGGCGGGGCTGGTGTCGGTGCCGCTCGAGCCCATCTACGCGGCGAACAAGCACGCGGTGGTCGGGCTGGTGCGCTCTCTCGGCCCCGCGCTCCACGGCGAGAACATCACCGTGAACGCGCTCTGCCCGGGCTTCGCCGAGACGGCCATCACCGAGAACATCCGCCCCTTCCTCAGCGAGGCGGGCATCCCCCTGCTCGACGTGTCCGACGTGGTCGACGCGTTCGAGCGCATCCTCCGCGGCGGTGGCACGGGTGAGTGCTGGTTCGTGCAGCCCGGTCGAACCAGCGAGGCCTTCCGCTTCCGCAACGTGCCCGGCCCCCGCACCGCCGACGGCGAGTCGCACCCGCTCCCGAACTGAGCGGACCCAGGACCGGCGCGGGGCGTCAGCTCGCCGCGCGCAGGGCGTCGGCCTTGCCGCGGCAGTCGTACACGCCGCTGGTGCCGGTGCCGCCCCAGTTGGTCGCGCTGACGGGCGTGCACGCCGAGCTCACCGCGCTGGTGAGGGCGCTGCTCCCCCCGCCGAAGCCACCCGGACCGCCGCCGCCGAAGCCCCCGAAGCCACCGCCCGCGCTCACGAAGCGGAGCTTGCCGGTGGCCACGAGATCGGCCAGCTTGGCGGTGGTGAGGCTCGGGTCGGAGCCACTGAACCCGCCGTAGGCCATGACCGAGTAGCCGTCGACGATCGGGGTGTCGGCCTGCATCGAGCTCGACACCGCGAGCACCCACCTGGCGCCGGGGCTGTTCTGCTTCAGCCAGTCGTACTCGGCGGTCGAGGTCGTGCCGCCGCCCAGGCCCCCGAAGCCGCCGGGTCCCCCACCGAAGCCGACCGCAGCAGCCGCCGCGGGACGGGCGTCGGGGAAGGTGGCGTTCTGCGCCACCCGGGTGCCGTTGTAGGCCCAGATGAGCGACGGGACGAGCGCCACGCCGAGTGCCGCCACCGCGAGGCCCTGGACCCGCTTGCCCCGTGCCTCGCCGGCGAGCGCGAGCACGACCGCAGCAGCCGCCACGAGGGTGAGGCCCAGCGGCACGATCACGCGCAAGGGCGTGTAGGCGTCGACGCGGCCGAGCAGCAGGCTGGCCAGCCACGCCGTGGCGAGCGCGCCGACGGCGAGCAACCCGGCCGCGACACGACCGCCGCGCCGTGCCAGCCCGACGCCGATCCCGCAGAGCCCGGCCACGGCGGGCGCGAGCGCCGCCACGTAGTAGTTGTGGAACGTGCCCTTGGCGAACGCCAGGATCGGGTAGCTCAGCAGCGCCCAGCCGCCGAAGATGATCAGCGAGCCGGTGTGGTCGTCGAGCACCCGGCGCCGCACCACGATCGCGGCGCCGCCGACGAGCGCGGCCACGGCGAGGAGCACCACCCACATGACCTGGTCGCCCATGCCGAGGTTGAACAGCCGGCCAATGCCGGGCGTGCCGCCGAACTGGCTGATGCCGCCCACACCGCCGCCGAACCCGCCGCCGCCGAAGCGACCACCGCCGGCCTGACCGCGGGCACCGAAGACCCGGCCGAAGCCGTCGTAGCCGAACACCAGGTCCAAGGCGCTGCCGTTGGTGCTCCCGCCCACCCACGGACGGTGCGACGCCGGGGTGAGGAGGAACAGCACCACCCACGCAGCGGCGACGCCGAAGAACGCGAGGGTCGCGAAGAACAGGTCGCGGATGCGGCGCAACACGCTGCCGGGGCCCGTGGCGAGGTAGGCGAGCCAGAGGCCGGGCATGACGAAGCCGGCCACGAGGAGCTTCGCCAGGAAGCCCAGGCCGCAGACCGCGCCGGCCAGCACCAGCCACCCCGGCTTGCGGTCGGAGATGGCGCGTTGCGTGGCGTAGGCCGCGGCGACCATGCACAGCATCAGGGACACGTCGGGGTTGTTCGAGCGGCTGACAGCGAGCACCACCGGCATCACCGCGAGTGCGGCACCTGCCGCCAGCCCGGCGGTGCGGCCCCACACGCGTCGCACCGTGGCGGCCAGCAGCACCACCGAGGCGGCACCACAGGCGACCGACGGCAGCAGCAGCGACCACGTCGAGTAGCCGAACACCCGGGCCGACGCGGCCTGCAGCCACAGCGCGAACGGGGGCTTGTCGGTGGTGATCCACCCTCCCGGGTCGTACGCGCCGTAGACGAAGTTGTGCCACGACAGCGTCATGGACCTCACGGACGCGGCGTAGAAGTCGTTCCCGAGCCCGTTCTTCGACAGGCCCCACGCGAAGAACGCGAAGGCCGCGACCCCGAGCACCGCCTCGAGCCCGAAGCGGTGGACCAGCGAGGGGCGATGCGGCGGCGGGGCCACCACGGCGGGCTCGGTCGGGACCTGCTCGTCGAGCACCGCGGTCACGCAGCCTCCTGGAGGCTGAGCCCGGCGGCCGCCTCGACCTCGGTCTCACGCCGGGCCCACGAGCGGACCAGGAGCAGCCGGGCCACCGTGGCGGTCGCCCAGGTGACGGCCAGCGCGGCGAGCTGGGCGGGCAGCTGGCCACCGAGCAGCCCGACCACCACGAGCGCGGCACTGGTGAGCGCCAGCGAGCCGGCGTAGAGGCCGACCGCGCCGCGCCAGTGACGGCCGGCGACGCGCCCGCCCAGGGTCCAATGGCGGTTGGCCCAGGTGTTGCCCAGGAAGGTGGCCGTGACCGCGACGGCGTTTGCCGCCACGGCTCCGATGGGGCCTCGCAGCAGCAGGAACAACACGACCGACACGAGCGTGCTCACCGTGCCGATCGCGGCGAACGGCACGAGGCGCCGGCCGAAGTCGTCGTCGAGCGTCTGGCGTCGGGCCCGGCCGAGGTCGACCTTGCCCCCACCCGTGGCGAACGAGCGGGCCAGGCGGGCCACGCCCTTGAGGTCGTCGAGCGCGGTCTGGGTGACGTGCACCCGGGTGTCGGGGTCGTCGACCCAGTCGACGGGCACCTCGTGGACGCGGAGTCCGTTGTGCTCGGCGAGCAGCAGCAGCTCGGTGTCGAAGAACCAGGCGTCGTCGACGATCTCCGGCAGCAGCACCTGCGCCACATCGGCGCGCACCGCCTTGAAGCCGCACTGGGCGTCGCGGAAGCGCGTGGCGAACACGCCCCGGAGGATGAGGTTGTAGCTGCGGGAGATGAACTCACGCTTGGGGCCCCGCGCCACCACCGAGCTCGCCGCCAGCCGTGAGCCGCAGGCCAGGTCGGAGTGGCCCGTCACCAGCGGGGCCACGAGCGGGAGGAGCGCGTCGAGCGCGGTCGAGAGGTCGACGTCCATGTAGACGAGGACCGGCGCGGGGCTGGCCGTCCACGCGGTGCGCAGCGCGAAGCCGCGGCCCTTGCGGTCGAGGTGCACGGCGTGCACCTCGGGGTGGGTGTGGGCCAGGCCGTCGGCGACGCTCCACGTGCCGTCGGTCGAGCCGTTGTCGACCACGGTGATGCGCCACGGGAACGGGAAGCCGCCGGCGAGGTAGGACCGCAGGCGCTCGATGCTCTGCGCCAGCACGTGCTCCTCGTTGTAGACGGGGACCACGATGTCGATGACGGCGTCGCCCGGGCTCACCTCGATGCCATCGGCTGCAACTCGGGTGGACTGGAACACGGCGGCTCTCCGATCGGGAACGGCGACAGCTTCCGACCAGGACCTCCTCCCTTCCTCCATGGGACCTGTGAAGTTGCTGGGAGCCTCTGGCGGGCCTCAGGCGCCCGGGATGCCGCTGAAGTCGGGGTCGCGCTTCTCGAGGAAGGCGGTGACCGCCTCGATGTTGGCCGGCGTACCCACCAGCTGGACGAACGCGGCGTCCTCGGTGGCCCGCGCCGTGCGCACGTCGGCGGACCGGGCGTGCAGCATGGCCCGCTTGGTGGCCACCAGCGACGGGATCGGCCACCGGGCGAAGCTGGCCGCCACCTCGAGCGCCTCGTCGAGCAGCTGCTCGGGCTCGCACACCTTCCACGCCACGCCGAGCTCCACGGCCTCCTCGGCCGACACCCAGGCGCCGCTGAACAGCACCCACGAGGCGCGCTGCCATCCCATCTGCTGCGGGAACAGCAGGCTGCTGGCCGCCTCGGGAGCCACGCCGAGTGGGCAGAACGGTGCGCGGAAGCGGGCCGCGCTCGACACCAGCGCCAGGTCGCAATGGGCCAGGATCGTGAACCCGATGCCGACGCCGAGGCCGTTGACGGCGGCGATCAGCGGCTTGTCGAACGTCTCGAGGGCGTCGAGCAGCGCCGGGAAGCCGCTCATGCTCTGGCCGACCGAGGTCTCGCCGGCGTCGACCTGCTCGCTCAGCACCCCGAGCCCGGCCATCTCGCCGAGGTCCTGCCCCGCGGAGAAGGCCCGGCCCGTGGCCGTGAGCACCACCACCGCCACGCCCGGGTCGGCGGCGGCGTCGCGGAGTCCGCCCGCCAACGCGTCGTAGAGCGCGGTGTCGAAGGCGTTGAGGGCCTCCGGACGGTCGAGGGTGAGCGTGCGAACTCGGTTCGTGTCAGTGATGCGCAGCATCGGCGGAGTCTGCCAGAGAGGCCACCGGCGATCAGGTGCATGCGCGACGCATGAGCCGGCGAATGACGTGGAAGAGGCGTACTCCTTGCAGACCGATCAAGGTCTATGAGAGGTTGGTCTTATGGCAAAACGCAAAGTCCCGACCATGACCGATCAGCACAAGGCGGCACTGGCTGAGGGACGCAACGAGAGTCGGGCTGTGAAGCGCTACCTCGAAGCGCTCGAGGCCAACCGTCCGAAGCGTGGCCGCAAGCGCAGCCAGGAATCGATCGAGAAGCGCCTCGCCGAGATCGAGACCCAGATCCCCACGGCCGACCCGCTCAAGCGCGTCAACCTGATCCAGGAGCGGCTGAACCTGCGCAATGCCCTCGGCTCCACCGAGGACACCGTCGACATGGCGGCGCTCGAGAAGGAGTTCGTGCGAGCTGCGGCCGGCTACAGCGCCCGCAAGGGCCTGAGCTACGCCGCCTGGCGTGAGCTGGGCGTCGAGCCCGCGCTGCTCGCCAAGGCAGGCATCACCCGCGGCTCCTGACCCCTCGGTCGGTTGATCGGGTGGCCGCCGGGGCCGCCCGGTCAGGCCGCCGCGGCCTGACGGGCCGATTCGAGCAGGGAACGCAGCAGCGGCAGGCCATCGGATGACCCCAGAAGGTCGCTCGTGGCGCGTTCGGGGTGAGGCATGAGACCCACCACGTTGCGGCCGGCATTGGTGATGCCGGCGATGTCGTCGACCGAGCCGTTGGGGTTTTCGACGTACCGCAGCACGACCCGATCTTCGGCACGCAGCTCGGCCAAAGTCTCGGGGCTGCAGGTGTAGTTGCCCTCGAAGTGATTGATCGGAATGCGGAGCTCGTCGCCCACCGCCGCGGCGGACGTGAGCACGGAATCCGACGAGTCGACGCGCAGTGTCGCGGTGGCGCACAGGAACTTGAGCCCGCGGTTCTTCTGGAGCGCACCGGGCAGCAACCCGGCCTCGGTCAGCACCTGGAAGCCGTTGCAGATGCCCACCACGGGGCCACCGCCGGCGGCGAACTCGGCCACCGCCTGCATGACGGGCGAGAAGCGGGCGATGGCGCCGGGCCGGAGGTAGTCGCCGTGGGCGAACCCGCCCGGCACCACCACGGCGTCGACGCCCGCCACGTGCGCGTCGCCGTGCCACAGGATGTCGGCGTCACCGCCGAGGAGGCGCACCGCCTCGACGACGTCGTGCTCGCAGTTGGAGCCCGGGAACAGCACCACCCCGACGCGACTGGTCATGCGCCCGCACCGCTCATCGGGCGGCCCCGGACGCAGCCGTGATGGTCACGCTCGAGTCCTCGATGACCGGGTTGCTGAGGAAGCGGTGGCAGAGGTCGTCGACCTCGGTGCGCGCCGCGGCCTCGTCGGCAGCCTCGATGCTGAAGCGGATCGACTTGCCCACCCGCACGCCACGCACGCCGGGAAACCCGAGCGTGGGGAGCGAGTGCTCGATGGTGGCACCCTGCGGATCGGCCACGCCCTGCCGCAACGACACCTCGACCTGCACCTCGAAGATCACCGTCCCATGGTGGCACACCGACCCGACCGGTCCGCCCACCCGTTCGACGGGCCGGTGCCCGCCGGCAGGGCTCAGACCACGCCGGGCCAAGCGGCGAACGAGCGGCCGGTGATGCGCTCGTAGCCCTCGACGTAGCGGTCGCTGGTGGCCTTCACGACCTCGGCGGGCAGCGGCGGGGGCGGCGGGCTCTTGTCCCAGTCGAGGCCGTCGAGGTAGTCGCGCACGGGCTGCTTGTCGAACGAGGGGGGGTTGGTGCCGGGCGTCCACTCGTCGGCCGGCCAGAAGCGCGAGGAGTCGGGCGTGAGCACCTCGTCGCACACGATGAGCTCGCCGTCGACGAGCCCCAGCTCGAACTTGGTGTCGGCGATGATGATGCCGCGCTCGGTGGCCCACTCGGCCCCCTGCCGGTACAGCTCGAGCGACACGCTGCGCGCCCGCTCGGCCAGCTCGGCGCCGACGAGGTCGACGGCCTGCTCGAACGAGATGTTGACGTCGTGCTCGCCGTCCTCGGCCTTGGTCGACGGGGTGAACACGGGCTCGGGCAGCGGCGAGGCCTCGAGCAGCCCGGCCGGCAGCGCGGCTCCGTGCATGGTGCCCTCGGTGCGGTACTCCTTCCAGGCCGAGCCGGTGATGTAGCCCCGCACGATGCACTCGATCGGGAGCATCTCGGCCCGCTTGCACAGCATCGAGCGGCCGGCCAGCTCGGGGACCCGGGCGGCCTCGGGCAGCGCGTCGAGGTCGGTGGCGATGAGGTGGCTGCCGACCACTCCGGCGAAGTGCTCGAACCAGAACGCCGACATCGCGGTGAGCACCCGGCCCTTGTTGGTGATGGGCTCGCTCAGGACCACGTCGAACGCCGACATGCGGTCGGACGTGACCATGAGCAGGCGGTCGTCGCCGGCGTCGTAGATGTCGCGGACCTTGCCCGAGTAGAGGTGGGGCAGGTCGATGAGGGGAAGGGAGGCGTCAGTCATCGGACCGACCCTACCCAAGCCGCACGCTCCTACTCAGAGCCGTTTGCGGCGTCAGAGGATGGAGGCGGGGCGGTAGGCCGCGGCCGACGGTTCGGCCGCCACGAGGGGCTCGACGCGGGCGACGAACGCGGCGACCTGGCGGGGCGCGTTGCCCACGAACGCGAGGGGCTCGGCGACCACGTCGGCGATGGCCCCGGCGTCGAGCCCGAGGCGCTCGTCGGCGGCGAGGCGCTCGAGCAGGTCGTTGGTCTCGACGCCCTTCTCGCGCATGGCGAGGGCCACCGACACCGCGTGCTCCTTGATGACCTCGTGCGCGGTCTCGCGGCCCACACCGGCCCGGACCGCGGCCATGAGGACCTTGGTGGTGGTGAGGAACGGCAGGTACCGTCGCAGCTCACGGTCGATGACCGCGGGGTAGGCGCCGAACTCGTCGAGCACGGTGAGCAACGTCTCGAAGAGCCCGTCGAGGGCGAAGAAGGCATCGGGCAGCGCCACCCGCCGCACCACCGAGCAGCTCACGTCGCCCTCGTTCCACTGGTCGCCCGCCAGGGCCGTGACCATCGCGAGGTGGCCACCGAGGATGGCGTTGAAGCCGTTGACGCGCTCGCAGGAGCGGGTGTTCATCTTGTGCGGCATGGCCGACGAGCCGACCTGGCCCGCCTTGAAGCCCTCGGTGACGAGCTCCTGGCCGGCCATGAGGCGAATGGTCTTGGCCAGGCTCGAGGGGCCCGCGGCGACCTGCACGAGGGCCGCCACCACGTCGAGGTCGAGGGAGCGGGGGTAGACCTGCCCGACGTTGTCGAGCGAGGCGCTGAAGCCGAGGTGCGCCGCCACCGCCGCTTCGAGCTCATCGACCGCCTCGGGCGAGCCCAGCAGGTCGAGCATGTCGAGCTGGGTGCCGACCGGGCCCTTGATGCCGCGGAGCGGGTAGCGGGCGATGAGGTCGTCGAGTCGGCCCAGCGCCGCCAGCAGCTCCTCGCCGGCGTTGGCGAAGCGCTTGCCGAGGGTGGTGGCCTGCGCCGGCACGTTGTGGCTGCGCCCGGTCATGACGAGCGTGGCGTACTCGGCGGCCCGCTCGGCCAACCGGGTGAGGGTGGTGACCACGCGCGAGCGCACCAGCCCGAGCGCGGCGAGCACCTGCAGCTGCTCGACGTTCTCGGTGAGGTCGCGCGAGGTCATGCCCTTGTGGACGTGCTCATGGCCCGCCAGCGCGTTGAACTCCTCGATGCGGGCCTTCACGTCGTGGCGGGTGACCCGCTCGCGGGCGGCGATGGACTCGAGGTCGACGGCGTCGACGACCGCCTCGTAGTCGGCGATGACGCCGTCGGGGACGGCCACGCCGAGCGAGGCCTGGGCACGGAGCACGGCCAGCCAGAGCTGGCGCTCGAGCACCACCTTGTGGGTCGGCGACCAGAGCTCGACCATCTCGATGCTGGCATAGCGGGCAGCCAGCACGTTGGGCAGGCTGGGCTTGGCGACAGGCGAGACCGGATCCACGCCTGCAAGGGTACCGCCGCCGTCCGGGTCGGCCCACGGCCGGTTCCGGCCTGCCGGTCGGGCCCGTCCGCCCGTTCCCGACGAGAGAGGTGGACCCCGTGCCCCAGCGCCCGATCGCCGCCCGCTCGTCGCGACCGACCGCGGCAGCCGCGCTCACCGCGGTCGTGGCGCTGCTGGTGGTGGCGGCGTGCAGCTCGTCCTCGGGCGGCAGGGCTGCGGCACCTCGGGGACCGGGCGGTCAGGGCATCGCGCCCACGACCATCGCGACCACCGCGACCCCGGCGACCGGCTCCACCCTCGACGCCACCCGCTGCGCCCGCGCCACGCCGGCCGCCTGCCCCCTGAAGGTCGCCGCGGCCCGGGCGGGAATCACCATCGGCACCGCAGGGAAGTTCAGCAGCACCGCCCGCGAGCAGCTCGAGGCCCAGCAGTTCTCCGCCATGTCGGTCGAGAGCCAGACGCTGTGGAGCGTGGTGCAACCAGCGCCCGACCGGTGGAACGTCCGGCCCGCCGACCAGGTCGTCTCGTTCGCCCGCCGCCACCACCTGATGCTGACGGCCACCCACTTCGTGTGGGACCCGCCCGGCATCCCGAGCGTGCTGCCGGGCTGGGTCCGCGCGATCCACGACCCCGAGGCGCTGCGCCGCGCGATGCGGGCGTACCTCACGGCGCTGACCACCCGCTACGGCGACGCCATCGGGCGGTGGGACACCGTCAACGAGCCGCTCGCGCTCGACGGGACGCTGGCCGACAACCACTTCCGCCAGGTGCTCGGCCCCGGTTACATCGAGGATGCCTTCC
>Ga0302299_10000621_pt1 | contig 19838 bp, 17 predicted proteins | sample III_Fen_N3_4_FD_198795 | JGI IMG/M metagenome (GOLD analysis project Ga0302299, IMG submission 198795) | Peat permafrost microbial communities from Stordalen Mire near Abisko, Sweden - III_Fen_N3_4 | ecosystem: Environmental > Terrestrial > Soil > Wetlands > Permafrost | place: Sweden: Abisko... | reverse complement strand
AGTGAAGTTGTAGTCGACCAACCGCGCGAAATGCTGTTCGAGCAGCCCGATAACGGCGAAGGCGATCCAGGACGGCACCAGCGCCTGACCCTTTCGCCACACGTAGCCCCGCTCGATGATCGTCCGGATGATCGAGGTGTACGTCGACGGCCGGCCGATGCCCAGGTCCTGCAGGGCCCCGATCAGCGACGGCTCCGTGTACCGGGCGGGCGGGGTGGTGACGTGGCCGGCCGGGATCAGCTCACGGGTGTCCAGCCGCTGGCCCGAGGTCAGGTTCGGTAGCCGGCGCTCGGCGTCATCGGCCTCGCCGCCCGCCTCCGCGTCGACGGTCTCCACGTACGCCCGCAGGAACCCTGGGAAGGTGATGGTGCGCCCCGAGGCGCTGAAGACACAGACCCGCGCGGCGTCATGAGTGGACGCGGTGATCTTCACCGACAGCGTCAGCCCCTTGGCGTCGACCATCTGCGAGGCAATGGTGCGCTGCCAGATCAGCTCGTACAACCGGAACTCGTCGCCGGACAGCTGCGCCGCGGCCTGGCCGGGGGTGCGGAAGCTGTCCCCGGCCGGCCGGATGGCCTCGTGCGCCTCCTGGGCGTTCTTCACCTTGCGGGTGTACTGCCGGGGCGCATCCGGCACGTACTGCGGTCCGTACAGCTCCCTGGCCTGCGCCCGGGCGGCGTCCAGCGCGGTGGTGCTCAGCGTCGTGGAGTCGGTGCGCATGTAGGTGATGAAGCCGGACTCGTAGAGCCGCTGCGCGGTGCGCATCGTGCGCTCGGAGTTGAAGCCCAGCTTGCGGCCGGCCTCCTGCTGCATGGTGGACGTCATGAACGGGGGGTAGGGCTTACGGGTGTACGGCTTCTCCTCGACCGAACTGACCGTCGCGGTCCCGCCCTCGAGGGTGGACGCGAGGCTGCGCGCGCCGTCCTCGTCCAGCAGCAGGACGTCGGAGCCCGCCTTGACGGCGCCGGTGGCCGGGTCGAAATCACGCCCGACCGCCAGCCGTTGACCGTCCACCGAGGACAGCGCGGCGGTGAACGCCTTGGCCTGGGCATCGTCGGCCGGGGCGAACCGACCGTCAAGACCCCAATAGCTACCCGTACGGAAGGCCATCCGCTCCCGTTCGCGCTGCACGATGATGCGGGTCGCGACCGACTGGACCCGCCCGGCCGACAGCTTGGGCATGACCTTCTTCCACAGCACCGGGGAAACCTCGTAGCCGTACAGGCGGTCCAGGATGCGTCTGGTCTCCTGGGCGTCGACGAGGTTGTCGTCGATCTCGCGGGGGTTCGCGGCCGCCGCCAGGATCGCGGCCGGGGTGATCTCGTGGAACACCATCCGCTTGACCGGAACCTTGGGCTTGAGCGTCTCCAGCAGGTGCCACGCGATGGCCTCGCCCTCGCGGTCCTCGTCCGTGGCCAGGTACAACTCGTCGGCGCCGGCGAGCAGCGACTTGAGCTTGGCGACCTGCGCCCGCTTCTCCGGCGAGACCACGTAGAGCGGTTCGAAGCCGTTCTCGGTGTTGACGCCCAGTCGTGCCCATGGCTCACCCTTGTACTTGGCCGGGACGTCGGCCGCTCCCCGCGGCAGGTCGCGAATGTGACCGACCGAGGATTCCACCACATATCCGTCCCCGAGGAAGCCGGCGATCATCTGCGCCTTTCGCGGGGATTCGACGACGACCAGGCGAACGCCCGTGGTCTTCGTCGCGCTCTTACCAGTGGCCATCAGGCTCACGTTCTCCTTATATATGCCGATGCATCGCGCGTCCCCGGACACGCATTTGCGCTATGCCCACTCGGCCCGGCGAGCTGTCGCGGACTCGCCCGGGCGTCCGGAGCAGGATGCCACAGTGTGTCAAAGCCGCCGTGTCAAAGCCGCCGTGTCAAAGCCGCCGTGCGTGCTCGGGAATGCGCCCCTGCCCCGCGCCTACACCGGCCCGGTCGAGGGGCTCAGTGCGACAACGCCGGGAACGCCCCCCGAGGCGCCTCGGGCGGGGGGGTTCCGATCATCTCGGCCAGCCGCGCGCAGCGCCGATACCCGACAATACGCACAGCCGGGCCGCCGCCCCGCACACCGAGTAGCGATCCGGCCAGTCCGGCAGCCGCGCAGACGGCAGCCAACGGCTCGTAGGTGTCGGGGGCGTGCGGATCCAATCCGAGCAGGAAACCGATGTCCGCGGGGCGGCCGGCGGCGATGGTCCAGCACCGCAACAGCCCCGGAGTGAGCGTCAACCCCGCCGGGACGGCCTTCACCGCTCCGCGGGTCCACTCCTGGGCCAGCCCGGCGAGCAGCTCGCTGAACTGCGAACGAAAGACCGTCGCGGCGATCGGGTCGGCCCCGACGACCCGATCCGCGCCGGCGATCACCTCGGCGCGGACGTCGCGGACCCGGCACTCGCGCAGCAGCGCCTCGGCGCGCCATGAGTCGGCGAGCAGGATCGAGAGCCGGACCCCGCCGACCCCGGTGACGATCTGGCCGTGGGCCGCGAGCAGACCACCGAGATCGGACAGCTGGGGTGGCGTGAGGTCGGCAGAGAACAGCGACAACTGACTCACCGGCGACCCCCTTTTCACGCTTGGTCAGGGTAGCCCCAGCACTGGGACATCGCGGACCTCATCGCGGCGGGCGACGCCGTCGTCGTGCGCGGCAGCTGCCCCGTGCAGCAGGACAGCTCCTCGGGGTGCCCGCTCGAGGCCGGCGCCAGGTGTTCACCGCCACCTTCACCCACTACTTCCTCCACGGCCGGATCGACCGGACCTTCCGCACCGCCGACGATCCCGGACGATTGCTACAACTGGGAGCCGAAGTGCGGGCCGGCGTCAGTTGAACGCTCCCTGGCACGCCGGTAGCCGCTTGGCGGCGTTCAGGACGTCGGGACCGACATCGGCCATCGTGTCCGGCATGGCGTCGGTGGCCTCCTTTTCGATGGCCAGCACCGCCGACTGGAGGTCTTTGGTCGTCTTCGGCTTGAGGTCCTGGATGGTCTGGGCGCCGCGGCCGTAGACGTCGGCCAGGGCCGAGAACCGGTCGATCGCTGCCTGATGGAGGGCGCCGCCCTTCGGGATGTCGGGCGGCGGTGCCTGCTGCAGGACCCCGATGGTGGTTAAGGCGCTGTTCGAGATCTTGGTGTAGGTGTCGACCACCGTCGCCTGGATCTCCTTCAGGCTCTGGTTCGCGGTCGACGGAGATACGTACTGCTTGACATCGGTCACTCCCTGACAAAAGGCGACGAACCACTTCACGGTGGACGCATCCAAACGTGCAGCGGAAGTCCCGGTGGTCTCGGTGCTGTCGGAAGTCTCGGTGGTATCGGTCGTCTCGGTGGTCGCAGTCGTTTCGGTGGTCTCGGTCGACTGCGTGGTCTCGGTGTCCTGCGACGTGGTGGTCTCGGTGCCCTCGGAGGTGGTGGTGTCGGTTGACGTCGATTCTTCGGTCGCTGTCGCCGTGCTGCTGTCGGTCGATGAAGAAGCGGCGCTGCCTGCCTCGGCCGAACCCTGCACCGACTGCGAACAACCCGACAACACCACGGCAGCGCCCAGCGCCGCCGCAACGATCCGCCGCTTCATCGGTATCCCCTTCGACGATGCTGTTGAGCCTGGTCAGGCCCGGTGCGCCGCACCGGACCGGCTCACGACCCCAGCGCTTTGCAGGACGGGATCTGCTCGGTCGCGGACTTCACGGCAGGATCCAGCGTGGACATCGCCTGCAGCGGCTTGACCGCGCTCTCCAGGTCGGTCTGCAGGGTCGCCACGGCCGCCTTCATGGCGGCGGCGTCGGTCGGATCGACCGCGGCGAACTTCGTGGCGCCGGAGGAAAGGCCGCCGCCCGCGCTGAACAGCCCGGTGGTCACCTTCGTGGCGAACTCCGCCCCGCCGTCGAAGGTCGGCGGAGGCGTCCCGGCCAGGGAAGCCGAGGTGGCGATGAACGCCTCGCTCAATGTCTTCAGGGTGCTGACCACCGCCTTCTGTTGGGTCGTAGGGTCCGAGCCCGTCTGAGATGCGAGGCTTTCGGCCTGCTTGATCGGCGCGACGCCCAGGCACAGCGTGTCGAACCAGGCGGTCGTCTGCGCGTCCAGCGCCGCCGGCGCGACGCTGCCGGACGACTCGCCGCTCGTCGCCGTTCCGGAGTCCGACGTCATCGCCTCGCTGGAACTCGCCGAACCGGCCGACGACGACATCGCCTCCGACGACGCCGTCGTCGAACTAGCGGCGGACGTCGTGGTTCCCGACCCGCTGCCCGAGCTGCAGGCGGCCAGTAGCAGTGCTGCGGCCGCCAGAATGGTAGCCGTGGAATAACGCTTCATGGCGGTGTCCCTTCCCTCCCGGATGCGCCTGCCGAGGTGCAGGCACAACCCGGGGCGTCCCGGTCAACGATTCCGTGCCCCGGCTTCCCCACCCGATCGTCACCCGACCATCCGTGCCGCGCCGGACCCCCAGACGGTACCGCCCGCGGCCCCGAGCCACCTGGGAGGCGGCCGAGAGTCGCGGGCGGCAGTCGCCGGCGGTTCGGTCAGGCGTGCTGCGGTTCCTCGACCTGCAGCGCGTTGGCGCGGCGCTTGGACACCAGCACGGCTCCCACGATGATCAGCACCGCGACGAGCGAGATGCCGTACCGGATGCCGTCGTTGGCCCCCGACCCCACCGTGAGCGCGACGACCGCAGGCGCGATCAGCAGTGACACCAGGTTCATCACCTTCAGCAGCGGGTTGATGGCCGGTCCGGCGGTGTCCTTGAAGGGATCACCGACGGTGTCCCCGATGATGGTGGCCTCGTGCGACGGGGACCCCTTGCCGCCGTGAACACCGTCCTCGACGATCTTCTTTGCGTTGTCCCAGGATCCGCCCGAGTTGGCCAGGAACACGGCCATCAGGGTGCCGGTGGCGATCGCGCCGGCCAGGTAGCCGGCGAGCGGACCGACCCCGAGCCCGAAACCAACCGCGATCGGCGCGAACACCGCCATCAGGCCCGGCGTCGCCAGCTCACGCAGCGAGTCGCGGGTGCAGATGTCGACGACGCGGCCGTACTCCGGGCGCTGCGAGCCGTCCATGATCCCGGGGTGGTCGTGAAACTGCTTGCGCACCTCCATCACGACGGCGCCGGCTGCCCGGGCCACCGCATTGACGGCGAGCCCGGAGAACATGAACACGACCGCGGCTCCGAGCAGCATCCCGACCAGCGTGTTCGGCGAGACCACGTTGGCGGTGAACACGCCGACGGACTCTCCGGCGGTCACCAGCGCCTGCGCAATGGCATCCGAGTACGAGCCGAACAGTGCGGTGGCCGCGAGTACGGCGGTGGCGATGGCGATGCCCTTGGTGATGGCCTTGGTGGTGTTGCCGACCGCGTCCAGCTCGGTGAGGATCTTCGAACCCTCCGCCGACACCTCGCCGCTCATCTCGGCCACGCCCTGGGCGTTGTCCGAGACCGGACCGAAGGTGTCCATCGCGACGATGACACCGACCGTGGTCAGCAGGCCGCATCCGGCCAGCGCGATGGCGAAGAGCGAGACGATCAACGAGCCGGACAGCAGGAAGGCGCCGTAGACCGCGGCGGCGATCACCAAAGCGGTGTAAACGGCCGATTCGAAGCCCACCGAGATACCGGCGAGGATGACGGTGGCCGCGCCGGTCAGCGCCGACGTGGCGACGTCCTGCGTCGGCTTGGTGTGAGTGCCGGTGAAGTAGCCGGTCAGCCACAGGATGACGCCGGCCAGCACGATGCCGATGATGACCGCGACGGACGCGATGAGGGCCGGGTTGCCGGTCTGGCCGGCGACGATGGCGACACCCAGGTCCTGGAAGTTCTTCGGCAGGTAGGCGAACGCGGCCACGGTGCACAACACCGCCGAGATAGCGGCCGAGATGTAGAACGAACGGGTGATCGTGGTGAGCCCCGGCTCACCCCGCCTGGCCTTGGTGATGTACACCCCGATGATCGCGGTCAACACGCCGAGCGCCGGAACGATCAGTGGGAAGACCAGTCCCTTGGAGCCGAATGCGGCGCTGCCCAGGATCAGCGAGGCGACCAGGGTCACGGCGTAGGACTCGAACAGGTCCGCCGCCATGCCCGCGCAGTCGCCGACGTTGTCGCCCACGTTGTCGGCGATGGTGGCGGCGTTGCGGGGATCGTCCTCCGGGATACCCTTCTCGACCTTGCCGACCAGGTCGGCGCCGACGTCCGCGGCCTTGGTGAAGATGCCGCCGCCGACTCGCATGAACATCGCGAGCAGCGCCGCACCGAAGCCGAAGCCCTCCAGCACCTTGGGTGCGGAGCCGGTATAGACCAGGACGACGACCGATGCGCCCAGCAGGCCGAGGCCGGTGGTCGCCAGGCCGACCGTGCCGCCGGTGCGGAAGGCGATCTGCATGGCCCGCTCCCGGCCCGCGCCGTTGGCCGCGGCGGCCACCCGGACGTTCGCCCTGGTCGCCAGCCACATGCCCACGTAGCCGATGGTGGCCGAGAACAGCGCACCCAGCAGGAAGAAGATGGAACGGCCGATCCGCTCGCTCTGGGTGTCGGCGGGCAGCACGAAGAGCAACAGGAAGACCACGACCACGAAGACGGCGAGCGTCCGGAACTGCCGGCCGAGGTAGGCGGCGGCACCCTCCTGGACCGCTTCGGAGATGGCCTGCATCTTGGGCGTGCCCTGGTCGGCGGCCAGTACGCTGGCGCGCAGCACGAAGGCGACGGCCAGGGCCACCAGGGCAATCACCGCCACACCGATGACGATGAGTTGATCACTACCGGTGACGGTTAGTTCCGAGGCGAGATTCTTGGACATCGAGCTCCCGATCCATGCGTGGCGCGCACATTTGGTGACCGGTCGACACCATGTGGACCGGCACTAGTCCATGACGTCGCGGCCGATGACCCGACGTGACTCTGAGTACTCTAAAGCACCGATCCCGCCACCGTGCGCACCGTCCACCCGTGGCGGCGGCCCGACACAGCGGACTTCGACGGCAATTCAACGGCGGTTCACCGGCGGCCACAATGAGGAGGTGACGTCACCGGCCATGCGCGCAGATCCTGACGGACTGCTCGGTGTGCTGAATCGGTGCAGCACCGAGGGAGTGATGACTTTCACAAGTTCTGTCACCCATGTGGAGCAGCTGGCCCGGCGCTCCGGAGCATTTGCGGCGTGGCCCGACTGGGTGCCCCAGGAGCTGCGGACTGCCCTGTGCGGTCGTGGGATCGCCGCGCCGTGGACGCATCAGGCGCTGGCCGCGGACCTTGCGCACGGCGGTCGGGACGTGGTGCTGGCCACCGGGACCGCCTCGGGCAAGTCGTTGGGGTACCAGCTTCCGGTGCTGACCGCGCTGCTCACCGATCCCCGGTCCTGCGCGCTGTACCTGTCGCCCACGAAGGCGCTGGCCGCCGACCAGCTCGCCTCGATCGAGTCCCTGCGGCTGCCGGGCGTGCGCGCCGGCTGTTACGACGGGGATGCCCGGCCGGCCGATCGTGACTGGGCCCGCGCGCACGCGAACTGGATCCTGACCAATCCGGACATGCTGCATCGCGCAATGTTGCCCGGACATGCGCGCTGGGCGCGGGTGCTTCGCCGGCTTCGCTACGTGGTTCTCGACGAGTGCCACGCCTACCGCGGGGTCTTCGGCTCCCATGTCGCCCTGGTCCTGCGCCGGTTGATCCGGCTGGCCCGCCGGTACGGATCGGACCCGGTCTTCGTGCTGGCCTCGGCAACCTCCACCGAGCCCGCCGCGTCGGCGCAGCGGCTGGTCGGACGGGGATTCCGCACGGTGACCGACGACGGTTCGCCCCGCCCCGGCGCGGACTTCGTCCTGTGGGAGCCGGAGGTGCTGCCGGGTCTGGCCGGTGAGCACGGCGCACCGGTCCGGCGTTCCGCGCCCGCAGAGGCGTCCCGGGTGATGGCCGACCTGGTCGCGGCCGGCGCGCGGACGCTGACCTTCGTGCGATCCCGGCACGGCGCCGAGCAGACCGCGTTGAGCGCCCGCCATCGGCTGGCCGACATGGATCCGTCGCTGATCGACACCGTGGCCGCCTACCGCGGCGGGTACCTGCCCGAGGAGCGCCGGGAGCTGGAACGCGCGTTGGGCTGCGGCGAGCTGATGGGAGTGGCCTCGACCAACGCCTTGGAACTGGGGGTCGACATCGCCGGACTGGACGCCGCCGTGCTGGCCGGCTATCCGGGCACGTTGGCCTCGCTCTGGCAGCAGGCCGGCCGGGCCGGCCGCAGTGCCGACGCCGGCCGGCGAGCCCTCGTGGTGTTCGTCGCCCGCGACGACCCGCTGGACTCCTACCTGGTGCACCACCCGGAGGCGGTCTTCGGCCGTCCCGTTGAGGCCGCCGTCATCGACCCGACCAACCCTTACATCCTGGGTCCCCACCTGGCCTGCGCGGCGGCCGAGCGACACCTTTCCGTCGACGACCTCGAGCTCTTCGGTGGTGCGGCCGCTCGGCCGGTGCTGGATGAGCTTCTCGCGCGGGGGGTGCTGCGCCACCGGCCATCCGGTTACTTCTGGGCCGATGCCGGGCATCGGGTCGACCAGGTGGACCTGCGAGGTGGCGGCGGCGGGCAGGTGGCCGTCGTCGAGCAGGACACCGCCCGACTGCTGGGCACCGTCGACCTCGGCCGGGCGCCGGCGACGGTGCACCCGGGCGCCGTGCACCTGCACCGCGGTGAGAGCTACGTCGTGCAGACCCTTGACCTGCATTCCGGGGTGGCATTGGTGCGGGCCGAACGCCCCGAGTGGTCCACCATCGCTCGGTCGGTCTCCACCGTGTCCATGACCTCGGTGCACACCGAACGTGTGTGCCAGGACGGAATACGGGTCGGGGTTGGACCGGTCGAGGTGACGGAGCAGGTGGTGGGCTACCTGCGCCGCCGGCCGGGCGGCGAACCGATCGACGCCATCGCGCTCGACCTGCCCACGCAAACCCTGCACACGCGGGCGATCTGGTATTGCATCCCGGTGGACACCCTGCTCGCCGCCGGGTTGCTCGAACCCGCCATCCCCGGCGCGCTGCACGCCGCCGAGCACTCCGCGATCGGCCTGCTGCCGCTGTTCGCCGGCTGCGACCGGTCGGACATCGGGGGGCTGTCCACCGCCCGGCACGCCGACACCGGTGAGCCCACCGTGATCGTCTATGACGGATACCCGGGCGGGGCGGGGTTCGCCGACCGTGGACACCAGGTGCTCGCCGACTGGCTCTTCGCGGTCCGCGACACCGTCGCCGGGTGCGCCTGCGAGGCGGGCTGCCCGTCCTGCGTGCAGTCACCCAAGTGCGGCAACGGCAACCAGCCGCTGGACAAGGCCGGGGCGGTGGTGGTACTCGGGTTGGTGATCGACGCGTTGTCCGCCGCTGCGGCGGATCGGCCGGCGGCGGTGTGACGGGGTGGTGGGCTGGTCCGCTATCGGGCTCGTTCCTTCAGCCCGTCGGCGAACTGACGGAACGAGGGGCCCAGGTCCGGGATGGACTTGAAGATGATGGCCGAGAGCGGGCCGGTGTACTCCTCGCGCATCGTGAACCGGGTTCCGGTTCCTTCCGGTACCAACGTGTAGGTGCGCCGGCCGGTGAACAGCCCCAACGGCATGCCGCCGCGGAACACCATTCGCTGCGGCGCGCTCAGTTCGACCACGGTGAGCGGGAACGCGCGCCCCGGGTTGGCGCTGACCGTGATCCAGAGCTTCTGGCCCAGCACCAGCCGACCGTCAACCTTCGTGACGCCAGAGTCCCAGTCGCTCCAGGCGGCGGTGTCCGTGAGTAGCGGCCAGACCTGCGCGGGGGTCGCGTTGATCAGTGAACTCGCTTCGTACGAGCGCATGTCAGTGATCGCTGTCCGAGGTTCCTTCGGTGCGGGCCCGTTCGGCACCGCCGGGCGCGTACGACCCCACCACGGTCGCCTCGCTGGCCGTGGGTTGCTCGACGCAGCGCCGCGCCAATTCGCGTTGGAATTCGGCAAACTCGGGCAGCGTCGCCAACGGGTTCGCCGGCCCCTCGAACCGGGCGACATGTACAAACCCGACGCCATCGGCGAGCCGGTAGGTCGCGTACCGGAATTCGCCGGGCGCCGCGTCGGCCAGCGCGGTGAACACCTCTCCCACCAGTCGCGCGTTCTCCTCGGCGGCATCGTCCCGAGTGCGGTAGCTCACGACTACGTTCCTACTCATGTGCGGATCTCCCTCGAGGTTCACGTTCGCTGACTGCTCGGTTCCATCACCCTGAAGACGCGCGGGCAGCCGCCGATTCGACACCAGAGCGACCAGCACCCGACCAGCGCTGTCGAGCAGTCCTTTCGATATCGAGCACACATGACGGAAGTCATGGCCACCCGGGTTCCGGTCCACGACACTGGGTCCCATGACAACGACAAATGCTCCGCCCGGCCACGGATCGCCGCCCAGGGACGCGGCGCCACTGGCGGTGGAGCTGCACGATGTGCACAAGAACTTCGGCGCGGTCCAGGCGGTCAACGGCGTCGACCTGCGCATCGCGTCGGGCGAGATCGTCGCTTTCCTTGGTCCCAACGGCGCCGGCAAGACATCGACCATCGACGTCATCCTTGGCCTGTCACGGCCCAGCGCCGGCGAGGTGTCGGTGCTGGGAATGGCGCCGCACCAGGCGATCGCCCGCGGGCTGGTGTCCGCGGTGTTGCAGACCGGTGGGCTGCTCAAGGACTTCACGGTCGCCGAGACGGCGCAGTACACGGCGAGCCTGTTCACCCACTCCAGACCCGTGGCGGAGGTCCTGGACCGGGCGGGTATCACCGCCATCGCCGATCGCAAGGTCGGCAAGTGCTCCGGCGGAGAACAGCAACGATTGCGTTTCGCAATGGCCCTGCTGTCCGACCCCGAGTTGCTCATCCTCGACGAGCCGACCACGGGGATGGACGTCGAGGGTCGACGCAGCTTCTGGTCGGCGATCCGACAGGACACCGACCGTGGGCGCACCGTACTGTTCGCCACGCACTACCTGGAGGAGGCCGACGCCTACGCCGACCGGATCGTCCTGGTCCGGCACGGGAAGATCGTCGCCGACGGAACCGCCTCGCAGATCAAGGCACGGGCGGCCGGCCGGACCGTACGCGCCACTCTGCCGGGCGCCGACGAAGCGGCCCTCGCTGATCTGCCGGGGTTCGAGCACGTCGAGGTCAACGGGGACACCGTGCTGGTGCACACCGGCAACTCGGACGCGGTGGCCCGATTCCTGTTGAACAGCACCGCAGCCAAGGACCTGGAGATCATCGCTCGCGGTCTCGAGGACGCGTTCATCGCCCTGACCAGCGACGATGCGCCTGCCGATCAACAAGAAGGAGCATCCGCATGACTGTCGCGCCGCGCCCACAACCCGACCTGAGCACTCGTCGCGCGCCGGGCCTTGGCGGCTTCAACCTCACCATCCTCGGACTGGAGGTGCGCCGGCTGCTGCGCAATCGGCGAACCTTGATCTTCTCGATCGCGCTGCCGGTCGTCTTCTTCCTGATCTTCGGCTTGAATGCGGCGTACGCCGACGAGAGCGTCGGCAACGGGAACGTCTCGGCCTTCATCATGATCAGCATGGCGCTCTACGGGGCGATCCTGGCGACGACCAGCGGCGGTGCGATGGTCTCGGTCGAACGCGCGGCCGGCTGGAGTCGGCAGTTGCGGCTCACCCCGTTGTCCCCCGCCGCCTACGTGATCATCAAGATGCTGACCGCGCTGGTCCTCGGTCTGGGCTCGGTGGTCGCGGTGTACGTCGTCGGGATGATCACGGGGAAACCCTCGATGCCGGTTCGGCTGTGGATCATCACCGGCCTGTGCGTGTGGATCGGCTCGCTGGTGTTCGCCGCATTCGGACTGTTCATGGGCTACCTGCTGCCGACGGAGAACGTGATGCAGATACTGTCCTTCGCGTTGGTGCTCTTCGCCTTCGGCGGTGGCCTGTTCGTGCCCCTGTCCCAGATGAGCGACGCATTCCAGACCATCGCGGTGTACACCCCGCTCTACGGCCTGAACGAGCTGGTTCATGCGCCACTGACCGGCGATGCGCCCACCGTCGCCGACGTGGTCAATGTGCTCGCCTGGCTGGCGATCTTCGCCGGCGGCGCGATGTGGCGGTTCCGGCGGGACACCGCACGCGTCTGATCGTGACCGACTACGACGCGGAGACTGGCCGCCTGCTACGCCTCCGACGATCCGCGCCGCGCCCCGGTCGTTGGGCGCCCAACCGGTAGCGATGCGCTGTTCGCGCCGGCTCATCTCGACGCCGAGGTCGTCTCCGCTTTGCGCGGCATGGCCCGCGGCAACCCGGTGCTGGACCGGGCCGTCCCCAGCGCCCTGGCGCATCTCGCCGGCTTCCCCATCCGCCGCATGCCGCTCGCCCCGCTACTGGGACGGATGTGGGAATTGCGGAGCAAGATCACGGCCTATGACGCCGCATACCTCGCCTTGGCCGAACGTCTCGACAGTCGACAGATCACCTGCGACAGCAGGCTGACCGCGGCGGGCGGCCCCCGCTGCTCCTTCGACCTGGTCGCATGACCAACGACTATCCCGCCAGGCTGCGTCTGCCCGGCCTCAGGTCCGCCACTGACCGGACAAACTCCGCAGCTGACCCCTATCATCGTCTGACTATGCTCGCCATCGCGGTGCTCGGTCCGACCGAGCTCCGTCGTGACGGTGAGCGGATTCCCGTACCTTCCGGCAAGACCACCGAGGTGCTGATCCGGCTCGCCCTCGACGCCGGGGCCGTTGTTCGCGCCGACCGGCTGATCGAGGACCTCTGGGGTGCCGAGGCGGACGCCACCGAACGGAACACGTTGCAGGCCAAGGTCTCGCTGCTGCGGCGGGCCCTCGGCGACGCCACCGTGCTGTCCGGCGGGCGCGCCGGTTACACCCTCGGCGTCGACCCGAGCGCCGTCGACGCCCTCGAGGTGCTCCGGGTGGCCGACGCCACGAAAGCACTCCTGGAAGCGGGCGAGGCCAGGTCGGCGTTGGCCCAGAGCCTGCGTGCCTTGACGCTGTTCCGGGGCGAGATCCTCTGCGACGCGGGCGATCGCGACTGGCTGATCCCGTACCGGGTCCGTCTCGAAGAGGTACGCCTTGGCCTGGTCGAGGTCAAGCTCGCGGCCCGCATGGAGCTCGGTGCGGCGGGTGAGGTGATCGGCGAACTGGAGGCGTTGGTCGTCCTGCACCCACTACGTGAACGCTTGTGGACGCTGCTGATCACCGCGCTGTACCGCGACGGCCGGCAGGCTGACGCGCTCGGCGCCTACCGCCGGGTTCGTGACCAACTCGCCGCCGAACTCGGCCTCGACCCGGGCGCTGAGCTGCAAGCCCTGGAGCAACGGGTTCTGCTCCGCGACCGCGCACTCGACGCTCCGCGCCCTGACACTCCGAAACACCAGAGCAGCAAGTCCGAACCTCCCGCGGCGCTGGGCAATCTGCCGGCACTGTCATCGCGGCTCGTCGGGCGAGGTTCCGACCTGCTCGAGCTCTCCGAACTGCTGATCGACCACCCCCTGGTGACCGTCGTCGGACCCGCCGGGGTGGGCAAGACGCGGCTCGCGATCGAGGTTGCCCGAGGTCATCAGGCCGCCGATGGCGGGTGGCTGGTGCGCCTGGACAACGCGCGGACGGCCCCCGCTGTGCCGCAGGTGCTGGGCGAGTCTCTCCACGTGAGCGGCGCCACCGAGGCGATGGTCATCGATCGGCTGCGGGGCACCGCCATGCTGCTGGTGCTGGACAACTGCGAGCACGTCGTCGACGCCGTCGCCGAGCTGACCGACCGCCTGCTCAACACCACACCCGGGCTGACCATGCTTGCCACCAGCCAGGTTCCCCTCGGCCTCGACGGCGAGACCGTCTACCCGCTGGAACCCCTGCCGATGGCTGATTCGGTCACGTTGTTCGAGCAGCGCGCCGCCCAGCGCCGCAAGTCGTTCGTCCTCGACCCCGACGCGGCCGCCGCGATCGAGGACGTGTGCCGCTCGCTCGACGGACTCCCGCTGGCCATCGAGCTGGCCGCGGCGAGGACGCAGGCGTTGTCCGTACAGGAGATTGCCCGCCGTCTCGATGACCGCTTCAGCCTGCTGCGCGATCCCACCGGCCGGCGCCCGGAGCGACACCGCGCCCTGCGCACGGCCATTGCCTGGAGCTACGACCTGTTGTTCCCCGACGACAAGCGGGGCCTGTGGGCGCTCGCCTGCTTCTCGGGCGGCGCGCCCCTCGAAGCGGCTGAACATGTCGCGGCCGCCCTCGGCGTTCCTGCCGAGTCGGCGGTCGACGTCATCGGCCGGCTCGCCGACCGCTCGCTCGTCGCCGTCGATGTCGGCGTCGCCGGCGCTGTTCGCTACCGATTGCTGGACAGCGTTCACGCGTTCGCCCTCGCGCGGCGGGATGAGGCCGGCCTCGCCGAGGTCGCCGGCGCCGCCCACGCCACATGGTTCGCAGCGGCCGCGAGCCTCGCTCTCGCCGACCAGCAGGGTCCCTCGCAAGTCCGTCACCTGGTGGTGGTCAGAGTGGAGCGGGCGAACATCGATGCCGCTCTCGGATGGACGGCCAGCCATGACCCGCAGCTGGGTGTGCGGATCGCCAATGGCTTCGGTTGGACATCGGTGATCCTCGGCGAGGGTGCGGCGGCAGCGGAGCGGCTCCGCCGCGCACTAGCGGCCGCCGACCGCCTCACTTCTGCCGCCGAGCGTGCCCTCGCGTTGTCGCTCATCGGATGGAACGAGTCCGGCGCAGACGTCGAGCGAGCGCGGGCCGAGGCGCGGCGGGCAATGGAGATTGCGGACACCACCGGTGACGACGGGGTGATCGCCGCGAGCCGGTTCTCACTGGCGTTCGCGCTCATCCACTCCGGACAGCCGCGGGCCGCGCTCGAACTGCTCGATGAGTGGCGTGCCGACTCCGGCGAGCGAGCCCGGCGTTGGGAGGTGGGGATGACGTGCGTCCTCGTCGGATACGCAGGTCTGGCCGCGGGCGAGACGGCGCGCGCCAGCGCAGCGTGTCAGGAGGCGGTCCCCCTCCTCGACCTCATCGGCGACGACTGGCTCGCCAGCCACATCGAATCCATCCTCGGCCAGCTGGCCCAGGCCGAGCACCGCTTCGCCGAGGCCGCCGCACACCTCGGTCAGGCGGCCGCGGCGGCCCATCGCATCAACGTGCCGGCCGCCGAAGGCTTCCACCTGGCCAACCTCGGGCGCGTACAGCAGCAGGCAGGCGACCACCAGGCGGCGATCGCCACCCTGGAACGAGCGATCGAGATCACCAGGGCGGTCGGCCTGATGCGCGTCGTTGCGCTGGCAAGGGTCCGCCTCGGCCGGCTGCTGCAGGGAGTAGGCGACAGCGACTCGGCCCGGTCGGCATTGACGGCCGCAGACGAATGGTTTCGGGCCTCTGGCGGGGGCGAGGAAGCCGACCTGGCCGAGTGCCTGCTGGTCGCGATGGATGCGCGGGACGGCGTGCCCGATGCCGCGGGACGGCTCGCGAAGGTGCTCGAGACGGCCCGCGGCGCCGACGACTTCGAGGTTCAGGTGTTGGCGCTCGACGCGCTGGCTGCGATCCGGGCAGCCGCCGAGGACGTCAGCGCGGCGATCGGGTTGCTGGCGCGCGCGGACGCTCTGATGACCTCGGCCGGTCATCGACTCGCCGACAGCGACCGGCTCGATGCCCGCCGGGCCCGAACGCTGATCGAAGCAGCGGCGACCGGCGTCGGCTAGCTGACGACGGTCCGGGAGCCGTCGTCAGCGCAGCGTCAGCGCAGCGTCAGGACTCACCTTGATAGTTCCCTCATGCCCGATGACGTCGAGAACCTGATCTGCCGGGTGATCGGTGGCGACCCCGAAGCGCCGGCGGAAATCCTCGATCGGGCCAGGACCAGCAATTCGCCGACGCTGCTGGTGACCGCGTCGCTGCTCACCAATGAACCCGACCTCCTGGCTCGGGCGGCGCGGTGCGCCGCAACGACCCGGGACCGCCAACTCGTCGCGGTCGCCGCCGCGCACCTCGATGGCGACGAGGACCTGCTCGACGCCCTCGTCCGAGATCACCTCGCCGACCATCCCGACAACATCCTCGCGGCCTGGATCGCCGCCAAACACACCCGCTCAGGCCAACCCACAACCTTCCACCACTGCGCCACTCTGCCGCACGAGGAGCAACCATGTCCGACCTCACAACCACCCCGTCACCAACGACCAGCCGAAATCCCTGGCTCCGCACCACGGAACGCTGGATGGTGACGTTCATCGGCTTCCCGCTGGGCGGACTCGTCGCCGAGCTCGTCGCCGGCCCCGTCGACAGTTCACGGGCCGCACTGGTCGGCGGCCTGATCACCGGCTTGTTCGTCGGGCTCGCACAGTGGTGGGGCATCGGCCGGGGCGGCCCAGCCGTCCGGCAATGGATCGCCGCAACCGCGATCGCCCTCATGGTCGGACTCGGCGTCGGCGCGACAGCGGTCGGCTTCAGCACCAGCCTTCGCGCGCTCGTCATCCAAGGCGCCATCTGCGGGCTTGCCGTCGGCGCCGCCCAAGCATTCGTGCTGCGAGCGCGGCTGGGGCGCCCGGCCCTGGCCTGGCCCCCTGCGCTCGCCGCGATCTGGGCGATCGGGTGGGCGGTCACCACCCTCTTCGGCGTCCAGGTCGACCAGCAGTTCACCGTCTTCGGCTCCAGTGGCGCGCTCGTCGTCACCGCGCTGACCGCGGTCCTCCCGTTGATGATCAACTGCCGCGAAGAGAGCGCATCATGACCCGTCACGTCGTTTTCGGCACCGGTCAGGTCGGCCGCCCCGTCGTCGAACAACTCCTCACCGTCGGCCACGACGTCGTTGCCGTGAACCGCAGCGGGCGGGGCGACATCCCCGGCGCCGAACTCCTTGCCGGGGACGCCACCGACCCGGCGTTCACCACCCGGGTCACGGCCGGGGCCGACGTCGTCTACTTCTGCCTGAATGCCACGAACTACGACCGGTGGGCGCAGGAGTTCCCACCGCTGCAACGCGCCGTGCTCGCCGGGGCCGCCGCCGCCGGGGCCCGCCTCGTCGTCCTCGACAACCTCTACGCCTACGGGCCCACCGGCGGCCGGGACCTCGTCGAGACCATGCGGGCGCGGCCGACGTCGATCAAGGCTGCGACTAGGGCCACCATGACCGCGGAGCTTCTCCAAGCGCATGACGCCGGCCGGGTCGAGGTGGCCGTCGGTCGAGCCTCTGACTACTTCGGCCCGACCGCCACCCATTCGGCGCTCGGCGAAACCGTCTTCGGCACCGCCCTTTCCGGTCGCATGGCCCAGGTGATGGGCAACCCCGATCTGCCGCACAGCTATTCGTACACCCCCGACGTCGCCGCCGCCCTGATCACCCTCGGGAGCCAACCCGGCGCCACCGGATCGGTGTGGCACCTGCCCGTCGCCGAGACCCGCACCACCGGCGAGATCATCGACCACGTCTACGGTCTCGCCGGTCATCGGCCTCGCAGCTTCGCCGCCGGACGCACCACCCTGCACCTGCTCGGACTCGTCAGGCCGGCGATGCGCGAGTACCTGCACACGCTCTACCAGTTCACCGATCGTTGGGTCGTGGACGACACCAAGTTCCGCACCGCGTTCGGCGATCACACCACCCCCCTCGACGACGCTCTCGCCGCCACCCTCCGGTGGTATCGCGACACCGCCGAGCTCGCCACCCCGGCCGCCGCGACTCGCTAGCGGTCGCCTGACCTCCCCATCAACTCCATCCGCACACCGGACCCCAAACGCCGCCCCATGAGCCGAAGGACACCATGAACATGCAGACGACCCAGCGACTCGCCGCCGTCGCGATGGCCGGCGCCGCCGGCCTCGCCATCGCCGGCTTCACCGCCCTCGGATCGATCTTCGACTACCCGAAGATCCTCAAAGCCCCGACCGCCGATATCCTCGCCGGCTTCCGCGAGCACCAAAGCGCCGTCACCGGTTGGTTTCTCGTTCTCGTCATCAGCGCCGCGCTGCTCGCACCAGTCGGGGTTCTCCTCGGACGGATCGCCGGCGGCAAGCTCGGCCCGTGGATCACCGGCGTCGGCATCGCCGCCGCCATCGTCCAGGTGATCGGCCTGTCGCGGTGGGTGCTGCTGGTCCCCGGCGTCAGCGACGACGCCCTCGTGCCGTCCCAGGCCGCTGCCGCGCAACACACGTTCGAGCTGTTGCACACCTGGCTCGGCACCGTCCTGGGCGAAACCATCGGCTACGCCCTCACCGCAACGTTCACCGTCCTGGTCGTCATCGCCGTCACCCGCGGCATCGCCCCCCGCTGGATGAGCTGGCTCGGCTACGTAGCCGCCGCACTTGTCGCCACCGGTGTCGTCATTCCGCTCGGGGTCGGCGGCGCGAGCATCACCAACTTCGTCGGCTACGTGGCCTGGTGCTTGTGGCTCATCGCCATGGCTGTCGCCATCTGGCGCGCGCACCTGGCCACCGCGGGAATGTCAGCCGTCACGACCGAGCGACAGGCAATCTCGCGGTGAGCCGCAGGAATCAACACCGTCGGGTGAGGGATCGCTGACCCGGTGACAGTGGGCCAGCGGCGACACCGGCTGGGCGACCCACGACAACAGTTACGGGTGCTCGGCTCTGCTCACCAGAACTCGTTCCACCCGCCGGCCCTGCACGGCGGTCACCGCCAATCGGTGGCCGGCGACCTCGACCTCGTCGCCGACCGCTGGTACGCGGCCGAGGAGCGCGACAACCGGGCCCCCGACGGTGCCATACGGGCCCACCGGCAGTCCGACCCCGGTGCGTTGCCGGAACTCACCCAGGCTGATGAGACCGTCCATTTCGCCCAGTCCCGATTCGATCGAGTGCGGTGGGCTGGGGACGGTGTCGTATTCGTCGTAGATGTCGCCGACCAGCTTTTCCACCAGATTCTCCACGGTGACGACACGCGCGATGGCGCCGTACTCGTCGACCACCATGGCGATGTGCGCGCCGGCCGCCTGCATCTCCGAGAGCGTCGGCAGCAGGTGTTTCATTGCGGGGAATACCTTCATTCCCAGCACCAGGACAATGCCGAAGTCGATCCAGACCTCGCGTCGCGCAGGAGATTTCGGTTCATGCAGCAGCTGGTCAGAATCGGTCCGCATCACCTGCGGCGATCAGTGATTCAGCCGGTGCTGGGGATGAACTTGAAGGGATAGTCCGGTTCCTGGTAGCCGCCCGACTGTTGTCGAGCGGGGAGCTTCACCGGCTTGATCGGCTCCGGCTCGTACGGCACCTGGCTCAGCAGGTGGGTGATGATGTTGATCCGGGCGCGTCTCTTGTCGTCGCTGTGTGCGAGATACCAGGGTGCCCATGGACTGTCCGTTCTCTGGATCATCGCGTCGCGGGCCCGGGAGTAGTCGTACCAGCGGGCGTAGGACTTGAGATCCATCGGGGACAGCTTCCAGGTTTTGCGGCCGTCGTTGATTCTGTTCTTCAGTCGGCGGGTCTGTTCCTCGGGGCCGACCTCCAGCCAGTATTTGACCAGGATGATCCCGGAGTTCACAACGGCCTTCTCGACCTCGGGGACGGTCTCAAGGAAGTAGTCGGTCTGCTCGGGTGTGCAGAGACCCATCACCCGTTCTACGCCGGCGCGGTTGTACCAGCTCCGGTCGAAGATCATGACCTCACCCGCGGCAGGGAGATGGGTGATGTACCGCTGCACGTACATCTGTGTCTGCTCCCGATCGGACGGCGCCGGCAACGCCACCACATGGAACACCCGGGGGCTGACCCGTTCGGTGATCGCCTTGATGGTGCCGCCCTTACCCGCGGTGTCGCGACCCTCGAACACGATGCAGATCTTCGCCCCGGTCCGCTTCACCCATTCCTGCAGGTGCACCATTTCGACGTGCAGCAGGCGCAGTTC
>Ga0302299_10000620_pt1 | contig 19845 bp, 19 predicted proteins | sample III_Fen_N3_4_FD_198795 | JGI IMG/M metagenome (GOLD analysis project Ga0302299, IMG submission 198795) | Peat permafrost microbial communities from Stordalen Mire near Abisko, Sweden - III_Fen_N3_4 | ecosystem: Environmental > Terrestrial > Soil > Wetlands > Permafrost | place: Sweden: Abisko... | reverse complement strand
CTCGGAGCAGGACGGGGACGAATCCGTACAACACGCCGACGGCAAAGCCGTTCGACAGATACAGGACCCGCAACCAGCGCATTGGATGTGATGTTAGCCGCCGCGCGCGGATCGACTGTCGGCCAGCGGCACCGGCGGTCGCCGGCCGGCATTGCCTCCGGCGGCGCCTAAGGTATCGGCCCCAACCGCCGACCCCTCCCTCGACCATGAAGAACTTCACTGTGGCTAAGCACGAACATCGACGGCACGGGGCGGTCTCCCGCCGCATCACCGCCGCGCCCGATCCGGTCGACTTCAACAAGGCTGCGGTGGCGGCGGCTGCTGCCGTCGTCGCGCGCGAGCGGGCCGTTGCCAGATCGGCTTCGAGGGCCAATCGGACGTCCCTGGTGCCCGGCCCGGAGGGTGACTACCGCCAGCAGCCGGGCAAGAAGCTCGACCTCAAGTTCTACCTGGGCGAGCTCGCCGGCCTCAACGTCGAGCTGGTCAAGCTGCAGGAGTGGATCAAGGCCCGCGGCCTCAAGGTCGTAGTCCTGTTCGAGGGCCGCGACGCCGCGGGCAAGGGCGGCGCCATCAAGACCATCTCCGCGCCACTCAATCCGCGCGTCTGCCGCGTCGTCGCGCTCGGCACGCCGACCGACCGCGAGAAGACGCAGTGGTATTTCCAGCGCTACGTCGCGCAACTCCCGGCCGCGGGCGAGATGGTCCTCTTCGACCGCTCCTGGTACAACCGCGCCGGCGTCGAGCACGTCATGGGTTTCTGCAGCCAGGAGGAATATGCGGAGTACCTGCGCTCATGCCCCGAGTTCGAGCGGCTGCTCCTTCGCTCGGGCATCGTGCTGATCAAGTACTGGTTCTCCGTCGGCAACGAAGAGCAGGAGAAGCGCTTCCAGGACCGCCTCGCGGACCCGACCAAGCACTGGAAGCTCTCCCCGATGGACGTCATGAGCCGCGCCAAATGGGTCGAATACTCACGCGCCAAGGACGCCATGTTCTCGGCGACCGACATCCCGGAAGCCCCGTGGTGGGTGGTCGCGGCGGACGACAAGAAGCGGGCCCGCCTGAACACGATCCGCCATCTGCTGAGCGTCATTCCCTACGAGGACATCATCACGCCGAAGATCGAGCTGCCGCCCCGCCAGACGGAAGACGGCTACGTCCGCCCCCCGATCTTCAGCCAGCATTTCGTGCCCGACGAGTACTGAAAGCGGCGCATCGCCGCACCTCTCGCGCCAGGGCGTACCATCGAGAGGTGTCCGACCAGCTGTCCTTGAGCCTCACCGGCGACATCGCGCGGTTGCCGCATACGCTGCGGCCGATGATGCCGCGGTCGGCGGAGGCGCCCTTCAATTCCTCGGATCACGTCTTCGAGCCGAACTGGGGCGGCCGCCGGGTCCTGGCATTCATCGAACCCGGGCGCCGGGGCAAGCCGAACCTTCGATTGCTCGACGAGAACGGCCGCGACCTGGCACCACATCTGCCGGAGCTGGCCTACATCGCGGAGCTCGTCGGCGAGCCGCCTGCGATCCTCGACGGCGAACTCGTGGTCCCCGACAAGAACGGCAGGATGGACCAGGAAGCGCTCGTCGGCCGGCTGGCGGATGGCCAGACCACCGGGCTGAGCCCCGTGTATCTCGTTTTCGATTTGCTCTGGGCCGGAGGCCGGCCGCTGGTCGCGCAACCGCTGGTCAAGCGCCGCGAACGCCTGGCGAAGATCGTGACGCCGAGCCCGGAACTGGTCCTTGTGCCGGGCGTGGTCAACGACGGCCTCGAGCTGCATTTCGCGGTCGCGCAGCAGGGCCTCGCCGGGGTGATGGCCCGCCACTTGCGCAGCCCTTATCTGCCTGGGCGGCGCAGCGATCTGTGGCGCTGGATTCCGACACAGCCCGGCGAGGTACCGCTGCACCTGGTGACCGAACCGGTTGCCGCTCCGACGCGGCCGGTCCTGGCCCTGATTCAGCGGCTCCCGTTCGACGACTGACCGCGGCCCGGGATGCGGCACCCGGCGGCCGCAACCTGCGCAACCGGCGCAAGGCCCGAACTAGCGCGAGACGCGCGCCGCCTTGAAGATCTGGCGCAGCCCGACGCGCTGCCCGTAGAGCAGCACCCCGGCGCTGTAGATGCGCGCCGCCAGGAACAACGCCACCGCGATGGCCGCCAGCATCAGCGCCACGGCCAGGCCGAATTCCCACGGCTGAACGTGGCCTCCCGCGACCCGCGCGAGCATCAGGTACGGGCTGAAGAACGGCACGTACGAAAGGACCACGACCCATGTGTCGGTGATGCTCTGGATGGCGGCGATCGACAAGAAGTAGCCGACCATGACCAGCACCATCAGAGGCGAGGTTGCGGCCTGGACGTCTTCCTGCCGGCTGACCAGCGATCCGAGGGCCGCGTATAGAAGCGAGTAGAGCAGGAAACCGAGAACGAAGAGGATCATGAACGAGGCCAACAGAGGCACGGTCAATCCGCCCACGGACGGTCCAGAATCCGGGCCGCCCACAACGGCACTGTGGATCGGCCCCTGGGCCAGCAGCCCGACGAGCACGGCCCCGATGATCGACCCATATTGGGCCAGCCCCGCCGCTCCGTTACCCATCACCTTGCCGGTCAGCATCTGCAGCGGCGTCGTGGCGTTGAGCATCAACTCCATGACCCGGCTGCCCTTCTCCTCGGCGACGCTCATGGCCACCCACGTGCCGTAGGTGATGATCGCCATGAAGATCAGGACCACCAGCCCGGTCGAGAGCAGGCTGGACGCGATCTCCTGGTTGAGGTTGTTCACCGTCGCCCCGCCGGACGAGCTGACCGGCAGGACCGACCACTTGGTCGGCGCGAGCACGGCTGCGGTCGAGGTGCCGGCACGAACCAGCCTGTCTTCGATCGCGAGCGATCGAACGGCGTTGGCGATCAGCTGAGCCGGCCGGCCGTCGGACGGCATGTCGGTTCGGAGCGTGAAGACCAGATCGCCGGTGGCGGCGTCGCGCTCGACCACTAGCATGGCGCCGAACTCGCCCGCCTCCAGATCCTTCTGGGCGGCCGAGAGTCGATCGCCCGCCAGCCAGGTCAGCGCAAAGCCGCCCCGCTGGGTCGACCCGGGTATCGGCGCTCCGTTCAGCGCCTGGTCCAAGACCGCCTGGGCGTCCGAGGGAACGTTCGAGGCTAGCTCGACCACCTCGACCCTGGTCTGGCTGCCGCCGGCCACGGCGTCGATGGCGACCGGTGCCTGCGTCGCCGCGAATGCCAGGATCGCCAGCAGGATGGTGCCGACGATGAAGCTTCGACTGCTTGTCCGCCCGCGAAACTCGCGAACCGTGACGTACCAGGCGTTGGGGAAGAGCGAGCGCCAGCCGTTCATGCGTACACCGCCTTGGGCGCGAGAGTTCGTTCACTGGCGTCGATCTGGCCGACGTGCTCGATGAATATCTCCTCGAGGGAGGGGTCCGCGATCTCGAAATGCAGGACGCGGCACTTGCGCTCGATGGCCGCCCGAAGCACGACCTCCGGGTCGTGGCCCGATGCCACCTCCGCCTCCGTGTAGTCCTGGCCGCGCCGGGAGACGCGCACCCCATCCAATGTGCCCAGCCAGGCGAGCTCGGAGTCGCCGTCCACTGCCAGGCGCACGACCTGGCGCCCGGTGGAGCGGCGCACGTCTCTGACGGCGCCATTGACGACGACGCGGCCCCTATCCAGGATCGCGATCGACTGGCACATCTCCTCGACGGTCTCCATCTGGTGAGTGGAGAAGATGATCGTCTTGCCACGCGCCTTCATCTCCAGGAACGCCTCCTTGAGGAGCGCCACGTTTATCGGATCCAGGCCGGTGAACGGCTCGTCCATCAGCAGCACCTGCGGGTCGTGGAGGATCGCCGCGATGAACTGGATCTTCTGCTGGTTGCCCTTGGAAAGCTGCTCCGCGCGCCGGTCGGCGTATTCGGGGATTCGGAACCGTTCCAGCCACTCCCTGGTCTCTCGAGCCGCGTCCTTGGGCTTCACTCCGTGGAGCTTGGCGAAGAAGACGAGCTGGTCGAGGACCTTCATCTTGGCGTAGAGGCCGCGTTCTTCCGGCAGGTAGCCCCAAGTCCCGCGTGAGACCTCGGTATTTGCCATGCCGTTCCAGGCGACCGTGCCGGAGTCGGGCCGGAGGATATCGAGGACGATCCGCATCGCCGTTGTCTTGCCCGCGCCGTTTGCTCCCAGGAAGCCGAAGATTTCGCCCGGTTTGATCTCGAGCGAGACGTCGTCGAGAGCAAGCACCGCGCCGAAGCGCTTGGAAACCGAGTCGATAATCAGCGACATTGCATCTCCCAGGCGGGCGTCGACACATCCATAGGACCGGGCGCGCGGCGGTTTGGTTCGGCGTCGCTCGGTCCGGCCGCGTAAAAGCGGCAGTTCATGAGCGCCATCGATACCACATCATGCTGCCAAGGTAAGCGACACCGAAGACCGCCGCCATAGCCGCGTACGGCATGGCGTCGCCGCCGCCGAACTCGACGATGATGAACGCCCCCAACAGGACCAGGGCGATTATCTGCGCCGCCGAGGCAAGCGCGCGCTGGTTGATCGAGGCCCAGCGCTCGTCGACCGGGAGGCCCGAGAGCAGGCTGACGGTCTCGCTGCGCGACTGGAGCAAGAGAATTGCCAGCGCGTAGGCCGCGACGATCGCGAAGCCCACGAGCGCATCCGCGAGCGACGCATGCTGCGCGAGTTCGGCGGCAGCAATGAGGAGGCCGAGGACCAGGCCGAAGATCGGCACCACCCACTTAGACCACCGGTTCGTCATGGAAGACCTCCTCGACCAGTTTGCTGAAGAACCTGCCGATGGCCAGAGCAAGCGGCAGCGACGGCAGATATTTGCCGGTTTCGATGGCGTTGACGGTCTGGCGTGAGACGCCCAACTGCTTTGCCAGGTCGCCCTGGCTCAGAGCTCGATCCTCACGCAACTTGCGAACGTCGTTCTGCATGCCTGTAAAGCTAGCTTTACACAGGTCGCCTGTCAAGTCCCCTTTACAGGCAGGCTCCGAGCGGCCGGACGCCGCCCACGGATGTCCGGCCGTCCGCGCCCGCTAAGCGACCCAGGGGCGGCGGCGAATCGCCCGGTAGATGTCCGCGAACACCGCCGGCGTGAGGGCGATGATCGCGACCAGCAGCCAGTCGAACGCGTCGAGCGGCGTGGCCTGGAACGCGTCGGCGATGGGCGGTATGAACGGGATCACGACCTGGATCGCGACGCAGACGATGCCGCCGGCCAGCAGCAGCACGTTTGGGCGCCGCAGCAGGACCGGATAGGCGAGACTCCGGTTGGCATTGGCCCGGATCACCTGGCCGACCACCAGGGCCGTGTAGGCCAGCCATCGCGCGTGCTCGAAGTCGGTGCTGTGCTGTTCGATCAGATACAGGGCGGCGAATGCGCTGAAGCCGCCGGCCAGGCAGATTCGGGACAGGATCGTCCAGTCCAGCAGCGGCTTGGTGCGCGGCCGCGGCGGGCGTTGCATAGCGCCCGGCTCTTCGGCTTCGCCGGCGAAGGAGACGGCCGTGAGCATGTCGATGAAGACCTCGAGCCAGAGGATCTGGATCGGCAGGAGTGGCTGGCTGTAGCCCGCGATCGTCGCGATGAGGATGAAGCCGAGCATCGCCACGTGCGTGGAGACCAGGAACACGAGGCCCTTCTGCACGTTGGCGACCAGACGACGGCCTTCGCGCAGCCCCTGCATCAGCGTCACGAACGAGTCGTCGCCTAGGACCAGGTCGGAGGCCTCGCGGGCCACGGCGGTGCCGCTGCCCATGGCGACGGCCACGTCCGCGTGGTGGAGCGCCGGGGCGTCGTTGACGCCATCGCCGGTCACGGCCACGGTCCTGTTGCAAGACCGAGCCACGTCCACGATGCGCAGCTTCTGCTCGGGGATCGCCCGCGCCACGATGTTGAGCGTCGGCAATTCAGCGGCCAGGCGGGCGTCGTCCCATTCGGCCAGCTCCGGGCCGGTTACGACCCGCTCGTTGGACAGGCCGGCTTCGGCGGCAATCGCGGCCGCGGTGGTGGGATGGTCGCCGGTTACCACCAGTGGCTGGATGCCGGCCGCTTTGGCGAGGACCATCGCCTCCCGGATCCCCGGCCTGATGCGGTCGGCGAATGCGAGCACGGCCAGCGGCAACCAGGTCTCTCCGTCACGGCGGCGCGCCAGCAGCAGCAATCGCTCGCCGGCCTCTGCCCCGGTTTCAACCAGAGCGTGCCAGACGTCCAGATGTGCGGCCGGCACCTCGGAGCACATGGCGAGCACGGCTTCGGGCGCGCCGAGAGCCAGCTCTTCCTCGGCCGCATCGCCCTCGGACGTGCGCGTGCGAGCGCGCGTTCGGGAGTACGGTCGGTCGTCGCTGACCGGATCGGCGTCGAGAAGGTCCGCCGGATCGAGTTCCAGGACCACGGCCTGCTCCGCCAGGAAACCGAACAGCGAGCGGCTGAACGAGCCGGGTTTGCTACCCGTGGCGACGCTCCAGGCGTCCTCCTCGGCCCGGACCGCCAGAGTCGCCAGCTCCGTCAATCGGTCCCGGCCTTCGACCGCGCCGTCCGGCGTGCGAATCGCCGCCAGGGCCAGCCGGTTCTCCGTCAGAGTGCCGGTCTTGTCGGTCACGATCAGATCCACGGAACCGAGCGTCTCCTGGGCCGAGAGACGCCGCACGAGAACCTTCATCTTGAGAAGGCGGTAAGCGCCGAGCCCCAGGATCACGGCCACGAGGGCGGGCGGCTCCTCGGGGATCGCTGCGATCGCGGCCGAGACGCCTGCCAGCACGTTCTTGCCGGCTTCGTTGCCACGCACGAACCCGAGGCCGACGACGATCGCGATGAGCCCGATGGCCACGAACAGGAGAATGCGTACCAGCCGGTCCATCTCGCGCTGCAGCGGCGAGCGGCGGCGCTCGCGGCCCCCCAGCGCAGCGGAGATGCGGCCGAATTCTGTCGTCAGGCCGGTCGCGACGACCACGCCCTCGCCCCGCCCGCTCACGACGGCCGTGCCCGCGTACGCCAGAGAGTGGCAATCGGCCAGCGCCGCACCCGCGGGATCGGGTTCCGTCGAAGCGGCTTCCGGCAGTGACTCGCCGGTCAGGACGCTCCTGTCCACGGACAGCGCCTCCGACCGCACCAGACGGAGGTCGGCCGGTACGACGTCGCCGACGCGGAGCAGCACGAGATCGCCCGGGACGAGGTCGCGGGTCGGCACGTCTTCGACCCGCCCGCCGCGCCGGACGCGGGCCGACGGCGCCGCTGCTTCTCGCAAGGCCTCCAGCGCCTTCTCGCCGCGGTATTCGGTGATCACGCTCGACCCGACGATCGGGGCCAGGATCACCAGGACCAGCAGCCCGTCGCGAACCTCGTTGAGCGCGATGGCCAGACAGCCGGCGATGAACAAGAGAACGATGAAGGGCTCGCGAGCGCCATCCCACACGAGCCGCAGCAGGGATGTCTTGCGGACGACCTCGAGCTCATTTGGACCGAACCTGGCGAGGCGGGCCGAGGTCTGTTCTGATGTGAGGCCGATCGCGGGGTCAGATTCCAGCTGCCGAAGGACAGCGTCGGAAGACATCTGCGCGGCCGAAACCGGCAACTCAAAGGGAATCGGGGAGGCAGACGCCCCCGGCTGGGCGGCGAGGCTCATGGCAACCTACTCGACTCGAGCCGGGTCCGCTGCTCGGTTGTCACTCTCGCGGGCGTCCGCCCCGACGCCGCACTTAGAATGAGGCATGAGTCAAAGTCCCGCAAACAAGCCCGTGAACATCAAGGTCGATCGAGCGGCCGGCCTGCTCGCGATCGACTGGGGCGACGGCCACCGCAGCGAGTTCGATGCGGTGTCCCTGCGCCTGCTCTGTCCTTGCGCCTTCTGCCAGGGCGAAGCGGGGCGGCCGGGCTGGCTCGACACCAACCCGACGCTGACCGCGATCCAGACGCAGCTCGTGGATGCCAGGTTGGTCGGCTCATATGCGCTGGCCCCGACCTGGGCCGATGGCCACGACACGGGTTACTACACGTTCGAGATGCTCCGCGAAAGCTGCCGCTGTTCCGAATGCGCCACAAATCGCCAGCCGTCCTAGGCTGGCGTCGATGAAGAATCGCCCGTCCAACCACTCGTAGAGGAGATCGCATGATCGTCGCAACCACCCCGTATCTGGCCGGCTATCGGGTCACCGAGGTCAAGGGCCAGGTCTTCGGCCTTGTCGTTCGAAGCCGCGGCTTTGCCGGCAACTTCGCGGCCGGCCTCCGCTCGATCGTGGGCGGCGAGATCCACGAGTACACCCAGCTGCTCGAGGACACCCGGCGCCAGGCGCTCGACCGAATGGTTCAGAACGCGACGATGATGGGCGCCAACGCCGTGATCTCGATGCGCTTCGACTCGTCCGAGATCGGGACCTCGATGTCGGAGATCGTGGCCTACGGAACCGCGGTCATCGTCATTCCGGACGCCACTGCCAGGCCGACCGGCGAATAGCGAGCGCGCTCGCGGCGGCGTCGCTCCTCATTGGAGGACACGGCGCCGCCGCAGCCGATCGAGGAACAACATGCTCTCAACGTGGATACGGTGGCTCGCTTTCGGTGTCGGCGGGATCCTTATCCTGGGCGGCTTCGCCCTCGCTTCCTCGGGCGTGAGCCTGGGCGCCGGCGCCGAGCTGATCATCTTCGGTGCCGTGGCCATGATCGCCGCCGTCCTGCAGCGGCCCCGCTACCGTTCCAACGCAGCCGAGCTTCGGAATGAGGAGGCGGGTCCCGGAGGCGGCGAGGACGGCTTCCTCGAACCACGCTTCCTGCCGACCAACGAGCTTTTCATCGACCCGACGACCAATCGGCCGATGCGGGTGTTCGTGGATCCGCGTACCGGGGAGCGGAGGTATCGCGCGGAAGGCTGACGCAGTCGTGGTCGCGGTTCGGGCGGCGCGCGAGGTGCGAAGCGCGCGGGCCGCGCGAGTGCCGGCGGGCCGCGCGGCGCGCGAGGCCGAATCCACGGGCGACGCAAAGCCGCGGGACCCTCCCTATTGCGCCCGGGGCTCGTCTGACGAGAATGGCTCGATACGCCGATCGGTCCCTGGAGTGAATCGGCGCAACAGGAGAAAGGCGCCAAGGGCGCGCGGGGAGAAGTGACGGCAATCGTTCGAAGGAACCCGGAGGAAGAGGGCTCGACCCCACAGGAGGCGAGCTCCGAGTTCCCGTACATCAATCGCGAGCTGAGTTCGCTCGAGTTCAACCGGCGCGTCCTGTTCGAGGCCGGCGACGAGCGCAACCCGCTCCTGGAGCGCGTCAAGTTCCTCGCGATCTTCGCCAGCAACATGGACGAGTTCTTCCAGATCAGGGTCTCTGGGCTGATGGAACAAGCCCAGGCGAAGGCCGCGCCATCCAGCCCCGGCGACAAGCCCGCGGCCGAGCAACTGGCCGCGATCCGAACCAGGGTCCGCGAGACATTGGTGGAGCAGGGTCGGACCTTCGAGGGGATCTGCGCCGCCCTGGGCGACGCCGGCATCTCGATCGTGGGATACGGCGACGTGCCCGAGCACCATGAGGCACTGCGGCAACGCTTCACCGATGAGATCTACCCGGTGCTCACGCCGCTGGCGGTGGATCCCGGGCACCCCTTCCCGTATATCAGCACCCTGAGCCTGTCGCTGGCGATCCGGATCGAGGACCCAGACGACGGCGAGGAGCTCTTCGCTCGCGTCAAAGTGCCGTCCCTGCTTCCACGGCTGCTCCAGATCGAGCCCAGCAAGTTCGTCCTGGTAGAGGAAGTCATCGCCGCGAACCTGGACATGTTGTTCTCGGGCATGACGATCCGCGAAACGCACCTTTTCCGCGTCACCAGAAACGCCGATTTCGAACTCGAGGAGGATGAGGCCGACGACCTCCTCATGGCCATCCAGGAGGAGCTGCAGCGACGCCGATTCGGCGACGCGGTGCGCCTCGAAGTCGACAGCGGCATGCCCGCGGCGATGAGGCAGATCCTCGAGAAGGGCGTCGGGGTTGGGCCCGAAGACTGCTATGAGGTCGGCGGCATGCTCGACCACACCGGCCTGATGATGCTCGCCGGTCTGGACAGGCCGGACCTGAAACTTCCGCCGTACATCCCGACCGTGCCGCCCCGCCTGGTGCCGCCGGACGAGGACGAACCGGTAGATGTCTTCGCCGCAATCCGAGCCGGCGACCTGCTGGTCCACCATCCGTACGAAAGCTTCGCCGCCTCGACGCAGCGATTCATCGCCCAGGCGGCCGGTGACCCCGAAGTCCTCTCGATCAAGATGACGCTGTATCGGACCAGCGGCGACTCCCCCATCGTGCGCGACCTCATCTCCGCGGCAGAGCGCGGCAAACAGGTCGTGGTCCTGGTCGAGATCAAGGCCCGCTTCGACGAGCAGGCCAACATCGATTGGGCCCGCAAGCTCGAGCAGGCGGGCGCCCACGTCGTCTACGGGCTGGTCGGACTCAAGACGCACTCCAAGACGAGCCTGGTGGTCCGCCGAGAGGGATCCGCGCTGCGCCGCTACGTCCACATCGGCACCGGCAACTACAACCCAGGCACCGCCCGGCTGTACACGGACCTGGGCCTGCTCTCATGCCGGCCGGAACTGGGCGCCGACGTCAGCGACTTGTTCAACGTTCTCACCGGCCTGTCGCGCCAGCGCGACTTCCGGCGCCTGATCGTGGCCCCGATGAACCTACGCAACTGGATCCTGTCGATGATCGAACGCGAGGCGAGCCACGCCCGCGAAGGCAAACCGGCCCGAATCGTCCTCAAGCTCAACTCGCTCGTGGATCCGGCGTGCGTCGCGGCCCTCTACGCAGCGTCCCAGGCCGGGGTACAGGTGGATCTCCTGATCCGCGGCATCTGCTCGCTGTGGCCCGGCCTCCGTGGAGTGAGCGAGGGCATTCAGGTCCGCTCGATCGTCGGCCAATACCTCGAGCACTCGCGCATCTTCAGCTTCGCCAACGACGGACGGCCGGAGTGGTACATCGGCTCCGCGGATCTGATGGAGCGAAACCTCGACCGGCGCGTGGAGGCGGTCGTCCCCGTCGAGGACGCGGACGCGCAGGAGAAGATTCGGGGACTGTTCGAGGTCATGCTCGCCGACGATCGGCGCTCCTGGCAGCTCGGCGCCGACGGTGAGTACCATCGGACCGAGGAATTGACCGGCGTTCCGGGTACGATCGACACGTTCGAGATCCTCAAGGCGCGGTCGCTTGCCTCCATCGCGGTCGAAGCCGTCGCGCCCAGACGGCCCCACGCCGGGGCGGGCTCTCTCGATCCCAGGGCATAGTCTCGAACCGGGGGAGCCAGATGGTCACGGGGCGCAAGGTCGAGGTCGAGATGAAATACCAGCTCAAGTCGCCCGATAGCGCCGATCGCTATCTGGTCGCGCCCGAGCTGGGCCAGTTCAAGCCGGCAGGTCAGGTCCGGGTCGTGCAGATCGAGGACCGCTACGTGGACTCGGCGGACTGGGCTCTCACACGAGCCGGCTTCGCGGCGAGGCTGCGCCGGGCTTCGCGGGGGACCGTGATCGGCCTCAAGCGGCGAGAAATTCCGGAAGGCCGGCTGCACCGTCGCGAGGAGCTCGAGGGTCCGGCCGACCCAACCTCGGCGCCGACCGATTGGCCCGCCTCGCCCGCACGCTCGGTGGTACTGGAGCTGTGCGGCGACGCGCCTCTAGTGGAGCTGCTCACGATTCGCCAGGTGCGGCGAGTCCGCCGCCTCGTGAACGGCGACACGACGGCCGACCTCAGCGTCGACGCGGTCGAGGTGCTGGTCGACGGCCGAACACTCAGCCGGTTCGATGAGCTCGAGGTGGAGCTGAATGCCGGGTCCGAAGATGCCCTCCAGGCTCTCGGCAAGATCCTCGACCGGGACGGCGGCCTCCGACCTTCCTCGCGATCCAAGTTCGATCGAGCCGTCCGTGCCGTCCGCAAGGCGCTCCCCACGATGCCCGAAGAGTTCCACCAGCACTGGCTGGAGGCGCCGCCCGCTCTCCTCGGCGGCCCCAGCCGGCGAACCCGGACCGAGACGCGCAAGGGTGGCCAGGAACCGGCCGCTGCAGATCCCGCGATCGAGGAAGCTGCCCCGCCGGAGCCTTCGACGGCCCCGAAGGAGGAGCGCAGCGCCGCGGCGGGACATACGATCGGCCCGCGTTCGCTCGGAGTCCAGGCCGACGACAGCCTGCCGGAAGCGGCGCGCAAGGTCCTGAAATTCCACTTCATCCGAATGCGCGCCAAGGAGAAAGGGACGCGCGACGGATCCGACGTCGAGGACCTTCACCAGATGCGCGTGTCGACTCGCCGTATGAGGGCCGCATGGCGCGTCTTCGACGATGCCTTCAAGCCAGCCAGGACCCAGAAGCTGCGGCGCCGTCTCCGGGTGGTGGCAGACCGGCTCGGGGCCGTCCGCGATCTCGACGTGCTGATAGAAGGTCTGGAGTCGTACCGGGCCGGTCTCGATCCTGAGCAGCAGCCCGGTCTGGAACCGTTGCTGGCGGTGTGGCGCCGCCAGCGCGCCACCGCCCGAGACCTGCTGATCGACGAGCTCGACTCGCGTCGCTATGCCGCCTTCATCGATGGCATGAAGGACTTCCTCGAAGCCGGTGCCAACGAGGCGGCCACCGTAGCCTCCCCCACCCTGCCGCACAGAATGCGCGACCGCGTGCCATCGCAGATCTGGGCGGCCTACGAGGCGGTCCGAGCGTACGAACTGGTGCTGCCCTGGGCAGACGTCGAAACGCTCCATCAGCTGCGGATAGCGACCAAATGGCTCCGTTACGACCTGGAGTTCTTCGGTGAGACGCTTGGCCCGGATTCGGAGCGCCTGCTCGAGCGTGTCGTGGCCCTGCAGGACTTCCTCGGTTGTTTGAACGATGCCGACGTCGCCGCCAAGCTGGCCCGCGACGTCCTGGTGGCCCGCGCCGGAGAGCTGTCTCGTCCTGAAGCGGAGGCCATCGGCGCCTACCTTCACTCGCGCGAGCGGGAGCTGGCGCGCCGCCGCAGGGCGCTCGGGCCCGTCTGGCGAGCGGTCGCCGGAGCGCCGTTCCGGCGTGCCCTCGGGCGAGCTACCGCCGCCCTCTGAAACCGGCCCCGCGAGAGGCCGAGTTGGCGGCGTCGCCGGCCGAACCGGTTCGGATTCCGCCCTCGTTCGGGTTGAATGCGAGCCATGTTAACGGTGGGTTCATCGGCCGATGACACGCGCCCCGCAGCCTCCGTTTCATGGTGGCGCAGACGTCCCTCCGCCGAACCGTGACGGGCCAGGCGCGTCGCCGGCACCTCAGTAGCGGATCGAAGGAGAGCTATCGACGATGTCCCCGATCGAAGCGCAGATTTCGAGCCGGCCGGCCGTGGCCGAGATGGTGGCGCTGGTCCGAGCCCAGCTCGCTCCCATCAGCAGCCGCCGGGCCCTGCTCGACTCATATCGCCGCGAGTCGCTCTGCCGCCTCGCATCGCCCTCACAGAACGGCGGATCGGCCGGCGAGGTTCTCGATATCGCCTACGCCCTGCGCTGGGCGGAGCTGGCCCCGGACGACCCAGAGATGGAAATAGAAACGGACGATCGTCCGTAGGTGGAGTTGCCAGATGAGTAGTCCGTCCCCGACGCTCAATCAATCACCCGACTATTACCTTCGGGCTCTGGCTCATTGGCCTCGCCTCGAGCCGCCGCGGACGGAGCACGTTCGCCACGACCCGCATCGGATGGCGACCCGAATATCGCGCCGAACGAGGCTTTCCCAAGAAGCAATCCTGGCTCTGCTGGGCGCCCGCGAAGAGCTTGCAGATCCCCCACCGCCGGACCGATAGCGCTCCTGAGCGCGACGAATGGGTGGATCCTGGATAGCGCCGCTATGCTTGCGAGCCGACGGAGCGGTCGCGCCCCGTCGCCCGTCGCCGAGCAGACGATTACCCGCGCCATCCGGGGTTCAAGGGTGCCAGAGAACGACCCGTCCGTCGCTCACCGCCACCGCGAGGTCTTCGACCGTGAGCTATTCGCGGTCAAGGAAGGCATCGTTCGCATGGGCGAGCGCGTCGGTGCGGCCATCGATGCCGCCGTCGCGGCTCTCACGGCGCAGGACATCGGGGCCGCGCAGGCGGTGATCGCTGCGGACCCGGCGATCAACGACGCGCAGGCGGAGTTGACCACGCTCATCATCACCACGATCGCCACGCAATCCCCGGTGGCTCGTGACCTGCGCTTCCTGATCGCTCTCGCGCACGTCTCGTATGAGCTGGAGCGGATCGGAGATCACGCAGCCGGGGTAGCGCGCCAGGTCATCTTCGTAGGTTCGGAAGCCGCGCTCGGGTCGGCGAGCCTGACCAGGATGGGCGAACTGGCGAGCGGTCTGCTGCACGGCGTTCTTCGGTCCCTGGTCGACCTCGACGAGGAGGAGGCGCGGCGGGTCGCTTCGGGCGACGACGAGATCGATCGGCTCTACCACGCCTACTTCGATCGCGCCCTCGAGCGAATGCGGGCCGACCCGAGTTGGGTCGACAAGGGAGCGCACCTGCTGTTCGCGGCGAAGGACCTCGAGCGGATCGGCGATCGGGTCACGAACATCGCCGAGGAGGTCGTCTTCCTGGCGACCGGCGAGATCGAGGACCTCAACCCCTAGCTGCTGTCGCGTGGAATGGCCGCAGGTGCGATGATCGCCGAGTGAGTGCCCGCGCCGAAGTCCAACTCCATCTCCTGCGCCATGCCCACGCCGGCGATCCGATGAAATGGCATGGGCCGGACGAGATTCGCCCGCTGTCGGAGAAGGGCCGCCTACAGTCCGAGCGGCTCGGCCGCTTCCTCGCCGCGGCCGGCTTCGCGCCCGATGCGATCCTGACCTCGCCCAGGCTTCGCGCCGTGGAGACCGCGCAGCTGGTGGCCACGGCACTCGGGCTTCCGTTTCGGGTCGACGACGAATTGGCCGGGCCTCTCGAGATTGAGAGTCTTGAGGCGATCCTGACCGCCGCGGGCGATCCGCGACGTCCGCTCCTGGTCGGCCACGATCCCGACTTCAGCGAGCTGGCCGCCGCCCTCACCGGCATGCCCGAACTTCCGGTCCGCAAAGGGGCGCTCGTGAGGGTGGACCTCCTGCGCCCGATCGAAGCCGGCACCGGCCTTCTTCGCTGGCTTCTGCCGCCCGATCTCCTGGCGATCACCGACTGACGCCGCGCCGATAAGTAGGGTCCTGTCTTGACGGCCGGGCCGCGGGCGTTATGCTCTGCCACCGTCGCAGGTGCACCGGGGTCGGGAGTGCGCGCCGCCGCCGCGACAGCTACCGCGGAAGAGGATTTCGATGGCAAAAGGTCGTGGTCGCAAGTCGAACGAGGCCAAACCGAAGGCTTCCGGCGCAGCCCCAAAAGTTGACCGTGCCGCTCTCAAGAAGGCCGAGGCCAAGGCCGATCGCGGGTTGCGCAAGCACTTGAAGCAGCTCCAGCGCCAGCTCGCCGACGCGGCCAGGACCGAAGCCAAGCGCGTTCGCAAGCTCGAGAGGGCCCGCTGGCGCAGGCAACGCCTCGAGGCGGCCGTCGACGAGGTCAAGACGGCGTCGTCGACCGCACCGGGCAAGCCCTCACCGAAGCCGAAGGCCGCCGCGGAGCCAAAGGCCCCGGTCGCGGTCGAGGCGAAGCCAGCCGCCGCGCCGAAGGCCGCCAAGCCGAAGGCCGCCAAGCCGAAGGCCGCCGCCGCGTCGAAGGCCGTCGCAGCGCCGAAGGCCGCCGCGGCGCCGAAGCCTGCGGTCGCCGCCGAAGCCAAGCCGAAGGCTCCCGCGGCGCCCAGGGTCAGGGCAGCCGCCGCGTCCAAGCCGAAGGCCGCCATCGCCGCCGCTCCGAAGGCCACGACCGCCGCACCGCCTGTCGTTGCGGCCGGCGGCCAGGTCATCGAGGCCTACTGCCTGCGCGAGAAGAAGCGTGTCCAGATGGCGGACCCGAAGCCCGTGGTCACCGCCAACGGCGGATCGGCCGTGTCGGGCACGTGCCCGAGTTGCGGGGCTGCCCTCTACAAACTGGTGAGCCGCACGGCCCGCTAGCACGTTCGCTCCGGCCGGACGGCGACCGAACGCGCGTCCGGTCCGCCTCTACGCTCCCGGGCGAGCCTCGTGCTCGACCCCGGCGTTGGCGGCCGGCGACGCGACGGCAGGCGCGACTGGGATTGCGAAGGTGAAGGTCGAGCCCTCGCCTTCCTCGGATTCGACCCAGATACGCCCGCCGTGCGACTCCACGACGTGCCGCGCAATCGAAAGGCCGAGGCCTGTGCCGCCACGGCCTCTGACTCGCGCCCGATCCGCCTTGTAGAACCGTTCGAAGACTCGCGTCTGGTCAGCGGCCGATACACCGATGCCGGGATCGCGAACCCAAACCCGGACCTCGCCCTCGACCTGGCGGACGCCCACGACGATCTCGCCGCCGTCGGGGCTGAACTTGACCGCGTTGTGCAGGAGATTGATCAGCACCTGTCCGAGCCGATCTTCATCGCCGCGCACGGCCGGCAGACGCTCCGGCACGTCCAGGACAACCCGCAGACCCTGCCGTTCGGCGAACAGTTTCAATCGTTCCGAGCTCGAGCGGGCGACCCGGACGAGATCGACGTCGTCGAGGTGTAGCTGTGGAGAGCCGCCTTCGATCCGCGACAGGTCCAGCAATTCGTTGACCATCTGCGTCAGGTGACCCGTCTCGATCTCGATCTTGGAGATCCGATCTCGCAGCCTCGGGGAAGCGGACTCGGCGTCACGCGCGGCCGTTTCCGCAAGCAGGCTGATCGTCGTGAGCGGCGTGCGCAACTCGTGGGACAGGTTGTCGATGAACTCCGCCCGGATCCTCTGCAGGCGCCGCAGCTCGGAAACGTCCTCCAGGACCAGCCATACCCCCGACACGGGCGATCGGCGAGCTCGAACCGTGACCGTAGGCCCGCCGCTGGAGTGCACGGTGAGTTCCCCGTTCGCCGAGCCGAGCTCCATGGCCGTCCGGGCGATCTCCTCGATCCGAGCGTCCACGAAGGCCTGCAGCGCCGAGCGCCCGACCATCGTGCCGGGCCGGCGTTCGAGCATGACGTGGGCCGCGCCGTTGGCGAACTCGACAGTCAGGTCGTCCCGGAGGCGCACGACGCCCGCCGTGAGCAACTCGGTCAGATGGCCGGTGTCGTGGCTCGTCTGCTCGGCCCGCCAGCGGGCGTCGCTGGCCTGCTCGAGGGCGTCGCGCACGAGACGCTCGACGTCATCGGCGTCTCTGGCGCCGGTCGCGTCCACCAGGCGCTCGAGCATCCGGCCCCGAGCGATCGACACCGCCAGAGCCCAGCCGAGCAAGACGACCAGGACTCCGATGAAGATGATCGCGACCGCATCCATGGTCCGAGCATGGCACAACGCGCGCGGTTCGGCAGCGGGAAATTGGAACGGCTGGCAGCCGAACCCGGCTACCGCTACCCTAAGGGGTACTAAAGCAAGGCGCGGCCCTCCGAGGCCGGAACTCGCCGGACCTTGGATGCAAGGTGACGCTCCCGGAGGTACAGGTGCCGTCTTTTCGACTGATCCCGCGCGATGAGCGCTTCTTCGACCTTTTTGTCACGGACGCCGCCAACGTCCTCGACGGCGCCCGCCAGCTCGAGGCGATGCTGCGCTCGTTCGACAACGTCGACAAGGCGGCCAAGAAGATTCGTGAGACCGAGCACCGCGGCGATGAGATCAGCCACGACATCGGCCGCCGCCTGGAAGCGACCTTCGTCACGCCGTTCGACCGCGAGGAAATCCATGCCCTGATCAGCGGCCTCGACGACATCCTGGATCTGGTAGAGGAGGTCGCCGATACGTTCATCCTGTATCGCATCGACTCCCCCACCAAGACTTCGGTCAAGCAGGCGGCGCTGATCGTCCAGGCGTGCGAGAAGATCCACGAGGCGCTCAGCAACCTGCGGGGCTTCAAGGGCCTCGAACCCACCCTCCATGAGATCCATCGGCTGGAGAACGAGGGCGATCGACTGGTCCGCTCCGCGATCGCAGGGCTCTTCGACGACGGAACCAAGACGATCGACGTCCTCAAGTGGAAAGACGTCTACGCGCTGCTCGAAGAGACCATCGACAAGTGCGAGGATGTCGCCGACCTGATCGAGCGGATCGTCGTCAAGCACGCTTAGCCGCCCCCGGCGGCGGATACCTTCGTTGGCCTGTCCGCTCCTCGCTCACGCACGTCTGAGTGCGCTCGCTCCGGTGCTCCCGGCCGCCTCGGTCTACGCTCGCCGGCAGGGCGGCTAGCTACTGGCAGGCGGCGGATACCTTCGTTGGCCTGTCCGCTCCTCGCTCACGCAAAGGCCTGTCCGCTCCGCGGCGAACCTGAGTCGAACGTTCACGCCGGTGGAATACGGCGTTAACACTGGGCGGCCAGATTTGCCGAATGACGCGGGCCGACAGCCATGTGCCCCACGGTGCTGGGGCCGACTTCTTAACTGGTAGCGTTCCCTTCTTGCCGATGCTCGAGCCCTTCGCGGGCTGGCTTGCGCTGGCGGACCCTGACGGCCCGATCGACCTCCCCCGGCTGTTCCCCGATGTCGACGTGCGGGTCGAGCTGACTTCCGTCGGCTTTGCCGATGCGCTGGCGACCGCGGAGCCTAACCTCATCGTCCTCATCGCCCCGCCGGCGGGACCGGGCGATCTGCAGCGCGTCGCCGGCTGGCTCGCCACTCACCATGAGTCTTCCGCCGTGCTGCTGAGCCACCACCACGCCGTGGCGGCGCGGCTTCACGCTCTCGAACTGGGTTTCGACGACGTCGTCGACCTCTCGTCGGACCCGATGGAAGTGGTCGGCCGCCTTTCGATCGCGGGTCGGCGCGCACCCGGAGAAGGCCAGCAGGCGGGCGACCGAATCTCCGTCAGCCACGGGATCGAACTCGATCTCCGAGCCCGGGCGATCCGCCGCGACGGTCATCTCATCTCGCTCCGACCCAAGGAGCTGGCCCTGTTGGAGTTTCTGGCGATGCACCCGGGTCGTGCCTTCAGCCGCGAGGAGTTGCTCGGGAGGGTGTGGCGCGGCGTCGCCGGCAACGAGCGGATGGTCGACGTCTATGTCTTCTCGCTCCGCTCAAAGATCGAACGCGATCCGGCCAATCCCATCCATTTGCTGACCGTGCGTGGCTCCGGATACCTCTTCGACCCGCCCTCGGCGTCGGCGAGCGATCTGGAGAACGTTAACAAACCGCCAACACCGCGTTAAGCGCCGGCTTTGACCATGCGGTCGGAAGCTGAAACCAGACGAGCAAAGTCGAATGCCCAAACGTATGAGGAGAGACTCAGTTGCTAAACGGAACACGTCGCATCAGCGCACTGGCAGTCGCGGCCGCCCTGGTGCTGTCCGCCTGCTCATCCAGCGCGACACCTAGTCCGGCGCCGACCACGGCGCCCCAGGACACCCCGGTCGCCTCGGCCCCGGCCGGTGCCACGACGGCTCCCGGTTCGGCCGCGGCCTTGACCTACCGCTGCAGCAAGGGCGACGGCCAGCTCAACGGCGCGGGATCCACCTTCATCTTCCCGCTGCTGTCCAAGATGGGCGGCGACTACAGCACCAAGTGCGGTGTCAAGCTCAATTACCAGTCCATCGGATCCGGCGGCGGCATCAAGCAGTGGACGGCCAACACCGTCGACTTCGGCGCTTCCGACGCGTACCTGGCTGACTCGGACATCCAGGCCGCGGCCAAGAATGGCGATGCGGTCGAAATCCCGGTGACCTTCGGCGCGGTCGTGGTGGCCTATAACCTCAAGGGGCTTACGGCGCCGATCAAGATGAACGCGGACGTGATCGCCGGCCTCTTCGACGGCAAGATCACCGCCTGGAACGACTCTGCCATCGCCGCTCTCAACCCCGGCGTCACTCTC
>Ga0302299_10000619_pt1 | contig 19845 bp, 21 predicted proteins | sample III_Fen_N3_4_FD_198795 | JGI IMG/M metagenome (GOLD analysis project Ga0302299, IMG submission 198795) | Peat permafrost microbial communities from Stordalen Mire near Abisko, Sweden - III_Fen_N3_4 | ecosystem: Environmental > Terrestrial > Soil > Wetlands > Permafrost | place: Sweden: Abisko... | reverse complement strand
GGTGCACGACCGGATGCTCTACTCCAACGCGCTGAACCCGTTCCGCTTCCCCGAGCAGGCGCGCATGGTCGGCGAGCTGGTGTCGGACGTCGGTGCCCTCGTGAACCTGCCGGGTGCTGGTGGCGGCAGCACGACGTCGGGCGGCACGGAGTCGATCCTCATGGCCTGCCTCGTGGCTCGCGGCCGCGCGCGTGCCCGTGGCGTCGGCCGGCCGGTCATCGTGGCACCGGCTTCTGCGCACCCGGCCTACGCGAAGGCCGCGCACTTCCTCGACCTCGACTACCGGTCCGTGCCGCTCGTGGAGGACTCGCTCGCGGTCGACCTCGACGCCCTGCGCGGGCTCGTCGACGAGCGCACGGCGCTGGTCGTCGCGTCGGCGTTCTCCTATCCGCACGGGGTCATGGACGACGTCGTCGCCGTGGCCGGCATCGCCGCGGAGTCGGGTGCGGGCTGCCACGTCGACGCGTGCGTCGGCGGCATGGTGCTGCCCTTCGCCGAGCTCGCGGGCGTGCGGACGCTGCCGGAGTGGGACTTCCGGGTCCCCGGCGTCACCAGCATGTCGGTCGACCTGCACAAGTACGGCTACGTGCCGAAGGGCTGCTCGGTCGTGCTGCACCGCGACGGCGACTGGGCCGGTCACCAGTGGTTCGTCTACGACCAGTGGCCCGCAGGGATCTACGGCTCTCCCGCGGTGGCGGGAGCGAAGTCGGCGGCACCGGCGCTGGCCGCCTGGGCGGTGATGCAGCACCTCGGCGTCGACGGCTTCACCGAGATCGTGCGCGGGCTGCTCGCCACCGCCGACCGCCTGAAGGACGGTCTGGTCGCGCACGACGGGATCAGCACGAACGGCGACCCGGTGGGCACCATCCTGTCGTGGCGGTCCGAGCTCGACGGGCTCGACCTCTACGCCCTCGGCGACGCGCTCGAGCGTCGCGGCTGGTTCTTCAATCGCCTCACCGGGACCGGCGGCGGGAAGCCAGGACTGCATGTGATGGTCTCCCCCGCCCACGCGTCGGTGCTGGACGACCTGCTCGCCGACGTCTCCGCGTCGTACGCCGAGGTCCTGACCAGCGGTGCGGTGTCGGACAACTCGGGGCGCTACGCCTGACGGCCCGGCGAGGTGGCCGTGCCGACGGCGTAGAAGACGACGGCGCTCGCGGCCGCGACGTTGAGGCTGTCGACGCCCGCCGACATCGGGATGCGGACGCGGTCTGTGCAGCGCTCGAGCGCGGCGGCAGTGAGCCCCTCCCCCTCGGTCCCGAGCACGACAGCGACGGGCGGAGCGAGGTCGGTCTCGGGCAGGGAGGTGCCACTCGGGTCCGGTGACATGGCCAGCGTTCGGAATCCCTTGTCGCGCAACAGGTCCAGGGTCTCGGGCCACGGATCGGCACGCGTCCACGGGACGGCGAGCACCGAGCCCATGCTCACCTTGACGCTGCGCCGGTAGAGGGGGTCGGCGCACTCCGGCGACACGAGGACGGCGTCGATCCCGAGGGCCGCGGCGTTGCGGAAGACCGCCCCGACGTTGGTGTGGTCGACGAGGTCCTCCAGCACGACGACGCGTCGAGCGGTGGCGAGCACCTCGTCGAGGGTCGGCAGCGGGCGACGCTGCATGGATGCGAGCGCGCCGCGGTGGACGCGATAGCCGGTCACCTGCTGGAGAAGGACCTCGTCCGCGACGTAGACCGGGCAGTCGTGCGCCGCGAGCGCGGCCTCGATCCCGGGCAGCCACCTGGGCTCGGTGAGGACCGAGCGCGGTGCGTAGCCGGCGTCGAGCGCTCGGAGCACGACCTTCTCCCCCTCGGCGAGGAAGAGGCCCTCTGCCGGCTCGCGCACGCGGCGCAGCGCGACGTCGGTGAGTCCGGTGTAGTCGCGCAGCCGCGGGTCCGACGGGTCGTCGACCGGGACGAGCTGGGACACGGCGTGGCTCCTCAGTGACGGACGATGCTGACGGTTGCGGCGACGAGACCGACCACGACGATCAGCCCGCGCAGGACAGGCTCGGGGAGGCGCTTGGCGAACGGCGCGCCGATGAGCCCCCCGGCTGTCGCGCCGACGGCCAGCGCGAGGGCCGGTGCCCACATCACGACACCGGCGAGGGCGAACACGCAGGCGGCCAGCACGTTGGACAGGCCACCGACGATGTTCTTGACGGCGTTGGACCGCTGCAGGTCGGTGTCGTACATCGTGCCGAGGGCAGCCATCAGGATGACGCCCTGCGCTGCGCCGAAGTAGCCGGCGTAGACGCCGATGCCCAGCAGCACCGGGATGAGCGCGCGGCGCGGCAGCGACGTCGGGTCGATGCCACGGCTGCGCAGCCACCGCTGCAGGGCCGGCTGGACCAGGACGAGCGCGCAGGCCGACAGGATGAGCCACGGCACGACGACCTCGAACACCCGCGCCGGCAGCGCGATGACGAGCAGAGCGCCGACGACGGCGCCGACGCAGCCGGTGAGCGCCATGAGGCGCACCTGCGCCTTGCGGCCCTCGAGCTCCCCCCGGTAGACCCACGCCGCCGACAGTCCGCCGGGTGCGACCCCGAGGGAGTTGGTGCCGTTGGCGACGACCGGGGGCAGCCCGGACGCGAGCAGCAACGGGTAGGTGAGCAGGGTCCCGCTGCCGACCGCGGCGTTCACCGCTCCGGCGACGACGCCTGCTCCGGCGAGGAGCAGGAGGTTCACGTCAGCCGGCAGCGCTCTCGGCTGAAGCGATCTCGGCGGCCGCGACGGCGTCGGCCGCGTGGGAGCCGGCCGGCGGGCGGTTCGTCATGCCGAACGCCGTGCCGAGGTTCGTCATCGCCTGGGTCAGCTCGGCCGGGACGATCCACACCTTGTTGGCCGTGCCGTTGGCGATCGACGGGAGCGCCTGGATGTACTGGTAGGCCAGCACCTGGGCGTCGGCATCACCGGCGTGGATGGCGTCGAACACCTTCTGGATGGCCTCGGCCTCGCCCGACGCGCGCAGCACGCGTGCCTGGGCGTCGCCCTCGGCGCGCAGGATCGCCGACTGCTTCTCGCCCTCGGCGGTGAGGATCTGCGACTGCTTGAGGCCCTCGGCGGTGAGGATGTTGGCGCGCTTCTCGCGCTCCGCCCGCATCTGCTTCTCCATCGTCTCCTGCACGCTCGCGGGCGGGTCGACCGCCTTGAGCTCGACGCGGTTGACGCGGATGCCCCACTTGCCGGTGGCCTCGTCGAGGACGCCGCGCAGCGCGTTGTTGATCTCCTCGCGCGAGGTCAGCGTCTTCTCGAGGTCCATGCCGCCGATGACGTTGCGCAGCGTGGTGACGGTGAGCTGCTCGATCCCCGTGATCGGGCTCGCGATCTCGTACATCGCGGCTTTCGGGTCGGTGACCTGGAAGTAGATGACGGAGTCGATGTTGACGACGAGGTTGTCCTCGGTGATCACCGGCTGCGGCGGGAAGGACACGACCTGCTCGCGCATGTCGACGAGCGGCTTGAGCCGGTCGACGTAGGGGATCAGCAGCGAGAGGCCGGGAACGAGCGTGCGGTTGTAGCGACCGAGACGCTCGACGATGCCGGCACGTGCCTGGGGCACGATCCGCACCGCCTTCGCGATGGTCACGAGCACGATGAGGATGACCAGCAGACCGATGATGAGGCCTGCGACCGTTCCCCCCGAGATGTCTCCCATGGTGTCCCTCTTCCTGCTGACCGGTCAGGCGACGAGTGCCGTCGCTCCGGAGATCTCGACGACGCGCACGAGGGCGCCGACCTCGTACTCGCTCTCGCCGTCATACGCGCGGGCCGACCAGATCTCGCCGGACAGCTTCACCCGGCCGTCCTTGCCCGTGACAGGTGCGAGGACCTCGGCCTCGGCCCCGACGAGCGCCGCGACACCCGTGCGGATCTTCGCGGGCGTGCGCAGGTGTCGCTGGGCGATCGGGCGTACGCCGACCACCAGGGCGAGCGACACGAGCGCGAAGACGGCGACCTGCAGCGCCGGGTTGCCACCCAGCGCGGCGACGAGTGCGGCCGCCGCCGTGCCTCCGGCGATGAGGATGAAGAACAGGCTCGTGGTGAGGATCTCCGCGACGACGAGCACACCGGTCGCGACCAACCACCACACCCACGGGTTCATGCCTCGATCGTATGTCCTGCGTGCCCCGGTGCCGCGGTGATTGACCCGCGGGAGCGTCAGCGGGCGCGGGCCGACCAGCGGTCGCCGCGTCGTTCCACGTCAAGGTCCAGGCCGAACGTGGCCGTGAGGTTCTCCGCCGTGAGCACGTCGGCGATCTCCCCCTGCGACACGACGGCGCCGGCGCGCAGCAGGAGCGCGTGGGTGAAGCCGACGGGGATCTCCTCGACGTGGTGGGTCACGAGCACCGTCGTGGGCGCTTCGTCGTCGAGGGCGATCTCGCCCAGTCGGCGTACGAGGTCCTCGCGGCCTCCGAGGTCGAGGCCCGCGGCCGGTTCGTCGAGCAGCAGCAGCTCGGGATCGGTCATGAGCGCGCGAGCCACCTGGACCCGCTTGCGCTCGCCCTCGCTCAGCGTGCCGAACGTCCGGTCGCCGAAGCCGCCCACGCCGAGCTGGTCGAGCAGCGCGGCTGCGCGGCTGTGGTCGCCGCCCTCGTAGCCCTCGCGCCAGCGTCCCGTGATCGCGTAGGCGGCCGTGACCACGACGTCGGCGACGAGCTCGTGCGGCGGGATCCGCTCGGCGAGCGCCGCGCTCGCGAGCCCGATGCGCGGCCGCAGCTCGAAGACGTCGGTGCGGCCGAGGAGCTCGTCGAGGACCTCGACGCTGCCCCGGGTGGGATGGATGAGAGTGGCGGCCAGGGCGAGGATCGTGGTCTTTCCGGCGCCGTTGGCACCGAGCACGACCCAGCGCTCGCCCTCGGCGACGTCCCAGGACACCTTCGACACGATCGGGACGCCGCCCCGCACCACGTCGACGTCGACAAACCGCAGGACGTCGCTCACCTGCCGAACACTAGTGAGTCGCCGCCGCGTCCTAGGGTTGCGGGGTGCCTGAGACCCGTCGCGCCGGTGCCCTGACCGCCTGGGGCGCCGCCTACCTCGCGGGTGCGGTCAGCCTCGACGAGGCCGACGCCGCCACCGTCGGGCCGGATGCCGTGCACCGCGTGGTCGGCGTGCCCGGAGAGGACTCCCCCGTCCCGGTGTCGATCGCCCTCGGCAGGCTCCGCGCCCACGGCGTCACCGGGCTCCGTCTCGTGCTGCCCGAGGCGGGCGACCCGACCGGCCTCCCCGGCCCGACGTCGTTCACCTCGGTGGCGATCCTCGCGGGCGCCGCGGTCGTCTGCGTCGCGCCGCCCGAGGTTCCGGCGTACGCCCTCGTGGCGACGAGTGCGGCCACGGAGGAGTCGGGCGACGTGGTCCGCTGGGACGTCGTCAGCGTCGACTTCGTGCCTGCCCCCGCCGGTCTGCCGTCCCTGTCCGAGGCCGAGCGCGCGCTGATGGCGACCATGGCGGCGTCGACGGAGGAGCTCGCGGTGCTCGACGTCGCCCGTGGGCGCGACGACGTCGCGCCTCGGCTGCGCGGGCTCGACCGGTCGTTGCGCGACATCGACCTGCCCGCGAGCCTGCCGGCGCGGGCCCAGCGGCTCGTCGCGACCGCCTCGAGGCTGCTCGGCGTGCTCGACATCGCGGCCCAGACCGATGGTGCGGCGGTGACGGCGTCGGAGGTGCTGCGACGTGACGCGGCACTGCGACCGCTGCGCACCGCCGCTCGCTACGCGCTGTGCGCCGCCTACTCCGCGGCGGCCGAGGACCGGGCGACCAACGCCGCTCGGTAGGCTCGCCCCACCATGAGCGCCGACGTCGACGACACTCCGCGCACGCTGCTCATCACCCTCACCGGTCCCGACCGCACCGGCGTCACGGCCACCCTGACGGCCGCGCTGGCCGCCCACGCCGTCGAGATCCTCGACGTGGAGCAGGTCGTCATCCGCGGGCGGCTCACGCTCGGCATCCTGGTCGGACCCGCTGCGTCGCTCGAGCACGGCGCGGCGCTCGTCCTCGACGACGCGGCCCGTACGGCGCAGGAGGTCGCGCCGGAGCTCGGCATGGACGTCGACGTGACGCTCGGAGCCGCCGAGCACGACCCGCGACGACGGGGCCGCCTCCTCGTGACGGCGCTCGGGCACCCCCTGCTCCCGGAGGCGCTGTCCGGCCTCACCCGCCGCATCTCCGAGCTCGGCGGCAACATCGACCGCATCGTCCGGACAGCGGCGTATCCCGTCACCGCGATCGAGCTGACCGTGAGCGGAGCCGACCACCAGCTGCTGCGTACGTCGCTCACCGAGGCGTCTCCGGCGCTCGGCATCGATGTCGCGGTGCAACGTGCGGGTCTTCGCGGCCGAGGCACGCACCTCGTCGTCATGGACGTCGACTCCACCCTCATCCAGGACGAGGTCATCGAGCTCATCGCGCGGCACGCAGGCTGCGAGGAGCAGGTGCACGCCATCACCGAGCGCGCGATGGGCGGCGAGCTCGACTTCGCGCAGTCGCTGCACCAGCGCGTCGCGCTGCTCGCCGGCGTCGACGCCTCGGCGCTCGACGAGGTGCGGCGCGACGTACGGATCACGCCGGGTGCCCGCACGATGGTGCGCACGCTGAAGCGCCTCGGCTTCCGGATCGCCGTCGTCTCAGGCGGTTTCAGCGCCGTGGTCGATCCGTTGGCCGACGAGCTCGGGATCGACCACGCGCGTGCCAACGTGCTGGAGGTGGTCGACGGCACGCTCACCGGGCGCGTGGTCGGGCCGGTGATCGACCGGGCGGCGAAGGCCGCCGCCCTCGTGGAGTTCGCGGCGCTCGACGGCATCCCGCTCGACCGCACGATCGCGATCGGCGACGGTGCCAACGACCTCGACATGCTCTCGGTCGCGGGGCTCGGGATCGCCTTCAACGCCAAGCCGGTGGTGCGTGCCCAGGCCGACACCGGTCTCACCGTGCCGTTCCTCGACCCCGTGCTCTACCTGCTCGGCATCACGCGCGAGGAGGTCGAGCAGGCCGATCTCGAGGCCGGCACGCCGACCCCGGCTCCCCCGGTGCGTCCCGCGCGCGGCTGACCGCTCAGGCGATCTTCATGACGGTCGCCGCGCCGTGCGTGGCACGGACCCGGTAGGCGACCTTCTCGCCGGTGAGCCGGTTCGTCGCCGCGATCCACACGCCGCCGGGGTGGAACCCGACCCGCATGTCGATGTAGCTGAACTGGTTGAAACCACTGACGATCACCTGAGCGAGGTGCCGGATGTCGGCCGTCGTCGCCCTCGGGTGCCGCGGACTGCGGCCCGCGTTGACCGCCATCGCCACGAGCACCGCGGTCTGGTGGACGTTGTCGCGCAGGTGCACGGCCTCGACGGCGATGCGGTACATCGTCAGCGTCGTGGTGTGGTCCGACCTCGGCAGCCGGATGGTGGGGACGGCGTAGGTGTAGTCGAGCGTGAGGGACTCCGTGGCTGAAGCGCCGGAGCGCCCGACGTGCGCCGAGGCGCGCGCGGCGCGCATCGCGGTGCGGGCCGAGGCGACGAGCCCGCGGCCGGCGACCGTGACGGACCCGGACGGCACGGCAGTGGCCGCGATCTGGCTCAGCAGGCCCCCGGCGTTCACCGTGAACGTGACGGAGCCACCGGGAAGCTCGCAGGCGTAGACGGTCGCGCCGTCGGCGCCAGGCGCGACGCTCGTGACGGGAGCCGGGTCGGTGAGGAAGCCGCCGACGTCGTGGCTGGGCCACACCCCGGCGGCGTGGACCTCCGCGGCCGAGACCGTCCGCCTGGTGAAGATCGACAGCGGGGCCTGGCGGCGGAGCAGGGCGAGCACCTGCGCGCGCTCCTTCGCCGAGGAGAGGGTGTCGGGCGGGGAGGTCCACGACCCCTTCGTCGTGCTCACGCCGGAGATCTCCGATGTGGACGTGAACGGCTGCCCGTCCAGGACGAAGCTGACGGTCACGGAGCCGTGCAGGCCTGACCGGACCATCGCGCTGTTCCAGGCCGAGGTGACCTCGGCGTGCACCGAGTCGCTCACGTCGCTGACATGGCCGGAGTAGCCCGGCTGGGCGTCGGACGCGGCGAGCGCCGGGGCGAGGACGGTGGCGCAGTCCTGCGGCACGGCCTGCGCCCCCGCGAGCGGTGTGAGCGCCGTCACCGCGATCGTGGCGACGCTGAGAGCGGCGAGCCGCGCTCGGGACGGCGTACGGACTGACGACATCGGTGATCCCCCGTTCTCGCGTCCCGGCTGCCAGGGCGCGACCCGCGGCCGACTGCCGCGTGGGGACTGTAACCGCGCATCCGACGTGACGCGGCATGAGGGTCGAGGGAGACTGTCACGAACCCGCGTCACCCCTCGCGGTGTCCGGCATTCGGCGCGACGGGCGTCGGGGTATCGCTTCCCCGCCCGAATCCGCGGAGAACCATGTCGTTTCCGAGGATTCGGGCAGGGCAGCGGGCACGCTATGGCGCAGCGTGCCGTCGCAGACGTGCCGATAGCGCTTGCTTCCACGTGCCTTGAGGCATCCTGTGGGCGTGGCGACGAGCGGCGGACGCCGGGCATTGACTCTGGCAGGTCTCGTCCTCTGCGTGATGGTCCCGGTTGTTGCCTTCTCGAGCCCGTCAGTGACTGGCGAGCAGGGCACCGTCGATTGCGGTCCCACCCTTGGTGCCATCTTCCTGATCTTCCCGAGCGACCCGGCGCCAGGGGAAGCGTGGGCGATCGAGCCCTGCAACGCGGCCCTTGGCACCCGGTGGCTAATCATGTTGGCGTTAGTCGGCGTGGGCGCCGCCCTGCTCTGGTTCGGACGTGAGAAGCCAGCACGGCACGAGGTGCTACCGCCGCTCGGCGGCGCGACCTCCGAGAACGGCGGCTCGTCGTGGTCCGCGTCGTACCGGTCGTCGGCCTCGCGATCCTGACGGTCGAGCTCCGCGAGCTCAGCGACCAGCGCGAGCTCCTCGGGCGACCCGCACATCTGCAGCTCCGCCCACCCCTCGATACCGTCGGACTCGAGTGCACGGGCGCCCTCCGACGACGGAGTGCCGGTCAGCCAGGCGGTAGGCCGCGCGGGACGACGAAGGCCGAGAGCCTCGCGACCCCAGGACCGAGATCGGACCAGGGGACGTCGAGGTCGAGCACCGCGGTGCCGCACGTCGGGTACTTCACGGCGATCAGACTCGCCGCCTCAGGATCGGCGTCGCCCGCGAGGACGTCGACGAGCTCCTCGCACCCCGGGTTGTGCCCGACGAGCAGCGCCGTGCCGACGCGGTCCGGCAGCTCACGAAGCACCTCGATCAGAGTCCGCGCCGACGCGTCGTAGACGCGCGGATCGACAGTCAGCGGACCGGGCGAGTCGACGTCGTAGCCGGCGGCGCCGATGTAGCCGATCACCGCGGCGGCCAACGTCCAGGTCCCGCGGGTACGCCGTGCGCTCGAGACGACCACGTGGTCGAGGCCGTCGACATGGTCGCGGATCCACGCTCCCGCGGCCTTCGCGTCGGCGACGCCGCGCGGTGCGAGCGGGCGGTCGTGGTCGGCGACTCCCGGCGGGTACGCCGACTTCGCGTGCCGGAGCACCACGAGACGTCGGCTCACGTGCGTGCCCGTCGGTGCAGGTCGTTGATCTGGGCGTCGGTGCCGACCACGATCAGGACGTCGCTCACCTTGAGCACCGTGCCCGAGTCTGGGTTCGTGGTGAAGCGGCCGTCGCTGCGCAGCGCGAGCAGGATCGCACCGCCGCCCTCGCGCGCTCGCGTCTCGGCGATGGTCGAGCCGACGAGCGAGGACCCGTCGTGCACCTCGATGTCGACGAGGCGGAACTCGTGCCCGCCGTCGTGCATCACGACGTCGAGGAAGTCCACGACGTCGGGCGACTCGGCGAACGCCGCGATGCGGTTGCCGCCGATGCGCTGCGGGTTCACCACCCGGTCGGCCCCGGCGCGGACGAACTTCGGCTCGGCGTCGTCGGTGCGTGACCGCGCGATGACGAACAGCGCGGGGTTGAGCGTGCGCGCGGTGAGCACGACGTAGACGCTGCCGGCGTCGTTGTCGAGCGCGGCGACGAGCGTGTGGGCCGTACGGATGCCGGCGGCGCGGAGCACCTCGTCGTCGGTCGCGTCACCCATGACGTGCGGGAAGTCGCAGCTGCTGAGCCGCTCCTCGTCCTTGTCGATGACGACGACGTTCTGGCCGGTGCGGGCGATCTGCTCGGCGGCCGCGCGACCGACACGGCCCCAGCCGCAGACGAGCGCGTGGCCCTCGTAGCCGTCGATGTCGCGTTGCATGCGTCGTCTCCCCCACAGGTTGCCGAGCTGGCCCTCCATGACGAGCTCGAGGGTCATCGTCAGGGTGTAGAGCACGGTGCCGACGCCCAGCAGGGCGAGCACGATCGTGTAGATCTTCAGCCGCGCGTCGAACTCGACGACCTCGCGGAAACCGATCGTCGTCACCGTGGTGACGGTCTGGTAGAGCGCGTCGAGGACGTCGATGCCGAGGATGACGTAGCCGATGGTGCCGAGCACGATCACCGACGAGAGCGCCATGAGCGCCAGGACCATCCGCCGGTTGTTGCGCGAGTGGTAGCTCAGCGGTCGCACGGCGACGCTGGCGTAGCTCTTGCGCGGCGTCCTGGGCACGCCCCCAGCATGCCCGACGGGTCGTGACGGTCGCGCGACGCCGTGGTGACGGCGCCGGGCGTGGCGGCCGCGTCAGCCCATGATCGCGTGCACGCCGCCGTCGACGTGGATGATCTCCGCCGTCGTCTTCGGGAACCAGTCGGAGAACAGCGCGACGCAGGCGCGCGCCGCCGGCTCCGGGTCCTGGACGTCCCAGCCGATCGGCGAGCGGGCGTCCCACATGGTCTTGAACTCCTCGAAGCCCGGGATCGACTTCGCCGCCATCGTGCCGATGGGGCCCGCCGCGATGAGGTTCACGCGCACGCCCTGCGACCCGAGGTCACGGGCGAGGTAGCGCGCGGTCGACTCGAACGCCGCCTTGGCGACGCCCATCCAGTCGTACTTCGGCCAGGCCACGGTGGCGTCGAAGGTGAGGCCGACGACCGAGGACGTGCGCCCCTCCCCCGTCATGAGCGGCAGCGTCGCCATCGTGAGCGACTTCAGCGAGTACGCCGAGACGTGCACCGCCGTCGCGACGTCCTCCCACTCGGTCTTGAGGAAGTTGCCGCCGAGAGCCGCCTCAGGGGCGTAGCCGATGGAGTGCAGGACGCCGTCGATGCGGTCGACATACTGCGACAGCCGGTCGGGCAGCGCCGCGAGGTGCTCGGGGTCGGTCACGTCGAGCTCCACCACCGGCACCGGGGTGGGCAGCCGACCCGCGATGCGATTGGTCAGCGAGAGCGCACGGCCGAAGGACGACAGGATGACGTTGGCCCCCTGCTCCTGCGCCAGCCTCGCGACGTGGAACGCGATCGACTGGTCGGTGAGGACACCGGTGACGAGGAGGTTCTTGCCCTCGAGGATTCCCATGGTCAGCCCTTCTGGTGCTCAGTGGCCCATGCCGAGGCCGCCGTCGACGGGGATCACGGCTCCGGTGATGTAGGCGGCGGCGTCGCTGGCGAGGAAGACCACGGTGCCCGCGACCTCCTCGGGTGAGGCGTAGCGCCCGAGGGGCACGGCGCCGGTGATCTCGGCACGGCGCTCGTCGCTGAGCACGGCCGTCATGTCGGTGTCGACGAACCCGGGGGTCACGACGTTGGCGGTGATGCCGCGGCTGCCGAGCTCGCGGGCGAGCGAGCGGGCGACGCCCACGAGACCGGCCTTGGAGGCGGCGTAGTTCACCTGGCCAGCGGAGCCGAGGAGGCCGACGACGCTGGAGACGAACACGAGGCGGCCACGGCGCTGCCGCACCATCCCCTTGGCGGCGCGACGGGCCACGCGGATCGCACCCACGAGGTTGGTGTCGAGCACGGCCGCGATGTCGTCGTCGCTCATCCGCAGGATCAGGCCGTCGCGGGTGATGCCGGCGTTGGCGACCACGACCTCGACCGGTCCGAGGTCGGCCTCGATGCGGTCGAAGGCGGCGTCGATGCTCGCGCTGTCCGTGACGTCGGCCCGGACCACGAGCACGTCGGAGCCGGCCAGCTCCTCGGGCAGCTCGCCCGAGCGGGCGGTGATGGCGACGCGGTCGCCGGCCGCGACGAACGCCTGCGCGATCGCGAGCCCGATCCCGCGGTTGCCACCGGTCACCAGAACCACGCGGCTCACGGCGTCCTCCTGTCGTCCTCGGATGGCGCCGCCGTGCTCCGGGGCGCCCCGCGACGGTATCCGTTACCGACGGGTACGGCCGAACCCCGCGCCGCGACGGGGCGGTCTACTGTCGTGCCATGAGAGCGATCCAGGTGCGCGAGTTCGGGGGCCCGGAGGTCCTCGAGACTGCCGTCCTCACCGACCCGGTCCCCACCCACGACGAGCTTCTGGTCGAGGTGACCGGCGCCGGCGTCAACTACGCCGACACCCACCAGGCGGAGAACACCTACCTGTCCGGTAGCAGTCTGCCGTTCGTGCCGGGTGCCGAGGTGGTCGGTCACGTGGTCGACCCGGGCGGCCGCCCGCGACGGGTGTGCGGCTTCGTGAGCCGCGGCGGCGGCTACGCCGAGCTCGCGGTCGTCCGCGCCTCGCAGGCCTTCGACGTCCCCGGCAACGTCTCCGACGCCGCCGCGCTGTCGTTGCTCGTCCAGGGGCTCACCGCCTGGCACCTCGTGCGCACCTGCGCGAGGGTCCAGCCCGGCGAGAGCGTCGTCGTCCACGCGGCCGCCGGCGGGGTCGGCAACCTCGCGGTCCAGCTGGCCAAGCACGCCGGGGCCGGCCGCGTCATCGCCACCGCGTCGTCGCAGGAGAAGCTCGACCTCGCCGCCGACCTCGGCGCGGACGTCGGTGTCCTCCTCGAGGCGGGTGTGACCGCGCACGACGTGACCCACCGGCTCCGCGAGGCCAACGGCGGGCACCGCGTCGACACGGTCTTCGAGATGGTCGGCGGGACCACGTTCGACGGCAGCATGCACGCGCTCGCTCCGTTCGGCCGTCTGGTGACCTTCGGGATGGCGTCGCGCACCCCACCGACCCCCTTGACCCCGTCGGCCCTCATGGTCGGGTCGCACTCGGTCATCGGCTTCTGGCTGATGGACTGCATGCGCGAGGACCGCGTCTACTCGATGGTCGGCGCCCCGCTGCACGAGCTCGTCACCGAGGTGGCGGCAGGACGGCTCCGGCCGCTCGCGGGCCACACGTACCCCCTCTCGCAGGCACGCCACGCGCACGAGGACATGAGGGCCCGGCGTACCACCGGGAAGGTCGTGCTCGACCCTCGGCTCGACGGGTCGCACGAGTGACCCGCGCCGTCGACGACGAGTTCCTGGCACTGCCGCTCGACGCCTGCTCGGACGCAGCGCTGTCGCGTGCGCGCGAGCTCGGTGCGAGCCACGCCGACGTGCGGGTCGTCTCGATCCTCACGTCCAACACCCGGGTCCGCGACGCCCGGCTCGAGGGCTCGGTGCTCGACGACGACCGCGGACTCGCGGTGCGCGTCGTGGTCGACGGCTGCTGGGGCTTCGCCGCCTCGGACCGCATCGACGTCGGCACCGCGCGCCAGCTCGCCGACCGGGCGGTCGCCCTCGCGCGGATCAGCGCCCCGCTGAGCACCACCCGCGTGGAGCTGGCTCCCGAGCCGGTCCACGTCGGCACCTGGGTGTCCGCCTACGACATCGACCCGTTCGAGGTGCCCGAGGCCGAGCGGCTCGAGCTGCTCGCCGGCCGCACCGCCGCGCTCGTGGGCCACGCCGCCGTGTCGCACTCCACGGCGACGCTGCGCTCGGTCAAGGAGCGCGTCCACTACGCCGACCTGGCGGGGACGCGCACCACGCAGCAGCGGGTCCGGCTCGAAAGCGACGTCACGGCGATCGCGGTCGACCCGACGACGGGGTCCTTCGAGACGATGGCCACCACCGCTCCCCCGGCGGGACGAGGCTGGGAGTACCTCACGGGCGCAGCCGTCACCGTCGGCGGCGCGCGCGCATGGGACTGGCAGGCCGAGCTCGACGCGCTGCCCGACCTGCTCCACGAGAAGACGCTCGCGCCCTCGGTCGAGCCGGGGCGCTACGACCTCGTGATCCACCCCACGAACCTCTGGCTCACGATCCACGAGTCGATCGGGCACGCCACCGAGCTCGATCGCGCGCTCGGCTACGAGGCCAACTACGCCGGCACGTCGTTCGCCACGCCGGACGTCCTCGGCACGCTGCAGTACGGCTCCGGACTGATGAACGTCACGGGCGACCGCACCGTGCAGCACGGCCTCTCGACGGTCGGCTGGGACGACGAGGGCGTGGGTGCGCAGAGCTGGGACATCATCCGCGACGGAGTGCTGGTGGGCTACCAGCTCGACCGCAGCATGGCCGCGGAGTTCGGCCTGCCCCGCTCCAACGGGTGCGCCTACGCCGACAGCGCGGGGCACACCGCGATCCAGCGGATGCCCAACGTCTCGCTCCAGCCCGTGCTCGACGGTCCTGACCTCGACGGGCTCATCGGCGGCGTGGAGGACGGCATCTACATCGTCGGCGACAAGTCCTGGTCGATCGACATGCAGCGCTTCAACTTCCAGTTCACCGGCCAGCGGTTCCACCGGATCAAGGGCGGTCGGCTCGTGGGGCAGCTCAAGGACGTGGCCTACCAGGCGACGACCACAGAGTTCTGGGGCTCGATGCGCGCGGTCGGCGGTGAGTCGACCTACCTGCTCGGCGGCGCGTTCAACTGCGGCAAGGGCCAGCCCGGACAGGTGGCCGCCGTGTCGCACGGCGCCCCGGTGGCCGTCTTCGAGGCCGTCAACGTCCTCAACAGCGCCCAGGAGGCCGGCCGATGAGCATGCCGCAGGAGATCGTCGAGCGGGCCCTGGCCGCGTCGCGGTCGCGCGCGTGCGTGGTGCTCGTCCGCAGCACGAGCGTGGCCAACCTGCGCTGGGCCCGGACCACCCTCACGACCAACGGCGAGACGGTCGCGACGAGCGTCTCCGTCGTCGCGATGGTCGACGTGCCGGGCGGCGTCGCCGCCGGCTCGATCACGGTGAACGAGCCGGAGCTTCCCGGCGTCGGCGATCTGGTCGCTCGGGCCGAGGCCCTCGCGATCCAGGACGGCGCGGCCGAGGACGCGGCCGACCTCGCGAGCGGCATCGACCCGTCGGCGTCGTGGACGGACGGCCCCGTCGTGGCCACGAGCGCCGACTTCGCCGAGCTCGCCCCCGAGATCGGCGAGCTCTTCGCCGCCGCCCGCGCCGAGGGCATCGAGCACTTCGGCTACGCCGAGCAGGCGGTGACCACCTACTACCTGGGCACGAGCACCGGCGTACGCCTCCGCTTCGTCGACCCGGAGGGTCGGCTCGAGCTCACCGCGAAGAGCCACGACCGCACCCGGTCCACGTGGGCCGGTCGCGCCGGACGCAGCCTCGCCGGGCTCGACCTCGCGGAGGTCGACCGCGAGCTGCGCCAGGGTCTTGCGTGGCAGGCGAACCGGGTCGAGGTGGCGCCCGGACGGCACACGGCGGTCCTGACGCCGAGCGCCGTCTCCGACCTCATGATCGAGCTCTACTGGTCGTCGGTCGCGCGCGACGCCGCCGACGGGCAGAGCGTCTGGAGCAGCGCAGGCGGGGGCACCCGGGTCGGCGAGCAGGTCGGCGACCGGCGCGTGCACCTGTGGAGCGACCCGCTCATGCCGGGGCTCGAGGCGATGCCGTTCGTCGCCGCCACCGGGTCGTCGGGATCGTCCAGCGTCTTCGACAACGGCCTGCCGGTCGAGGCGGTCAGCTGGATCCGTGACGGCGTCCTCGCCAACCTCATCTCCACGCGGTTCACCGCGCTCGAGACCGGCCTGCCGTTCCGGGCCGGCGTCGACAACCTTCGGCTCGACGTCGCCGGTGCGACCGGCAGCATCGAGGACGTCGTGGCGCGCACCGACGACGGCCTGCTCGTGACGTGCCTCTGGTACAACCGCGTCGTCGACCCGCAGAGCCTGCTGCTGACCGGCCTCACCCGCGACGGCGTCTACGCCGTGCGCGGCGGGGAGGTGGTCGGGGCGGTCACCAACTTCCGGTTCAACGACTCGCTCGTCGCGGTGCTCTCGCGCATCGCGGACGCCGGCACGTCGGTGGGCACGCTCGCGCGCGAGATGGGCGACTACTTCAACCGGGCGGCCATGCCGCCCCTCGTCGTCCGCGACTTCAACTTCTCGACGGTGTCGCTCGCGAGCTGAGCGTCAGCGGCTTCCCCGCCACGGTCCGGGGCTCGGGGCGCGGGTGTCCCAGAACTCCGTCGAGGAGCCGTTCGCGACGAAGCCGCGGGCGCGATAGTTCGCGAGCGCGGCGGGCGAGTCGAGCTCGCACGTGTGCAGCCACACGCGGCGGGTCCCCTCGACCTCCCATGCGCGCTCGACGGCACGGGTGAGGAGCCAGCCGCCGAGGCCGAGCCCGGCGAACTCGGGCAGCAGACCGAAGTAGGCGACCTCGACGTCGCCCTCGTGCTGGCGGTCGAGCTCGACGTAGCCCGCGGGGACGCCGTCGACCCAGCAGGTCCACAGCTCGTGGCCCGGGGCGGTGACCCAGGCGCGCCACTGGTCGTAGGTCCAGTCCAGTCGGTCGAGCCAGTACCAGTCGCCCCCGACCGCGCGGTAGAAGAAGCGGGACAGCTCCGGCGCGGGACGCCCCGCGCGCACGAAGGTCGCCTCCGCGCGCGGCGCTGCGCCCGGTCGCAGCTGCGCCGGGTGGGTCATCTCCAGATCGGTGACGACGACCTCACGGACGCCGGGACCCGGACCGGAGACGCGGGTCACGCATCCTCGAGGCGGAACCCGACCTTCATCCCGACCTGGACGTGGTCGACCTGGCCGTCGCGGATGTGGCCGCGGATCTCCGTGACCTCGAACCAGTCGAGGTGACGCAGGCTCTCGTTGGCGCGCTCGATGCCGTTCTTGATCGCCTGGTCGACCCCCTGGTCGGAGGTGCCGACGATCTCGGTGACGCGGTAGGTGCGGTTGCTCATGGCCCCATCCTGGCCCATCGGGTCCTCGATCCGTCGCCACCTGCGGGTGCCGGGTCCGCGCCGGCGTCGTACCGTGATCGCGTGACCGCCGTCCCCGACCCCGAGGTGCACCGCATCACCGATGCGGGAGTGCCCCTGTCGCAGGAGCAGGCCGGCCGGATCCGGCGCTACCTCTGGTCGATGGCGATCCGCACGGCCTGCGTGCTCGGCGCCGTGGTCACCCCGTCCCCGTGGCGCTGGTTCTGCGCCGCGGGCGCCGTGTTCCTGCCCTACGTCGCCGTCGTCATGGCCAACGCCGGGCGCGAGCGCAGCGACGACGAGGGCATCCGCCTGGTGGTGCGGCCGGGCCGCCGGTCGTTGGGCCGGGGCCGCTGACCTACCCTCGCACCATGAGCGGGTACGGATTCCTGAGGCAGCCGCGCTGGCTGGCCCTCGGGTTCCTCGTCCTGGTGATCGTGCCGTCGTTCGTCCTGCTCTCCCGCTGGCAGCTGCACCGGCTCGACGAGCGCCGCCAGGCCAACGCCGTCGTGGCGGCCAACGCGCAGCAGGCGGCGGTGCCCGTCGCCACGATCCTGACTGCCGGTGCGCCTGCCGCCTCCGTGACGGACACCGTCACGTGGCGCCAGGTCTCCGCCACGGGGCACTATGACGCCGCCGGGCAGGTCCTCGTGCGCAAGCGCCCGTTCGAGGGAGCCAACGGCTTCTGGGTGGCCACGCCGCTCGTCACGGACTCTGGTGCCGTGCTGGTGGTCAACCGCGGATGGATCGCCGCCTCGGGCGGCGCCACGGCCGTGCAGGAGGTCCCGGCGCCACCGGCGGGCGAGGTGACGGTCGTCGGACGGGTCCAGCCCTCCCAGGACGCTCCCGACCCGCAGCCGACGGACCTGCCCGCGGGTCAGGTCACGGACCTCGACGTCGCCCTCGTGGCTCACGGGGCGTCGGCCTATCCGGGCTACGTCGACCTCGTGTCGTCCGACCCCGCGCAGGCCGCCGGGCTCATGCCCTGGCCGCTCCCCGACCTGTCCGAGGGCAACCACCTGTCCTACGCCATGCAGTGGGTCGTCTTCGCGCTGATCGCCGTCGGCGGCTTCGTGCTGCTGGTCCGGCGGGAGCGGGAGGGTACGGACGGTGACACCCCTGGCGCTGCCGAGACGGAGAACACCACCCGTACGGACGTGGCGTAACTGTCCGTAGGCGCGCGGTAGCGGCACAATCGCCTCATGGACCTGGGTCTCTCGGATCGTGTCTTCGTCGTCACCGGTGGGTCGCGCGGCCTCGGGCTCGCGGCAGCCCAGGCGCTCGTCGCCGAAGGCGCGCGCGTCGTGGTCGTCGCACGCGACCAGCAGGGGCTCGACGCCGCCGTGGAGTCGCTCGGCGGTGGCGACCACGCGGTCGGCCTGCCGGCCGACCTCGCCGACTCCGCCACGGCCGAGCGCGTGATCGCGGCGGCCGTCGCGCGCTACGGCCGCCTCGACGGGGCGCTGATCAGCGTGGGAGGACCTGCCGCCGGCACGGCGATGACGACCGACGACGAGACCTGGCGCGTGTCCTTCGAGACGGTGTTCCTCGGCGCGCTGCGCGTCGCGCGCGCGGCGGCGAACGCGATGAGCTCCGAGCCGGGTGAGCTGTCCGGCGTGGGCGGGTCGCTCGTGTTCATCCTGTCGAGCAGCGCCAAGGAGATCTTCCCGGGTCTCACCACGAGCAACGGCCTTCGGCCCGGTCTCGCCATGATGGTCAAGGACTTCGCCGACGAGCTCGGCGCGCGCGGCATCCGGGTCAACGGCGTGCTGCCCGGCCGCATCGCCACCGACCGCATGTTCGCCCTCGACGCGCGCTACGGCGCGCCCGACATGGTGCGCCGGCGCAACGAGGCCGCGATCCCGCTCGGTCGCTACGGCGAGCCCGAGGAGCTCGGCCGGGTGGCCGCGTTCCTGCTCTCCCCCGCGGCGTCCTACCTGAGCGGCGCGCTCCTCAACGTCGACGGAGGCTCGTCCCGCTCGATCTGACGCCGGTCAGACGCTGGCGGGGTGGTCGTCCTGGGTGGCGAACTGGGTGCGGTAGAGGTTCTCGTAGGTGCCACCCGCGGCCAGCAGCTCCTCGTGGCGTCCCTGCTGCGCGATGCGGCCGTCCTCGACCACCAGGATCGTGTCGGCCTCGCGGATCGTCGAGAGGCGGTGCGCGATCACCAGCGAGGTCCGGCCCTGCAGCGCCGTCGCGAGGGCCAGCTGGACGGCTGCCTCCGACTCGCTGTCGAGGTGGGCCGTCGCCTCGTCGAGCACGACGACGTCGGGCGCCTTCAGCAGCAGGCGCGCGATCGCCATCCGCTGCTTCTCGCCGCCGGAGAGGCGGTAGCCACGGTCGCCGACGACCGTGTCGAGGCCGTCCGGCAGGTCCTCGACGAGCTTGAGTACCTGCGCGTCGCGCAGGGCCGCGTGCAGCTCGTCGTCGGTGGCGTCGGGGCGGGCGTAGAGCAGGTTGGCGCGGATCGTGTCGTGGAACATGTGCGCGTCCTGCGTGACGACGCCGACGAGGGAGTGCAGCGACTGCTGCGTGGCCTCGCGCACGTCGGTGCCGTTGATCCTGATGGCACCCTCGGTGACGTCGTAGAGCCGCGAGACGAGCGCCGTGATCGTGGTCTTGCCGGCGCCGGACGGGCCGACGAGCGCGATCATCTCGCCCGGGTGGGCGGTGAAGCTGATGTCGCGGAGCACGTCGTCCCGCACGGGCGAGGCGTCCTGGCGGGCGACGGACTCGAGCGAGGCGAGCGACACCTGGTCGGCCGACGGGTAGCGGAAGCGCACGTGGTCGAAATCGATCGTGGTGGGGCCGGTCGAGATGGGCTTG
>Ga0302299_10000618_pt1 | contig 19851 bp, 14 predicted proteins | sample III_Fen_N3_4_FD_198795 | JGI IMG/M metagenome (GOLD analysis project Ga0302299, IMG submission 198795) | Peat permafrost microbial communities from Stordalen Mire near Abisko, Sweden - III_Fen_N3_4 | ecosystem: Environmental > Terrestrial > Soil > Wetlands > Permafrost | place: Sweden: Abisko... | reverse complement strand
GCCCGCCAGCAGCTCGACGAGATGCGCCACCAGCTCACCGCGGGTCCCGGCGGTCCGGGTCCCGGCGGCCGCCCCGACCTGCCGGACGACCGTCCCGGCACCTACCTCTAGCCCGACCGCGGTGACTGGGGTGGAGGCGTCGGAGGAGCCGGTCGCCGTCGGCGCACCGTTCGCGGCGGCCGTCGTGTCGATCGAGGTCGCGGTGGGCGAGTGGGTGGGCGTCGGCCAGACCGTGGCCGTGCTCGAGTCCATGAAGATGGAGCACCCGGTGGGCGCCACGGTGGCAGGCATCGTGGCGGCCGTGGCCCGCGCGGCGGGCGATGCCCTGCAGCCCGGCGATGCCCTGCTGTCCATCCGCCCCGCCGCCGAGCCTGCCGGCGCCGCCTCCGGGCCCGCCACCGGCACCGCAGAGGTCACGGCAGGCGGCGAGCGCCCCGACGTGGCCGAGGTGCACCGCCGCCACGAGCGCGGCCTCGACGGGGCGCGCCCCGAGGCCGTCGCCAAGCGCCACGGTCGCGGTCAGCGGACCGCTCGGGAGAACATCGCCGACCTGGTCGACGACGGCAGCTTCGTCGAGTACGGCCCGCTGGTGCTGGCGGCGCAGCGGCGGCGCCGGTCGCTCGACGAGCTCATCGACCGCACGCCCGCCGACGGCCTGGTGGGGGGCATCGCGCGGGTCAACGGCGAGGCCTTCGGGCCCGACCGGTCGCGGTGCGTGGTGGCGTCGTACGACTACCTCGTGCTCGCCGGCACGCAGGGCTACCAGAACCACCGCAAGAAGGACCGCCTGTTCGAGCTGGCGTCGGCCGAGCGCCTGCCCGTGGTGCTGTTCGCCGAAGGTGGCGGCGGGCGCCCGGGCGACACCGACACCACGGTGGTGTCGGGGCTCGACTGCCTGGCGTTCAACCTCTTCGGCCGGCTCAGCGCGCTGGTTCCGCTGGTGGGCATCGCCTCGGGGCGCTGCTTCGCCGGCAACGCGGCGCTGCTCGGCTGCTGCGACGTGGTGATCGCCACGGCCGACGCCAACATCGGCATGGGTGGGCCCGCCATGATCGAGGGTGGCGGCCTCGGCGTGTTCCGCCCCGAGGACATCGGCCCCCTCGAGGTGCAGGCGGCCAACGGCGTGGTCGACCTGGCCGTGGCCGACGAGGCCGAGGCGGTGGCCGTGGCCCGGCGCTACCTGTCCTACTTCCAGGGCCGCGTCGACGGGTGGGTGGCCCCCGACCAGGAGGCGCTGCGCAGCCTCGTGCCCGAGAACCGCCGTCAGATCTACGACGTGCGGGCGGTCATCGAAGCGCTCGTCGACCAGGGCTCCGTGCTGGAGCTGCGACGGGGCTTCGCCGCGGGCATGGTCACCGCGCTGGTCCGGGTCGAGGGCCGTCCGCTGGGCCTGGTGGCCAACGACCCCTCGCACCTCGGGGGCGCCATCGACCGCGACGGCGCCGACAAGGCGGCCCGCTTCCTCCAGCTCTGCGACGCGCACGGCCTGCCGGTGGTGTCGCTGTGCGACACGCCGGGCTTCATGGTGGGGCCGGACTCCGAGCAGACGGCCACCGTGCGCCACTTCAGCCGGCTGTTCGTCACCGGCGCCAACCTCCGGGTGCCGCTCGGCGTGGTCATCCTGCGCAAGGCCTACGGGCTCGGCGCCCAGGCCATGGCCGGCGGCTCCTTCAAGGCCCCGCGCTTCGTCGTGGCGTGGCCCACGGGCGAGGTGGGGGGCATGGGGCTCGAAGGGGCCGTCCGCCTGGGCTTCCGGCGCGAGCTCGAGGCCATCGCCGACGACACCGAGCGTGAGCAGGCCTTCGGGGCCATGGTGGCGGCGGCGTACGAGCAGGGCCGGGCGGTGAACGCGGCCTCCGTGTTCGAGCTCGACGACGTGATCGACCCGGTCGACACGCGGCGTTGGATCACCACCGCGCTGGGTGAGGTGCCGGCCGAGCGCGACGGCCCGCCGAAGTCGCGTCCGTTCATCGACACCTGGTGAGCAGGGCCGGAGCGCGTCGTTCACACTCCGGACTCACAGCGGACACGAGCCGGTAGCACCTGCGACCTAGAACCCTGGGAAGCATGGACTGGTCCCGCTATCCCGACGCCGGCTTCTACGACGAGATCGTCTCGGCGGGCGCGCCGCGCCCCGAGCTCGCGGGGTTCGGCCGCTTCCTGAGCGAGGTGTCGATCGACGACCTGCTCGACCGCCAGGAGGCCGCCGAGCTGGCCGTCCGGGCCATGGGCATCACCTTCACGGTCTACGGCGAGCAGGCCAACATCGACCGCGCCTGGCCCTTCGACGTGCTGCCGCGGGTGATCGCCCACGAGGAGTGGCAGCGCACCCAGGCCGGCCTGGCGCAACGTCTGGTGGCGCTCAACCACTTCATCGACGACGTGTACGGCGAGCAGAAGATCATGTCCGACGGCGTGGTGCCGGCCGACCTCATCACGGGCTCGCCCAACTTCCGGCCCGAGTGCGTCGGCGTGTCGCCTCCGTTCGGGGTGTGGGCCCACATCTGCGGCAGCGACCTGGTGCGCGACAGCGACGGCACCCTCTACGTGCTCGAGGACAACCTCCGGGTGCCGTCGGGCGTGTCGTACATGCTCGAGAACCGCCTGGTCACGAAGCGGGTCTTCCCGGAGCTGTTCCGCGACCTCGACATCCACCCCGTCGACGACTACCCCACGCGCCTGCTCGAGGTGCTGTGCTCGCTCTCGCCCCGTCAGGGGGAGCGGCCGACCATCGGCGTGCTCACCCCCGGCGTGCTCAACAGCGCCTACTTCGAGCACGCCTTCCTGGCCCAGCAGATGGGCGTGGAGCTGGTCGAGGGCAGCGACCTCTTCGTCGAGGACGACGTGGTCTACGTGCGCACCATCGACGGCCCGAGCCGCATCGACGTGCTCTACCGCCGCATCGACGACCTCTTCCTCGACCCCGACGAGTTCCGCCCCGACTCGGTGCTCGGGGTGCCCGGCCTGATGCGGGCCTGGCGGGCGGGGAACGTGGGCATCGCCAACGCGCCCGGCGCCGGGGTGGCCGACGACAAGGCCGTCTACAGCTACGTGCCCGCCATGATCCGCTACTACCTGGGCGAGGAGCCGCGGATCCCGAACGTGCCCACGCTGCTGTGCCGCGACGACACCGTGCGCCGGCACGTGCTCGACCGGCTCGAGGAGCACGTGGTGAAGCCCGCCAACGAGTCGGGCGGCTACGGCGTGTTCGTGGGGTCGCAGGCCTCGGCCCTCGAGCGTGACGAGTGCCGGCGCCGCGTCGAGGCCGACCCTACGAACTACATCGCGCAACCTATCCTGCAGCTGTCGACCAGCCCGACGCTGTGCGGCGGCACCCTCGAGCCGCGCCACGTCGACCTGCGGCCCTTCATCCTCACGGGTGAGGAGCAGTACGTCACCCAGGGTGGCCTCACGCGCGTCGCCCTCCAGGCCGGATCGCTCGTGGTGAACAGCTCCCAGGGCGGCGGGAGCAAGGACACCTGGATCCTGGACCCGGCCGTCGAATGAACGAACCCGAAGAGACCCACAAGGAGCCCGCCGTGCTGCTGTCCCGAGTCGCCGAGGCCGTGTACTGGACCGGCCGCTACCTCGAGCGTGCCGAGACCACGGCCCGCATCATCAAGGTGCACACCGAGCTGTACCTCGACCTGCCCAAGTCGGCCGGCATCGGCTGGACCCCCCTGCTGGCCGTCACCGGCAGCGAGGAGGCCTACGGGCTGGCGCACGACGGGGCCGACGAGGACCGCGTGGTGTCGTTCCTGGTGTCGAGCGACGAGAACCCGGGGTCGCTGCTGGCGTCGCTGGCGGCCGCCCGCGAGAACCTGCGGGTGACGCGGGCGGTGTTCCCGCGCGAGACCTGGGAGACCCTCAACGCCCTCTACGTCGACGCCGCCGACACCTGCGCCCACGCCATCTCGCGGCGCACGCGCCTGCGCTGGACCGACGAGGTCGTCGCCGGGTGCCAGCGCATCAGCGGCGCGCTGGCGGGCACCATGAGCCACGACGCCGCCTACAGCTTCCTGCGCCTCGGCTCGCACCTCGAGCGCGCCGACATGACCACCCGGGTGCTCGACGTGCGCGCGGGCATGCCCGACGACGGGCCCGCCCAGCAGGAGCAGCCCTACGCCGACCTGCTCTGGATGAGCGTGCTGCGCTCCCTGGGGGCCCAGCAGATGTACCGTCGCAGCGTGCAGAACCGGGTGTGGGGAGCCGACGTGTTGCGCTTCCTGCTGCGCGACCGCACCTTCCCCCGGTCCTTCCTGCACTGCCTCGACGCCATGGAGCACTGCCTGGGCTTCCTGCCCAACGCCGAGCTCGCCCGGGCCGCGTGCATCGCCGCGGCCCAGCACGTCGAGGGCAGTCGCACCGCCAGCCTGTCGTGGGGCGGCCTCCACGACTACGTCGACGAGCTGCAGCTCGACCTGGTCCGCATCAACGACAGCCTGCGCGACACCTACTTCCACCGTGAGCCCGGCGAGCGCCTCCGGGCCCTCGCCTCGGCGTAGCGCCTCGTCGCCCCCTCGATGACCACCACTGCGGCCCCGGCGGGCTGGCTGTCGTCGTACCAGGCCCCACCCGGCGGGTACGACGAGATGGTGGCGCGCGACGGCCGCGTGCGCGACGCCTGGGCGGGCGTCGCCACCGCGCTCGACGAGATGGGCGTGGCCGAGCTGCGGCAGCGCCACCGCGACGCGGTCCGGCTGCTGCGCAACGACGGCGTCACCTACAACGTCTACGGGCACGGCGTCACCTACGCCTCCGACTGGAGCCTCGACCCCATCCCGCTGCTCATCGGCAGCGGCGAGTGGGCGGCGATCGAGCACGCGGTCACCCAGCGAGCCGAGCTCCTCGACCTGCTGCTGGCCGACCTCTACGGGCGGCGCGAGCTCATCCGCAAGGGCATCATCCCGGTGGAGGTGGTGGCCGGGCACCCCGGCTTCCTGCGCTCGTGCGACCGGGTCGGCCTGCCGGGCGAGCGGCAGCTGCTGTCGTACGCGTGTGACCTGGTCCGCGACCCCAGCGGGCAGGTCCGGGTGCTGAGCGACTTCGCGCAGGCCCCGTCGGGCTCGGGCTACGCGCTCGAGAACCGCATGGTCACCTCGCGGGTGTTCCCGAGCCTCTACCGCGAGGCGCAGGTGCACCGGCTGGCCCCGTTCTTCCGCTCCATGCGCGCCGCGCTCAACGCCGCGGGGCCGGAGGGCATCGACGACCCGCGCGTGGCCATGCTGACGCCCGGACCCTTCAGCGAGACCTACTTCGAGCACGCCTACCTGGCCACCTACCTGGGCTACCCGTTGGTCGAGGGCTCCGACCTCACGGTGAAGGAGGGGCGCCTGTGGCTCCGGTCGCTGACCGGGCTGGAGCGCGTCGACGTGCTCGTGCGCCGCGTCGACGGCTGGTACTGCGACCCGCTCGAGCTCAAGTCCGACTCTCGGCTCGGCGTGCCCGGCCTCGTCGAGGTGGCGCGCCGCGGCGGGGTGTCGGTGGCGAACCCCATCGGCGCGGCGATCCTCGAGAACCCGGGCCTGCTGCCGTTCCTGCCCCGGGTCGCCGAGCACCTGCTCGGCCAGCCGCTGGAGCTGCCGTCGGTGACCACGTGGTGGTGCGGCACCCCCGCGGAGCGCTCCCACGTGCTCGCCCACCTCGGCGAGCTGGTGGTGCGCCCCATCGGGCAGCGCGAGAGCCGCGACGACATCCACGGCTGGGACCTCGACGAGGCCGGGCGCGACGCGCTGCGCCGGCGCATCGAGGCCAAGCCGATGGCGTTCGTGGCCCAGGAGGCGGTGGCGTTCTCGTCGGTCCCGTGCCTGGCGAGCGACCGGGTCGAGGGCCGGCCGGTGGTGCTGCGCTCGTTCGCGGTGGCGCGCGACGGCTCCTACAACGTGATGCCGGGCGGGCTGGCACGCGTGGCCGCCCTCCCCGAGGAGCGCGGCTGGGCGGGACTCGCCGGCGGGCTCAGCAAGGACACCTGGGTGCTGGCGTCGGAGCCCGAGCCCCAGAGCGGGCTGTGGCTCAACCGTGGCCCGGGCCTGGCGGCGCTCGACCCGGCGAAGGCGATGCCCGCCCGTGTCGCCGAGAACCTCTTCTGGCTGGGTCGCTACGCCGAGCGGGCCGAGGCCACGGTGCGGCTGGTGCGGGCCATCCTCGACCGCCGCAACGACTTCGCCGGCGGCCTCAACGAGCCGGGTGCCGAGTGCCTGCTCGGGCTCTTCGTGGCGCTCACCCGGCTCAGCGGCACCACCGACGTGGAGGCCGCCGCCAGTGACGAGCTCGACCATGGCCTGCTGGCGGTGGTCAGCGACCCCGGCCGCACCGGCAGCCTGGCCTACACGCTGCAGGCGCTGCTGTCGGCCATCCAGGGGGTGCGCGACCAGATGTCGGCCGACACCTGGCTGGTGGTGGCCGACCTCGAGCGCCAGCTCGAGGCGCTCGACACGCGCCGCGTCGACCCCTACGCCACCCTCCCGGCGGTGCTCGGCGACGTGATCCGCAGCCTCCTGGCGCTCCAGGGCCTCGCCTCCGAGAGCATGGTGCGCGACCCCGGCTGGCAGTTCATGGACGCCGGGCGGCGCCTCGAGCGGGCCATGCTGCTCGTGTCGCTGGTGCGCTCCACCGTGGTGCCGGTGCGCGGGGTGGGCGCCGAGAGCCTCATGCTCGAGTCGCTCCTCGTGGCCGGCGAGAGCATCATCACCTACCGCCGCCTGTACCGGTCGCGGGCCCAGGTGGAGACGGTCCTCGACCTGCTCCTGCTCGAGCCCGACAACCCCCGTTCGCTGGCGTACCAGCTCGACCAGCTCACCGAAGGCGTCAGCGCCCTGCCCCGGCCCAGCCAGGTGCGGCTGTCCGACGAGGAGCGCCTGGTGCTCGAGGTGAGCACCATGCTCCGGGTGGCCGACACCGCGGGGCTGGCCCTGCCCTCGCAGGCCGATCCCACCCTGCGGCTCAGCCTCGACGACCTGCTGGTGGCCATCGAGACCCTGCTCGCCCACGCGGCCGAGGCGATCGAGCGCAGCCACTTCTCCCGCCCGGAGGAGGGCCGCCTGCTCGTGGCCGGACGCTCGATCTCGCTCGGCGAGCCGCTGGCCTCCTCGATGCCATGAAGCTGCGCATCGTCCACCGCACCAGCTACCGGTACGACGCCGACGTGTCGGCCAACTACAACGAGGTCCACCTCGTCCCGCGCAGCCTGCCCACCCAGACCTGCCTGTCCAACGAGCTGGTCATCGAGCCGCACCCGTCCGACTTCCACGAGCGCGTCGACTACTTCGGCAACGGCGTGGCGTTCTTCTCGGTGCAGTCGCCGCACCGGGCGCTGACCGTGACGGCCACCAGCACCGTCGAGGCCACCGACCGTCCCGTCGAGGGCGAGGGCTGGTCGGGCGAGGGGTGGGAGCAGGCGCTGGCACGCTTCGCCGACCACGCCGACACCGAGCTGGTCGAGGCCCGGCCGTACGTGCTCGACTCGCCGCTGGTGGCGGTGGGGGAGCGGCATGCCGAGTACGCGGCACCGTCGTTCACGCCCGGCCGCCCCGTGCTCGAGGCCGTGCGCGACCTCACGTCGCGCATCCACGCCGACTTCGCCTACCGCCCCGGAGCCACCACCATCGCCACCGAGCTCGACGACGTGCTCGACCAGCGCGAGGGGGTCTGCCAGGACTTCGCCCACGTCGCCATCGCGGCGGTGCGGTCGATGGGGCTCCCGGCGCGCTACGTGAGCGGCTACCTCGAGACGTTGGCGCCGCCCGGGCGCGAGAAGCTCACGGGGGTCGACGCCTCGCACGCCTGGTTCTCGGTGTTCGCGCCGGGGACGGGCTGGGTCGACTTCGACCCCACCAACGACCGGGTGCCCAACGAGCGCTACGTGACCACCGCCTGGGGTCGCGACTACGCCGACGTGACGCCGATCAAGGGCATCGTGTTCTCGTCGGGCGGCGGCCACGAGCTGACGGTGGCCGTCGACGTGGTGCGCCTCGACGCGTAGCCGGGGTCGGCCGGGCGCGGGGCCTGCCCGGCCGCGCTAGATTCGGAATCACAGCCGTGTCATTCGTCCACAGCCGGTGGACAAGTCCTGTGGAACGACTGTGGGTAACCGGCACGCTGACCATTCGAGGGAGACCTCCGTGGGCGATTCCTTCACCCACCTCCACCTGCACACCGAGTACTCCATGCTCGATGGCGCCGCGCGGGTGAAGGACGTGGTCGCGGCCGCGGCCGCCGACGGTCAGCCGGCCGTCGGCATCACCGACCACGGCAACATGTACGGGATCCTCGACTTCTACCAGGCCTGCCGTGACCAGGGCGTGAAGCCGATCCTCGGCACCGAGGCCTACCAGGCGTACGACTCGCGGCTCGACCGGCCGTCGCGCCGGGGCCGCGTCGACGACACCGGTGGCGAGGCCGGCGGCGGCCAGAAGCTCTACTACCACCTCACCCTGCTGGCCGAGAACGAGGTGGGCTACAAGAACCTCATCCAGCTCTCGAGCCGCGCCTACCTCGAGGGCTACTACTACAAGCCCCGCGTCGACTGGGAGCTGCTCGAGTCGCACCACGAGGGCCTCATCGCCACCACCGGGTGCCTCGGCGGCCAGGTCCTGCAGTCGCTCCTGCAGGGCGACTACGACTCGGCGGTGAAGAAGGCCGCCCGCCTCCAGGACATCTTCGGGCGCGACAACCTCTTCGTGGAGATCCAGGACCACGGCATCCCCGAGCAGCGCCAGACCAACCCGCAGCTGCTCGAGATCGCCCGCCAGATCGGCGCCCCGCTGCTCGCCACCAACGACAGCCACTACACGCACCGGGCCGACGCCACCGCGCACGACGCGCTGCTCTGCGTGCAGACGGGCTCGCTCCGCTCCGACCCGAACCGCTTCAAGTTCCACGGCGACGAGCACTACCTCAAGTCGTCGGCCGAGATGCGCGACCTGTTCCGCGACATCCCCGAGTCGTGCGACAACACCCTCTGGATCGCCGAGCGCTGCGACGTCGAGATCTCCTTCGGCAAGCCGCTGCTGCCCGACTTCGCCATCCCCGAAGGGTTCACCGACGCCACCGCCTACCTCGAGCACCTCACCTTCGAGGGGGCCCGCGCCCGCTGGGGCCAGCAGCTGCCCGACGCGGTGGTCGAGCGCCTGGCGTTCGAGCTCAAGGTCATCGCCGACATGGGGTTCAGCTCCTACTTCCTCATCGTCTGGGACCTCATCCGCCACGCCAAGGACAGCAACATCCGCGTCGGCCCGGGCCGTGGCAGCGCCGCCGGGTGCGCGGTGGCCTACTGCCTGTCGATCACCGAGCTCGACCCCATCAAGTACGACCTGCTGTTCGAGCGCTTCCTCAACCCCAGCCGCATCTCCATGCCCGACATCGACATGGACTTCGACTCCCGCTACCGCGACGAGATGATCCGCTACGCCGCCGAGCGGTACGGCCGCGACCACGTGGCGCAGATCGTCACGTTCAGCCAGATCAAGGCCCGGGCCGCGGTGCGCGACGCGGCGCGGGTGCTCGGCCACCCCTACGCCGTGGGCGACAAGATCGCCAAGGCCATGCCGCCGCTCGTGATGGGCCGTGACACGCCCCTCGAGGCCTGCCTCGAGCTGAAACCCAAGTACGAGGACGGCTACAAGATGGCGGCCGACCTCCGGCAGATGTACGACGACGACCCCGATGCCCGCGAGGTCATCGAGGTGGCCCGCGGTCTCGAGGGGCTGCGCCGGCAGGACGGCATCCACGCGGCCGCGGTGGTGATCACCAAGGACCCGCTCACCGACTACCTCCCCATCCAGCGCAAGCCCGAGTCGGGGCAGGACCCGGCCGACGCGCCCGTCGTCACGCAGTACGAGATGCACGGCGTCGAGGACCTGGGCCTGCTCAAGATGGACTTCCTGGGGCTGCGCAACCTCGACGTCATCTCCGACACCATCGAGCTGATCAAGTCGTTCGAGGGCATCGACCTCGACATCGACCACGTGCCGCTCGACGACGAGCCCACCTACGAGCTGCTGCGCCGCGGCGACTCCATCGGCGTGTTCCAGCTCGAGGGCGGGCCCATGCGCGCCCTCATGCGGTCGCTCGCGCCCACCGGCTTCGAGGACGTGGCCGCCCTGGTGGCGCTGTACCGGCCCGGCCCGATGGCCGCCAACATGCACAACGACTACGCCGACCGCAAGAACGGCCGCAAGACCGTCGACCAGCTCCACGAAGACGCCGAGGACATCCTCGGGCCCACCTACGGGCTCATGATCTACCAAGAGGCGATGATGCGGATCGCCCAGCGGTTCGCCGGCTACTCCCTCGCCGAAGCCGACAACCTCCGGAAGGCCTGCTTCCCCGCGGGCACGCTCGTCCTCACCAAGCAGCGTGGCTACGTGCCGATCGAGAAGCTCATGACGCTGAGCGACCGCCGGGTGCAGACCATCGATGTCGACGCCTGCACGACTCGGCACGAGCCCGTCGCCGACGTGTGGTCGGTCGGGCGCAAGCAGGTGTACCGACTCGTCACGTCCACCGGCTATCGCATCGATGCCACCGACAACCACCCGTTCCTCGTCGAGGACCAGTGGCGGGAGCTGCGCCACATCTCGCCGGGTGACCTCGTCGCCGTCGCCGCACGGACCTCGACCAACGGCGGGAGCAAGGTCTCCGACGCCGAGGTCGCGGTTGAGGTCGAGCGGCTCGCGACCACCACCGACCGTGACGCCCGGGTCGACCCCCGCTTCGTGAACGCCGGGCTCGATCAGGTGGAACGACTCCTCCGGGCCTTCGCCAGCCGGGTGGGCCGCGATGGCGACGGCGCGCTGCAGCTCGCGTCGGAAGGCCTCGGCCTCGACCTCAAGCGGATGCTGCTGCGCCACGGCCTCGTCGCCACGCTCCGCACGACGAGCGGAGGCGCGTCCCTGTCCGTCGACACCCCCCACGAGTCCCCGTTCTTTGAAGCGCTCACCCCCTCAGGCGGGGTAGACGCCTCAAGGAACGGGGTGGGGGCGGCTGCCCAGCCGGGGGGCGGCGTCGCTGTCCTCGAACGGGCGACCGTCCGGCTCACGGGGGACCTGGTGTGGGACACGGTGGTGTCGATCGAGGCGGTCGGGGAGCGCGAGTGCTTCGACTTCCAGATGGAGAACCCGGCGCGGCCGTACGCCGTCGTCGAGGACTTCCTCGTTCACAACTGCGGGAAGAAGGACCGGGCGCTCATCGCCAAGGAGCGGCAGAAGTTCGAAGCCGGGTGCGAGAGCACGGGCTACGGCAAGGAGCTCGGCAAGGCCTGGTTCGACATCATCGAGCCCTTCGCCGACTACGCCTTCAACAAGAGCCACTCCTACGGCTACGGCCTCGTCAGCTACCAGACGGCCTACCTCAAGGCGAACCACCCGGCCGAGTACCTCGCCGCGCTGCTCACCAGCGTCAAGACCAACCTCGACAAGGCGGCCGTGTACCTGGCCGAGTGCCGGTCGATGGGGCTCACGGTGCTGGTGCCCGACATCAACCGCTCGCAGTCCGACTTCGTCCCGGCCCGCCTCGAGGGCGGCGAGGTGGTGATCCCGTTCGGGCTGTCGGCCGTGCGCAACGTGGGAGCCGGGCTGGTGTCGCACCTGCTGGCCGAGCGCGACGCCAACGGGGCGTTCGTCGACTTCTACGACTTCTGCAGCCGGGTCGATGCCACCGTGCTCAACAAGCGCGCCATCGAGTCGCTCATCAAAGCCGGCGCGTTCGACTCGCTCGGCCACCCGCGCAAGGGCATGTTGGTGGTCTTCGAGCAGATCGTCGACCAGGCCCTGGCCCGGCGCCGCGAGGAGGAGAAGGGCGTCATGAGCCTCTTCGACGACCTCGGCGGCACCGAGGAGGCGCCGCTCTTCGACGAGCGCGTGCCGATCCCGCCGCTCGACTTCGACAAGAAGGAGAAGCTGGCCTTCGAGAAGGAGATGCTCGGCCTCTACGTGAGCGACCACCCCCTCATGGGCGCCGAGGACGCGCTGCGGCGCCGCACCGACGGCACCATCGAGGAGCTGGCCGAGCTGAGCGACGGCACCAGCCGCATCGTCGGCGGCGTCGTCACCGGGCTGCAGCGCAAGTACACCAAGAAGGGCGACCTCATGGCGGTGTTCACGCTCGAGGACCTGCGCTCCACCGTCGAGGTGATGGTGTTCCCGAAGACCATGACCTCCATCGGGCACCTCCTGGCCGACGACGCCGTGGTCATCGTGCGGGGCCGCGTCGACAAGCGCGACGAGACGCCCAAGCTCATCGCCGTCGACGTGACGGTGTTCGACGGCATCGTCGACGGGGCGCCGCCGCTGCGCATCAAGGTCCGCCCCGAACGGCTCGACGAGCGCTCCATCGGCAAGCTCAAGGCGCTGCTGTCGGAGTTCCCGGGCGAGTCGCGGGTGTTCCTGCACCTCGACGACCGCCAGGTGCTGCGCCTCCCGGTGGCGCACTGCGTGGAGACCGGCACCGCGCTGTCGGCCGAGCTGCGCGTGATGTTCGGTCCCGACGCCATCATCGGCTGACCCGGCGAACCTGGCCTGGACCGGTCGGGGCGCAGACCTCTGACCAGCCAAGTTGCACCGCACGGCGGAACCTAGTGGACTAGAGGGGTTCCATTCATCCGTACGGGGGGTCGAGGCTGCATATGGCGACCGACGTCGAGACCAAGGACTGCACCGCGCTGGGCGATGCCGAGCTGGCCGAGATGGCGGACATGTGTGCCGAAGGGCCACACCGCTATGAGGTGGGTCTGCTGTCGAAGCAGGCCGAGGCATGGGTGCTCGTCACGCTCGCGCGTGAGAACGGCAAGCTCAAGGGCTTCTCGTTCAGCACGCTCGAGCGCATCGGGGGCACCCCCAGCGTCATCATCGGGGTCGCCTCGGTGAAGCGCACCGCCAAGCGCGACACCGTGCTGCGCGGCATGATCACCGAGCAGCTGCGGCGGGCCGTGCTCGCCTTCCCCGACGAGGACGTGCTCATCGGCACGCGCTTCGCCACGCCGGCCGGGTTCGAGGCCTTCCGGGCGCTCACCGACATCGTGCCGCGGCCCGACTACGTCGCCACCGGCGAGGAGCGTGCCTGGGGCCGTCGCCTCGCCAAGCGCTTCGGCATCGACAGCGCCGCCTACGACGAGCACAGCTTCGTGGCCCGCGCCGACGAGAAGCCCCCCGCGCTGTTCTCGCACGACGCGCTCAAGCCCGAGAGGGTCGACGTGGCGCTCGAGGTGCTGTTCACCGACGTCGATCCCGACGCGGGCAGCGTGCTCGTGGCGTTCGGCTGGGCGCTCGCCGACGACCTCGTCAAGCTCGGCAACTGAGCTCCACCCCCACTCGTTGGACCTGAGCGACGCCGTCCGCCGCCGGCGGATGCAGCGCAACTTCGACGCGCGCCCCGTGCCGCCCGCGGCCCTCGACGCCCTGCTCGACCAGGCGCGCCGGTCGCCGTCGGCCGGCAACGCTCAGGGCACGGCCTTCGTGGTCCTCGAGGGCCCCGCGCAGACGGCCCGCTACTGGGACCGGACGCTGCCGCCCGAGCGGCGTGACGGGTTCCGCTGGCCGGGCCTCCTCGCCGCACCGACGCTGGTGGTGGTGCTCACGTCGCCGGCGGCCTACGTCGACCGCTACGCCGAGCCCGACAAGGCGGCCAGCGGCCTCGGCGGCGCTGCCGGGGCCTGGCCCGTGCCCTACTGGCACGTCGACGCCGGCATGGCGGTGCAGACCCTGCTGCTCGGTGCCGTCGACGCCGGGCTGGGCGCCTGCTTCTTCGGCCTGTTCGACCACGAGGCCGCGGTGCTCCGCGAGCTCGGGGTGCCCGAGGGCTGGCGGGCCGTCGGCACCGTGGCGCTGGGCCACCCGCTCCCCGACGAGCCCGGCCGCTCGGCCGCTCGGGCCCGGCGCCCCCTCGACGAGGTCGTGCACCGCGGCGGTTGGTGACCTCGAGGGTGGCGCCGGGCGCTACCTTCCGTCCATGACCGACGTCGACCTGTCCGCGCTCACCAACCGCCAGATCCTGCTGGCGAGGCGACCCGAGGGGCTCGTGTCCCGGGACGACTTCGACCTCGTCGACGGGGTGGTCCCCGAACCGGCCGACGGCGAGGCCGTCGTGCGCACGCTCTGCCTGGGCATCGACGCCACGGTGCGATCCTGGCTCAACAAGGGCGAGGGCTACCTCCCCGCGGTGGAGATCGGCGAGGTCGTGCGCTGCAGCGGCGTCGGTCGCACGGTGGCCTCACGCAGCCCCAAGTTCCCTGTCGGTGGCTTGGTGTACGGCCTCCCCGGCTGGCAGGAGTACTCCCTCGCCCGCGACGACGGCCTGTCGACGCCGATCGGTACCGAGGGCGACCCCGCGGCCATGCTCAGCGTGCTCGGCGCCACCGGGCTGACCGCCTACTTCGGGCTCACCGAGGTCGGCGAGGCCAAGGCGGGCGAGACCGTGGTGGTGTCGGCGGCGGGCGGCGCCACCGGCTCGGCCGTCGTGCAGATCGCCAAGATCCTGGGGTGCCGCGTGGTGGGCATCGCGGGCACCGACGAGAAGTGCGCCTGGGTGGTCGACGAGCTCGGTGCCGACGCGTGCATCAACTACCGCACCGAGGACGTGCCGGCCCGGCTGCGTGAGCTGTGCCCCAAGCGCATCGACGTGTACTTCGACAACGTGGGTGGCGACATCCTCGACGCCGCGCTCGGCTCCCTGGCCCAGCACGGTCGGGTGGCCCTGTGCGGCGCCATCTCGGTCTACAACGAGTCGGGCCGCCCGCCCGGCCCGTCGAACTACCTCAACCTCATCTCCCGTCGCGGCAAGATGCAGGGCTTCATCTCCCTCGACTGGTGGGACCGCTTCGGCGAGGCCACCGAGCAGCTCAAGGCCTGGGTCGACGAGGGCAAGCTCCACTACCGCATCCACTGGTTCCACGGCCTGCGGCACGCCCCCGAGGCCCTCAACGCCATGTTCACCGGCGAGAACGTGGGCAAGATCCTGATCGAGGTCGCCAAGGACGAGTGAGGCCGGCCGCCTCAGCCGGGGGCGAGCTGGGCGGCGAGCTGGGCGGGGTCGGACGTGGGCAGGTCGCAGGTGAAGTCGCGGCAGACGTAGGCCCGGGCGGGGGCGTCGGCGGTGGGCTCGCGGCCCTCCCAGAGTGGTGACGCGAAGGGCTCGCCCCAGGCCACGACCGCGCCCGGGCGCCAGGCCGCGCGGACCGTGGCGAGCAGCTCCGGCGCCTTGCCGGCCACCACCACCTCGGTGATGCCCGCGGTGTCGAGGTCGATGGCGGCCAGGAGGTGCCCGAAGCCGGTGGGGTACTGGCCGGCGAAGCGCCCGGTGAGGGCCAGGATCCGGCGTGCCGCGTGGGTGTAGCGCGCGGCGCCGGTGAGCGCCCCGAGCCGGAGCAGGGCCACCGCGGCCGCGCTGTTGGCCGAGGGGATGGGGTTGTCCTGGAGGTCCTTGGGGCGGGTGATGAGCTGCTCGCCGTCGTGGGCCGTGGTGAAGACGCCGCCGTCGGCCGGGTCCTCGAAGCGGTCGAGCAGCGCGTCGGCCGTGGCCCGGGCCTCGGCGATCCAGCGCGCCTCGCCCGTGGCCTCGGCGAGACGGGTGAAGGCGTCGACGAGCGCGGCGTGGTCGGCGGCGAAGGCCAGGTGACGGGCGCCGCTGTCGGCCTGCCACGAGCGCAGCCAGCGCCCCTGGTCGTCGCGCAGGTGCCCGAGCAGGAAGGTGGCGGTGGTGACCGCGGCCTCGATCCACTCCGGCCGGTCCGCGGCGGCGCCGGCCTCGGCCAGGCTGGCGACGAGCAGGGCGTTCCACTCGGTCAGGACCTTGTCGTCGAGGCCGGGACGCACGCGGCGACTGCGTGCCTCGAGCAGCCGCTCCCGGGCGGCCTCGATGTGCTCGGGACGGAGGAGGTCGCCGCGGTGGTGCATGCGGTTGAGGATGGTGCGCGCCTCGAAGTTGCCGGCCTCGGTGACGTTCCACCAGGCGATGGCAGCGGCGGCCAGGTCGGGGTCGTCGGCGAGCACCTCATAGATCTGGGCGGGCGTCCAGAGGGAGAAGCGGCCCTCCTCGCCCTCGCTGTCGGCGTCCTCGGCCGAGGCGTAGCCACCCCCGGGCCGGCGCAGGTCGCGCTGCAGGTAGCCGACCGTCTCCTCGACCACCTGGAGGTGCCGGGCCTCGCCCGTGAGCTGCCAGGCGTGCAGGTAGGGACGCAGCAGCAGCGCCTGGTCGTAGAGCATCTTCTCGAAGTGCGGCACCAGCCAGACCGGGTCGACCGAGTAGCGGGAGAAGCCGCCGCCGAGGTGGTCGTAGATGCCACCGGCGGCCATGGCGTCGAGGGTGGTGACGGCGGCGTGGAGGGCGGCGGCGCTCCCGGTGCGCGCGTGGTGGCGCAGCAGCACGTCGATGGCCATGGCCTGGGGGAACTTGGGGGCCGACCCGAAGCCGCCCCACTCGGGGTCGTGCAGGGCCAGGAGGTTCTCGACCGCGTTGGTGACCACCCCGGCATCGGGCGCCTCGCCTGCGGTGGCGTGGGTGGACCCGAGCGCCTCGGTGACGTGGCCGGCCTGCTCGAGGAGGTCGTCACGCTGCTCGCGCCAGGCCTGGTCGACGGCACGGCAGAGGTCGCCGAAGCCCCGCCTGCCCGGTACCGAGCGCGGCGGGAAGTAGGTGCCGCAGAAGAAGGGGCGCCCGTCGGGCGTGGCGAACACCGTCATGGGCCAGCCGCCGGACCCGGTCATGGCCTGGGTGGCCTCCATGTAGACGGCGTCGACGTCGGGCCGCTCCTCGCGGTCGACCTTCACGTTCACGAACAGCTCGTTGAGCAGCGCGGCCGTGGCCGGGTCCTCGAACGACTCGTGTGCCATGACGTGGCACCAGTGGCAGGCGGAGTAGCCGATGGACACCAGGAGGGGGCGATCGCGCTCGCGGGCCGCGGCGAAGGCCTCCTCGCCCCACGGGTACCAGTCGACCGGGTTGTCGGCGTGCTGGCGCAGGTAGGGGCTCGTCTCGGCGGCGAGGCGGTTGGGCATGCGACCAAGGTAGAGGCACGCGCCGCCGGGTCCACGGGCGTAGCTTCGGCGTGCATGGAACTCCGTCTGGACGGCAAGGTCGCGCTCATCACCGGGGGCTCGCGGGGCATCGGGCTGGCCATCGGCCGGGCGTTCGCCGAGGCGGGCGCACAGGTCATGCTCAGCTCCCGCAAGCAGGACGCGCTCGACGCCGCGGCGGCCGGCATCGACGGCGACGTCGCCACCTTCGCGGCCCACGCCGGGCACCCCGAGGAGGCCGCCGCCTGCGTGGCGGCCACGGTGGCCCGGTTCGGCCGTCTCGACGTGCTGGTCAACAACGCCGCAACCAACCCCTACCAGGGCCCCACGCTCGACATCGACGTGCCGCGGCTGGCCAAGACCGTCGAGGTCAACTTCCAGGGACCCCTGGTGTGGACCCAGGAGGCCTGCCGGGCGGGCCTCGCCGAGGGTGGGGGGTCGGTGCTCAACATCGCCTCGATCGGCGGCCTCACGGTGGAGCCCAGCCTGGGCATCTACAACGCCACCAAGGCCGCGCTGCTGCACCTCACCCGCACCCTCGCCAAGGAGCTGGCACCGGCGGTGCGGGTGAACGCCATCGCTCCGGGGCTGGTCAAGACCGACATGGCCCGGGCGCTGTGGGAGCCCCACGAGGAGGCGGTGGCGGCCCACGTGCCCCTGCGACGGCTGGGTGAGCCCGACGACATCGCCCACGCCGCGCTGTTCCTCAGCTCCGACGCGGCGAGCTGGATCACGGGGTCGACGCTGGTGGTCGACGGCGGGATGCTGTTGGGGTCATGAGCCCCCCAAAATCCCGCCGTCACCGTGGCTCGTAGGACCATCGTGCAACCTCTGTCCGACGAAGCGGTGCTGGCCGGTGTCGCCGCAGGTGACGCGGATGCCGCGGCCGTGCTGGTCCGCCGCTTCCAGGCCCGCGTGTACGGCCTCGCCCGCTCCATCGTCGGCGACGTGCAGCTGGCCGAGGACGTGTCCCAGGAGGCCTTCGTGCGGGCCTGGCGCCACGCCCCGTCGTACGACCCCTACCGCGGTGCCGTCGCGCCCTGGATCCTCACCATCACCCGCAACGTGGCCCTCGACCTGCTCCGCAGCCGGCGGGTGCGACCCACCGAGCCCCTCGACGGCCACGTGGCCCGGCTCCTGTCCGACGACCGCCTCCCCGACGACCTGGCGATGGCCTCGGCCGAAGCCCGCCGTGTGGTGAGCGCCCTGGCCACCCTGCCCGAGGGCCAGCGCCGGGCGGTGGTGCTGGCCAGCTACGCCGGGCGCACCGCGCAGGAGGTCGGGGAGATCGACGGCATCCCGCTGGGGACCGCCAAGACCCGCATCCGCCAGGGGCTGATGCGCCTGCGCGAGGCGCTGGCCACCGACGAGGAGTCGTTCCGATGAGCGGGGCATGGACCTGCGAGCAGGTGCAGGAGAACGCCGCGGAGCTGGCCCTGGGCCTGACAGTCGGCCCCGAGCGGGCCGACGCGCTGGCCCACCTCGAGCGCTGCGACGCCTGCCGGGCGCTCGTCGGCGACCTCACCCGGGTGGTCGACCACCTCCTGCTCACCGGTCCGGTCGAGGAGCCGCCTCCCGGCTTCGAGGTGCGCGTCCTCGAGCGGCTGGCGGTGGCACAGTCCGCCACCGGGGGCGCGGTGCCGCTGGCCGCCACCCCCACCCGCCGACGCCATCGTCCGCGTCGGGCCACCCCGGACCGACCCGCGGTCGCCCCGCGGCGCCACACCGCCCGGCTCGCCGCGCTGGCAGCGGCCGTGGTGCTCGTGCTGGCGGGGGCCGTGGTGCTCGTCCGCGGCCGCCCCCGGACCACGTCGAGCGAGGCCGTCCGTGAGGCGCCGATGGTCACCGCCGAGGGCAAGAAGGTGGGCAAGGTCGACCTCGGTGGCTATCCGTCCACGGTGTTCGTGGCCCTGCCCGGCTGGTACTGGGGCAGCGGGTCGGCCACGCCGGTGTACCGGCTGCGCGTGGTGCTCGCCGACGGGTCGCGCCGCGACCTCGGCCCGGTGCATCTCGACGCTGGCGGGGTGTGGGGCCAGGTCACCACCTTCGACCCGGACACCGTGCGCTCGGTGGCGCTGCTCGACGCGTCGGGCCACCAGCTCTGCCACGCGCACCTCACCACCACCTGACAGGCCGGCGGAGGGGCGCGGAAAATCCCTCCGGTGCTGGTGGCCGTAGGTCCCGTGCAGGTGCACCCGCCGGGTGCCCACCTAGGGGAGGTACCTGGATGAACCGAACTGGCGCACGACGGATCGCGGCGATGGTGGTGATCCCCCTGGCCCTTGCGGCCTGTGGGTCCTCGAGCAAGAAGGCGGCCACCAGCCCCACGACGGCCAGCGCAGGCTCGAGCGCCACCACCGCGGCCTCGGGTGGCTACGGCGGGGCCACGGCCACCACCATCGCGGCGACCGCCTCCACGACGGCCGCCGGGTCCACGAGCGGCGCCACCGTGCAGGTGGCCACCGTGGGCACGCTCGGCAAGGTGTTGGTCACCGCCGACGGGCACACCCTCTACCTGTTCGAGAAGGACACCGGCACCACGTCGGCCTGCACGGGCCAGTGCATGGGTGCCTGGCCCCCCTACACGTCGATGAACGCCCCCACGGCGGGCACCGGCGTGACGGCTGCCAAGCTGACCACCGCCACGGGCTCGGCACCGCACCAGGTCGTCTACAACGGCCACCTGCTGTACGAGTTCAGCGGAGACAAGAAGGCCGGCGACGCCAACGGCGTGGGCATCCCCAGCTGGTACCCCGTCACCCCGCAGGGCACCTCGTCCGAGTAGCCGTCTGAGCAGGGAGGCCGGTCAGCCACCCGACACGAGCGTGTCGGCACCGGCAGGTGG
>Ga0302299_10000616_pt1 | contig 19858 bp, 13 predicted proteins | sample III_Fen_N3_4_FD_198795 | JGI IMG/M metagenome (GOLD analysis project Ga0302299, IMG submission 198795) | Peat permafrost microbial communities from Stordalen Mire near Abisko, Sweden - III_Fen_N3_4 | ecosystem: Environmental > Terrestrial > Soil > Wetlands > Permafrost | place: Sweden: Abisko... | reverse complement strand
GACGGGCTCGTCACGATCACGTACACGGAGCCGGGCGGGGGAGGGGGCGCCGGCTCCCTATCAGGCAGCGTCATCACCTACCCGTGGTGCGGCTGCGGGAGTGCAACGCATGTCGACCTGACCGCGGCCGGCACGGCGGATTGGGCCGTCTGGGGATCACCGGACTCCCTCTACACGCCGTCGCTCGCGCCGCGCGTGCGCAAGAGCGGCGGCCCGCAGGCGATCAGCGACCTGACCGGCTCTCCCGCCGAGCTCGGGAGCGTCGGGCCGTTCGGGGCTCCACCGAACCCGCTCGACTTCGGGTGGTCAGACGGGGACACCCAGCCCACGAGCGGCGGTTACATCGGCGCAGGCGTCAACCATGGCGGCGACCGGACGGTCGGCCAGACCCTCTCGTTCCACGTGCCCGCCAGCCCGACTCCGGCCACGCTAAAGCTGTGGGTCTACGCGCACGGGAGCACGGGCGAGTTGACGGCGCACCTGTCCGATGACAGTGCACCCGACTACGTCGACACCAGCGTCGCTCCGGGGTTCAACACGCCCGGCATTTACACGATCGACTATTCATCGGCAACGGCTGGGCAGACGCTGACGCTCACATGGAGGATGATCACGCCGCTATCGCCCGATGCCAATCAGGGGAGCCGCAACATCACGATTTTCGCGGCGGCGCTCAGCGGAGGCGATTTTGGCGGTGGCGCCGCCGCCGGCACGAACCCGCCGCTCGTCACCGATCTCTCCCTGACGGCGCCGGGTGGGAAGGTCGAAGCCGGTGCCGGTACGGTGCCGCTCGCGTCGATCCCGCCCGCCGCCCTGATCGTGCCGCAGTCCACGGGAACGCAGGCCGCGCCGGTGAATCAGTCGCCGGTGAATCAGTCGCCGGTGAATCAGTCGCCGGTGAATCAGTCGCCGGTGAATCAGTCGCCGGTGAATCAGTCGCCGGTCAACCAGTCGGGTGTTCCGACCGGCTACCTGCAGCAGCTCGCCGAGGCCCCAGGTCAGTTCGGCGACACGACGCTGGCGACCATCCCGCTCCACACCCAGGACGGGCTCGACTGGAGCGGTCTCCTCGCGGGGACGCGGCTCGCCGCCACGCCGCTGCAGAGCATCACGCTGCGTGACGTCTTCCAGCTCGACCCGCTGCCGGCCAGGCTCCGCCCGGACGCGTCCAACCCGATCCTGTTCAGCGACCTCGACCTCTCCCGCAGCCCGCTGGCCTCGCTACCCGCGATGACCGTCGCGCTCGGTCGCCTGCCGCTGTCCGCGATCGGCGGCGTCGACTGGTGCCAGCTCTTCAGCGGGCCGCCTCTCGATCTGAGCTGCACGACGCCGCCCTCCGACGCGTCGCTCCTCTCGGCCGCGCTCGAGGGCGCCCCGGTCAACCAGAGCCCGGTCAACCAGAGCCCGGTCAACCAGTCGCTGATCGACGCTCTCGCCGCGGTGCACGCGCCGATCGATGCGCTCCCCGTGAATCAGTCGCCGGTGAACCAGTCGAGGATCGGTCAGCTCCATATCAACGAGCTGGTGAACCAGTCGCTGATCCACTGCTCCGGCTCCTTCGACTGCAGCACCGGGACGCTCGCCGAGGCCCAGGCCGCGGGCGCGATCGACTCGAGCGCGACGCTCGGCGACCTCTTCGCACTCCTGCCGCAGCCGAACACGTACACGCTTGCAGACCTGCTCGCGCTCGCGGTCTTCGCGCAGAGCCCCCAGGCGTTCTCGTTCGAGGGCCTGAACATCTTCGACACCGGCCTCGCGACGTACGCAGACAGCCCGGGGTCCGTCGACTACTCGGCCGCGTTCGACATCTCGTCCGGCCCGGGCACGGTGCCGGACGGCACGGCGGCCGACGTCGCCGTCTCGGTGACCCTGCCGCAGACGTTCGTCTATGCCGCGGGATCGTCGAAGCTCGCCACGAGCCCGGCGACGTGTGCGTCGGCCGCGTCGATCGGGAACCCGACGATCGCGCCCGTCGTTCCGACCGGGGAGACCAAGCTGACGTGGACGATCCACGGCACCGTCGGTAGCTCGTACCTCGTCTGCTTCTCTTCGGCCCCGGGCATCGTGCTCGGCCCGCAGAGCGCGACGCTCGGCGCGACCCCGGTTGGCGGTGCGGCGGCCTCCGCGCCCGCGCCCGCACCCGTCGTCGTCGGGGACACGTTCGAGCCGGCGAACAACGACAGCGCGACGGCGCCGCTGCTCTCGACCACAAACCTCTACCTCTCCTATCTCTCGACCTCGAGCGACGTCGACTACTACCGGTTCCACGTCCCGGCCGCCGTTGGCACGCGCGTCACGTTCCACCTCAGCCACTTGCCCGCCGACTACGACCTCGTCGTCTACGGCTCGCCGCAGACCTCGATGCGCGACCCGGGCACGGCCCTCGTGCGCCCGCTCGACGGTGCGCCGCTCGTCGACGACGGCTCGCAGCTCACCCACGTCAACGACGCGCTGCCGTCGCAGACCCTCAACGACCTGCAGCGACTTCCGGGTCTGCCGGTCGTCGGCGTGTCCGCAAGCCGCGGTACCGATCCCGAGGACATCACGGTCGTCTCCGACGGCAGCGGCGGCGACTACACGATCCAGGTGACGGGCTACAACGGGGCCACGAGCCCTGACCCGTACATGCTCCGCGTCGCGACCGAGGTGCCGCGCGGTGTCGTGGACACGACCGCCCGCACCGTCAACGGCACCGCCGGCGGCCCGATCGGCGCGCTGCCCTCCGGCTTCAACACGCTGTTCCTCGTGAACGCCCAGCGGCTGCGGAGCTTCTTCCCGGCGAGGGCGGGCACGGTGCTCGACAACCTCGCGACGCGCCAGGCCCGATTCGCCCAGCTGGGCTTCCCCAATGCCGCTCTTTATGTCGACGCGTACCCGGCCGTGCAGGCGGCGTACGACGCCTGGGATGCAAATCCGGGCGACCCGAGCCTTGCGAACGCCGTCGTCCGCGCGATCAACGACACCGTCGACTCGGAGGTGCGCCGCGCGCCGAACGGCGGTGGCCTGAAGTACATCGTCATTGTCGGCGGCGACGACATCATCCCGCAAGGCCGGCTCGGCGACTTCACGGTCGCCGCGAACGAGGCGGGCTATGCCGACAGCGTCGACCCGAACAGCCCGTTGTACGCGGCGCTCCACGCGGGCCAGATGCTCTCCGACGACCCCTACGGCACGGTCGCGCCGATCCCGTACCTGAACCGCGACCTCTACATCCCGCATTTCGCGGTCGGGCGGCTCGTGGAGACGCCCGAGGAGATCGACGCGACCCTGTCCCGGTTCGGGACGTTCAACGGGCAGCTCGACCCCACAACCTCGCTGACGACCGGTTACGACTTCATGACCGACGGCGCCCAGGCGATCAACTCGACGTTCACGTCGCGCTTCGGGAGCGGCGCGTCGAACCTGATAGGGCCGTCGTGGCTGCAGAGCGACCTCATCTCTGCGTTCCTCCCGACTTCCGGCGCACCGTCGATCACGTCCCTCAACGGCCATGCCGACCACTACGAGTTCGCGCCGCCGTCAGTGCAGCCGCCGTACTTCACGAGCGGGAACCTCCCGCTCGGCCAGGCGACCGCCGCGGCCGGAACCTCCGGCAAGCTCGTCAACCGACTCGTCTTCAGCATGGGCTGCCACTCAGGCCTGTCGGTCTCGGACGCGATGGTCGGGGTCAACACATACGACTGGCCGCAGGCGTACGCGCACAACGGCGTCGGCGCGTATCTCGGCAACACCGGCTTCGGGTACGGCGACAGCCTCACCGTCGCCTACTCGGAGGCGCTCGACGGCCTCTTCGCGCAGAATGTCGCCGCTGGCTCGACTGTCGGCGAGGCGCTCTCGGGCGCCAAGCAGGCGTACTTCGGCAGCCTCGGCGTGTTCGGCGTCTACGACGAAAAGGCGATGGCGGAGCTGACCCTGTACGGGCTGCCGATGTGGAAGGTCAACGGCGCCGCCGCGCCCGCCTCGCAACCGAGCTCGGGAGCGAAGGTGCTCTCGGTGGGCGGGAGTACGCCGCTCGCCGCCTCCACCCGGAGCTCGACGCTCTCGACACTCTCCACGCCATCCACCTCGAACACGGTGATCACCGATCCGGCCACGGGCCTCGCCGCCGAGTCCTTCAGCCTCGACCCCGTCAACACGGAGGCGCCGTCCAACCCCGAGGGCCGCTACTGGATCGGCCCGGACGGCGTTCAGATCAGCCACCTGCGGCCGATCCAGCCGAAGATGTTCGTGCCGCTGCAGGGAACGACCGCTCACGGCGCCCTGATCACCGCGCTGACGTCCGATGACCACGGCGGGATCAACCCGGTCTTCGCGCGGCCGATCGTCGACGACGCCAGCAACGAGGCGGAGCTCGCGTTCGGAGACGTGGCGTTCCCGTCGCGCCTGCAGGCCGTGCGGACGTTCGAGGGCGCGAGCGGGGTCGAGCAGCGCGTCGTGCTCGTGACAGGCCAGTTCTTCACCGGCGACAACCCGGGCAACGACGGCATCGGGGTCCAGCGCCTCTTCAGCCACATCGAGGGCCGGGCGCTCCGCTCCACCGACGCGGACTTCGTCCCGCCGACCTTCAACCGGATCGACGCGACGACGCCCGCGAACGGGCTGGCGTCCTTCGCCGTCGACGTCACCGATCTCACACAGACCGGCGCTGCGGGCCAGGTGAAGCGGGTGCTCGTCGCCGTTCGCAGCGGCAGCGACTCCGTCTGGACGTTCCAGGATCTCGTCCAGTCATCGTCCGATCCACACCGCTGGACGACGTCGGTACCCATCGCAGGCGCGCAGTACGAGTACTTCATGCAGGCCGTCGACGCGTCTGGCAACGTCGCCGTGAGCACCAACAAGGGCTTCTACTTCAACGCGGTGCGTACGCCCGAGCAGACGACGTTGAACGTACGCCCCTCCGGTGCTTCGCCGGTCAGCTGCTGGTATCCCGCCGGCGTCAAGGCCGAGGTCGTCCAGGGCGCCGACAATGGGCCCGCGCCCGACGGTACCCAGGTCAGCGTCGACGGCGGCGCCTTCGTCGACTACACCGGCCCGGTGAGCCTCCCGGGTGACGGCCCGCACACCGTGGCGGCGCGCTCGGGGACGGCGACGACAACCACCGTGATCCTGGTGGACTCGCTCGCGCCAGTGATCACGGTGAACGTGCCGAAGCAGGGCGGGGTCTACGCGGTCGGGCAGGACGTCGCCTTCGCCGTTGCCTGCGGCGATGCCGGCATCGGCGTCGATACGTGCACGACGACCGGCGACGTCACGGGTGGGAAGCTCGACACCGCGACCTCCGGGACGAAGAGCATCACGGTGACCTCGACCGACAAGCTCGGTCACGCTGCCACTCCGGTCGTCGTGACGTTCGAGGTGAAGTCGCCGCCTGCGGTCACGATCGACTCGCCCTCGAACAACGCGCGGGTCGGCGGGACGCCGACGATCTCGGGAGCGGCCGGAAACGACGCGGACGACCGTCCGACCGTGACGCTGAAGATCTACAGCGGTACCGGGACGGGCGGCAGCCTCGTCCGCACGGTCACTGCGACGCAGTCGCTGGGCGCGTGGTCGAAGGCGCTCGCCGCCCTGGACGAGGGCACGTATACGGCACAGGCGCAGCAGAGCGACAACGCGGGGAGCACCGGATCGAGCAACGCGGTGACGTTCGTCGTCGACACGACGCCGCCCGCCGTGACGCTCACGGCCCCCGCGGCGGGACCGATCAATACGGCCACGCCGTCCTACGCCGGCGCCGCCGGCAACGACGTCGGCGACGGCACCAGCGTCACCGTGAAGATCTACGCAGGCACCGACACCTCGGTCGCCCCCGTGCAGACGAGGAGCGTGACGCGAGGCGGCACCACCACCTGGAGCAGCGCCGGCTTGCCTGCACTGAGTGAGGGAACGTACACCGCAATCGCCTCCCAGAGCGACGCATCGGGGAACACCGGCATGAGCCTGCCGCGGACGTTCAGCGTCGACGTCACGCGTCCGACAGACGCACTGTCGCTGGCCGCCGCACCCGCTCCGGTGGGCGCGTTCATGACCGGCAACACCGTGTACTACCGCGGTATCGCGCCGGGCAGCTTCACGCTCCTGGACTCGGTCACCGATGCCGGCTCCGGCCCTGCGTCGGCGACGTTCCCGGCCATTGCGACGACGGGGTGGGTGCATCCGGCGGTGACCGTCTCGAGCCCGAACGGGGGCCCGTACGGCTCCGCGTACTCGTGGACGGCGAATCCGAGCGGCCCCGTGCCTCAGACGGTCAAGGGCACCGACACGGCCGGCAACGCGTCCCTCGGCACTGCCGTGACGTTCACGAACGACTCGACCGCGCCGACGGGCGGTGCCCTGACGGTGAACGGCCTGGCTGCGACCGCCGCGGGATCGTCCCGGTACGCGAGCTCGCTGCCGTTCTCGATCGACACCCGCACCGACTACAGCGCCGACTCGGGCTCGGGCTTCAAGTCGTCCGTGCTGACGATCCAGTCGTTCCATCTGCCTCCGACCCCCGACGGCATCGCAAGCGGCGTGTGCGGCGCGGCCGGCGGCGCGTTCCCGTCGCCCACGACGATCTCCGGCCTCGGCCAGCCCAACGGCATCGTCAAGGGCTACTGCTACCGGTACACGCTGACCGGCACGGACAACGTCGGGAACACGGCCAGCGTCTCGGTCACGATCAAGGTCGACGCGACGCCGCCCGGCACCACGATCACGTTCCCGGGCGCGAGCACGTACACGGCATTCAGCTTCGGCCTCGGCTGCCCGACCCTCGGCATCTGCGGCACCGCCAACGACAACACCGGGGTCGACATTGTCCGACTCTCGATCCACAACCTGGCAGGCGCATCGTGGAACGGCACCACGTTCGTGCCCGGGCCCGAGCTCTTCTACGCGGCTACGCTCGCCGTCCCGGGGGGTACGTCCACCGGCTGGAGCTACCCGTTCGCCCTCCCGCCGCCCGGCGCCTACACGATCCACGTGCAGGCGAAGGACACGCTCGGGAACGACTCCGCGCCGCTGCTCACGTCGACTTTGACCTTCAACTCAGAGGCGCTGATCGCCTTCGCTCGCGCCGGGAGGATCTACGTGATCCGCCCCGACGGCTCCGGGCTACGACCGGTGACCGGCAACGCAGGCGACGTCGCGAACCACGACGCGCAACCGGTCCTCTCCCCGGACGGCACGAAGATCGCGTTCTCACGCGACGCCGCCGGCGGGCGCCGCATCTTCCTGATCAACAGCTCGGGCACCGGCGCCGCAGTCGCTCTGACGACGACCGGTACGAGTGACCAGCCGGCCTGGTCGCGTGACGGGACGAAGCTCGCGTTCTCGTCCAACCGGAGCGGAAGCAAGGATCGGGACATCTACGTCCTCACGTCGAACAGTCCGAGCTTCATCCCCAACGTGCAGACCGACATCACCAACCTCAAGGGCGACGACCAGCGGCCAACGTGGTCGCCGACCGTTGTCCCGCAGACCGTCTTCCCCCAGATCGCGTTTGCGTCCAACCGCAGCGGGAACTTCGAGATCTGGCGGATGGAGGCACGGGTCGGCGGCGCGGCGACGCAGCTCACCTTCGATAAGAGGAAGGACGTCGACCCGTGGTACTCGCCGAGCGGATCGTCGATCGCGTTCTCATCCGACCGGTCGGCGCCGGGGTCGGGCGGCCAAGAGATCTACGTGATGGACGCGACCAACGGGGAGAAGGCCCCCACGGGCTTCGCGCGCCTGACGATGATCGATGCGGGCGACCGTGCGCCCTTCTGGTTCGACGCCAACCGGATCATCTTCTCGTCCCAGTCGCTCTCCGGGGGCGGACTCGCGACGGTCGGCCCTCCGGGCTGCGTTCCGAATCTTCCTGCGGTGGCGTGCGTGCCGACGAAGATCGTCAACACGATCAAGGGCGACGCAAACCCGGGTTAGTCGCCGCGTCTGGACGCGAGAGGTGCTCTTCAGAGACCCTCTCGGCCGTCGTGAGCGTCGCCGGGTGCCCGGTCAGCACCTCCAGGAACACGTCCATCTCGAGCGCATACAGGTTCGCCGGGGTCAGCGCCCTGACCGTCGCGGTGCCGGACACCTTGTGCAGCAGCGCGATCTCGCCGAAGCCCTCGCCGCGCGCGAGCGAGTTCACGCGAACCCCGTCCACGAGCACCTCGAACGCGCCCTCGGCGATCGCGTAGTACCGGTCACCCTCGTCACCCTGGACCGTGACCTCTGCGCCGGCGGGCACGGCAACCGGCTCCAGGCTCCGTGCCAGCCCCTCGATCTCGGGTGGGGGCAGCGCTGCGAAGAGCCGCAGCGGGCGCAGGAGGCCGATCTCGACCACCGGGACGTGAGCCGAGGCGTCGAGCGCGAGGAGCCGCTTGCCACCGAGCAGCGCGAGCAGCGGCAGTATGGCCCCGACGCCCACGATCGCGGTGGTGGCGCCGCCGAGGTGAACGAGGACCGGCGCGAGCAGTGCACCGGCGGCCGTGCCGGCCATGATCAGCGCCTCGAGGATCCCGAACACGCGGGCGAGCACGTCGGCAGGTGCCGTTCGCTGCAGCAGCGTGCGACCCGCCACGTCGAAGAGGCTGCCGGCGGCGCCGGCGACCGCGAGCAGGAGCAGCGCCCCGGCCGCCGCAGACCACACCGTCATGACTGCGAACGCGACGGCCCAGACGGCGAGTGCGGTGACGACCGCGGGCATGAGGCGGGCGCGGCCGACGAGCGACGCTGTGACGGCGATGCCGAATGCCCCTCCGGCTCCGAAGGCTGCGTTGAGGTAGCCGGCGCCACCCTGGCCCATCCCCAGCGTGTCGATCGCGAGGACGACGTAGAGGACGTCGAGCATCCCGATGACGACGTACTGCGACCCGAGCAGGCCGACGAGGAGCCCGGGCCGCCGGCTCCCGGCGGAGCACCTGGAATCCCTCGAGCAGCTCGGCGGTCGCGCTGCCGGCGGCACCTGCTCCGGCGGCTGCAGGGCCCCTGACCGAGAGCACGAGCGCGGCTCCGCCGAGGACGAGCGCGGCCATGAGGAGGAACACCCAGCCCGGCCCCCAGTGCGCGATCAGCAAGCCCGCGACCGCCGGTGCGACGAGCACGCTGACGCTCTCGTTCCAGCCCGAGACCACGTTCGCCGCGGTCAGCTCCTGCGGCGCCCGGGCGAGCGCGGGCGTGAGAGCGGCAAACGTCGGTCGCGTCACGGTCACGGCGGTCGCGGCCATCGTCGCCGCCGCGACCGCGAGCCAAGAGGGGCCGCCGAGGATCAGCACCGCCGCGGTCGCCCCCATGGCGATGCCCTCCGCGACGTAGCTCAGCGTCAGAACGAGGGCGGGGCGGTAACGATCGGTGAGCACCGAGGCGAAGGGCGCAAAGAGGGTCGCAGGCACGAGCTGGATCAGCGCGACGAGCCCGGCCAGCGTGGCCCCGCCGCGGTCGTACGCGTAGACGAGCATCGCGATCCACACGGCCCACTCGGCGCCGTTGAAGCAGAAGAACGCGATCTGCTCCCGGCGCAGGTCGGGGTTGCGGAAGACGACCGCGACCACGCTGCGGACCTGCCGGAGATGGTTCATCGTCGGCGTTCCCGATCCACGCAGGGGAGTATCTCGTTCCAGCCCGAGACCGGCGCGTTCACCCACCCACGTCCGCGATACTAAGGTGATGGCCGCCGATCGCGCTGCTGACCTTCTGGCGCTCGCGCGCGAGCTGGAGCAGCGCGACGCCGACGTCGCCGCCCGGATCGACGCCGTGGCGGGCGTGCTGTGGCGCGTGGACGAGATCCGGAGCCACGGCAGCCGCATCCGCGCGGCGCTCGAGGAGATCCCGGACGACATCGAGCACGCCGAGCAAGCGGAGCGCGACGCTCGAGCCCGAGAGGCGGAGGCCCGAGCCGAGCTTGCCGAGGCAGAGCAACGGCTCGACGAGGTCAGCCGCTCACGGCGCGCAGGCGCGGATGCGCGGGCGGACGGGGAGCGGGCGGTGCGACGGGCGACGGTGGGGGCTGCCGACGCCGCGACGGCGGTGACCCGCCGCCACGACCGCGTCCTTGCCCTCGGCCGGAACGCGGTCGCCCTCCGGGCCGAGGCCGACGGTCTGTCGGTCGAGGCGCGACAGGCGGCTCGAGCCGTCGCTGAGGTGCCGCGCCTCTCGGACTCCGGAAGGATCCTGCCCGGTGGCTCGCTCGACGAGATCGAGGAGTGGGGGGCACGGGCCCACGCCTCGCTGTTCGTCGTCCGGGGCGGTCTCGAGGGCGAGCGGGAGCGGCTCGTGCAGGAGGCGAACGCGCTGGCCGCAGCGGTGCTCGGCGAGCAGGTTGGAGGCGCGAGCGTCGCCCTCGTGCGGCGCAGGCTGGAGGAGTCGCTCTCCGGTCGGTGACGGCCTTCGGCCTCAGGCTACGGAAAGGTGGGATCGCCCGGCCGCAGATCGAGCGAGCCGCCGTTGCGGCATCCCGGCGGCAGCCGGTAGTCGAGGCGCTGGATGCTCGCGTCGGAGAGGTCGCTGTCCCGCTGGGCGCGCATGAGCGCCTCCGCCGTGCCCGCGTCGAGACCGAGCCGCCGTCCGAGGCCGACCCCCTCCTGGAGCGCGTAGCACTCGGTGTCCGCTTCGTTCCGCACGCCGCGTAGGTGGGTGGCCTCGTGGGCGAGCACGGTGATCGCGAACGCGGCATCGTCGCGCGCGCCGAGGTGGTGCTCGAACGCGATCCGGTACAGCGAGCGGCAGATAGTCGGCTCGAGGTACGCGAGCCTGCGGGGAATGAACGCGACTCCGGCCGCATCCGAGCCGACGCCCGTGAAGGCGTAGCTGTCGTCGCAGCGCACCGTGACGGCGTGGCCGGCGATCCGGGCCGCCTCGGCCGTGAATCGCCGCTCGGCCCGCGCGCGCTCCGCGGCCGGGACCGAGGGCCAGCCGGCCTGACGGTCGACCCGATAGGCGTAGGCGAACAGCCCGATGCCGACGACCAGGACGACGAGCAGCGGCACCCGCGAGCTGCGCCGTGCCGGCGGCGCCGCGGGCACGAACACCGGCTCGCCGTCCTCGTCGACCGCCTCGACCCAACCGAGGTCGGCGTCGTCGGCGCCCGGGAGCCGCCGGGAGGCCGGCCTGGGAGTCGTGCCTTGCCGGCGCTCGCGGATGCCGCGCACGACGAACTCGATCTCGGTGGCGGCGAGGAGCGCGAACGGGACCCAAAAGGGAACCGCCGCCTGCAACCGGCCGGAGAGCAGCCAGAGCACGACGAAGCAGAGGGCGCCGACGCGGGCGACGGTCTGGACGCTGCCCCGCGAGACCCGGTTGACCACCCGGCCAGGGTAGAGGCAGCGTAGGATCGCGGGCGTGATCGATCCGCTCGAGCGCTGGCGGGAGCTAGGCCTTCCCGACAAGCCCGACTACGCAGGCCTGTTGACCTATGCGGGCCTCCCGTACACGCAGGACCCCGCGGAGCTCGAGGGAGTCGACGTCGCCATCGTCGGGGCGCCGATGGACGATCTCACCTCCGACCGGCCCGGGACGCGGTTCGGCCCACGGGCGATTCGCGCCGCCGGCTGTCCGCCCGGGCCGCACCTCGAGGCCCGGCTCGACGCGATCGGCGACCTTCGCGTCGTCGACTTCGGTGATGCGCCTGTCGTACCGTCCGATCCTGCCGGCAGTCACGCAGCGATCGAGCGCATCGTCGGACAGGTCGTCGCAGCGGGCGCGATCCCCATCGTCCTCGGCGGAGACCATTCGATCGCCGAGCCCGACGTGAAGGCGGTCGCTGCCGCCCACGGGCCCGTCGCCCTCGTCCACTTCGACACGCACACGGACACGGGGGAGGAGGTCTTCGGGGTCGAGGTCTCGCACGGGACGCCGATGTACCGGCTCGTACGCGACGGGCACGTCGACGGCGGGCGCTACGTGCAGATCGGGCTCAGGGGCTACTGGCCGGGCGAGAAGGAGTTCGCCTGGCAGGCCGAGCACGGGATCACGAGCTTCTTCATGCACGATGTCCGAGGCAGGGGAATTCGCGCCATCGTCGAGGAGACGATCGCGATCGTCGGCGATCGGCCGACGTTCCTGACGGTCGACGTCGACGTGCTCGACCCGGCCTTCGCACCCGGGACGGGCACGCCCGAGCCCGGCGGGATGACGAGCGGGGATCTCCTGTGGGCCTGTCGCGAGCTGGCTGCGCGCCTGCGGATCGTCGGGATGGACGTGGTGGAGGTGATCCCGACCGGGGTCGCGTCGACCGATATCACGGCGCTCGTCGCCGAGCGGATCGTCCGCGAGGCGTTGACCGGGATCGCAGTCGGGCGGTCAGCCGTCGGCGGTCAGTAGCCCGGGGTCGACACGAGGGGCGCCGTGCAGCGCCAGACTTCCTGGTGCATCACGACCCCGGCCGAGGTACAGGAGTCGCCCGCGAGGCTCGGAAAGCCGGTGAGGACGCCCTGCTTGCACGCGTACCAGGCGCCGTCCGGCTCGGAGGAGGGCGCCGCCGTCGTGATGCAATGGCCGGTCACGCCGGCGCGCTGAGGCCAGCGCTGATCGCGGGCGACGACCATCAGCGCGATGAGTGCGATCCCGACGAAGGCGATCTTGAAGAACATTGGCGGGCTCGATTCGGATGCGGGAGGGGGAGATCCTCCCAACGGGTTATCGGCACGAAGAGGGGCGCGGTTGAGTCCTTCCTCGCTCCTGCTCGTTTGTGCATCACCCGCCGGCCGCGTCATCTAGAGTCGGAGCGGTGGCTGCCGTGCGCATGGACGGAAAGGAGCTCGCCGCGAAGGTGCGGGAGGGTGTCGCGCATGACGTGGCGGAGCTCGGGCACGTCGGGCTGGCGACGGTTCTGGTGGGTGACGATCCGGCCTCCCACGTCTACATCGGGGCGAAGCACAAGGCGGCGACCGAGGCCGGCATCGACGCCCGTGACGTTCGCCTGCCGGCGGAGACGAGCGAGGAGGACGTCCTCCAGCTCGTCGCGCAGCTGAACGCGGACGACGAGGTCGACGGGATCCTCGTGCAGCTACCGCTGCCGTCGCACATGAACGAGACGAAGGTGACCTACGCCGTGGCACCGGCGAAGGACGTCGACGGGTTCCACCCCTTCAATGCCGGCAACCTCTATCTCGGCACGCCGATCCACGTGCCCGCGACGCCGTCCGGCTGCATGGAGCTGCTGCGCGAGTACGGGATCGACCCGAAGGGCAAAGAGGCGGTCGTGATCGGCCGCAGCGAGATCGTGGGCCGGCCGATGGCGATGCTGCTGATGCACGCGCACGCCACGATCACCGTCTGCCATTCGCGCACCGTCGACCTCGCCGCGCACGTCCGGCGTGCCGACATCGTCGTCGCCGCCGTCGGCATCCCGGGCATCGTCACGGCGGACATGGTGAAGCCGGGGGCCGTCTGCCTGGACGTCGGCCTGACCCGCACCGACGAGGGGATCCGCGGTGACATCGACCCGTCGGTCGCCGAGGTGGCCGGCTTCCTGACCCCTATGCCCGGCGGAACCGGCCCGATGACGATCGCGATGCTCTTGCAGAGCACGCTCAAGGCGGCGCGTTACCGGCGTGGCCTGCTTGCTTTCCCCGGTTCCTGACGGTACCGTTCTCGCCGCTTCGTTCAGTCGTATGGCTTCATCGCTGGGGCTGTACATGTTTCAGGAGGACGTTCGTTGTCAGAGATTGGCACCGTCAAGTGGTTTTCGAACGAGAAGGGCTTCGGGTTCATCGAGCGCGAAGGCGGAGAGGACGTGTTCGTCCACTTCTCGGCAATCACCATGGACGGGTACAAGTCCCTCACGGAGGGACAAAAGGTGGAGTTCGAGGTCGTCCAGGGCCCCAAGGGTGCCCAGGCGGCGAACGTCACGGCAGCCTAGGCTTACCGGATTCGAGCTTCGTGCGACGGGCCCCGGGAGGGGCCCGTCGTCTTGACAGGATGGGAGTGGGATGGCGATCGACAGGGACACGGTGGTGCACGTCGCGCGGCTCGCGCGCCTCGACCTGCGCGAGGACGAGCTCGACCGCCTGACGGCCGAGCTCGGCGCCATCCTGGAGGCGGTCTCGAAGGTGGCCGAGCTCGATCTCGCAGGCGTCCCTCCCACGTCGCACCCGCTCGATCTCGTCAACGTGTGGGCCGACGACGAGCCGCGGTCCTCGCTGACTCTCGCCGAGGCGCTCGCGAACGCGCCCGCCCGGGAGGGCGATCTCTTCCGGGTGCCGCCCTCACACGGCCCGGAGGCGTCGGCGTGATCGACACGCTCCGTCTCACCGCCGAGGAGGCTCTCGGCCTGATCGAGCGCCGCGAGGTCTCGTCGGCGGAGCTCCACGCTGCGTACCTCGCAGCCGCCGCCGAGCGCGACGAGGAGTTGCACGCGTACCTCCGGCACGTCGAGTTCGGCGAGGGCACGGGGGTTCCGATCGCACTCAAGGACGTGATCTCGACGAAAGGGGTCGAGACGACGGCCGGCTCGAAGATCCTGGCGGGGTACGTGCCGGTCTTCGACTCGACCGTCGCCGCCCGGTGCAAGGCGGCCGGCCTGCCGTTGCTCGGGAAGACGAACACCGACGAGTTCGCGATGGGCTCGTCGACCGAGAACTCCGCATACGGGCCTTCGCGCAATCCGTGGGATCCGACCCGCGTCCCCGGCGGCTCCGGCGGCGGCACCGCCGCAGCGGTCTCGGGAGGGCTCGCACCGTGGGGCCTCGGGTCCGACACGGGTGGCTCGATCAAGCAGCCGGCGGCGCTCTGCGGCAACGTCGGCCTCCGGCCGACCTACGGCACGGTTTCCCGCTACGGGATCGTCGCGTTCGCGTCGAGCCTCGATCAGATCGGGCCGGTCGGGAAGACGGTGCGCGACGTGGCCCGTCTCTACGCGATCATCGCCGGCCGTGACGTCAACGACTCGACGACCGTCGAGCTGCCGGAGGCCGTCGAGCTGCCGACCGCGGAGGCCCTGGACGGGCTCCGGGTCGGGATCCCGAAGCAGATCTGGGACCTGCCCGGCATCGAGCCCGGCGTACGGGCCTCGTTCGAGGCCGCTCTCGAGACCGCGCGGTCGCTCGGCGCCGAGGTCGGCGAGTGCGACCTGCCGCTCTCGTTCGACTACGGCATGGCCTGCTACTACCTGATCGCCCCGGCCGAGGCCTCGTCGAATCTCGCGCGCTACGACGGAGTGCGCTACGGCCCGAGGATCGAGGCGCCGACCTACCGCGAGATGGTCGAGCAGACGCGTGACGCGGGCTTCGGCGACGAGCCGAAGCGCCGGATCATGCTGGGCACCTACGCGCTCTCGGCGGGCTACTACGACGCCTACTACGGTCAGGCCCAGCGCGTGCGCACGTTGCTCATCCGCGAGCATCGCGAGGCGCTCGGGCAGTTCGACGTGATCGCCACGCCCACCTCGCCGACGGTGGCGTTTCCGATCGGCGACAAGGCATCCGACCCGTTGGCGATGTACGCGTGCGACGTGATGACGATTCCTTCGTGCCTCGCCGGCCTGCCGGGGCTGAACGTCCCGTCCGGCCTCTCGGAGGGGTTGCCGGTCGGCCTCCAGCTGATCGGCCGCCAGTTCGGCGAGAACACGCTGTTCCGCGCCGGCCACGCGCTCGAGCGGGCGATCGGCTTCGACATCGTGCCGGAGCGCTTGCGATGACCTGGGAAACGGTCGTCGGGCTCGAGATCCACGTCCAGCTCAAGACGCGCACGAAGATGTTCTGCCGCTGCACGGCCGGGTACGGCGCAGGGGAGAACACCCAGACCTGCCCCGTGTGCCTCGGCTTCCCGGGGGCCTTGCCCGTGCTGAACCGGACGGCGATCGAGTGGACCGTCAAGCTCGGCCTCGCGCTCGGCTGCGAGATCGCTCCGCGCGCCGTGTTCGCACGCAAGAACTACTTCTACCCCGACCTTCCGAAGGGCTATCAGATATCCCAGTACGATATGCCTTCTTGCGAAAATGGCAAGATGCTAGTTCCAATGCCCGAGGGCGAGCTCGAGGTCGGCATCGTCCGGGCCCACCTCGAGGAGGACGCGGCGAAGACGGTGCACATGGGCGGGCACACGGGCCGGATCGGGGGCGCCGAGTACTCGCTCGTCGACTACAACCGTGGCGGCACGCCCCTGCTCGAGATCGTGACCGCACCCGACATCCGCTCGGCCGAGGAAGCGAAGCGCTTCCTGCAGCTGCTGCGCCAGACAGTGGTCGAGCTCGGCATCTCCGACGCGGAGATGGAGAAGGGCACGCTGCGCGTCGACGCGAACGTCTCCGTCCGTCCGGCCGGCTCGGACGAGCTGCGCACGCGCTGCGAGATCAAGAACATGAACTCGTTCAACTACATCGCCCGCGGGATCGACGCCGAGGTGGCGCGCCAGATCGCGATCTGGGAGGCGGGCGGCGAGGTGAGGCAGGAGACGTTCGACTTCGATGCAGGCTCGGGAGCCCTCACTCCGCGGCGCTCGAAGGAGGAGGCGGACGACTACCGCTACTTCCCCGAGCCCGACCTCGTGCCGGTCGAGCCGCCGTCCGAGCTGGTGGAGCGGCTGCGTGCCGAGCTGCCGGAGGCTCCGGCGGCCCGCATCGCGCGGCTCGGTGAGGAGCTCGATCTCGAGCGGGCGCTCGTGCTCGTCACCGGCGGCCTCGACGAGCTCTACGAGGCGACGGTCGCGGCCGGAGCCGAGCGGATCGCGGCGGCGAACGTCATCGCGAACAACCTCGTCGGAGCCGGCGTCGCCCCCGCGGCCGTCCAGGCGGCGGAGCTCGCCCAGCTCGTCGGGGCGCGCGACCGGATCCCGAGGCAGGTGTTCGACGAGGCCATCTCGAGGGCCGGCGACACCGGCTTCGCGGCGGCGCCCTACCTGGCGCAGGAGGCCGTCTCGGACGCATCCGAGCTCGAGCCGGTGATCGACGCGATCATCGAGGCGAATCCCGGCCAGGCCGCCGCCTTCAGAGGCGGCAAGGAGGGACTGCTCGGCTTCTTCGTGGGCCAGGTGATGAAGCAGACGGGCGGGACCGCCAACCCGCGCATCGTCAGCGAGCTCGTCCGCGCGAAGCTGCTCGACTGACCGCAGGCTTGGGCCGTCGGCGACTCAGGGAGCGGCGCCGGCACGCCCGGAATGGGCGTCCGGCCGAGGCGCCGGCGCGGGGCCCGGGATGACGAAGCCGGCGTAGAGGAGCAACGCCGCGGCAGCCGTGAACAACGACGACTCGGCCTTCCCGAGCCCGGCGAGCGCGCTTCCGATCGCCGCGACGGCGAGGCCGGCCAGGATCAGCGCGTTTCCGAGAGGGCGCCGCCTCAACCCCAGGAGAGCCACCACGACGGCGGCGAGCGTGCCGAGCGAGTTTGCGGCGATGGCGAGCACGCGGGCGGGGAAGACCGCCAGGTGGGCCTGGGCCTCGGGGATCGAAGTGCCGCTGACGGATGTTGTCAGCGGTACGGCGATCGCGATCCCGATCGCCAGCCCGATGTATACGAGCGTGAGCGACCCGACCCGGCGGACGCCCGCCCGCTGCAGTGAGCCGGCCCCGAGGAGCGCCGCCGCGAGCAGCGCGCCGAAGAGGTAGTAGACGCGAAACGCCGGGTCGCTCCAGCCGGCGGCGGCGCCCCAGGCGATCGCGCCCGAGCCGGCTGCAAACGCCGCGAGCGCCGCGGCCCAGGCCAGCAGGCCCGGCCCCGGCCGCTCGCGATGCCTGCGGACGAGGTCCGCGCTGAGCCGGAGCGAGACGAGCGTGGCGAGAAAGGCAAGGAGCGCTTCCATCAGCCGAGAGCGTAGTGGCCACTACCGTCAGCGGCTCACCCGCCCCCAGCTAGGCTCTGAAAGCGATGCCTCAGAAGCGTTATCTCCTCACTCCCGGCCCGACGCCCGTCCCACCCGAGGTGCTGGCTGCGCTCGCCGAGCCCGTCATCCACCATCGCTCGCCGGACTTCAAGGCCGTGTTCCAGGAGACGAGCGCGCGGCTCCGTGAGGTATTCCGCACCGAGAACGACGTGCTCCTCTTCACGGCCTCCGGCACCGGCGCCTACGAATCGGCCTTCGTGAACCTCCTCTCGCCGGGTGAGAAGGTCATCGTCGTCTCGCACGGCGAGTTCGGCTCCCGCTGGCAGCGGATGGGGAAGGCATTCGGCTGCGACGTGGTCGAGCTGACCTACGACTGGGGCGGGACGCCCCGTCCGGACGACGTCTCGAGCGCACTGGCGGAGAGCGGTGCTCGGGTGGCGTTCCTCGTCCACTCCGAAACCTCGACCGGCGTCGTCTCCGACATCCGCTCGCTCGCCGCCGCCTGCAACGACGCAGGGGCGATCTCCGTCGTCGATGCCATCTCGAGCCTCGGCGCCGTTCCCCTCGAGACCGATGCCTGGGGGATCGACGTCGTGGTCACCGGCTCGCAGAAGGCGCTGATGACCCCGCCCGGCCTGGCGTTCGCCTCCGTCTCCGAGCGGGCCTGGGCCAAGGCCGAGCATGCGACGTTGCCCCGCTTCTACTGGGACTGGGCGCGGGCCCGCGCGAGCCAGGAGAAGGGCAGCACGCCCTTCACTCCGGCGACCTCCACGGTCGTCGCACTCAACGCCGCTCTCGAGCTGATCCTCGCCGAAGGGCTCGACCACGTCTTCGCTCGGCATGTCGCCCTCGGTCGCGCGTGCCGCGCGGGCGCGAAGGCTATGGGCCTCGAGCTCTACTCTCCCGACGACGACGGCGCCGCCATCCTGACGGGAATCCTGACCCCCGTGGGGATCGACGCAGTCGAGCTTCGGCTCGCCCTCCGCGATCGCTACGGCATCACGATCGCGGGCGGCCACGGTGACATCGTCGACCGCCTGTTCCGGATCGGTCACATCGGCTACGTGGACATCTTCGACATCACGACGGTGCTCGGGGCGGTCGAGCTCCAGCTGGTCGAGATGGGTGCGACGGTCGAGCGGGGCGCCGCCGGTGCGGCCGCGCTCGCGGCGTACGAGACGGCCCGCTGACGATGCGCGTGCTCGTCCGGGAGTCGATCGCCGAGGCCGGGATCGATCTGCTCCGGTCGAGATTCGAAGTCGATGACGACCAGGTGACCCCACTCGAGGAGATCATCGACCGCTACGACGCGATCGTGATCCGGTCGGCCACGAAGCTCACCGCCGACCTGATCGAGCGGGCCACCAACCTCAAGATGATCGGGCGCGCGGGAGTCGGAGTCGACAACGTCGACGTCGATGCGGCAACGCGGCACGGGATCGTCGTCGCGAACGCGCCGGAGTCGACGGTCGTCTCGGCTGCCGAGCAGACGGTCGGCCTGATGGTGGCGCTCGCCCGCAACATCCCCCAGGCGCATGCCGCGCTCAAACAGCACCGCTGGGAGCGCTCGAAGTGGAGCGGAGTGGAGCTCGAGGGCAAGACCCTCGGCGTGCTGGGCTTCGGGCGGATCGGCCAACAGGTCGCCCGGCGTGCGATCGGGCTCGGCATGCGGGTCGTCGCCTACGACCCGTTCGTCGCCGACGAGCGCTTCCGTGAGCTCGGCGTCGAGCACGCTCCGGCCGAGGACGACGTCCTCGCCGCCGCGGACTTCCTCACCCTTCACTCGCCTCTGACCGACGAGACGCGGGGGATGATCAACCGGGAGACGATCGCGAAGATGAAGGTCGGCGCCCGGCTCGTGAATGCCGCGCGGGGTGCTCTGATCGACGAGGGCGCCCTTGCCGAGGCGCTCGCCTCCGGGAAGCTCGCGGGCGCCGCGCTCGACGTCTTCTCGGAGGAGCCGTACGACGGCCCGTTGCTCGACCTCGACGGCGTCGTCGTGACGCCGCACCTCGCCGCCTCGACCGACGAGGCGCAGGACCGCGCCGGCGTGATCATCGCCGAGCAGGTGGTCGCGGCGCTCGAGGGCGGCCTGGTGTCGAACGCGGTCAACATCCCCGTCGTCGACAAGGCTTCG
>Ga0302299_10000615_pt1 | contig 19868 bp, 16 predicted proteins | sample III_Fen_N3_4_FD_198795 | JGI IMG/M metagenome (GOLD analysis project Ga0302299, IMG submission 198795) | Peat permafrost microbial communities from Stordalen Mire near Abisko, Sweden - III_Fen_N3_4 | ecosystem: Environmental > Terrestrial > Soil > Wetlands > Permafrost | place: Sweden: Abisko... | reverse complement strand
ACTCCTCCTGCAGCGGTGCCGACATGGGTAGGGACCAGGTCTTCGACGCGAGCGGGAGTTACTCCAGGTGAATCGGGTCCGGGCCGCCACAGCGTCGCAGCGACGCGATGGATGGGGCGTGACCGGCCGCCTCCTGCTCCTGATCGGGGTGCCGCTGCTGGGGATGCTCATCCTGGCCGCGTCGATCACGGTCCAGCGCCTCGAGACCACCGATCGCACCCGCGTGATCGCGACCGACGTCGACTGGCTCGGCCGCCTGGTCGACGCCCGGGCGGCGATCCACGCGGAGCGGGTGCCGACCGAGTCGTTCATGCGGGCGGGCGGTGCCCAGCTCGGCGCGGTCGCGGTCGAGCGGGTCCTCGACTACGACGTCGTCGGAGTGATGGCCAACACGCGGCAGGCCGCCGATCTCGCGGTCGACGCCCTCGGCGCCGACCAGTCCATCGTGTCGGCCGACGAGCTGCAGGCGATCCGCTCGAAGATCGATGACGGCTCGGCCACCAGTGACGGGATGGCCGGCTTCTACACGGGGTTCGACTCGAAGCTCCAGTCAGCGATCGAGCAGAGCCTGATCGGCATCCGGTTCGAGGCCGACAACCTGGCGGGCAGCTCGCTGGTCAACGCGTCGCTCGACGGGTTGACCGCGGCCACCGATGCGCTCGACGCGGTCGATCAGCAGCTCCGCGAGCTCACGCCGCACTACCTCGGCACCAGCCCGAGCCGCGGGCTCGACATCCAGCTGGTCGACGCCAGCACCAAGCAGCAGCTCGCGGACGATGCGCTGTCGAAGACGCAGCTCGACCCCATCAGGACCGCGTGGTCCGACCTGCAGCAGACCGACGAGGTCAGGACCTTCGACGCCGCGGTGGCCGACGCGCTGGCCCCGAGCCAGACGCCCGACGTCACCCCGATCGCGCCGCAGACCGACATCCCGCAGTTCTCGAAGATCTCGAAGGCCGGCCTGGCCTACGAAGCCGGGATCTACGACATCATCAAGTCGGCCAACGGCTCGATGCGCAGCGCCGTCGCCTCGATCCGCAACGCCGCCATGACGGACCTGCGCCGATGGATCGCCTTCGCCACCGCGCTGGGCGTGCTCACGGTGGTCGTGTCGCTGTGGTTCGCCCGCTCGATCTCGCTGCCGCTGCAGCGGCTCGCGGTGAGGGCCGAGGCGGTGAGCGCCGGCGACCTCGACCAACCTCCGTTGGGCCGGCAGAGACAACGCGACATGGCGGTGACGTTCGAAGCCTTCGACGACCTCACGGCCAACCTGCGCCTGATCGAGGCCAAGGCCAACGCGCTCGCCGCGCTGGACTTCGAGGCCGAGTCGTTGGCCAAGCCGCTGCCGGGACGCCTCGGCCAGTCGCTGCAGCGCTCGGTGCAGGTGCTGTCCGGTTCGATCCTCGAGCGGGACCAGCTGCAGAAGAGCCTCGAGCAGCAGGCCACGCACGACGCGCTCACGGGCCTGCACAACCGGGCCGCCGCCGGCGATGCCCTCGAGCGGGCGCTGGCCCGGTCCCGCCGCAGCGGGGTCGGCCTGGCCGTCCTGTTCGTCGACCTCGACGACTTCAAGCGGGCCAACGACACCTTCGGCCACGCGGTCGGCGACGACGTGCTCCGCGAGGTGGCCGGCCGGATGAGCCGCGTCGCCCGGGCCGGGGACTTCGTCGCCCGCCTCGGCGGGGACGAGTTCATGATCCTGGTCGAGAACGTGCGGGAGGCCGACGAGGTCGCCGCCCTGGCCGACCGCATGGTGAAGGAGGTCGGTCGCCAGATCGAGCTGTCCTCCCTGCGGGTGCAGATCGGCGCATCGGTCGGCATCGCCTTCGCGTGGAGCGGTGAGGAGGAGGCCGCCCAGCTGCTGGCGTGGGCCGACCTGGCCGTCTACCGGGCCAAGCAGCGATCGGCCGGTCGGGTCGAGATCTACGACACGACGTTGCAGCAGCAGCTGCTCGAGCGGGCCGAGATCGAGAACGCGCTGGCCCGGGCCATCCCCGCCGGCGAGCTGTTCCTGCTCTACCAGCCGGTGATCGACGTCGACACCGGTCGGCTGTCCGGGCTCGAGGCGCTCGTGCGATGGGACCGGCCCGGCCACGGCATCCAGCCGCCGAACTCGTTCATCCCGATCGCCGAGACGAGCAACCTCATCATCGACCTCGACCGGTGGGTGCTCGAGGAGGCCACGCGCCAGATGGCGGCCTGGCGGGACACGCCCGAGCTGGCCCACGTCGGCATGTCGGTCAACGTGTCGGGCCGGCACCTGCTCAGCCAGACCCTGCAGGACCACATGGTCGACCTCATGGCCCGCTGGGACGACCTGGGCCTCGATCCGTCCCGCCTCACCCTCGAGATCACCGAGACGGTCCTGCTCAACGACCTCGACATCGCTCGCGATCAGCTGGCGGCCATCCGGGAGCTCGGCGTCGGGGTGGCGATCGACGACTACGGCACCGGCTTCACCAGCGTGACCCACCTCCAGCAGCTGCCCATCGACGTGATCAAGATCGACCGGACCTTCATCAACCGGCGCCTCACCCCCCGGGACCGGGCGCTCCTGACGATGATCACCGACCTCGGCCACCACCTCGGCGTGTCGATCACCGCGGAGGGCGTGGAGACCTCGGACCAGTTCGACGTGCTGGCCGACATCGGCTGCGACCGGGCCCAGGGCTACTTCCTGGCCCACCCGCTCACCGTCGCCGGTCTGCTCACCTTCACGCAGGCCGCCCTGCTGGTGCGCACCCCGCCCAGCTGATCGACCCGGGAGCACTACCGTCGGGGCGATGGCCGACGGCGACGAGCGCCCCCGAGTCGACGGGCCCCACCTGCCCGAGCTGCCCGATGTGACCGACCTGACCGATCTGTCCGAGCTCTCGGCCGGGGGGTTCTCCTCATGGCTGCGGGGGATGGAGGCGGCCCTGGCCGGCGAGCGGGACGCGGACGTGCCGTGCGGGACCTGCACGGCCTGTTGCACGTCGTCGCAGTTCGTCCACATCGGCCCGGAGGAGACCGACGCGCTCGCCCACATCCCGGCCGAGCTGCTGTTCCCGGCGCCCGGCCTGCCCCGTGGTCACCTGCTGATGGGCTACGACGAGCGGGGGCACTGCCCGATGCTGGTCGACGAGCGCTGCACCGTCTACGCCCACCGGCCCCGGACGTGTCGCACCTACGACTGCCGCGTGCTGATCGCGGCCGGGGTGGCAGCTGACGACGACCAGCCGCGCATCGCCGGCCAGGTCGCCCGGTGGCGCTTCGACCACCCGACCGCCACCGATCGGGTGGAGCACGACGCGGTGCAGCGCGCCGGCGCGCTCCTGCGGGAGGACACCGCCGGGCGCGACGGTGGCGCGCCCCGGGCGACCCAGCTGGCGGTGCTGGCCGTCGAGGTCCACGACCTCTTCCTGACCCGCGATCCCGCCACCGGAGCGGTGGCACCGGCCGAGCCCAGGGTCGACGAGGTGCGGGTCGAGGTCCGGCGCCGGGTGGCGGGGTAGGGCCAGCCCCACCCCGAGGACGCCGACGGGCAGGATGGCCGGTCGGTCGGTCGCCACGTACCTTCTGGGGCATGTCGTCGGCGTCCGCCACCCTCACGTCCGGTCAGCCCCGACCGGACGCGTCCGAGGTCGCCGTGCTCAGCCGCGGCGGGCCGGCACGCGTGGGACGGGCCTACCTCGACGTCGTCGCCCCCCGCACCTGGCGGGCCACGGCCAACCTGGTCATGGGGATGTTCGTCGGCGTCGTCACCTTCTCCGTGCTGATCAGCCTGCTGGCCACGACGGTGGGCCTGATCCTCGTGCTGCCGATGGCGATCGTCACCGGGGTCCTGCTGCTGGTGTGCTCGCGGGTGTTCGGCCGCTTCGAGCGGTTCCGCTACCGCACCCTGCTCGACCTGCCCATCGCCCGTCCCCACCGCTCGGGGGCGGTCACCGGCTGGTGGCCCCGGACCAAGGCGGTGCTCCTCTCGGCGGCCACCTGGAAGGAGATGGGTCACGGGCTGCTCCAGCTCCCGGTGGGCGTGGTGACCTATGTGATCGCGACGGTCGTCTGGTGCGTCCCGCTGACGTTGCTGACCCTTCCGGTGACGGTGTGGGCGCTGCCGGGTGACGAGGTCTACGTGTGGCCCGACGTCACGCTCCGGGGGTGGGCCCTCGCCGCGCCGGCGTTCATCCTCGGTCTGGTGCTGCTGCCGCTGGTGCCGTTCGTGATCCGCTTCGTGGCCATGGTCGACGGCCAGCTCGCGTCGCTGCTGCTGGGCCCGGGACGGACCCAGCAGCTCGATGCCCAGGTCGCCGCGCTCACCGACAGCCGATCGCGCGTGGTCGACGCGGTGGAGGTCGAGCGCCAGCGCATCGAGCGCGACCTGCACGACGGCGCGCAGCAGCGACTGGTGGCGCTGGCCATGGATCTGGGTCGGGCCCGGGAGAAGTGGGACTCCGACCCGGCCGGCGCCCAGCAGCTGGTCGAGGACGCGCACCGGGAGGCCAAGCAGGCGCTCGTCGAGCTGCGCGACCTGGCCCGGGGCATCCATCCCGCCGTGCTCACCGATCGCGGGCTCGACGCCGCGCTGTCGTCGGTGGCGGCCCGCTCGCCGATCCCGGTGCACCTGACGGTCGACGTCCCCCGTCGGCCCAGCGCCACGATCGAGGGCATCGCCTACTTCGTCGTCTGCGAAGCCCTCACCAACGTGGCCAAGCACGCCGACGCCACCCGCACCGCGGTCACCGTGGCCCGGCGCGGCGATCGGTTGCTGGTGGAGGTCACCGACGACGGCCACGGCGGAGCCTCGCCGTCGGGCAGCGGCCTGGCCGGCCTGCGCGACCGGGTCGAGGGCGTCGACGGCTGGCTGCACGTGAGCAGCCCGGTCGGTGGACCGACCACGATCCTGGCGGAGCTCCCGTGCGCATCGTGATCGCCGAGGACGCCGTGCTGCTGCGGGCCGGGCTGACCCGTCTGCTCGACGACGCCGGGGAGGAGGTCATCGCCGCGGTGGGCGACCCGGTGGCCCTCTTCGACGTGCTGGCCCGCCAGCAGCCCGACCTGGCCATCCTCGACGTGCGGATGCCGCCGACGTTCACCGACGAGGGCATCCGGGCCGCCGTGCGGATCCGGGCGGAGCACCCGCAGGTGGCCGTGCTGGTGCTCAGCCAGTACGTCGAGAAGGAGTACGCCACCGAGCTGCTGGCCGACCACACCGAGTCGGTCGGCTACCTCCTGAAGGACCGGGTCGCCGACGTGGCCGAGTTCATCGAGGCGGTGCGGCGGGTGGGATCCGGGGGCACGGCCCTCGACCCCGAGGTGGTGGCGCAGCTGCTGGCCCGCAGCCGTCGGCGCGACCCGCTGGAGACCCTCACCGACCGCGAGCGCGAGGTGCTGTCGCTGATGGCCGAGGGCCGCTCGAACGGGGCGATCGCCGCGGAGCTGGTGGTGAGCGACGGCGCGGTCGAGAAGCACGTCCGCAACATCTTCACCAAGCTCGACCTGCCTCCGGACGCCAGCGACCACCGGCGGGTGCTGGCCGTGCTGCGCTACCTGGAGTCCTGAGATGACCACGACCGTCCCGCCCCTTCCCCCGCCACCTCCGCCGCCGTCACCACCACCGCCGTCACCTCCACCGCCGTCACCTCCACCGCCGGCTTCGTCGGCGACCGCTCCGCCCGAGCCGACCCGCCGAGGCCCGCTGGGCGTCCTGTTCACCGTCCTCGCCATCGGCCTCACCCTGGTCACGCTCGCCTACGGGGTGACGACGCTGGTGAACGTCCTGGGCATCCGGACGTACCGCACGACGACCGCCTTCCCCCTCACGCACACGCTCGTGCTGCGCGGTGGCGACAGCCGCATCACCCTGGTCGCCGACGCGACGGACCAGATCGTGGTGGAGTCCTCCGTGCGGCGGGGGATCATCGACCCCGGCGCGGTGGCCGAGATGCAGGGCGACACGCTCCACCTCGACGGGGCCTGCGTCGCCCGGGTGCTCACGTCGTTCTGCTCCGTCACCCTCACGGTGCACGTCCCCCGGGACCTCGCCCTGCAGGGCTCGCTCGACGACGGCTCGCTGACGGCCGACGGTCTCGTCGGTCCCGTGTCGCTGACGATCGCCGACGGGCAGGTCGACCTGCGCAACATGGACGCCGACGCGGTCGACATGAGCACCTTGGACGGCCGCATCGACCTCAGCCTGGTCCGCGCCCCGCAGTCGGTGCGGGTGCACACGAGTGACGGCTCGGCGTCGGTGTGCCTGCCCGACGAGTCACCGGGCTATTCGGTGACCCAGCGCAAGGTCGATGGGGCCATCCACGTCGGGGTGGCCGACGACCCCCGTTCGACCCGCCCGATGGACCTGCGGACCGCCGACGGCTCGATCCGCATCGACCTCTGCAGCTGATCGAATTCCTCCCGGACGCGAAGGACGGAGGGATCGGCGGGTCAGATGCTGGTGCCGCCGAGGGGCCACCAGCCGGTCCAGCTGGCGGTCTCGGGCGTCTGCTGCCACGAGTGCCAGATCTGGCGGTCGTCGCCCTCGACGAACAGCTCGAGCCGGCCGTCCTGGTTCTTGGCCGCCGCGGGGGAGCCGCGCCACGTGCGCCCGGGGCTGAACCCGAGCCACCCGCTCCAGGGGCCGTTCTGCTTGACCTGCCAGGCGGTGTAGATCTGACGGTCGCGGCCGAGGACGAAGAGCTCGAGGCGACCGCTCGGACCGCACACCACGGCCGGGTTGTTCTGCGGGGACCAGTTGCCGCCGAGCGAGGCGTAGCCGCTCCAGCCGGAGTTGGGGGCCAGCTGCCACGTGTCGTTCATGGCGCCGTCGACGCCGGTGATGAACAGCTCGAGCCGGCCGTCCTTGTTGGTGACGACCGCCGGGGTGCCCACGAACTTGCCGGGCAGCGGCCACCAGGCGCTCCAGGTCGAACCGGGCGCCGTCTGGAAGGCGTGCATGAGCGTGCCGTCGGCGGTCACCGCGAAGACCTCGAGCCGGCCGTCGGCGTTGCTGGCCGCGGCGCAACCGGCGAGCGGTGGGAACGTCTGGGTGCCGATCGGGACGAAGCCGGACCACTGGCTGTTGGGCGCGAGCTGCCACGAGCTGCGCAGCCGGCCGTCGGCTCCGATGACGAACGCCTCGAGCCGGCCGTCGAGGTTGCGGGTGACCGCAGGGGTGCCGGTCGCGCTGACGCCACGCCCGGCCCACCCCGACCAGCCGCCGTTGGGGACGAGCTGCCAGCTCTCCTGCAGGGTCTTGTCGGCCCCGACGATGAAGATCTCGAGGCGGCCGTCGGCGTTGTTGGCGACGGCCGGACCGACGATGACGTTGGTCGTGTCGTCGGCCGTGACGCACGGCGCGGTGTGGGTGGCCGTCGCGTTGTCGGTGGCGCTGGTGGAGGTGCAGGCCGGGTCGAACTGCCACGGCGGCGTGCAGCTGACCATCCGGCAGACGACCGGTCCGTAGCAGGCGATCTCCTGGTGGCACTGCCCGTAGCGGAACTGGTTGCAGCAGGTGCGCCGGTTGTCGCAGGTCCCGGTCGGGCAGTAGCACGTGCACGACGTCGGGCAGGTGGCGTTGCAGTCGAGGTAGTAGCGGGCCTTGCCGCCGCAGAACGACGAGTTGTCGGCCTTCCACCACCCGGCCAGGTAGCTGCCCGGCGGACACGAGTTCTTGCCGTTGTTGATCGTGCAGCAGAACACCGACCAGCCGTCGCCGCAGGCCGCGCCGCCACCGCACAGGGAGGCATAGGCCGTGCCCGGCTTGAGGATGAACCCGAACGGGTTGACGGCCAGCGCGGAGCCGCCCACCGCCACGCGGGTGAGGAAGCTGCGCCGGGTGTGACCCCGATCGGCCGGCACCTGGCGTCCGGCGCGCGAGAGCCGTCCGACCAGCCGCTCGAGTGGCGAGCGGCGAGTGGTGGACGCGGCGGTCGAGGCCGCGGCTGTGGCGCCGGCCGCCACGGTGCCAGGGTCGACCGTGCCGGGATCGATCGTGTTCGAGTCGATCGGTCCGGGGTCGATCACGTCGGGTGGCGTCTCGACGCCGCGGCTGAGCACGCGGGGGAGCATGGTCACCTCGCCTCGATGGTGGTGGCGGACAGGACCTGGTTGCCGAGCGGCACCAGGGCGGGAGCGTTGTCGTGCGAGCCGAGGACGACGAACAGGCAGAACGCCCGGTTGCCCTCGGTGAAGAAGCGCTGGAAGCCGGACTGCCCGGCGATCACGTGCTGCAGCGCCCTGGGGCTGAACTGGGCGGCCCGGAGCTTGCGGGGCAGGCCCTGGGGCGCGAACAGGGCGGTGCCGACCGACTCGGGGCCGTACTCGAAGAGGCAGACGAAGAGGTGATCGGGCCCCATGAGGTCGACCGCGCCGCTGCCGAAGTCGGCGCGCTGCTCGGGCAGCGGGAAGTTGGCGAGGTGGGCGACCGGGTAGGTCCGTTCGCCGTGGGTGCCGAAGCCGGCGGCCGCCGCCGCGCTGTCGAGCGTCGGATCGACCCGACGGCTGATGCGCCCCTCCCAGCCGGCGGGGAGCGTCGTCGAGATGCCCTGGGCGGTGAGCTGCATCAGATCTGCTCCGGCTCGGCGTCGGGGTAGAGGCTGGGGTCGCCGGGGAGGATGCCCGCGGCCAGCAGCTGCTGGTCGATCTCGCGCTCGCGGTCGGCGTCGCTCTGGGGCTTCGACCGCCGGACCGCTCCGGGGCCGGCGGTGAAGGTGAGGTCGCCGGTGGCCTGGGCCAGCAGGTTGGCCACCTGCTTCCAGGTGGCGCCCGTACCTTCGCCCCGGACCCGGCCGGTCGGGCCGTCGACGAACACGAAGTAGGGCGATCCCGGCACCTCGTAGTCGGCCCAGGCCGCGCTCGACATGACCAGGGGCAGCCCGGGCGGGGCGAGCGAGGCGATGGCCGACGGGCTCTCCTCGCTGGCGTCCTTGGTGACGACGACCAGGCGGGTGGACTCGGGCAGGAGCAGCTGGTCGGGCTCGGCGAAGGACTCCCAGAACCCGGCGCAGGTCAGGCACGAGCTCGACAGGAAGGCCAGCAGCGTCGGGTGCGAGGCCCCCACCACCCGCAGGGCCAGGACATCGTCGTCGACGCTGTTGCCACGCACGTCGGCGCCGTCGCGGAAGCCCGTGTCGCCGGCCAGGGTGGGCAGGCCCGACTGCATCTTGAACTCGACGGGCGTGCGCACGCCGGCCCGCTCGGCCGGGTCGCCGACGCCGGCACCGAGCTCGTGGAGCTGCTTGAGGATGGCCGCGTGCGACCGGAGCAGCCCGACGACCAGCAGGCTGAGCAGGCCCACCACGACGGCGAGGATGGTGACCAGCACCGCCATCAGGCGTCGTCCCCGGTGGGGGTGACGGCCTGCAGTGCAGCCTGCAGGTCGGGGATCAGCTCGAGCATCACGTACCAGAGCCAACCGGCCAGCGCGGTGAGCGCCACGAACGGCAACCCGGCGAGCGGCTGGTCGCCGAGCACGGCGGCCACGTCGCCGGTGGGCCACACGATCGCCGCGGCGCAGACCAGGGCGGCGACGGCGTTGAGCACGACGTGCAGCCGGGTGACGGGGGCCTCGGCCTGGCCGAAGCAGCCGCACGACGCGGTGGCGTCGGTGCGCACCAGCAACCGCCACGAGAACAGGGCGAACCCGGCGAACACCACGGCGAGCGCGCCGGCGGTGGCGGCGGACCCCCACACCAGCGCGGCCACGGCGGCGGCCACCTCGACCAGCCCGAGCAGGCGGCCGCGAACCTGGCCGCCCGAGCCCCGGGTGCCGGGGATGCCGGCGGCCCGCATGGCCTCGGCGGCGGCCTCGGGCCAGGCGACCTTCTGCACACCCGAGAAGGCCAGGAGCCCCGCGAGTGCGAGGACGGGCCCGGCCAACAGCGACATGGCCGAGAGTGTAGCGACGCTGCTCCACCCGGCCGGATCGCCCACCGCACCGGCCCGCATCGCGTCCAAGGGGTGGGTTCGGGGGGCCGGGTGGCGCGGGAGGGCCGATCAGGTGGTGGCGCCGTGGCTCTTCATCGCGTGGTCGATGATCTTGGGGAGCGCCTCGTGGCGCTGGGCGACCGCCGCGGTGACGGCGACCGTGAAGGCGTCCCACGAGGACCGGTCGGCCTCGACCGCGGCCTCGACCTGCCGGCGCCACGCTCCCAGCATCGGGGTCTCGGGGATCGGCGCGCCCGTCCCGGGTTCGACGACGGGTTCGGCCACCGTGACCGGGGTGGTCGGTCCGCTTCCGGCCGGTTCGGTGAAGAGGCGCAGCGAGACCGCGGCGCCGTCGTCGGCCACCAGGACCACGGCAGAGCCCTGCACCTCGACGGGGTCGATCGTGTCGACGACCCAGCCGCCGGTGTTGAGCACCCGGATGGGGTAGGTCCAGCCGGCGATGTCGGGGAAGATGCGCTGGAAGGGCTTGTGGGTGTGGCCGAACACGAAGGTGCACTCGCGCCCGCCCGCAGGGGTGGCTCCGGGCTGATCGCGCTGGGGGTCCTCGGCCTGGAGCTGTCGCAGCAGGGGTCCGGCGAGGTAGGCCTCGAGGCCCTTCTCGGCCCGATCCGACAGCGGCTCGGTCACGTGCGCCCGTTCGAGGGGGGCGGCCCGGGCGATGGCGAACATCAGCATCCGGCGCACCACGAACCGGGTGATCGACCGGAACCACCGCGGTCCCCGCCGGGCGGCGATCGATGTGCTCAGGTTCCCGGCCAGCCAGTCGAGCGCCTTCGGGCTCTGCAGCATGGTGTAGAGCGCACCGACGTCGGCGCCGACCACGCCCGAGCGGCCCAGGGCCGACCAGAAGAAGTCGATCCACGCGAAGTTGTCCGACTCCCAGTCCCAGATGTCCGGCCCCGGCTGCTGCGCGGGGAACAGGTCGTGCTGCAGCGTCGACATCAGCCGGTAGAGCGGCTCGGTGAAGTGGCCGTGGTGGAAGATGACGGCCTGGTTGCTGTCGGGATCGACGAACCCCAGGTTGGGGTAGATGACCGCGATCGACACGGTGTCGCGCCGGGCTCGACGGCGGACGACCGCGGTCAGCACCTCGGCCTCGATCGACGCGTCGGGGTCGAGCATCTTGGTGGTGTGCCACGGCTCGTCCAGCGGTCCCTCACCCAAGGTGTGCTTGATGTGGTGGGCGTACTGCCGCTCCCGGGCCGTCTCCCAGAGGTGGTGGTCGTGGTTGCCGGGCAGGTAGAGGACCCGATCGTCGAAGAGGCGCTCGCCGTCGACCGGGAAGGCCTGATCCATGAACTGCTCGAACACGCTGAGCGCGGTGTCGTCGGTGGCGAGCGCGAACTCGAGGATGTCGCCGTTGAGCACCAGCGTCGGCCGGGCGTCGTCGGGGGCGAGCCGACCGATCAGCTCGCGCAGCCCGGCGAACAGCCGGGTCATCACCTCGCTGGTGGCCACCTTGTCCACCGTCATGCCGTCGGCCCCGATGGCCGACAGCACGCTGTTCTGTGCCCCCAGGTGCAGATCGGACATGCACACGTACCGCAATCCCTCAGCGCCCACCACGGCCTCCCCGTCGCCCGGGTCGGGCTGCGCCCGGATCCTCCGGCCTCGTCGCCCGACCGGGTAAATGTCGCACACCGGGGCAAGGGGTGACCGGACCTGGATCGCCGCCCGGGCCAGAGTGAGCACGGAAGAAGGGCCCGCCGGGGGGAGGCGGGCCCTTCTCCGTGTCGGCATCTGCGATGCCGTGTGGTTCCCGCCGAAGGTGGCGGGGGTGCGCAGCCGCCTGCGCGGTCCTCGCCGGTGGGTGGATCGGGTTCCCTAGACTGTCGGGCGAACCCTCAGCACCACGCTGGTGTGCAACTGTATTTTGCAACTTGAGTTCGCAAACCTAGCCACTCGATGACCCCGCTGCAAGGATTTGACCCGTGAGCCGACGCATCAAGCGTGAGGAGCTGCGCGATCTCTTGTTGAGCGAGGGGGTCGCGCTGCTCCTCGACGAGGGGGTGCAGGTCGGCCTCGGGGCGGTGACCTTCCCCCGCGTCTTCGAGCGCGTCGAGGCCGAGACCGGCCGGCGCATCACCGCGGCGTCGGTCTACGAGCGGCTGTGGGCCAGCCAGAGCGACTTCCAGTGGGAGGTGCTGGCCGAGCTGGTCGAAGGGGCCAGCACGCTCGACGACCGCACGCGACGTCGGGTGCGGCGCATCCTGTCGGCCGCTGATCGGTCGACGGAGACGGGCCGGCTCGAGTGCCTCAGCGAGCTCTGCCAGGTGGTCGTGCAGCAGCACGTCATCGAGGGGTCGAGCCGCCACCACTACCGCATCGTGCTCGCCGCGGTCGCCGCGGTGTCCGCGCCCGAGAGCGACGACCCCGCGTCGAAGGGCGTCGAGCGGGTGCGCGAGGCCCTCCGCGACTACGTCGAGCGCGAGACCGAGCTGCTGCTCGACCTCTACAACGAGATCGGCGGATCGCTCGGCCTGCGCACCCGCGAGCCGATCGAGCTGCGGCAGTTCGCGCTGGCGGTCGGCGCGCTCGGTGAGGGGGTGGCCCTGCGCCTGAAGTACTTCCCCGAGTACGCCCAGCCGATCGCGGTGCCGTCCGCGCTGGGCCGGACCGACGACGAGATGTGGAGCCTGGTGGGCTTCGGCGTGGAGGCGCTCGTCACCGCCATGATCGAGGTCGACCCCGACTGGCCCGGGCCCGAGGCCTGACGCACCGCGGCCCGCCCGTCCCCGTGGCGGACGGGTCATGTGCGGGCGCTGGGCGGTGTCTCGTCGGTTCCTTGCAGGTTCCTTGACGGTGGGCGGTCGTCCACTTACCGTCTGCGGTACACGTCTGGGGGGACCACGATGACCGATCTGGCCGAACGCCCGTTGGTCGATGTCGATGCCGCGAACCCGCGCATCGAACCGACCACCCGTCCACACTCCGCATCCATCGAGCTGCCCGGTCGGGTCGCCCTCGCCATGTTGTGCGGCGCAGCCGGCCTGATCCACTTCGTGATGGTCCCGGCCCACGCCCAGGAGGCGACCATCGACGGCGTGCTCTTCGTCGCGGCCGGCTGGGCGCAGGTCGCCCTGGCCGTGTGGCTGGTCGTCCGGCCCACCCGGGTCGCCCTGCTGACGACCATCGCGGTCAACGCGGTCTTCGTGGGCGCGTGGGCCATGAGCCGGACATCGGGGCTGCCCTACGGCGCCCATCCGTGGGTGAAGGAGACGGCCTCGTTCGCCGACCTCGCCACCGTCGGGTTCGAGGTCGCGCTCATCGTCCTCGCCGTCCTGCTGCTGTGGCGCCCGGGTCTCACCTCGGGGTGGTCGGAGTCGCAACGCGTGCTCAGCTCGATCGTCCCCGTCGCCATCGTGGCCATCACGACCGCGGTGCTCCTGGCCCCCAGCACGGCCGTCCACGCCCACGGTGCCGGCGAGGCGGCCGGCCACACCCACGGCTCGGCCACCGCTGCGGTCGATCCCGGATTCGCCGCGCTGGTCAACGGCCAGGACAACGAGGGCATGGCCCACTCGCACGGGCCCGATGTGGCGCTGACCGCGGAGGAGCAGGCCAAGCTCGACGAGGAGCTGTCCTGGAACCAGACCCTGCAGGACAGCTTCCCGACGCTCGCCTCGGCGAAGGCGGCCGGCTACACCGAGGCCGGTCCGTTCGCTCCGGGACTCGGGCTGCACATGCTGCCGCCGATCGCCAAGCTCGCGGTGGGCACCGGCGACGGCGCGCTCGACACGCCGGCCGAGGTCCAGTCCGCCTTCCTCATCTACGACGGCATCGAGCCCGGCTCGAAGCTGGCCGGCTTCATGTACATGGCCTACGGGTCGACGGCCGAGCCCCAGGGCTTCGCCGGACCGAACGACCACTGGCACTTCCACACCAACACGTGCGTGGTCAACAAGAACGGCAAGATCGAGTCGCCCCTCGGGGCCGACCGGTCCGCGACCCAGGAGCAGTGCGACCGCTTCGGGGGCACGCTGATCGTGAACACCGGCTACATGGTGCACGTGTGGAACGTGCCGGGCTACGAGAACCCCGACGGCATGTTCGGCAACCTCACGCCGAAGATCACCTGCCCGGACGGCAGCTACTCGGTGATCCCCGATGCGGAGATCGGCTACGTCCGCACCCTCTGCCCGGTCTGAGCCGGTGAGCGGTGCGCGCCGCCGCTCGTGAGGTCCAGGTCCGTGAGGTCCTGGTCGGTGTGAGGTGCCGGTCCGAGAAGTGGTACGCCCCCTGGGACTTGAACCCAGAACCTGCGGATTAAGAGTCCGATGCTCTGCCAATTGAGCTAGAGGCGCGCGGTGAGGGAGCGAGCGTAGCGCACCGGTCCCCGAGCTCCGAGCGGCTTGCGCCGGTCGACCCGAGGGGCTTCCGCGGGTTGACCCGAGGGGCTTCCGCCGGTCGACCCGAGGGGCTTCCGCCGGGCGGTCACCGCAGGGGACGGCCCGGGATAAGGTGACCTGGCCGTCGGCGCAACGACCGACGCCCGATTCGACCAGCTGTTTCGAACCGTTCGATTCGCCATCAGGGGGAACACATGAAGACCAAGGCCGCGGTGCTCTACGGACCGCACACGGAGTACCAGGTCGAGGAGATCGAGCTCGATGCGCCCAAGGAGGGCGAGGTCCTCGTCAAGTTCGCCGCCAGCGGCATGTGCCACTCCGACGAGCACCTGGTGACCGGCGACATGGTCCTCGACGCCGAGATCACCGAGATGATGGGCTGGCAGCAGTTCCCGATCATCGCCGGGCACGAAGGGGCCGGCGAGGTCGTCGAGGTGGGCCCCGGCGTCAAGGAGCTGGCCGTCGGTGACCACATCGTCACCTCGTTCGTGCCGTCGTGCGGCATCTGCCCGTCGTGCTCGAGCGGCCACCAGAACCTCTGCGACCTCGGCGCCACGCTGCTGTCGGGTCGTCAGCAGGACGGCACCTCCCGCCACCACGCCCATGACGGCAGCGACCTCGCCACCATGTGCTGCCTCGGCACCTTCGCCGAGCACGGCGTGATGAACAAGGCGTCGGTCATCAAGATCGACAAGGACATCCCGCTCGACAAGGCGGCGCTCGTGGCGTGCGGCGTCACCACCGGCTGGGGCTCCGCGGTCTACGCGGCCGAGGTCCAGCCCGGCGAGACGGTCGTCGTCGTCGGCACCGGCGGCGTCGGCATGAACGCCGTGCAGGGTGCGGCTCTGGCCGGCGCCCGCTACGTCATCGCGGTCGACCCGGTCGAGTTCAAGCGTGAGCAGTCGCAGATCTTCGGCGCCACCCACGCGGTGGCCAGCATCGAAGAGGCCACCGCCCTGCTGGGCGAGCTGACCTGGGGCCGCAACGCCGAGAAGGTCATCCTCACCACCGGCCTGGCCGAGGGCTCGATGATCGCTCCGCTCATGGGCATGGTCGGCAAGGGCGGCCGCTGCGTCGTCACCGCGGTGGCCAACATCACCGCCACCGATGCGCAGCTCAGCCTGTTCGACCTGGCCATGCAGCAGAAGCAGCTGGTCGGCACCATCTTCGGCTCGGCCAACCCGCGCTACGACGTGCCCCGCCTGCTCGGCCTCTACCAGAGCGGCGACCTCAAGCTCGACGAGCTCATCACCAACACCTACGGCCTGGCGGACATCAACCAGGGCTACCAGGACATGCGCGACGGCAAGAACCTGCGTGGCGTCATCCTCTACTGATCACATGAAGGTCGATCGTGCGCTGGTCGACCGCCTCGATGCCGAGGTGGTCGGCCGGCGGCGCGAGCTCGAGCTGCTGGTCGCGGCGCTGGCTGCCGATCGGCACATGCTGCTCGAGGGGCCGCCGGGCACCGGCAAGTCGACCGTGCTGCGGTCGCTGGCCGACGCCACCGGGGCCGAGTTCGTGTTCGTCGAGGGCAACGCCGAGCTCACGCCGTCGCGGTTCGTGGGCACGTTCGACCCGGCCCAGGTGCTGGCCGACGGCTACTCGCCCGACGCCTTCGTCGACGGTCCGCTGATCACCGCGCTGCGCGACGGCGCGCTCCTCTACGTCGAGGAGATCAACCGGGTGCCGGAGGAGACGCTCAACGTCCTCATCACGGTGATGTCCGAAGGTGAGCTGCACGTGCCCCGGCTCGGTCGGGTCGGCGCGGCCGACGGCTTCCGCCTGGTGGCGGCCATGAACCCGTTCGACTCGGTGGGCACCGCTCGCATCTCGGCCGCCATCTACGACCGGATGTGCCGGGTCACCATGGGCTACCAGGACGCGGCCACCGAGACCCGCATCGTGCTGCGCGAGGTGCCGGGCGGAGATCCCGAGTTCGTGGCGAAGGTCGTGAACGTGGTCCGGGCCACCCGGGTGCATCCCGGGGTGCGCATCGGCTCGTCGGTGCGGGGCGCCATCGACCTGGTGCTGCTGGCCGATCAGCTGGGCGCGCTGCGCGAGACGGCTGCCGGCGACTACGCCACCGGGCTCGACGCCGCGCTGGCCGCGTTGAGCGGGCGGTTGCGGATCTACGAGGGGGGCGAGCACCACGGCGACGACATCGTCCGCGAGCTGTGGGAGGCCGAGTTCGGTCCGCCGACGGACGGCTCCGGAGGAGATCCGGGAAAAGGCTGACGCCCCTGGCCAAGGGGGCGTCCTCGCCGCCGCCGGATCAGCCGCTCGAGGGTGAGGAGGCGCGCGAGCGGCTCGACGAGGAGCAGCGGGGCTCGACGCCCCGGCGCCAGCTCGAGAAGGCGCCGCACTTCGACGACGTGTCGCCGGCGGTCGGGGTGCTCGACGAGGACGCGTTCGACTCGGCCTTGGCCGATGACGCCGACGGCGCGCTCGAGCTGCTGGGCGCGCTGGTCGGGGCCACGGACCAGAAGTTGGCCGAGGCGGCTCGGCGGTTGGCGGCCCGGGTGGTCCTCGACCTCACCCGGTCGGGCGCGCCCCGGTCGAGCGGCGTCGGGCGGATGGAGGTGCGGCCGGCCGACCGGGCCGACGGCGACCTCGACCTCGACGCCAGCCTCGAGCCCCTGCAGCTGGCTCGGGCCGGCGGGACGGCGCCGCCGCTCGACGAGCTGCGGGTGTCGGCCTGGGGCAAGCCGTCGACCGCGGTCTGCCTGGTGATCGACCGCAGCGGCTCGATGAACGGCACCCGGCTGGCCACCGCCGCGCTGGCCACGGCGGCGTGCGCGTGGCGGGCCGGTGGTGACCACTCGGTGGTGGCGTTCTCCGACGACGTGGTCGTGGTGAAGAGCCAGGACGTGGTGCGCCCGCCGGCCGCCGTCGCCGATGACGTGCTGCGGCTGCGGGGGATGGGCCCGACGGATCTGGCCTTCGCCCTGCGGGTGGCGCGTGATCAGCTGGCCCGGTCGAGGGCGCAGCGGAGGGTCACGATCCTGCTGTCGGACTGCCGGCCGACCACGGGATCGGACCCGGCCGTGGCCGGGATGCGGCTCGACGAGCTGGTCGTGATCGCGCCGGCCGACGACAGCGACGACGCGGCCGAGTTCGCCCGCTCGTGCGGCGCCCGGTGGACCCCGCTCGCCGGCCCGTCGGACATCCCCGCCGCCTTCGCCCGGCTGCTCGACTGATGGTCGGCTCCCTCCCCGTGGCCGCCGCCCGTCAGCGGTCGCGGGGCGCGTGGGCCACCGTTTCGGTGGGTGGTTCGCCCGCCGTCGATGTGGGGTCGCAGGTCGGTCGGTCGCGGGGCGCGTGGGCCACCGTTTCGGTGGGTGGTTCGCCTTGGGTCGTCGGGTCAGCCTGTGCGGTGGCCGGATCGTGACGGACGACGACGAGGGCGAGCTCCGTCCGCCTGCGCCGGAGGCGATGCGGCTGGTGCTCGACGGATCGGTCCGGCGGGTCGATGGCGGGCGGGTGCTGATCGGCGGGTCGCCGATGCGGTTGCTGCGGCTGACCGAGGCCGGCTCGCGGCTCGTCGACCGGCTGGCGGTGGGCGGCGAGGTCGGGGCCGGGGCCGCGGCTCGGCGGCTGGCCCGTCGGCTGCTCGATCGGGGGATGGCCCATCCCCGGATGGTGCCGACGGGCCGTCGGAGCGACGAGGTCACCGTCGTGATCCCGGTGTTCGACCGGACCGCCGGACTCGAGCGGACCCTCGGCGCCGTCGCCGCCGGCGAGGTTCGGCCGGCAGCCGTGGTCATCGTCGACGACGGGTCGCCTGGGGACGGGCCGGCCTCGGTCGAGCGGGTGGCGGAGGCGGCCGGCGCCCGGGTGGTGCTGCGCTCCGTCCGGGGCGGACCCGGCGCGGCCCGCAACTCGGGCCTCGAACTGGTCGACACGCCGCTGGTCGCCTTCGTCGATGCCGACGTCGAGCTCGCGCCGGACTGGCTGGCCCCCCTGCTCCCGCACTTCGACGACCCCGCCGTCGTCGCTGTCGCTCCCCGCGTCGTTCCCACCGCTGCGTGGGATGCGTCCGATGCGACTCCCTCACCCGATTCGTCGCAATCGTCCAATTCGCCCGATTCGTCGGATCCGTCCGATTCGTCGGATTCGTCGGTTTGGTCGGTTTGGTCGGTTTCGTCGGTTTCGTCGGGTTCGTCGGATTCGTCCGGTTCGGCGATGTCGTCGGGAGGCGCGGGCGCCACCGAATCGGTGGCGGTGTCGCCTCGCGACCCGCTCGGTGCCGGGGTTTCGTCCGTTTCGTCCGATTCGGCGAATGCGTCGGCCGGAGGCGCACCGAATGCGGTGCGGTCCTCCGATCCCTCGTCCCCCATGGGAGCGCCCCTCAGCGACGAATCGGTACCGAATCGCCGCCAACGGGCGGCGATGGTGTCGGGGGTGGGTGGACGGTGGTCGCTGGCGGGGGCCCTCGATCGCTTCGAGCGGTCCCGATCGCCACTCGACCTCGGGCCCGAGCCGGCGCGGGTCGCGCCCCGGACCCGGGTGGCGTACGTCCCGACGGCCACGCTGTTGGCCCGGTCGGACGCCGTCCGCGCGGTCGGCGCCTTCGACGAGCGGATGGCGTTCGGCGAGGACGTCGACCTGATCTGGCGCTTGGTCGAGGCCGGCCACACCGTTCGCTACGAGCCGGCGGCCACCGTCACCCACCCCACGCGCCCCGAGCTCACCAGCTGGATGCGCCAGCGGTTCGACTACGGCAGCTCCGCCGCGCCGCTGGCGGCCCGTCACCCCGAGGCGATGGCCCCGGTGTCGGTCTCGGCCTGGAGCGCGGCGGCGTGGACCCTGGCCGCCACCGGCTTCCCCCTGACCGGCGCGGCGGTGGCCGCCGTCGCCGTCGTGCAGCTCCCCGGACGGCTGCGCAACCTCGACCATCCGTGGAAGGAGGGCCTGCGACTGGCCGGTGGCGGCACCTGGTCCGCCTGGCGCCCCCTGGCCACCGCGGTCACCCGCACCTGGTGGCCCGCAGCGGTCGCCGCCGCCGTGGTGTCGCGTCGGGCGCGTCGGGCCCTGCTGGCCGCCGCCGTGGTGCCGGCTCTCGTCGACTGGTTCCACGGTGATCGCCAGGTCGACCCGGCCGCCTACGTCGCCCTCCACCTGCTCGATGACCTGGCCTACGGTGCCGGCGTCTGGGCCGGCTGCGCCCGTGAGCGCACGATCGTGCCGCTCGTCCCCGATCTCACCTCCTGGCCCGGCCGCCGCCCCGCCGTCGAGTGAGCCCGAACTGGTGGCGATCGGTGCGTGCGTTCCGCCCACCGATCGCTACCAGTTCGGGAGGGGTGCCGGGGGGTGGTGAGGTCCTGTCGTCGAGTGGCGGCCGGAACTGGTGGCGATCGGTGCGTGCGTTCCGCCCACCGATCGCTACCGGTTCGGGAAGGGTGGGAACCGAACGGCGGCCCAGACGTCGTGGGGGATGGAGACGGGGAGCGGTGCCGGTGCTGTCACGATGGCGACGATGAGCGATGCGGGGGCGGAGGTGGAGCCTGAGACGGGTGAGCGCACGACGCTCGATGCGCGATCCGACGGCCCGATCGAGCCGACGCCCGGTCGAGACGACGGCTTCGAGGCGCT
>Ga0302299_10000613_pt1 | contig 19893 bp, 16 predicted proteins | sample III_Fen_N3_4_FD_198795 | JGI IMG/M metagenome (GOLD analysis project Ga0302299, IMG submission 198795) | Peat permafrost microbial communities from Stordalen Mire near Abisko, Sweden - III_Fen_N3_4 | ecosystem: Environmental > Terrestrial > Soil > Wetlands > Permafrost | place: Sweden: Abisko... | reverse complement strand
CGTGCTGGGCGTGCCGGTCGGTGGATGGCTCGGCGTGCCGGTCGGCGGCGACGTGGGGGTCCAGGTCGGCGCGCCAGACGGCGTCCCGGTCGGCGTGGCGCAGGCGGACGGGCACGGGTAGGTCTGGTGGCCGGCAGCGACCGGGGTCGTCGCCGGGATCAGGAGGGCGGTCGCCACCAACCCGAGGACGACCAGCCACGACAGCTTCCGCGCGATGGTCGCGCGCCGTCGTTTGGAGCGAACTCGCATGCGATCGGGACCCCGGAAGGAGGCGGTCCGCCTCGGTGGATGGTCGACCCGCCAATCGTCCCACGCGACCAGGTGGCCCGTGCAGGACCTTCGGCGGCGGTTCCTGCACGCACCACGCGTGGGACGGTCGCTCGTTGCCTGTGGTCAACACTTCCTGCGGCTCGCGGCGACCCGCGAGGGGCGCCCGGGCCGGGATGGGCGCGGCGATCCGGAGCGAAGGCCGGGCCGCTCGCGAGTGTGTCGCCGCGGCTAGGATGTGCGTCCGATGACCGCCCAGCTCTCCGTCCGCGACCAGGCCACCAGCGCGATCGAACGCGCCTGGAACGACGCCGTGGCCGCCGGCGCCCTGCCGGGACTGCCCGAGGACGCGCCGCGGCCCGTCGTCGAGGTCGATCGTCCGGCCAGCCCGGAGCACGGCGACCTCTCCACGAACCTCGCCATGCGGCTCGCCCGGCCGTTGCGCCTGTCCCCGCTCGCGATCGCGACGGCACTCGCCGAGGCCCTCGAGCGGACCGCTCGCGAGTCGCCGGCCTCGACACCGGTCGCGAGCGCCACGGCGGCCCCGCCCGGCTTCGTGAACCTCCGACTCGCCGACCGGGCGCTCGAGGCGACCGTCGCCGCGATCCTCGCCGATCCGGACCACTGGGGCCGGAGCACGGCCTGGGGTGAACCGCGCGTCGTCAATGTCGAGTTCGTGTCGGCGAATCCGACCGGGCCGCTCCACGTCGGCAATGCCCGCGGCGCCTTCGTGGGCGACCTCCTGTGCCGGGTCCTCGAGGCCGGCGGGCAGCGAGTGACGCGCGAGTACTACTTCAATGATTCGGGCGGACAGATCAGCGTCCTCGGCGGCTCCGTGGCGGCCCTCAAGCGCGGCGAGCCCGTGCCGGAGGATGGCTACAAGGGCGACTACGTGGCCGATCTCGCCGCGGCGCTCCCGGACGACGTCTGGGCCGCCGCCTCGGCGCCTGGCGCCGATACCGCCGACGTCGTGGGGCGCTGGGCGGCTACTCGGGTCCGCGAGGGCATCGAGCGCAGCCTCTCCGCGCTGGGCGTCCACTTCGATGTCTGGACCAGTGAAGCGCGACTCCACGACGAGGGCTGGGTCGGTCGTGCCGTCGAACGCCTGCGCGAGCGCGGCCACGTCTACGAGCTCGATGGTGCGCTCTGGTTCCGCTCGACCGACTACGGCGACGACAAGGATCGCGTGGTCATCCGCTCGAACGGCGAGCCGACGTACTTCGCCGCCGACATCGGCTACGTCACCGAGAAGTTCAGCCGCGGCTTCGATCACCTCATCTACATCTGGGGCTCGGATCACCACGGCACGGTCGCCCGGGTCCGCAACGCCGCCGAGGCGATGGGCTACGACCGCGAGGCCGTCCAGATGCTGCTCTATTCCTGGGTCCGCTTCGTCCGCGACGGCCAGGAGGTCTCGATGAGCAAGCGCGCGGGCGAGTTCATCACGCTCGACGATCTGCTCGCCGAAGTCGGGAGCGACGCGGCCCGCTGGTTCTTCGCCTCACGCGGGGTCACCTCCGCGATCGACTTCGACATCGAGCTCGCGAAGAAGCAATCGAACGAGAACCCGGTCTACTACGTCCAGTACGCCCATGCCCGGATCGCCTCGATCCTGCGCAAGGCGGCCGAGGCCGGCCTGGCGCCCGCCACGACCGTCGAGAGCGCCCTGGCCGAACCAGCCGAGGCGGCCCTCGTGCGATCGATCGTCCGCTACCCGGAGGTCATCGCCGACGCGGTCGCCGCCGAGGAGACCCAGGGGATCACGGCATATGCCACCGATCTGGCGACCGCGTTCCACGCGTTCTATCGCGACGCCCGGGTCGTCGATGCCACGGCGCCGGAGCGGTCGAGCGCCCGGCTCGCGCTCGCACGGGCGACGCAGGTGACGCTCGCGAGCGCGCTGGCGCTCCTCGGGATCTCCGCGCCGGACTCGATGTAGGTCGGGCGAGGCCCCGGGTCGTCGCCCGGGACACGCGTCCCTAGCCGGCGGTCCCCAGCACGTTCGCGATGTGGCGCATCGTGGCGGCATCGCTCGCGACGAGGACCCATCGGATCTTCCCGCCCGCGCCGGGGAGCACCCGCGCGACGCCGCTCGCCTTGCCGATCGCCGTCGTCGCGGCGGTCTCGAACGCTGTCGCGTCGTCGGTCGTGTCCCAGGCCGTCTGCCAGGCGACCGCCCAGGCCCCGCTCGGACCCTCGATGACCGCCAGGCGATCGCCGCCCCAGCCGGCCGCCGCGTCACTCGCCGCTGCGGTCTCCACGCCGCCCTCGCGCAACCACACGCCGATCTGCATCTCACCGAACGTGTCCTGGAGGGGGACGGTCCAGCCGGCCCCGAGCCGCTTGGCGAGGTCGGCCGGGAGCTTGACGTCGACCGGCGCCTCGTTCGAGGCGTATTTCTCGGGATGCATGATCTGCTCGGTCGAGGTGGGCATCCGGTCGTAGAAGGCATCGACGGCATCCCAACCGCCGCTCGCCTGGGCGCTCTGGACGAAGGCCATCCCGGTCGTGTACGGGAAGAGCAGGGTCTCCTTCATGATCGCGGGGATCCGCGCCATGAGTTCGGCCTGGGCCGGGTCAGAGCCGGCCGCCACGATGTCCTGCAGGTCCTGCGGCGTCGCGTGCTGGATCGCCCATTGCGTCATCAGCACGGTCGCATCGCCTTCGAAGATGCTCTGGCGAGCCATCATCCAGTCGCTTCGGTCGAGAACGCCCTTCTGGTCCTTGAAGACGGTCCAGGTCTGGTCCTGGAGGGCATGCGTGAACTCGTGGGCGAACGTGATCTTCTCCTCGCCGCCGATCGCGCCGGAGCGGGAGACGACGTACAGCTTGCCCTGGTCGTCGCGATAGAAACCGGCCACGCCACCGCTCAGGAGATCGAGGCTCAGGTCGCGCAGGTTGCCGTCCTGGGGCATGAGCCCCAGGGCCTTGTAGAGCCGCTCGTTGGCCGCGAGGTAGGCGGGCGGGGTCTGCTCGTCGAACTCCTGGGTCAGGATCGTGCGCAACTCCGCCTCGTCGATGACCTGCCGGTCGACGGGCTTGGTCGGCTGCAGGCCACGGATCTGGATGACCTGCTGCTCGATCGCGTCGTAGACCGCGGCCGGGTCCTCGCTGGCGGTCGGACTGGCCGAGGGGGCGGCCGTCGGGGCGGGCGTGACCGCCGGGGACGGTGTCGCCGTCGCTGACGGGGTCGGGCTCGGCGTCGTCGCGCCGCAGGCGGCGAGCACGAGGCCGAGCACAGCCAGGAGCGCGCCGAGTCGGAGACGGACGGGGGGTCGGGGCGGCGTCGGAAGGTCGGACATCGGCGGGATTGTCCCACGGGTCGCCATTTCGGCCTCCCGTACCAGTGGGCCATCCGGGACCGGACCCACGCCCGTCCCGAGCGCGTATCGCTTTCTTAATCGCTCTCGGTCTAGACCCTGAATCTCGGCGCCCTACTGTTCGGGACGGACGAACCCACGAGGTTCTATCCTCCCTCCCTCGAGACCGGGGGCGCCGATTGGGCAGGCGCCTCCGGTCTTTTCGATTCCCGGGGGCGCAGCGGGACCCCGGGCCGGGGGCGCGGCGGGACGGTCCGCGGGTTCGTAAGCGCCGATGCATCCCGCTGTGTCAGAATCAGGGCGATGGAAGTCACCTGGTATGGGCGCACCTGCGTCCGCCTTCGAGGCAAGGACGCGGTCGTCGTCACGGATCCGTACCAGGCGGTCGTCGGACCGACCGGTCGCGGGATCACCGGCGACATCGTCACCTACAGCCACCCCGACGACAACCCGCTGCCGCGCGCCAAGGGACGGCGTTCGCGCGATGGGCTGACGCTTCTGCCGACCAGCCTCGAGAACGCCTTCGTCCTCGACGGTCCCGGCGAGTACGAGGTCAAGGAAGTCCTCATCACGGGCGTCCGGACCTATCGCGACGACGCGCGCGGCGCCGAGGGCGGCAAGCAGGTCTCGTTCGCGGTCGAGGTGGACGGTGTCCACGTCCTCAACCTTGGCGACATCGGCCACCTGCTGTCCGAGGAGAAGCTCGGCGACCTGGGCGTCGTCGACATCGCCTGCGTGCCGCTCGGCGGGACGCTGTCCGCGACCCGGGCCGCCGCGCTCATCGCGCAACTCGATCCCAAGATCGTCATCCCGATGCCGATCTGCGACGACGAGACCGAGTGCGCCGAGGCGCTCGCCAAGTTCTTCCACGAGATGGGCGCCGAGCCGATCACCCAGCCGAAGCTGTCGGTGACGGCCACGAGCCTGCCCGTCGAGACGATGACCGTCCTGCTGGAGTCGCGCGGCAAGCAGGTCTGAGCGCTATGGGCGATCGAGGACGATCCGCCCGCGCTTGATGACGGTGCGCACGATGTCGGCGCCCGGCCAGTATGGGATCTGGGTCGAGGTAGGGACCTTCCAGATGACGACGTCCGCGGCCTTGCCCGGTTCCAGCGAGCCGATCTCGTCCTCGAGCCGCAGCGCCCGCGCGGCGTTGATCGTCACGGCGGCGAGCGTCTCGTCCGGCGTCATCCGCAGGTTCAGGCAGGCGGCCGTCATCGCGAGCGGCAGACTGGCCGTCGGCGACGTCCCCGGGTTGAAGTCCGTGCCGATGGCGACCGGCACACCGCGCTCGATGAACCGGCGGGCAGGAGCGTGGTGCTCCTTCATGAGGAACCAGGTGGTCGCCGGCAGCAGGGTCGCGACGACCGGCTGGTCCGTCGCGGCTGCCACGGCCAGCGCATCGATGCCGGCATCGGAGGGGGCCGCGAGATGGTCGGCGGAGGCCGCACCCAGCTCCGCCGCGAGTTCCGCGCCGCCCGACGGGTGGAGCTCATCCGCGTGCAGCCGGGGGATCATCCCGTAGGCGGACGCGGCCTCGAGGATCCGGCGCGACTGGTCCGCGCTGAAGACGCCCGTCTCGCAGAAGACGTCGCAGAACCGGGCACGGCCATGCGCCGCCACGCCCGGTAGCTGGTCCTCGATGACGGACCGGACGTACGCCTCGACGCCGTCCGGCCGCGATCGGAACTCGGGCGGGACCGCGTGTGCGCCGAGGTAGGTGGGGACGATCTCGATCGGGCCCTCCCGGCCGAGTTGCCAGGCGACCTCGAGCAGCCGGATCTCCGTCTCGAGGTCCAGGCCGTAGCCGGACTTGGCCTCGATGGTCGTGACGCCGTGCCCCAGCATCTCGTCGAGCCAGCGCCGGCCGTGCACGGCCAGCGTCTCCGCATCCGCGAGGCGGGTCGCCGCGACCGTGGACAGGATCCCGCCGCCCGCCGCCAGGATCTCCATGTAGCTCGCCCCCTGCTGCCGCAGGATCAGCTCGTGCTCGCGCGACCCGCCGAAGAGCAGGTGCGTGTGCGGGTCGATGAGGCCCGGCGTGACCACGCCGCCGTCCGCGTCGACGCGGATGAACCGGCCGAGCGGATAGCCCTCCGCCTCGAGCGCGGCCTCCACCTTCGAGCGCGGGCCGACGGCCGCGATCCGGCCCTCCCAGCAGGCGACGACCGGCGCGTCGGGTCCGCCACCATCGGCGGCGAGGTCCGCGGTCAGGCGGCCGACGTGCCCCTGGGTCAGCCCCGCCCGGACGCCGCCGGCCATCGTGGCGACCTCGGCCGCCCCGACGATGAGCAGACCCGGGCTGGACTCGTCGCCGCGGCCGCCCTCGATGACCCGGAGGCCGCCGCTCACCGGACGCGACCGGACCGGGCCGCCTCGAGTCGGAGCTCCAGGGCCTGGAGCGGCGAGAAGTCGCGGAGTCGGAGGAACGCGGCGGCCGCGGCGAGCCGGTCCTCGATCGGGTCGTCGGACGGCGCACCGGCGCGATCGGCGACGGCGAGGAACGCGGCGACCGGAGCGAGCCCGATCAACTCGGACTCGGCGAGGTCCACGCCGTCCTCGGCGGCGATGTCGCGGACCGTCTCCCAGACCAGCCACAGCGGCGTGACCGAGAAGTCGAGCACGTTCATCGAGACCTGGGCGCGCCGGAGCTCCTCGATCCAGAATCCGTTGCCCTGGACCTTGGGGAGTCCGCCGCCGGATTCGCGGACGCGCCGGGCGATCCGCTTGGCCAGTTCGACGTCCTCCGAGGCGAGGTTGATGTTGTAGGCGATGAGGAAGGGTCGGGCGCCGACCGCGACCGCGCCGGCCGACGGGTGCATCCGTGCGGGCCCGAAGTCCGGCTCACGGCCGAGCTGGGCGATCTCGCCCTTGAGGCCCTCGTACTGGCCGCGCCGGACGTCCGACAGCTTGACCCGCTCGGGTCGTGTCGCCGCCATCGCGTAGAGGAAGACCGGCAGCTCGAACCGGGTCGCGATCCGCTCCCCGAACGACCGCGCGAGGGCCACGCAATCGTCCATGGTGGTCTCCGCGAGGGGCACGAACGGGATGACGTCCACGGCGCCGATGCGCGGGTGCTCACCGGTGTGGACGTCCATGTCGACGTCATGGATGGCCGCCGCGACGAGTGCCTCGAGGGCGTCCGTGACGGGTCCGTCGTCGCCGGCCAACGTGAACACGGAGCGGTTGTGGCTCGCGTCGCTCGTCCGGTCCAGCAGGAAGACGCCGGGCACGCCGACGATCGCGTCCGCCAGTCGATCGACGACGTCAAGTCGCCGGCCTTCCGAGACGTTGGGGACCGATTCGATCAGCACGCGACGATGCTAGTCGCCCGGCGGGCGCCGCGTGGCACGGTGGGGCGAGCGGCACACTGGGGCGAGCGGCACGGGTGGAGCCGGAGCCGGGGCGCCGCTAGACTGCCGCGATGACCCAGTCTCGAAGCCTCGTTCGGCACGCCGATTTCCTGAAGCTGTGGACCGCCGAGACCATCAGCCAGTTCGGGACGCAGGTCAGCCTGCTCGCGATCCCCCTGGTTGCCGTCACGATCCTGCAGGCGACGCCGTTCGAGGTCGCGATGCTCGGCACGATCGAGTTCCTGCCGTTCATCCTGTTCAGCCTCCCGGCCGGCGCCTGGGTGGACCGCCTGCGACGACGGCCGATCCTCATCATCGGGGACATCGGTCGGGCCGTGCTGCTCGCCTCCATCCCGGTCGCCTACGCCCTGGACGTCCTGACGATCTGGCAGCTGTATGCGGTCGGCTTCCTCGCCGGCACGCTGACCGTCTTCTTCGACGTCTCGTACCAGTCGTACCTGCCGTCGCTGGTCGATCGGGATCAGCTGATCGAAGGCAATTCCAAGCTCGAGGTGACCCGGACGATCGCCCAGACGGCGGGGCCGGCCCTGAGCGGCGGCCTGATCGGGATCCTGACGGCACCGATCGCGATCCTCATCGACTCGATCAGCTACGGCTTCTCGGCGTTCTTCGTCTTCCTCATCCGACGGCACGAACCGACGCCCGACCGCCACGTCGATGAGCACGGACGGGCCCGCGAGGGCCTGCGCAAGGAGGTCGCCGCCGGCCTGCACTACGTCCTCGGCAACCGGTACCTCCGCGGGATCGCCGCCGCGACCGGGACGTCCAACCTGTTCAACAACATCGCCTTCGGCACCTACATCGTGTACGCGGTCCGCGTCCTCGGCCTCACCCCGGCAGAGATCGGGATCATCTTCGGGATCGGCAACCTCGGGGCGCTCCTCGGGGCGGTCACGGGCAACCGGTGGAGCGCGCGATTCGGCCTGGGCCGGACGATCATCGTCTCGATGTTCCTCTCGGCGCCGAGCATCCTCCTGGTCGCGATGGCGCCCAAGTCGTCGCCCGTCCCGTTCCTGATCGCGGCCGGGCTCCTGGCCGGCTTCTCCGGCGTCGTCTACAACATCAACCAGGTGAGCTTTCGCCAGGCGATCACCCCGCCGACGATGCAGGGCCGGATGAACGCCACGATGCGCTTCATCGTCTGGGGCACGATCCCGATCGGCTCGATCCTCGGTGGGATCATCGCGACGACCGTGAGCCTGAGCGCGGCGCTCTGGGTCGGGGCGATCGGCTCGTTCCTCGCGGTCATCCCGCTGCTGATCACCCCGGTGCGGACCCTCGCGACGATGCCCGAACCGGCGACCGATGGACCCGGCGAGCCGGCACCGACCGAGATCCCGCCCGAGCCGGACTCCGACCTGCCGCCGGATGCGCCCACCCTGATGCAGCGCTAGGGCGCCGACCGTCGGGGCTCAGTCCTCGGCGAGCATCGGAACGTGGACGCCGCGCTCACGGGCGACCTCGATCGCGTGCTCGTAGCCCGCGTCCACGTGACGCAGGACGCCCATCGCCGGATCGGTCGTCAGCACGCGCTCCAGCTTCTGAGCGGCCAGCTCGGTCCCGTCCGCCACGACGACCATGCCGGCGTGCTGCGAGTAGCCGATCCCGACGCCGCCGCCGTGATGGATCGACACCCACGTCGCGCCGGCGGCCGTGTTGACCAGCGCGTTGAGCAACGGCCAGTCCGCCACGGCATCGGAGCCATCCAGCATCGCCTCCGTCTCGCGGTTGGGTGACGCCACCGAGCCCGCGTCGAGGTGGTCGCGCCCGATGACGATCGGGGCGCTGACCTCGCCGGTCCGGACCAGCTCGTTGAACGCGAGGCCGGCCCGGTGGCGCTCGCCGTACCCGAGCCAGCAGATGCGGGCCGGCAGGCCCTGGAACGGGACGCGCGCCTGGGCCATCGCGATCCAGCGATGCAGGCCGACGTCGTCGGGAAAGAGCTCCAGGACGGCCGAATCCGTCCGGGCGATGTCAGCCGGGTCGCCCGACAGCGCAGCCCAGCGGAATGGCCCGCGGCCCTCGCAGAACTGTGGCCGGATGAACGCCGGCACGAAGCCCGGGTAATCGAACGCATCGGCGACGCCCGCCTCCTGAGCCTGGGCGCGCAGGTTGTTGCCATAGTCGAAGACGACGGCGCCCGCGCGCTGGAAGTCGAGCATCGCCCGTACATGGGCGGCCATGGCGCGGCGCGACCGGCGCTGGTATTCGTCCGGCAGAGCCGCTCGGAGCTCCAACGCATCGGGCAACGTCATCTCGTCGGGCACGTAGCCGCCCAGGGCGTCGTGGGCAGACGTCTGGTCGGTGACGAGATCGAACCTCTCGCCCGCCGCAGCCCAGGCGGGTTCGATCTCCGCGGCGTTGCCGACCAGGGCGATCGACACGGCCTCACCGGCGGTCGCGGCCGCGCGCGCCCAGGCCAGCCCCTCCGCCGGATCGTGGGTCAGGCGATCGACGTAGCCGATGTCCAGTCGCCGGCGGGCGCGCGCTTCGTCCACCTCGATGGCGAGGCACACGCCGTCGTTCATCGTCACCGCCAGCGGCTGGGCGCCGCCCATGCCACCGAGGCCCGCGGTCAACGTGACCGTTCCGCGCAGCGTGCCCCCGAAGTGCTGGCGGGCCGCCTCCGCGAACGTCTCGTACGTGCCCTGCAGGATCCCCTGGGTCCCGATGTAGATCCACGATCCCGCGGTCATCTGGCCGTACATCATCAGGCCCTGCCGCTCGAGGTCGCGGAAGACGTCCCACGTCGCCCACTTGCCCACCAGGTTGGAGTTCGCGATCAGGACCCGCGGCGCCCACGGGTGCGTCCGGACGACGCCGACCGGCTTGCCGGACTGGACCAGCAGGGTCTCGTCGTCACCGAGGGCACGCAGCTCGCGGACGATCGCGTCGAAGGCCTCCCAGCTGCGTGCTGCCCGGCCCGTCCCGCCGTAGACGACGAGGTGATCGGGGTCTTCCGCGACCTCCGGATCGAGGTTGTTCATGAGCATGCGCAGGACGGCTTCCTGCTGCCAGCCGCGGCAGGTCAATTCGGTGCCGCGCGGCGCGCGCACTGGCCGTGGGCCGTGGGCCGAGGCGTCGGACGACTGCATGCCCGAAGCCTACTCGCCGGCGCCGGCGGTCGAGACCTACTCGCGAAGGCCGGCGATCACCTGTTCGCCGAGGCGCAGCTCGCCCACGGACGTGACCGACACGATCACGTCGTCCTTCTCGAGATACACGTGGTAGGTGTGGGCGCCGCCGGTGCACGTCCCGATATACGCGTGGTGGCCGCCGATGTCCGCCTCCGCGTTGCCACTGACCCCGCCGGCGGTCTCGCACGCGGCGGAATCGTAGGAGTCGCGCCAGTCCCGGAAGAAGGCGTCGCTGTAGACACCCGGCCGGAGCTCCACGACGCTCGCGACCGCGAGGTCATCCGCACCGGAGGCGCCCGGGGCGACCGCGATGCCGACCGCGATCGCCGACGCATTCGCGGCGAGTGCCGGGTCCGTGGCGATGCTCGCGGCCGTGACCGGGTCGCTCGTGATGGCGATGCCCCCGACCGCGACCGGGAGGAGGTCGAGCAGGTCCTCGTCGACATCGACCACCGCGACGACCGAGCTGCTCGCGCCTGCGCCGTCGCTGGCGGCTGGGAGGGAGGATCCGGGCGACCGACTCGCGCCTGAGGTCTGGCCCGTGCTCGGCGATGGCGTGGACGATCCGCAGGCGGCGAGGGTCAGGACCAGGACGACGAGCGCCGCGAAGGGGCCGCCCCGCGTCACGTGAGCTCGCGCCGCATGACCGGGAATCTGGGGTCGTCGACGACGCGCACGAACCCGGCGGCCTCCCAGAACGCGGGCGTGGCGCCACTGGTCGCGTCCGGGTGCGGCCCGACCTCCGGATACGCCTCGACGGCTGCGAACCCACGGGCCGCCAGGTCCGCGCACACGATCTCGACGAGCCGGACCCCGAGGCCCTCGCGTCGAGCCGTCGCGACGGTGGCGATGCAGGTGATGACCGCCGGCAGGGGCGCGTCGGGGAGCTGCGGATACAGGTCGCGGGTCCGCTGCGCCCGCGGGTACGCCGTCAGCGGCCCGAACTGGCAGTACGCCAGGGTCTCATCGCCGCGGACCAGGACCTTCGCGTAGCTGCCCACGACGCCCGCGCCGCGGGCCAGGAGACGCAACTTGCGCGGCGCGGTCGCCGCGACCGGGGGCGGGGCTTTCGGCGCCGGGGCGAACGGGTTCACGGGCGTCGCGTCATCGTCGAGCAGGAACGGGTTGGCGCCACTCCCCGTGCCGCCGGCGGCGACGAACGGGTTCGAGGCCGGCCCGGCAGACAGCGCGTCCGTGAGGAACGGATTGCCCGAGACGCGCGCCGGAGCCGGGGCGGCCGGTGACGACGTGGGCTTGAGCCAGTCGAGCCGGGCCGCCTTCGAGCCGTGCGCGTCGTCCTCCCAGTAGTCGCACGAGCGATGGTCGAATCCGGGGTCCGCGCACGGCGGCAGCCGCACGAAGACGGCCTCGTCCGTGACGTCTAGCGCCTGCAGGTCATCCATCCGTACCTGAGTCTACGGGGATAGGCGTTTGCTAGAGTGCGACGAACGACCCCGGGGGCGGGTCGCGGGCGCTCATGGGAGCGGCCGGCAAGGACCGTTCTGGAGGCGCTTCGGGGGAGATGGTGGCCACGAGCACGACCGACCCATACACGATCCTCGGTGTCGACCGATCGGCGACGGACGACGTCATCGCCGCGGCGCACAAGCGGCTGGCCCGGACCTTCCATCCCGACGTCGCGGGCGACGGCGCCACGGTCGAGATGATGCGGATCAACGCCGCGTTCGACCGTATCCGCGATCGCAAGCGGCGGGCCGCCTACGCGGTCCACGAAGCCGAGGAACGGGCCGACCGCACGGGCCCGCACGGCACGAACGGAACGCACAGCACGCACCGATCGAGCACACCGACCCCCGACCCGCGACCGGCCGATCCGCAGACGCAGCCCCAGCCTGCCGGCTCGGGCCTCGACTGGGCGCCCGAGCGCGACGGGACCGGCGGCGCCGGCAAGCCGCCCGGCCGTCCGTCCGGCACCGTCCTCCCGTTCGGGCGCCACATCGGCTGGTCGATGGGCGAGATCGCGCGCGTCGATCCCGGCTACCTCGTGTGGCTCGAGGATCGTGCCGATGGTCGGCCGTATCGCGACGAGATCGACCGCACGCTGCGCCAGATCGGGTTCCGCAAGGAGGACGATCCGGGTCCCGTCAAGAAGGGCCGCTTCGGCCGCTAGGCGCCCCTCGGTACCAGCGCCCTAGCCGGCGAGGTCGGCCAGCTCGCCGGCGTGGACGATCGCGGTCGCGGCCGCCAGGTCCGGACCGGGCTCCCGATCCGCATCGAGGTGCATCACCCGATCGCGGATCCGCTGGCGGGCCACGCCGACACCCACGCCGGGCGCCGCCTCCGGGAGCAGGTCCAGTCGCAAGTCCAGCGCCTGCGTCGCGAGCAGGAGTTCGATCGCGACGATCCGTTCGACACCCTCCAGGACCGTCCGCGCGTGACGCGCGGCGATCGAGCCCATGGAGACGTGGTCCTCTTGGTTCGCGCTGGTCGGGATCGAGTCGACCGAGGCGGGATGGGCCAGCACCTTGTGTTCCGAGACGAGGGCGGCGGCCGTGTACTGGTAGATCATCATCCCCGAATCGATGCCGGACGAGGCTGCCAGGAACGGCGGCAGCCCGCCGTTGAGCCGCGCGTCGACCAGCAGGGCCGACCGACGTTCGCTGATCGAACCGAGCTCGGCGAGGGCCATCTTGGCGAAGTCGAGGGCCAGGGCGATCGGCTCGCCGTGGAAGTTGCCACCGCTGATGACCCGACCGCCGCCGGTCGCGAGCGTGTCCGCCGACGCGACCCCGCCGCCGGGGAAGACGAGCGGGTTGTCGGTCGCGGAGTTGAGTTCGATGTCGAGGACCCGGCGCAGGTGATCGAGCGCGTCGCGCACGGCGCCGTGGACCTGCGGTACGCACCGCAGCGAGTACGGGTCCTGGACCTTGTGGGCCGACGCGTGGTGGCCCGTCTGGAGCGTGCTGTCGCGCAGCAGGTGGCGCAGCTCGGCGGCGACCGCGACCTGGCCCGGATGCGGCCGGGCGAGCTGGTACTCGGCCGCGAACGCGACGTCCGTCCCGAGCAACGCCTCGACGGAGATCGCCGCGGCGACGCTGGCGGTCCGGACGAGCCGGTCCGCATCGGCGAGGAGCAGGGCGCCGATCGCGCCCATCATCTGGGTGCCGTTCAGCAGGGCGATGCCCTCCTTCGCGCCGAGTTCCATCGGCGCCAGGCCGGCGGCCTTCAGGGCGTCGGCGGCCGAGCCGACGATCCCATCGACCTCGACCTGGCCGAGACCGATGAGCGGCAGCGCCAGGTGGGCGAGCGGGGCGAGGTCGCCCGACGCCCCGACACTCCCCTGCTCCGGCACGACCGGGTGGATGCCGTGGGCGAGGAGCGCGAGGATCGTGTCGACGACGGCCGGCCGGCAGCCGCTGTGGCCGAGGGCCAGCGTGTTCGCCCGGAGCAGGAGCATCGCCCGCACGATCTCGCGCGGGAAGGCCGGTCCGACACCGGCCGCATGGCTCATGAGCAGGTTCCGCTGGAGCTGCCCGGCCTGGGCGGGATCGATGAAGGTCGTCGCGAGGTCCCCGAACCCGGTCGTCACGCCGTAGACGACGGCGCCTTCGGCGACGAGCGATTCGATGACGTCGCGCGCCTCCTGCATCCGTTCGCGTGCATGCACGTCGAGCGACACGAGCGCACCGTGCCGCGCCACGGCCTCCACGTCGGCGATGGTGAGGTCCGCCCCGGTGAGCACGACGGTCGCCGGGATCGTGCGGCCGGAGCCTGTGCCGCGGTCCGGATAGAAGTGCGGGACGTTCGGGTCGGTCACGGTTCCGAGGATAGTCGTCTATCCTCCCGTCCGTGCTTGCCTTCATCGACCAGATCGTCATCCCGTTCCTGAACACCCTGTACGGCGCGGTCGGCTATGCCGGCGTGCTGCTCGCGATGGCCATCGAGTCCGCGATGATCCCGCTGCCGTCCGAGCTCATCCTCCCGTACGCCGGGTTCCTGGTCTCGGACCCCAGCCAGATCGAACCGATCACCGGTCAGCCCTGGAACTTCTGGATCGTCGTGATCGTTGCGACCATCGGGAACACGCTCGGGTCGCTCATCGCGTATGGCATCGGGGCGTACGGCGGGCGCCCGCTGCTCGAGCGATACGGGAAGTACATCCTGATCCGGCCGCACGAGATCGACCTCGCCGACGCGTTCTTCGCGAAGCACGGCGCGGCGACGGTCTTCATCGGGCGCCTGCTGCCGATCGTCCGCACCTTCATCAGCTTTCCGGCCGGCGTCGCGCGGATGCCGATCGGCAAGTTCATCGCCTATTCGACCGCCGGGGCGTTCCTCTGGTCGATGCTGCTGGTCTACGCGGGCACGGTCCTGGGCGAGAACTGGGAGCAGATCCGGAAAGCGCTCCAGCCGTTCGACCTGCTGATCCTGGTCGGCGTCGTGGTGGCGGTCGTCGCGTTCGTCTGGTGGCGCCTCGGGATGCCGGGCAAGCCGGGTCGCGCGAAGGCCTGAACGACCGACTCGGCCGCTTCGCGGACTAAGGCCGTCTCTGGCCGACTAAGGCTTCCGCCGATACCGGGCGCACACCCCTTAGTCCCATCGTCCATCCCAACGAGCCGAGGCGATCGGCCGAGTGGGAGACGAACGATGCATGACACCGGACGGATGAACGCTCACCTGCACATGAGCCGCCGAGAGGACGACTGGCGCCGAGCCGACGAGTGGCGCCGGCTGCACGCTCAGCGCGACGTGGCGCCGTCGCCTGTCGCCGAGACCAAGCCCCGACCCCGCGTCGCGACCCTGCTTCGGCTGATCCCCGGCCACGCCTGATCGATGATCCAGCATTGCCGGACGAACGCGCGGCCCGCATGATCGGCGGCGTGAGTCGCCGGACGAGCAGCCAGGTCTTCGTGGGTCGGAACGCCGAGCTCGGACGGCTCGACGAAGCCCTGGCCCAGGCGACCGATGGCCGACCGTCGATGGTGCTGGTCGCCGGGGAAGCGGGGATCGGCAAGACGCGGTTCGTGTCCGAGTTCCTCGGCCGCGCCGAGGCCGGCGGCGCCCTGACAGCCCTCGGTGGGTGTCTCGACGTCGCGGACGGTGGGCTGCCGTACGCCCCGTTCGCCGAAGCCTTCCGAGCGCTGGCGCGACAGCTCGGACCCGCGATCGTCCCGGAGGTCTTCGGGCGGTCGAGCGACCTCGTCGGCGGACTCACCGCAGGTGCCCGTCGATCGTCTGCCGCCTTCGCCGACGCCGGGCGCGCCGACTTCGAGGACCCGGCCCAACGCCTCGCCAGGCTGTTCGATGCGGTGATCGGCGCCCTTGGCCGGCTGTCCACCGAACGACCGCTCGTGCTCGTCCTCGAGGACCTCCATTGGGCCGATGGGTCGACGCGCGATCTGATCCGGTTCCTGGCCCGGAACATCCGCGACGAACGCCTGCTGCTGGTCGCAACGTATCGAAGCGACGACATGCACCGGCGCCACCCGGTCATGCCGCTGCTGGCCGAGCTGGCTCGGTCGCCACGCGTGGAGCGCATCGACCTCACCCGTTTCGACCGCCGAGAGGTCGATGCCCTGCTCACGGGCATCCTCGGCCACGCGCCCGACGAATCCCTGGGTGACGAGCTCCTTCAGCGGTCAGACGGGTTGCCGTTCTACGTCGAGGAGCTGGTCGCGAGTGCGTCGGCCGACGGCCGGGAGCTGCCATCCAACCTCCGCGACATCCTTGAAGGCCGCCTGGTGGTGCTCTCCCCGGATGCGCTCACCGTCGTCCGGACGGCAGCCGTCATCGGGGGGAACGCGACCCATGCGCGACTGGCGACGGTCTCCGGATTGGACCCGGGTCGGCTCCTGGAGGCGCTGCGAGACTTGGCCGACCGGGGCATCCTCACACCTGCCGACGGCGCGGGCGGCCCGACATACCGGTTCAGGCACGCCCTCCTCCGCGAGGCGGCTTACGACGATCTCTTGCCCGCCGAGCGAGTCCGACTCCACGGGGAGATGGCGGACCTGCTCGAAGGAGCCATCCGCAGCGGGGCCGAGCCCGGGCCGGCGACGCTCGCCGACTTCGCCCTGCACGCCTACCTGGCACACGACCTGCCGCGCGCGCTCGAGGGCTCCTGCCGGGCCATGTCGGCGTTCGTCTCGGCCGTCGCATTCCGCGAAGCATTGACCCACGCTGAACGCGCGTTGGAGCTGTGGCCCCGCGTGGACGACGCCGCCCATCGCGCTGGGATGGATCACAGCACCCTGCTGGCGAACACCGGCCGGCTGGCCGCGGCCGCGAGCCAGCCCGTCCAGGCCACGGCCCTGCTCCAGGAGGCGATCGCCGAACTGGACGAGGGAGCCGCTCCGGCGGACCGCATCGAACTGCTGATCGAGTTGCAGGCGGCCGCCTGGGAGGCCGAGGCCTATGACATCAGTCGTATGGCGGCAGAGGCCGCCTTCGAGCTCGATGTGGGGGCGGAACCGTCGGACCTCACGGTCGAGGTCATGGTCCTCCTCAGCGTGGAGCGCTGGTGGTCCGGACGCCTGCGTGAGTCCGTGTCCCTCCTCGAGGACGCGATGGCGCTCGCTGCCCGGATCGGCGCGACCGCTCGCTGGGCCGAGGCGGGCGGTTTCCTGGCGCATGTGCGATCCGACCTCGGCCAGGGGGTCTGGGCTTCCGACCTCATCGATCGGGCTGTCGGAGCCGACCGCGACAGCTCGCACCTCTACTCCCTGATCGGGAGCGAGATCGACCGGAGTCTTGCAGCCCTGACCTGCGGCCGGTTCGCGGATGCCGAGCAGTTCGCGGTCATGGGACTCGAGGATGCGATCCGTTACGGCCTGGACGGGAGGCAGGGTCCCCACCTTCGATGCTGCCTGGTGGACGCCCTGTTCGAGCTGGGTCGCTATGACGAAGCGGAGTCCGTCGCGCAGCAGGCGCGCCACAGCAGGGGCATCTCCCACTCGCTCAATTGGATGGCAGCCACGATGTGCCGCGTCGCCGTCGCTCGAGGACGGACCGACGAGGCGCACCGCATCCTGGACACCGCACCAGATGCCACGGGCAGGGATGCGGCACTCGACATCGACCCGTTCGACTATGTCGAGATCGCTGGACTCGACCTGGCTCGCGCCGAGGGTCGCTTCGCGGACGTCGTCGCGATCGTCGATGGATTCGTCGACGCGATCGAAACGACCGAGTCGGTCATGCCGACGTGGCAGGCCCTGGCCATCGGCATCGGAGCGTGCGCGGAGGAGGCGACCGCCGCCAGGCGCCGCCGACGACCGACGGCCGACATCATTGGCCAGGCCGAACGCTGGTACGGGGCACTGGCCGGGATCGGTGAGCGCGTCGGATCCGAAGGAGGCGGTGGCCCATGGTTCGACGCCACGGTGGCGACGTCGAACGCCGAGATGGGCCGGTCGAACGACCACCCCGATCGTGCCGCCTGGGCGGCGGTCGTCGACCAATGGGTCGCCCTCCACCACCCCTTCCAGGCTGCCTACGCGCGACTCCGCCTCGCCGAGACCCTGCTCCGGACGACCGAAGACCGGTCGCTCGCCGAAGTCGAACTCCGCACGGCGCATGCCGCGGCGAGGTCGATCGGGGCGGGGCTCCTGCTCGCGGAGATGGAGACGCTCGCGACCGATGCCCGGATCGACCTGAAGCCGGGCGAACCGCTCGGGGCGAGTGACGCCGCGGGCCCGACCTCGGCGCTCACGCCCCGCGAGTTGGCGGTGATCCGCCTCGTCGCCGAGGGCCACACCAACCGCGAGATCGGCGATCAGCTGTTCATCAGCGAGAAGACCGTCAGCGTGCACGTCTCGAACGCGATGTCAAAGCTCGGCGCCCTCTCTCGATACGAGGCGGCCGCCAGTGCGCAGCGCCACGGGCTCCTCTGACCGATCAGGCGGGGCGGGCACGCTCCTCGGGCGGCTTGACGTTCCGGAAGTCGCGGTACATGAGCAGGTCGTACAGGATCTTGAGGCCGCCGGCGAGATAGAACGGCAGGGCCGCGTAGCCGGCGCTGGCCATCATCACGCTCGAGAGTGACGGCGAGATCGCGGCGCCGGTCGTTCGTGCGACCCCGGTGACGCCGGCCGCTGCGGAGCGCTCGTCCGGCTCCACGACCGCCATCACGTAGGACTGGCGCGTCGGGACGTCCATCTGGCTGAGGCTGTAGCGGAGGAGCAGGACGAGGATCGCGAGCGGAAGCGTCGGCATGATCGGCACGAGGATCAGCAGCACGTTCGATGGGAGGTGGGTGAACACCATCGTGTTGATGAGTCCGAACCGGGCGGCGATCCGGGCCGCCGAGAGCGATGACACGGCCGCCAGCAGGTTCGCCCCGAAGAAGATGAAGCCGAGCAGCGCCGGGTCGACGCCGTACTGCGTGTGGAACCAGTACGCCATGAGGCTCTGCGGGATGAAGCCGCCGCCGAAGGCGTCGATGGAGAACAGGACGGACAACCGCAGCACGATCCGCTTCGACTTGTGGAGACCGAGCCGCCGGCGGATGCCGTCGTCCACGATGGCGTTCGGGGGCGCTTCGACGGCCGGACCCAGCGTCCAGAACCCGATGACCATGACGATGCCGATGACCGCATAGCCGATGACGATCGCCCGATAGGCATCGACCGGGGCCATCCCGCCGTTCAGGAGCGCCTGGCTGAGCAGGCCGGCGCCGAGCGCTCCGGACGCCGTCGCGATGTAGCCGACGACGTTGTACCAGGCGAACGTCGCCGTCCGCCGGACGTCATGGACGGTCTGCGACAGCGCGGCCTGTTCCACCGCCAGGAACGGTCCTACCTCGTTGCCGGTCGGGGAGATCACGCCGATCGCGCCGGCGAGGATCAGGAGCGGCACCCAGCTCGTCGAGGCGAAGACGACCCCGGCGAGGACCATCAGGCCGGCGCCCGCAACGAGGACGCGCCGCCGGCCGAATCGGTCGGCGTGGGTGGTGAGCCACAGCGAGATGATCGTGTCGCCGACGAGGGTCAAGGTCAGGACGAGCCCGACGGCGAGCGGATCGAGCCCGAGCGCGTCGAGGTACAGGACGAGCACGACCGCCAGGAACCCGTATCCGAACATGCGCGCGATGCGCATCGCGAAAAGGAGCCGCCCGTTGCGATCGAGCCCGCGGAGGCTGGCGACGAGGCCGGGATCCGGCGCCTGGGTGGTCACCGCGAGAGTCTAGGCGTCACGCTCGACACCCACGGCCCGCTGGCGCGTCTGCGAGAATGCCCCACGGAGGTTCGCGACCGCACATGAGCACCGACCCGCATGCCAGCGATACGCCGGGACACGCCGGCGCCGTCGAGCACCACTCGACCGATGATCACGGCGACGACCACGGCCACGACGACCACGCCCATGCCGACGAGGCGCTTGGGCCGATCGACGTCAAGGCGTGGGGTGCGGCCATCCTCGGCCTCGCGCTGGGAACCGTCGTGGCGGTCTGCTTTGCGCTGACGACCGGCGCCCTCGGCTGACGGACGGGCTCGGCCGCCGGTACGGCCCGCGGCCCGCGCGGGACGATCCCTAGAACAACCCAACGACGTTGCCGTCCGCGTCGATGTCGATCTTCTCGCCACCCGGCCGTGACGGCAGCCCCGGCATCGTCCGCATCTCACCGCAGATCGGCGTGATGAACCCGGCCCCGGCCGACAACCGGATCTCGCGGATCGGGACCGTGAAGCCGGTCGGCCGGTTCTTGAGCGCCGCATCGTGGCTGAGCGAGTACTGGGTCTTGGCCATGCAGATCGGCAGGTGACCGTAGCCCAGGTCCTCGTACTGCTTCAGTGACTTGCGCGCCGCGGGCAGGTACTCCACGCCGCTGCCGCC
>Ga0302299_10000612_pt1 | contig 19897 bp, 15 predicted proteins | sample III_Fen_N3_4_FD_198795 | JGI IMG/M metagenome (GOLD analysis project Ga0302299, IMG submission 198795) | Peat permafrost microbial communities from Stordalen Mire near Abisko, Sweden - III_Fen_N3_4 | ecosystem: Environmental > Terrestrial > Soil > Wetlands > Permafrost | place: Sweden: Abisko... | reverse complement strand
GAAGACGTTCGCGTAGCCGACGCTCTGGAACCAGATCGCGTCCGTGGCCAGGTTCACCGTGAGAGCGAATAAGGTCGCCAGAACCAGCAGGATGAGGGCGGCGATGCCGAGGATCAACCAGCCCCGTCCGATATTGATTTCCGGCATCTCGCCCGAAGGCCCGAGCGGATTTCGTCGAGAGCCCCCTCGGAATCCGCCGCCTCCGAATACCGGCCGCTCCGGTTCCTCGTCGTTACGGTCCGCGTCGTCAGAATCAGGCCCGACTGACCTCATCGTTTCGTCCTTCCGTGATTCGGTGTTCGATGGCTCGTCTTCTGCAGCATCGGACGATCCACCGTTCGGCTGTCCCATGCGGGCCTTTCTTTCGGCTTCGCGCTGGCGCAGCTCTTCCATGAAATCGTCGAACATGTCTCGCACGCGTCGAGTCTAGCGACCGGCGTCGCATCGAGATACCACGCGATCCGGCGCAGGGGGCCTCGGGCCGTCGGCGCCGCCGCCGGCCACACTCGTGTGACCACCGGTTACCGGCCGGGGTTCAGTAAGACAGGCGAAGTAGTGAGTCGCGAAACGCCAGAAGCACGGTCTGGGCCAGTTCCGTATCGCGCATCGTGAGGACCCTGGCCGGTTCGAACCGAAAGCCCGCCACCACCGTGAGCGGAGCATCCCAGGGCGCTTCCTCATCCTCGGGAGGTTGACCGAGCCGCAGCCGCAATTGCTGGCGGCCGCCCTCTTCGAGGACCAGGCCCGACATCGTGCCGGACAGCCCGGGGCCGAGTCGTAGAAGCGGCGATCCGGGCGGCGTGCCGTAGTCCGGGGCGAGGTCGTTGAAAACGAGAAGCCGGCCGTCCAGCTCGGCCCAGAGCAGCGTCACCCACCAGCCTTCGATGGTTTGCGGCTGGGTCATGCCGACGCGCCGGTGGTCGCCCGGCCGGATCTCGACGGTCTTGAGGAAGGACGGGCCGGGCGAGGGGAGTCGGGGCGCAGGGTCGATCATGCAGGCAGGATAGCCCGGCCTGGGCGGATGCTCCGGCCTCGGGTGTGCTCAGGTGCGCGGATTGCGCCGGCGCTTGGGAGCGGCGGTTGCGGCCGGCTCCGCGGGCTGGGACTCCGGGGCGGCGCCGGAGACCGGCGTGCCCGCGAGCGGGGCCGGCGGAACCGCGCCCGCGGCGATCTCTGCGTCGAGCCGGGCCATCTCCGCCTTGACGGCCGCACTCGGCGGCAGCAGCGCACCGGCATCGCTCGGGGGTGGAGCGTCGATCGCGACCGGGATCGGGTCCTCGCTGAAGATCATGCGCAGCAGGTTGGGTTTCGACTTGCCGCTGCGCACCTTCCGTTCGTAGTCTCGCAACTCGGGCGATACCTCGGTCACGCCCGGGATCGCCACGGACTCGGCCGATCCCTCGGCCAGTGCGGCGTGGCAGCCCGGGCACGACTGAGCCCCCGCCGGAACCACGGCCGAGCACCACGGGCAGAGGGTCTTGCGCGACCTTGTCTTGCCGGCGGATGTTCGCCGGGTTTCGGAACCGGCCTGCTCAGTCCTCGCCGGCGGTGCGTTTGTCGCCGCAACCGGCCCGGGTTCGGACGTCCCGGCCGCTTCGGTCGTCGCTACCGGTCCGGCAACCGGGGCCGCCTCGGTCGCCGCGCCGGGGAGAGCGTCCCGCCAAATCAGCTGCCCTCCGTACCAGACGCACAAGGCACCGGGCAGCAAGGGCAGTCCGAACGCGCGGCCCAGATCGTCGGGCAGGAGAGCCAGGCCGGTGATGCCCATTCCCACGGCGATCCTGGTGAGGTTGCGGCGCGGGTCAACCGCGACCATCGCCGCGAGCATCGGCACCGTGAGTAGTAACGCGGCGCCGACGAAGCACCACAGGACGATGTTGCCGCCGATGCCGTAGACGGCCAGCGCCGGCTCCGGGCCTTCCGTGTGGGTCAGCCCCAGGAACTGCGATTCGGCGAGTCCGAGCCCCACCCCTACAACGACGGCGAGCCAGCCGGCCAGGATGGCGACAGCCCCGAACAGTCTGTGCAAGCGGCCTTCTCCTAGGGGAGTGGATGTCGGTCTGTCGAGTCTATCGCGCCTGCTGGTCGGAGTCCTCGGGGCCACCCGTCTCCACGGCGGATGGATTGACACTCGCCGCCCACGGGTCGGACGCGGCCGTCGCCTCAGGTTCGTTCAGCCGCCGGACCATGTCCAGGGCAGCCTGGCTCGGCTTGCCGACCTCCTCGGGATTCACCGACTCGGTGCCCCGCAGCCCGTCCTTGGCCAGGATTGCGGCGGCGTAGGCCACTTGTGCCGCGGTTCCGCCGACTCCGCCGCCCATCGCACTCAGAGTGGACATCCGCCGCTGTTGCCCCAGAAGCGCGGAGGAGTACGAATTGACCTGCATCGCCGGATCGAGGCCGGTCACGCCGGGGATGATCAGCCCGCCGAGATCCTCGCGCTGGGCAATCACGGCCCCGCAGCTTCGGCAGTTGGCTTCACCTTCGACGGATTGCGCGGCGCACCAGGGGCAGGCCGATGCGGGTGAGGTTGACGACGGCGCGCCCTCGTCCGTGCGCCTGGTCGGCTGGTTCCACCAATCGCTCATGCCCCGGTCCCTCCCCGGGCTTCGCGGGTCATCCTGGATCGCGACTCCGCGTTGCCCCTATTCCCATTCGATGGTAGATGGCGGCTTGGAGCTGATGTCGTAGACCACCCGGTTGACGCCGGGCACTTCATTCACGATGCGCGAGCTGATGCGCCCGAGCAAGTCGTATGGGAGCTTCGCCCAGTCGGCGGTCATCGCATCTTCGGACGTTACGGCGCGAATGGCCACTACGTTGGCGTACGTACGGCCGTCGCCCATGACACCGACGGATCGGAGCGGCGTCAGGATCGCGAACGACTGCCAAATCTCGCGGTACAGGCCCGCGGCCTTGATCTCGTCGATCACGATCCAGTCGGCGTCGCGGAGGGTGTCGAGTCCCTCCTGAGTGACTTCGCCGATGATGCGGATCGCCAGGCCGGGGCCGGGGAACGGCTGGCGCTGGACCATCGAGTCCGGCAGGCCAAGTTCCGTCCCGACGGCGCGGACTTCGTCCTTGAAGAGGTACCGCAGCGGTTCGATCAGCTGGAACTTCATGTCCTCGGGCAGCCCGCCGACGTTGTGGTGGGTCTTGATCTTGCTGGCCGACTTTTCCTTGTCGGATGTGGCCGACTCGATCACGTCGGGGTAGAGCGTGCCCTGCGTCAGGAATGCGATCTCGCCGAGTTTGGCGGCCTCTTCCTCGAAGACGCGGATGAACTCGTTGCCGATGATGCGTCGCTTTTCCTCGGGGTCGATGACGCCGGCCAGTTTGGCGAGGAAGCGGTCGCGGGCATTGACCACGATGACGTGGACGCCGAGCTGCTCGAACGCTTTGGCAAGGAGCTCGGTCTCGTTCTTGCGCATCATGCCGTGGTCCACGTGGACGCAGATCAGCCGCTCGCCGACGGCCCGATGGACGAGCGTCGCGGCCACGGCCGAATCGACACCGCCCGAGAGGGCGCACAGGACCTTGCCGTTGGTCTTGTTGGCGCGGCTGTGCTCATCGACGCGGCGTCGGATCTCCTCGACGTTGCTGGCGATGAAGTTGGCCGGGGTCCAGGTCTGGCGGGCTCCGGCGATGCCCACGACGAAGTTGCGCAGGATGTCCTTGCCGCGCTTCGTATGGACGACTTCGGGATGGAACTGGATGCCGTACATCCTGGTCGTCGCGTTGGCGACGGCGGCGTACGGGGTCGATGTGGTGCGGGCGGTCGGGCTGAAGCCGTCCGGCAAACGCTCGATCGAGTCGCCGTGGCTCATCCATACCGGCTGCTCGGGTTCGATGCCGTCGAAGAGCGCGTCGGCGGCGGTGATATCGACGACCGCCGGCCCGAACTCCTTGCGCTCGAACGACACGACTTCGCCGCCGAGGTGGTGGGCCATCAGGTGCAGGCCGTAGCAGATGCCCAGCACGGGGACGCCGGCGGTCCAAACCTGCGGGTCCGGGTGCGGCGAGCCCGCTTCATAAACGCTGTTCGGCCCGCCCGACAGTATTACCGCCTTGGGGTGGCGGGCCTCGATCTCGGCCCAAGACGTGTCGAAGGGGAGCAGTTCGGAGTAGACGTTGAGCTCGCGAATTCGGCGCGCGATCAGCTGGCTGTACTGGCTGCCGAAGTCCAGGACGACGACCGTGTCTGCGTCGTCGATGGCCTCACCGGCGAGCTTGGTCCTGTCCGTTGCTTGCCCGTCAGTCAATGTGTGCCTCCGCTCCTGCCACCGCCCGTCGCGCCGCCGCCCACTAGTCCCCGATTCTACGGGTTGGCGGGGAGCGGAGTATCACCCGCGGGGTTGAAGCCGCCCTCTTGTCTCCCCGGCCCGCCGTTCCCGGCTAATGACCGCCCAGCGAGCACCTCGTCGAACCCGGCACGGGCTCGGCACCACCGACGACCTCGATTCTGTCGAATGCCATCGCTGGCGGTCATACGGCAGGTTCCTGGCGTGCTGGGCGGCCGGAATTGGTCCCATAGTGAGGATGCGCCCGCATCTGCCCGCGGGATCCCCGCCTCGCGTTCGCACCACCGTCATTGGCTAGAAACCAGATACCGCGCAAGTCGGCCGACGGACTGTCGAGCCAGCGGCGCACTTCCACCGTGCGAGCCGGCAGCGCCGCGTCGAACGCCGCGCCGGACCGGCGCACCGCGTTTCTCGCCCACTTCTGATCCGGCACCACGAGCACACTCCCGATGAACGCCGGGTCCCAGCCCTCCAGCTTCGCGATCTCGCGCGCCAGCCTCCGCTTGCGATCCATCGTCGACAGCACGTCCTGCAAGTCGGGCAGTTTCGTCTTGCATTCGACGGCGAGTAGGGTCCGGCGGGTCGGTTGCCACGCAAGCACGTCGATCGAGCCGCGCTCGCCCCAGATGCTGAATGTGTGCTCGGGTCGGACGGTCCACGCGGCCGCCGTGAGCCGTTCCACCACGGACCCGACAAGGGTCGAATGCGCCTCATCGAGCAGCTTCGCCATCTCCGCGCCGCGCCACCGCGCATTCAGGGTCACCGATACGCCCAGGATCGCGGCTATCTGCCGGGCGGTGCGAACGCAAGTCTCCTCGACCCGCCCGCGCTCGATGAGCGAGACGATCGGGCGGCTGACGCCGGCAGCCGTAGCCAGCTGCTCCTGAGTCATCGACCGCCGAAGGCGGACCGCTCGAATGGCGGACCCGAACTGCGCATCGTCCATGAGCGGGATAGTACGAGCGCGACATCAACGCCCAGTTGCCTGGCGATCAACCGCGACGGAACACTACCAGCAGAACCTGGCGCTAGTCGTCCAGATTGGGGGCGAGCCACCGCGCCGCCTCGTCGAGCGACCAGCCCTTGCGGCGGGCATAGTCGGCCAGCTGGTCCTCGCCGATGCGGCCGATACCGAAGTAATGCGTTTCGGGGCGCCAGAGGAAGAAGCCGGAGACCGACGCCGGCGGGAGCATCGCGAACGACTCCGTCAGGCTTATCCCGACGCGCGCTTCGGCGTCCAGCAGCGCGAAGAGGGTGGCCTTCTCGGTATGGTCCGGGCACGCCGGGTAACCCGGCGCCGGTCTGATGCCTTGATACTCCTCGCCGATTATCTGGCGCTTATCCAGCGCTTCAGCGGGCGCGTATCCCCACAGCTCGCGACGGACCCGCGCGTGGAGGTACTCGGCGGTTGCCTCGGCGAGGCGGTCGGCCAGGGCCTTGGCCATGATGGCCCGGTAGTCGTCGTTGGCGGCCTCGAACCCGGCGGCGAGTTCCGCGGCGCCGATCCCGGCAGTGACGGCGAATCCGCCCAGGTAGTCCGGGATGCCCAGAGACGCGGGCGCCACGAAGTCCGCGAGCGACTCGTTGGGCCGGCCGGGCGGCTTCTCCATCTGCTGGCGGATGGTATGGACGACGGCGAGGACATCGCCGCGACCCGGGGTTTCGCCCGAACCGGTCGCGTCGGCCGTGCCATCGGGCCGGTAGACCTCGATGTCGTCGCCGACCGAGTTGGCCGGCCAGAACCCGACCACGGCGCGCGCCCGCAGCGAGCCGTCGGCGACGATCCGGTCGAGCAGCGCCCGTCCGTCCTCGTACAGCGACCGCGCCGAAGCGCCCACGAGCCCGTCGTCGAGAATCGCCGGATAGGAGCCCTTCAGCTCCCAGGCCTGGAAGAACGGCGACCAGTCGATCCAGTCGATCAGGTCGGCGAGCGGTACGTCGATCGACCGCACGCCCAGGAACGACGGCCGCGGCGCGGCCACGGAGAAGTCCACCCGCGTCCGATTCGCCCGCGCGGTCTCGACCGACACGCGGGCCACGCGCTCACGCCGGCCGGCCCGCGAAATCCGCAGCGCCTCCTGATCCGCGGCCACGCTCGCCGCATACGCCGCGACTCCGCCGCCGAGCAGCTCGGATACGACGCCGACGGCTCGCGACGCGTCGGCTACGTGGACCACCGGCGCCGGGTAGCGCGGCGCGATCTTGACCGCGGTATGAGCCCGCGACGTGGTCGCGCCGCCGATGAGCAACGGCACGGCGAAACCCTCGCGCGCGAGTTCGCCCGCGACGTGGGCCATCTCTTCCAGGGACGGCGTGATCAGCCCGGACAGCCCGATCACGTCAACGTTCTGGGCGCGGGCCTCCTCCAGGATGCGGGCCGCGGGAACCATCACCCCAAGGTCCACGACTTCGTAGTTGTTGCACGCCAGAACCACGCCCACGATGTTCTTGCCGATGTCGTGGACGTCGCCTTTCACGGTGGCCATCAGGATCTTGCCGCGGGCGCGTGTATCCCCGGATGCGAGCTTCTCGGCCTCCAGGTACGGAACCAGATGGGCCACGGCCTTCTTCATGACTCGGGCGCTCTTGACGACCTGGGGCAGGAACATCTTGCCGGCACCGAACAGGTCGCCGACCTCGTTCATGCCCGCCATCAGCGGCCCCTCGATGACGTCGATCGGATGTGCGGCGGCGACGCGGGCCTCTTCCGCGTCCTCGACGACCCACGCGTCGAGCCCCTCGACCAGGGCGTGGCGGAGACGGTCGGTGACGGGCCATTCCCGCCAGGCCAGGTCGGCCTCCGGCCGGGCCGTGCCTCCGGCGGCGTACTTCGGGGCGATCTCGAGCAGCCGCTCCGTGGCGTCGGGCCGGCGGTTCAGGACCACGTCCTCGACGCGCTCGCGCAGCTCGGCGGGGATCTCCGTCAGGATCGCCAGCTGGCCGGGATTGACGATGCCCATGTCCATGCCCGCGGCGATGGCGTGGTAGAGGAACACCGCGTGGATCGCCTCGCGGACCGTGTCGTTGCCGCGGAAGGCGAACGAAACGTTGCTGACTCCGCCCGACACGTGGGCGTCGGGGAACTCGGCCTTCAGGCGCCGGACGGCCTCGATGTACGCGACGGCATAACCGGCATGCTCCTCGATGCCGGTGCCGATGGCGAAGATGTTCGGGTCGAAGATGATTTCGTCCGGCGCCAGCCCGACCTGCTCGGTGAGGAGGCGGTAGGCTCGCCGGCAGATGTCGACCTTGCGGTCGACCGTGTCGGCCTGGCCTTGCTCGTCGAACGCCATCACGATCGCGGACGCACCGTAGCGGCGGGCGAGCCGTCCCTGTCGCAGCAACTGTTCCTCGCCTTCCTTCATCGAGATCGAGTTCACGATCGGCTTGCCGCCGACGCAGCGCAGCCCTGCTTCCAGCACGGACCACTTCGACGAGTCAACGACGATCGGGACGCGGGCGATCGCAGGTTCCGTGGCGACTAGATTGAGGAAATGCGTCATCGACTCCTCCGAGTCGAGCATCGCCTCGTCCATGTTTACGTCGATGGCCTGCGCCCCTGCGTCGACCTGGGCTCTCGCTATCGCCAGAGCTTCGTCGAACTTGCCTTCGACGATCCGGCGGGCGAAGGCGCGCGACCCGGCCACGTTGGTCCGCTCGCCGATGTTCATGAAGAGGCTGTCCGGGCCGATGTTCAGGGCTTCGAGCCCCGCCAGACGCAGCGCCGGCGGCCGCTCCGGAACGACCCGCGCCGGAAGCGAGCGCACCGTGGCGGCCAGTGCCTCCACGTACGCCGGCCCCGATCCGCAGCATCCGCCGACGACGTTGACGATGCCGGCCCGGGCGAACTCGCCGACGAGCGCGGCCATCGCCTCCGGCGTTTCGTCGTAGCCGCCGAACTCGTTGGGCAGACCTGCGTTCGGATGCGCGGCGACGAACGTGTCGGCCAGCCCGGAAAGCTCCGCCACATGCTCGCGGAGCTGGGCCGCTCCCAGGGCGCAGTTCAACCCGACGATCAGCGGCCGGGCGTGGCGGATCGCGTTCCAGAACGCCTCAACCGTGTGGCCGGACAACGTGCGGCCGCTGGCGTCGGTGATCGTGCCGGAGATCCACAGCGGCAGCTCGACGCCCAGCTCATCGAATGTCTGTTGGACGCCGAAGATCGCGGCCTTGGCATTGAGGACGTCGAAGACGGTCTCGATCATCAGCAGGTCGGCGCCGCCGCGGATCAGCCCGCGCGCCGCTTCGGCATACGCATCGGCCAGCTCCACGAACGTGACGGAGCGAGCGGCCGGGTCGGCCACGTCCGGGGAGATCGAGGCGGTCTTGTTGGTGGGTCCGAGCGACCCCGCCACGAAGCGCGGCCGGCCCGGCTCGGCGGCCTCGGCGGCGTCGGCGGCTTCGCGGGCGATCCGGGCCGCCTCGACGTGGATCTCGTAGGCCACGTCCGACAGCCCGTAATCGGCCTGGGCGATGCGGGTGGCGGCGAACGTGTCGGTCGAGATGATGTCCGCACCGGCCGCCAGATAGGCGTCGTGGACGGCGCGAACGACATCGGGGCGGGTGAGGGTCAGGACGTCGGCATCGCCGCGGAGGTCGCACGGGTGGTCGCGGAAGCGCTCGCCGCGGAAGTCCGACTCGGTCAGGCCGTAGCGCTGGACCAGGGTTCCGGTGGCGCCGTCGAGTACCAGAATCCGCTTCTGGAGGAGGGGTCGCAGCAGGAGGAGGCGCTCATCGCGCGTCCGGGTTCGTCCTGCCGGAGTTTCGGCGTTCGAGATCGCCGGCCCGGCGGTGTCGGCCTCCGCGGGCGCGTTGGATGCGGCCTTGGTTTCGGTGGTCCTGCCTCCTTCTTGCGCGCAGTGTATCGGCAAAAGGAAAGGCGCCCGGACGTGATGTTCGAGCGCCGCGTTTCGTGGATGCCGCGGATCGGATCCGGCGAAGCGATCAGCTTGGGCTGGTGGCTCCCACGGCCCGGCGATGCACGGCGAAGTCGTCGGCGTTGCCCGACCAGCCACAATCGCAGCGGACTACGTTCGTTCGGGCGTTGTACTCCTCGATCAGGTGCGACTTGACCGGCCGGAGAGGGTTCGGGGCGACCGACGTGCGGACTGGCCGAGCCATGTTTCCTCCTCCAATTCCCAAATCTGACGCCACCACCGCGGCCGATAGGATGTCGACCGGGCCAGGCGAACCCGTGCGCGCTCAAAAACGCGGCGGCGCCGGCTGGGAAGCGGCACCAATTCTACCAGATGAACGCCCGAAGCCGGATCCGCCGAGCCCCGGTACCCCGAGCCGGGGCCGGCCGACCGAACCGCTCCGGACACCCGGTCCCACCTGCCGAAACGGGCAGGCTCCCTGGCGGTCCGAATCTGGAAATGGCGCCACTTCAGAGTCCAATCTGGACTTCCGCGGGAGTTTACGCGGAGTAAAGGACGCCAAAGGGGCGCAATGGCTGCATATCTCGCGAATCGGATACCGCTGCCGCAGCCATCCGGCCGGCGCCCGGCGGGGCAGGCAACACATATCTATTCATGCATCCGAACGGGGTGTAGTCTGCGCACGTTCTCATCGGCCTCGGGAGAGTTGTGAAGGGCCGACAGGAGCGCGCTCACCGGACGATCCGGCAAAGGATCGAGCCGGCCAGTTGGAGTAGGAGGCTCGACTCGTGGTGAATGAGATTCTGGCGAAACTCAACATGAACGAAAAGATCATCGGCGGTGGCGCCGTGGCCATCCTGGTCGGCTGGATCCTCGGGATCATTCTCACCGGAATCAGCGCCCTCGGCGTGACCGCCGGGTCCTGGTACGGCCTCTCGGGCGCCCAGGGCACGGGCGGCCTCGCCATCCTGGCCGGTATTGCGGCAGTCGTGGTGATCTATCTCAAGTACGCCCCGAACATGAAGATCGCCTGGCCGGCGCCGATCCCGATGATTCTCCTCGTGATCGCGGTCGTCGCCGCACTCGCCGGGCTCCTCGGCCTGTTCCAGGCCTTCACCTACGACCCGTTCGCCGGCTTCGTGTCCAAGCCCATCACCCTGTACGTGGCGGCCCTTGTGGTCCTCGCCGGTGGCGCCGCGATGGCGTACGGCGCCTACATGGAATACACGGCCAGCAAGACCGCGGTCTGATCCTCGTAACTGGAAACGGCGGTCGCCTTCGGGCGGCCGCCGCTTTTTCATGTGGCGAGGTTGGCTTCGGCTACGCCCCCTGGGCGTGGACCACTCGGAAGCAGTCCGAGCAATAGACGGGCCGCTCCATGTGGGGCTTGAACGGGACCTGGGCCTGATTTCCACAGCGGGTGCAGACGACCGCGAAGTAGTCACGGGGTCCATCGCCTCGCCCCGCGTTTTCGCCGTGCTCCCTTAACGAACGCCGGGCCGCGCGGCAACTCGGACAGCGCTTGGGTTCGGAAGCGAAACCCTTCTGGCTGTAGTACTCCTGATCCTCGGCCGAGTGAATGAACTCGGTGCTGCAGTCGACGCAGGTCAGGCTTCGATCGGCGTAGGTCACGATTTTCCTCCCGGGACCGCGTGGTTCTCGCCGATCGCCCCGGGCGGGCGAACCGAATCGGGACCTCGCCGCGTCGGCTCCCTGGGAGGTCGCGCGGATCCGGTTGCCCGGTTCAGTTCTTAGTCGCTTGCCTGGGACGCAGCGGCAGGGCCGCAGGATAGCAGCACCCGTTTCGCAACCCAATGGGCGTCCCGGACCGCCCAACAGCCGCCGTCCGGGAACGCACGACGGACTGCCCAACTGCGCTGCGTCACGGGGCCGCGAACCTGGCACAATCGCCACGTCGGTTCGTCCGCCCGGCGTGGGCCGCGGCGGGCACGGCCGGGTGTCCGATTCAGGGTCAACGCATGGACCCGCCGGTCGGGCTCGAACTCTGGGGTACGGGCGCAAGAGGAACAACTCGTCCGATGCTGCGGTTGTTGCACACGGCCGACGTCCATCTAGGGGCGAGGCACACGGATCTGGGCGAGCGCGCCGCAGTTCTCCGTGAGCGCCAGTTCGCCGCGTTCCGCGCGTCGGTGGAACTGGCCATCGTCGAGAAGGTGGACATCTTCCTCGTCGCCGGCGATCTATTCGACTCGAACACGCAACCGCGCCGTTCCGTCGAGCGAGTTGCCGCCGAACTGGGCCGGCTGGCTCGTGCCGGAATCCGGACCGTCATCATTCCCGGGACTCACGACGTCTACGACGGCGCATCGATCTACCGCTCATACGATCTGGCGGGCATGGCTCGGGCGGCCAGCGACTGGGTCGTCGTCCTGACGCCGTATCTGCCCGAGGTCGTCTTCCCGCCGCTCGATACGATCGTCTACGGCCGTGTCTTCGATACCAAGAGGTCGCCCCGAAGTCCGCTTGCCGGGCTCGACGCCAAGTCGGACGCGCGCGCCACGTGGAAGATCGGCATGGTTCACGGCTCGCTCGCGATACCGGGCCGGACCGATTCGGACACGGTCGTCGTGACCGAGGACGAGATCGCCAGAACGGGCCTCGACTATCTCGCGCTGGGCCACTGGCATTCGGCCATCGAAGGACGGGCCGGGAACGTCTCCTACGCCTACTCGGGCGCACCTGAACCGGTTGCCGTGGACCAGGACGGTGCCGGCCAGGTCCTGATCGTCACGCTCGAGGACGAGGACGGCCGCCACGTCATAACAATCGAGCCCAAGCGCGTCGGGCAGACGAGGTCCGAGAAGCTGGATCTGGACGTCGCCGGCGTCCACAGCCAGCCGGAGCTGATCGATGTCCTGGGTCGCCACGCCGACTCGAACCTCGTGTTCGACGTGCGGCTTACGGGGCTTCTCCCGGACGACCTGGACCTGGATTCGGATGAGATCGAGCGTGCTCTGGCGCCGTCGTTCTTGCGCTTCAGGCTGCGGGATCAGTCGATACCGGCCGCGCCCGACGGGGCGGTGGCGCCGCCCGCGGAGACGGTCGTGGGAGCGTTCGTGCGCAACGTCGAGGATCAGATCGCCGCGCTGGAACGGTCCGCCGCCTCCGATCCGGCACAAGAGGAAGAGCTGGCCGACCTGCGCGAGGTTCTTCGCCTGGGCCGGCACCTGCTCGAAGGCCGTCAGGTGACACTGTGAGCGGGAGCGCCGGCCGATGAGGATCACCCGACTCCAGTTGCGCGATTTCGGCAGGCACCGCCAGCTCGACATCGACCTGGCCGGCGGCTTCACGATCATTCGGGGCCCCAACGAAGCCGGCAAGTCCACGATCCAGCGCAGCATCGAGCTGGCTCTCTTCCGCAAGGTGACTGCCGCCACAGCCGAACTCGAGGCCCTCCGTTCCTGGGGCGCCACCGAGGAGCAGCGGCTGGCGACCCGGCTCGAGTTCGTCGTGGACGATGCGGGCCCGAACGGCGACAGCCCCGCCAGAGGTGTTCTCGAGAAGGAATTCCGCGGCCAGAAGGGCCGCGTGTCGCTCGAGATCGGCGGTCAGACCTACACCGATCCGGCCCGGGTCGATGAAGTCATTGCCGAGCTCACCGGCATCCCGAGCGAGGCATTCTTCCGCTCGACCGCCTCGATCCGGCACGAGGAGCTCGACGACCTTGATCGTGACGAGGGCGCGTTGCGCGACCGGCTCCAGGCCAGCATCGGCGGTGGGGACAAGGGTTCGTCGCGGGCCAAGTCGCGCCTCGAGGATGCCATCCGCGGGCTGAAGTCGCGCGGGGACAAGAACCCGGGCCGGCTCAAGATCGCCGAGGAAGCCGTGGCCAGGGCCGAGCAGGCGCTCAAGGTCGGCGAGGCGGCTCTCGAGAAGCTGGAGAAGGACCGCGACGCCCAGGCCCAGGCCCGCGACGCGCGTGTGCGGGCGGAGATCGCCCTCAATGAGAGCCGCAACATGCTCGAGGGCGCCCGCCAGGCCGAGCGCTTGCACTCGGACAAGGCAGTCATCGGCGAGAGGTTCGAGCGCTATCGACAGGCGGCCGATGCGCAGCGGCGCCTGGCGGACCTCGAGGCGGTTCCGGAGCGGTCGATCTCCGGATTGCGCGATCAGCTCGACCGGATCCGAACGATGCAGGGGCGTGTGGCCAGCATGCAGGACACGCTGCGCGAGGACCTGGGTCCCGAGGTCGAACCGGACGAGCCGGAGCCCGCGTACCTGGCGATGGGTCTGATCGGGCTCGCGATGCTGAGTGTGTCGCTGGTCATCACCTCATTCGGAGTCGCCCGGCTTATGCCGGTCGTCATCCTTCCGGGCGTCATCGTGCTGGGGATTGCCGTCCTCGTGTTGATGCGTGCGTGGGAGCGCCGGGCCGTGGCCACGAACGTACATCGCATCAATGACTCTCGGGGCCACGACCGGACGGTGCGGCGCCAGGGTCGTGTCGGTACCGAGGAAGGTTTGCGAGTAGCCATGGCGGGCATCCAGAGCATCCTGCGAGAGCTCGGAGTCCCCGATATCGCATCGGCCGAGAATCTTCTGACGGCCGAGCAGAATCGACGCCAGGAGATCGCCACGCTGCAGGTGCAGGTATCGGCGTTGCTGGCCGGCCAGAGCGGCACCACCGTCGGCGAACTGCGGGATCGGGCGGCCCTGGAGATGGAGCAGAAGGCATCGGCCCTGGGGGCACTCGGGCCGATCGCTACCGATGCCCGGGCCCGAGAGAAGCTCGACGCGGAAGCTCGCGAGCGCCACGAGGCGCTGGAGCGGGCCCGCGACGCCGAAGCCGGGGCGATCGCCCGCGTCGATGCCAACCCCGTGGACGCCGAACAGGTGGCCGGCGAGGCCGAGCGGCTCGTGACGTGGCAGAACCAGCTCGCGGCGCTGAAGCGCCGTGTCCGGATCTACGAGAAGACCCTGGCCGCCATCGAGGCTTCGGAGAGCGGCACGCTTCGCAAAGCCACTCGATTCCTCGAGGCCCAGGTCGGCCGCGACATCTCCCGGTTGACGGGCGGCCGCTACAAGAAGGTAACCATCGACGACCACACCCTGGACATCTCGGTCTGGGCGCCCGAGCGCGATGACTGGGTGCCGGCCTACCAGCTCAGCAAGGGCACGATCGATCAGGTCTTCCTGGCGGCGCGAATCGGCCTGGTGAGGCTCGTGACCCAGGACCGCCGCCCGCCGCTCATCCTCGACGATCCGTTCGTCACGTTCGACGACGTCCGCGCCGCGCGGGCAGCACTTCTTCTGCGCGAGATCTCATCGGACTTCCAGGTGATCTACCTGGCCTGCTCGAACCGATACGACGGTCTGGCCGATGCGGTCGTCGAGCTGCCCGGCCCCTCCGATGCGGACACCCAGCCCGCGGCCAGGCCGATCGCCGCTCGCGCCACCGCCGTCGCCGGCGAGCCCGCGGTGGTCGCGACGCCGGCCTCAGCCACGTCCGCGGGCTCACGCGGTCTTGCCAGTACGTTGCTGGCGGAGGCACAGGCATCGGCCGCCGATATCGCCGCGGCCGCGGAACGCACCGACCCCGGCGACGGCCCGACCGGCGACGGCCGGAACGACGCCGACGAAGGCGATGCCACGGGCAATGCCCCGGCGAAAGAGGACGAGGTCTAGCGACAAGATGGCTGCCGAATTCCCCGATGGGATTGCAATCGAGACGGTCTGGGCTATCGAGGCCGCCTACTCGGCCGATGCGGCGACGAGGAGGCAGCCGGTCCGAGACGAGCACGTCGCTCGCGCGGCCGAACTGCGACGGGCGGGGACGATCGTCGAAGTCGGCGCCTTCCTCGACATGTCGGGCTCATTCCTGCTGGTTCGCGCCGCCGGCGAGGAAGAGGCGCTGGCGATCGTCCGCGACGACGTCTACTTCCGGACGGGCGTCTGGACCGGGTTTCGAGCCCGGCCGTTCGGACGCGTGGCCCGACGGGACGAACTACCCGGCGCCTGACACGCCCGCTATGGAAAGCCGATAGTCACGTCCAGGTCCGGCCGCCCGGATTCCCGGCTGAGGTTGTACAGGCTCACCATGTAGTTGCGGCCCGATCTCACGGTGTGTGCGTAGGCCGGGGTCGTCCCAGTAAGCCCCGAGTACTGGATCTGGTCGATAGCCGCCGATGCCGTTCCCGCTCGTTCGGTGAGCGTCAACGTCGCATCGAGGGAGATCGGGGACCACACCGCGTCTACGCTGATGCTTCCGGCGGCGCGCGTCCTGAAGGTGGCGGTCAGGCTGCGGAGCGAATCCGGGTTCGGTGATCCCCGGAATTGACCGTGGTTCAAGGTCATCCTCGGGCGCTCGGTCGGCCACGAGAAAGCCAGGTCGACGGTGGGCGTCCCGGCGTTTGGCGACGTGACGTTGACGAGCCAGTCCGAATGCGCCGTGGTCGTGGTCTGGGTGATGCCCGGCGACCCGCCGACGTCGCATCCGACGGGCTTGCCGTCACCGATCAGGCAGATGGTCGTCGTGTCCAGTGGCGCCGACGCCACTATCTGAACCGAGACTTCGCCGGGGCCGTCGCTGGAGAAGGTGAACGCCATCGCCGATCCGACCGTCGCGGCCGAGTCGACGAGGGCGTCGAGCATCAGGCCGTGGAAGGTGATCGTGGCGGTTGGGGACTTGCGGAGCGCGGTGGACGGGCCGGTCTGGCCCGCGATGGGGCTTGGGGCGGCGGTGGCACTGCGGCCGGCGCTGGCGCGGGCGCTGGCGCTGGGCGTTGCCGATGGGGCAGACGCACGGGGCGAGCCTTCAGGTGCCGCGGTCGGGCGCCCGACCGCGATCGTGTCGAACCCGCCCACAGCCGCCCTGGGGGTGGCAACCGTGGACCCGCCCAGGCCGGTTACCAGCAGGACGCTCAGCGCGAGAGCCGCAGTCCGGCGTCGCGGCGGCCGTCCCCCGAAACGGAGGCGAGCCGCAGTCCGGAGGCGCGAGACAATCCGAGACATGACGCGGGCCGGCGAGCGCGCCGCGGCCGAGTCCGCCGGGTTCGAGTTGGCGGCGGAGTCGCGATCGAGGTCGCCAGGAGCCTCGTCCGCAGAAGCCTCGCCCGCAGAAGCCTCGCCCGCAGAAGCCTCGCCCGCAGAAGCCTCGCCCGCAGAAGCCTCGCCCGCAGAAGCCTCGCCCGCAGAAGCCTCGCCCGCAGGAGCCTCGCCGTCGGCGGCGGCCAGGGCAGAGGCCATTTGAGCCAGGGCGGCCGCGGCTTCCCGGTCCTTCTCGGCGGAGAACTCCTGTTCAGGTGCGTCGGCCAACCCACGGCTCCTCGTCCGTGAGTGCGAGCCTCGACACTCGGCTAGGCCCGGTCACTCCTTGTAGGCATCGGCCGCCTCACACCGGACCTGCAGGGCTATGGGAAGGAGATCTCGGCGGTCAGGTCGGGTCGGTCGGTGGAGTCCACCGATGTCCGCACGAGTTTGACCTGGTACGTCTTCGTGGCATCCACGTTCGACGTGAACTCCGGCGTGATGTGATCGACCCCGGCGAACTTCCGCTCGTCGATCATCACCGCCGGCGTCGCCGAGACATCCTGGAGGGTCATGGTGGCATCGGTCGACACGATGGTCCAGGTCGCCTGGACGTCGAGCGTCCCGGTATCGCGCGGCTTGAACGTGGCGGTCAGCCCGCCGAGAGCGTCGGAGGCGCTGGTTACTTTGCCGAGGTTGCCCTGGAAGCGGCCGTGAGCCAGCGTGATCTTGGCGGCGGATGTGGGCCAGGTGAAGCTCACCGTGACAGTCGGTCGGGAGGCCTTGTAGCCGACGAGGGTGACCGTCCAGCTGTTGGGAGACTTGTCGGCCTTGGCCCCGGCGATGGTCAAGCCCTTGCCGGGTCTGTTGATCGGGCAGTTCGGCGTGCTGCCGTCTACGCTCAAACACATCTGCACGTAGCCGTTTGTGGAGATCTTGGTCACGTACGGCACGACCGCGCCGGGACCGTTGCTCTGGAAGGTGAACGTCCTCTTGAATCCCAGACCCGCCTTCACGTCATTGGCCGAGTCGAGGGCGAGATTGCTGAAAGTGACGGTGGCCGGAGCGGCAGTTCCCGGCGCGATCGTCGGTGTCGTGTTCGGAGCGGGAGTGCCCGGTGAAGTCGTGATCGACGGACCGGAGGTCCCGCTGCTTACCGACGGCCCGGCCGCGATGATCGTCGCTGAAGGGCCGGACGTGTCCTGTGGAGTGCCGGGCTTGTGCCCGACGGCGAGGATCACTCCGGCGGCGCCGATGAGCAGGGCGCAGATCACGCCGAGACCGATCGAGATGTTCTTCCAGACCCTGTCGTCCAACCCGGATCCTCCTGTGCCGTCCATCCGCGGTCGGCGATGGACTTGCGAACGATACCGCCTCCGGGCGGCGAACCCTCGTGCGCCGTCCATTCTGCCTCATCGGCCGCGCTCGGATAGGCTGGACGGGTGAACCCACGCCCGACGCCGGATTGGCGGTCATTGCTGGCCGTCTACTGGATCACCTCATTCATCGAAGGCTTCGGCGTGGCGCAGATCTGGGCCTTCCTGCCAAACCGGTTGGCCGAAGTGGGAGTAGCCGCTCCCGAAGTCCAGCATCTGGTCGGAATCCTGGGCTCGCTCTTCTTCCTGACCGGTTTGCCTCTCATTCCGCTGTGGGGCGTCTGGGCGGACAAGTACAGCCGTAAGGCCGTGATCGTGCGCAGCGCTCTCGTCGAGGCGGTGGTGTTCGGGGTGATAGCCGCCAGCGTCGCGCCATGGCAGCTGGTCTGCGGAATGCTCCTGGTCGGGTTCCAGCTCGGCAACAGCGGCGTGATGATGGCCGCCATCCGCGACGTCACACCGCGCCACCGACTTGGGCTGGCACTTGGCATCTTCGCCGCCAGCAGCCCGCTCGGCTTCGGGGCCGGGCCCGCCGTGGGTGCGTTCATGATCGACGGGCTCCACGTCGGCAGCGGCGGCGTCTTCGCGCTGGCGGCGGCCCTTTCGGTGGCCGTGGCGCTTCTACTGGCCGTCGGCTCGACGGAGGTACGGCCCGAGACGGTGCCTGCCGGCAGCACGATCCGGCTGGCATTCGGCGCGGTGAAGGGCGTGACGTCTGATCCCGTGGTCCGCTGGTTGTTCATCGTCTACGGGGCCGTGTTCGTCGGTCGGCAGATGTCGGCCGGCTACATGTCGCTGCTAATCCATCAGGTCGAGCACACCTCGCTCGCGGTCGCGGGCTCGGTCGGGCTGGTGCTCGGGGCAGCCACGAGTGTCGGCGCCGCCTTCTCGCCCGTCGGCGGCTGGGTGGCCGACCGGCTCGGCTTCAGGGTCGTCCTTGTCGCCGCGGTCGGCGGGATCGCCGTGGCCTTCGCGCTCATGCCGCTCGGAACCACGGTTGTCTGGCTGGCGGTCACGTACAGCGTGGCCATAGCCCTGCAGGCCGTCGTGGGCGCGATGGTCTCGGGCCTGCTGGCGACCGAGACGCCGCCCGAACGCCGCTCGGCGACGCTCAACCTGATCTACCTGCCGCTCTACATCGGCGGCATCGCCGGACCGGCGCTCGGCGCAGTCGTCGTCACGGCCGGGCTGGCCGCGGTCTTCTTTGTGGCCGCGGCCGTGCTGGCGGTCGCAACCCCTCTGGCGGTCGTGTTCGCCCGGCGCACCGGCGTTCGGGCAGGGCGAGCCGCGGCGAGCGGAGGGGCCGACTAGCGAGAGCCGGAGCCGAAGCTCGGAACGTCCATCTCGGGCGGGCCGACGTACCGGGCATCGGGCCTGATCAGCTTGTCGGCCGAGGCCTGCTCGATGGCGTGAGCGCTCCAGCCGGCCATGCGGGCCAGGGCAAATGTCGGCGGGAAGAGGTCCGGCGGCAGCCCGACGCCCTGCAGAACGGCAGCGGCGTAGTACTCGACGTTCGTCTTGATGACGTGGTCCGGCTTGAGTTCGCCGAAGATGCGGAGAACGACGTCCTCGACCTTGACGGCTGTGTCGAGCCAGTCGGCCATGTCCGCCATGCCTTCGGCAACCTTGCGCAGGGCGGCGGCGCGGGGATCGTAAGCGCGATAGACGCGATGCCCGAAGCCCATGATCTTGTCGCCGCGAGCGATGGCCTCGCGGACCCACCTCTCGGCGCGTTCCGGCGAACCGATCTCGTGGAGTTGGCTGACCACCTCGGCCGGTGCACCGCCGTGGAGCGGGCCCTTCAACGCGCCGATTGCGCCGCATACCGCGCTCGCGAGATCAGACCGGGTCGAGATGATGACGCGGCAAGTGAAGGTGGAAGCGTTTAGGCCGTGTTCGGCGCCGACCACGAAGTACGCGTCGAGGGCCCGGGCGGCGGCCGGATCGGGATCCTTGCCGGTCAGCTGCTGCAGGAATCCGCCCGCCAGAGAGAGTTTCGGGTTCGGTTGCACCGGCTCGAGGCCCTGGCGCATGCGGTGGAATGCCGCCAGCGCCGACGGGGCGAAGGCGGTGAGTTCGCGAGCCTGATCTACCGTCGGCGGCCAGTGCGGCCGGCGCCACGCGCCCCACACCGACACCGCGGTGCGGAGGGCGTCCATCGGATGGGTATGGTCCGGGAGCTCATGCATCGCGCATATGACGGGATCCGGGATGACCGCCGGAACCAGGCGGGCCGACTTGCGCCACTCACCGGTCCAGAGCAGTTCCGCGACCTGGCCGTACGTGCCCTTCTCGACGAGTTGCCCGATCGGGTAACCGCGATAAAGGAGCTGCCCCTTCTCACCATCGACGAACC